>ERZ1031273.350-NODE-350-length-17984-cov-20.495622_pt1 | contig 17984 bp, 19 predicted proteins | sample MGYA00516575_ERZ1031273 | MGnify/ENA primary metagenome ERZ1031273 (study PRJEB33718, sample SAMN03159816) | human skin metagenome | collected 2014-02-25 | study: EMG produced TPA metagenomics assembly of the PRJNA266117 data set (Human skin bacterial metagenome... | reverse complement strand
AGACCTCCCACGCTTCCCATAGAACAGCGCACCCGGGGAGGTCTTCGAGTTTTATATAGACTGTGGGGGAACAGACAGACTATGCGATACGAAAAGAAACCCATCTCCCTTGACGAGCAAGTGCAGCGGCTACGTTACAAGGGATTACATATTTCTGACGAAGAAAAAGCCAAACAGTGTCTTCATAATATTAGCTACTACAGGTTGCGGGCATACACCTATCCATTTCAGGACAATGAAGACATGGGTCCGCATATGTTCCTGAGGAGCGACATCTCACTGGACGACATCATAGACCTCTATTCCTTCGACAGATCCCTTAGATCTCTTGTCTTTAGTGCGCTGGAAAGGATAGAAGTAGCTCTAAGGTCACGAATCGTTCTCAGCTATTCCATGGGGCAAGAGAGCGGCTTTTGGTTTCTGAATGAAGATCTGTACTTCCGTCCCGAATCGTATCAATCCTTGATCGAAGACAATACTGATGGGACACCGGGGACCCTGGGGAGGGAGGTAGACCGTTGCAAAGAAGACTTCGTAGAGCACTACTACCATAAATATGGGGATCCGTCATTCCCACCTGCATGGATGACATTAGAGACGATATCCTTTGGAACGCTGAGTAAGCTATTCTCGGCTCTTGACAAAAACAATATGGAGAGTAAAGAAGTCACAAGAGGTCTCGGGCTGCACAGCGTTGATATACTTCGAAATTGGATGCATGCCTTAGCCATTCTTCGAAACACGTGTGCTCATCACGGGCGTCTCTGGAACAGGAGGTTCACAATAGGCTTGACGTTCCCTTATAACACGGACTTCCCGTTTTTCGGAGCCTATGCCGACCGTATAAGAGACAACAAACTTTTCGCCTATTTATCTGCGACTATGTACCTACTGAGGATAGTAAGTCCGGAAAACTCCTTCCTCCACAGCCTGGAGAAGTTGTTAGCTGAGAAACCGACATTGGTCTCACTTGGTGAAATGGGCTTCCCTAAGGGGTGGAAGAATATCCCGGTATGGAGGGAATAATGTGAAGGTGCATAGTCAAGCGACTGCCGATCCGTGAAGAAGCGGGTCGGCAGTCGCTTTTTACTACTCCCCGATGACGGGATCGCAGTGGGCGCGACTGTAGAGGGCGGCGTCCTTGCTCTTGCGTCTCCCCTCCTCGCGAGAGACGGCGGCGCTGATCGTCCGCAGGCAGACGTGGACGTCGGGCTGGTTGTCGTGGGCGTAGAGGATCGCCTTGGATGGCTTCTTCCCCTGCAAGAGAGCTTCTTCGTAGAGAGCGAAGAGAGCCTTGTGTCTCGGGAGTGCCGTGTCAAGCTCCTCGGGGTGCGCCCTGAGGTGGTAGATGATGTTACGGACGGTCTTCACGGAGAGGTCGTCCGGGATCTCCCGCCGTGCGATCTGCCGGTAGGTGAGCCCCTGCTTGTAGAGACGGTAGATGTGGCGGTACTTATGCTCTTTGTCTCTCATCGGTAGTCGTAAGGCTCTGCCGCTGTTTCTTCTTCAGACACTTCTTGCAGGGGCGTCTCTTCATCTCCCGAGCCTTCTCCACGGTGACGGAGACCTTCCTTGCCTTGCAGTTGCGCAGACCGGAGCAGTCCTTATAGAGGTGGTACGTCTTGGACGAAGAGCCGGTGCAGACCCAGACCTTAGATCCGGAAGAGGCGGTAGAGTTTCCAAGCAGAGGAAAGAGCAAAGCGAGTGATGCAGTAAGTAGTCTTGCGCGCATACGGAGTGGTCCTTTATGAGTTTGATACTCAAAGATACAGAAAAAGGGCGAGCGGCGCAGCAGTGGTGCAGTGGCGGGCAAAAACAGCGGGTGTGTATGGTTTATTTTGTGGCAACGATATACAAACACCGAGCCCGCAAGGCTCCATAACGAGAAACACAGATGGATGAAAGTAAGAAAGAGATACCCACGGAGGAGATGACTGAGACGCCACGCGAGGTGACGCTGTCGGCTCCTGCCGCACCTCTCCCCGAAGAGGGTCAGACCACTGACGCGGAGAAGACGGAGGAGGTGAAGGAAGCAGCCGAGCCACTCAGAGGGCGTGCCGGATTGCTGGATATGTACAAGAAGGCAAACGCCGATGTCGAGGGGGAGCCTGACGATGACGCCCTCGCCGACTATGCGGTGAGTGCGATCAAGGAGCGTGACGACTACAAGGGTCGCTACGATGCCTTCAACGAGAGCAACCAGAAGCTCATTGACGCCATCCGGGAGAACCCTCCCGTGGCAGAGTTCATCGCCCGTATCAGCCGTGGCGAGGATCCCATGGTCGCCATCGGCCAGTCCTTCGGCGACCTCAGAGATATGATCGACGAAGAGAGCATCCGGAAGATCGAGGAGGGCGCCAAGGAGCGTAAGGGTCGGTACGACGAGGTGAAAGGAAACTTCGAGACCTACTCTAAGACGCTGGACGACTACGCCACGAAGGGCGGTCTCTCGGAGGAGGAGAAGGAGGAGATCCACAATGCGATCATCGGCTTTGCGACCGACCTCTCTGAGGGACGTATCGATGAGGCGACGATAGACTTCTTCCACAAGGCACTCACCTACGATGCGGACAAGGAGGCAGACCTCGATGCCGCCAAGCTGGCTGGACGCAACGCCGCCATCGACGACATCAAGAACAGGCAGGCGGAGAAGGAGGCGACGATGCCTGACGTGACGGCAGACCGCAGTCTCCCTAAGGGGGGCGAGGAGAACCCCCGCTACTACTACGAGCCTAAGCAGAGTAATATCTCTGACATGCTTCAGGACAAGGACTAATAAAACTCAATACATAAGAAAAACACACTATGGCAGAGAACTTAAACAACAATGTGATCTTTGCGGAGGGCGAGGCAGTCTCCCTCGAGGCTGCCAACGAGCACGCCCCTGAGGTGGTCAAGGCGGTGATCGACCGTGAGGTGATCAAGATCCGCCCCCACCTGACCCCGCTCTACACCCTCGGCTCACGCCACGCTAAGCGCGTCAAGGAGGGACAGACATCCCCCGAGATCTACTACGACGAGATCCAGATGCTCCCCCTTGTCACCAAGGTGAAGACCATGACCTGCACCACCAGCGACCGTGTCGCCGAGCTACAGGTGGAGAACCCCGACCTCATTGCGACCAATGAGACCCTTATCTTCAAGGGCGTCCCCGGCTACCTCGAGGATGGCGTGACGAAGTGCAACTGGCTGCAGGCGTACGTCCGTGACCGCAAGAGCGACGGCACCCTGATCATCTCGCCCGTCAACGGCAAGGGGCAGCACAACACCTTCGAGCAGGTACCGGCAGGTACCAAGGTGATCCGCGGTGCCCGCACCGGAAGCGAGAAGCAGTCCCGCACCGCCCCTCTGATGGCACTCCCCGTACAGAGGAGCAACTACATGCAGAAGATGCTGATCGAGACCGAGGAGACCACCTTCTTCCGCTGGGCACAGACGAATGCAGACGTCAAGTGGAACCGCTCAGACCAGACCGAGTTTGCTATCGCCGAGCACAAGCGCACCACCGAGACGGACATCCTCCTCGGTACCCGTCGCAAGATCAAGGTGCCCAACAAGTACAATCAGGAGAAGCCCGAGGAGACCTACTTCCAGGAGGGTATCTTCTGGCAGGCTGGGCGCGACTTCACCTGTCCCGATCAGATGAAGGCGGGAGACTTGATCACGATGATGAAGAACATCTTCACCGGCAACAACTCCTCCAACACCAAGATCGCTCTCCTCGGAAGCGACCTCATGGAGGCGATCCACAAGATCGAGTACAACCAAGTAATATTCCCCGGCAAGCAGAAGCAGGCTCTCGGGCTGGACTTCTCCTCCATCATCTATGGTCAGTACACCCTCCTGCTGCTGAATGAGCCGGCATTTGACGACCTCGACATGGCGGGCTACGGACTGGTGATCGACGAGGAGTACCTCTACAAGTACTGCCACCCGTGGCGCAGCATCGCGCTGGACAACCTCCGCAACGGCGAGAGCGACAGCCGCTCGCAGGTCTTCATCGACACCTTCTGCTACGTGCTTAAGAATGCGAACGCTCACTGCCGCATCAAGCTCGAGAGCGAGCAGGACGTCTACGAGACCAGTGCTCCCAAGCTCAATGGTCGCTGCGGCTACATGTACGAGGAGTTCCCCAAGGACAGCGGTCTCTACGACAAGACCCACCTCGGTCAGATCAATGATCCCTCCACCAAGGAGGCTGCCACGCCCACACCCTGACGCGAGAGCGTAGCTACGGATAACTGAACACACGGCGGGAGGCTCGGAGGCGCGTGCCTCTCAGTCTCCCGCCCTTATTTTACTTAGAGAAATGGCTTACAGACAATACAGCATCAAGGGCGGTGGCAATGAGAATACCGTCCCCGTGTCGATCAATGGGACACGAAAGTTCATCACCTTCCGCAAGAGCGGCTGGGACAATGCCGATGCCACCTACGACACGCAGGACGAGGCGGTGGCAATGGCTATCGAGACGAGCGACCTCTTCCGTCGGGGTCTGATCACCTGCTCCGGCGACACCGTGCCTCTCAGCGACGAGCAGTATGAGGCGGAGGGACAGGCGAGAGAGTACCCCGACGTCACCACGGTGGCGGAGGCGAAGAAGATCCTCTCGGCAGACTTCGGCATCCCCTACTCCCGCATGCCCAACGCCGAGGAGACGAAGCGGGTGGCGAGCGAGTACGGCGTACGCTTCCCCGGACTGACATAAGGTAAGGCGATGATCGGGCGAGACGACTTCATCCGGAGGGTTATGGCGGTGCTCAATGACATTGAGCGCGACTACGCCTATGACCCGTCCCTCACGCCCCGCTACGTGGAGGAGCTCTTCCCCGGGGCGTGGCGCACGGCGGCGACGGCGTGGCGGGCGCGGTGGTTTAAGCCCATCCCGATCCCTCTCACCAAGGGCTGGGACGTGGTCGTCCGGACGGACGAGTACGGCGGCTTCGACCTCCCGACGCTCCCCGACAGCCAGTGGCACGTCACCGATACCTCCTACGACGAGGAGAGCGGCATCGCCGAGGCGAGGGTAAGGGTGGAGACGGGACAGCTCCGGTCTATGGACGACGGGACGGGGTATGTGATCCTCCCGGAGAACTTCCTCAGGCTCTACCGCTTCCGCCTGCGTGAGTGGCGGGTGCCGGCGCACGTCTGCTTAGAGGCGGACGACCACGTGGCGGCACTGCAGAGCAACCCCTACACGAGAGGCACGCCGTGGCGTCCTGTCGTGGTGTTAGAGACGGACGATCTCTATACCTACCCGTCCGCCGAGGAGGGGCAGCTGCCGGAGCTCAACGCCTGGACGACCCACAAGGGGTACGTCCTACGCTACTACAGCGTCACACCGGGGCAGCACCCCGACAGGCACGACGTGACGGAGGCGAGCTACATCCCCGAACTCCTCACGATGCCGGAGGAGATCCCCGTGACGCACGAGTGCGTCCTCCCGCTCACCTACCTCACCGCCTCGCGTGTCTGCCTCTCCATGGAGCAGGCAGACCAGGCGAAGCGGCTGGAGGAGAAAGTACTCACCCTGATACAACAGTAACACCCTATGGGACTAATAGACATACTACGAGGGGGAAAGAAGGAGGAGCCGAAGTACGGCGACCCCTACAAGCCCAAGGAGCAGAAAGAGAAGGTGTGGGACAACAGCTGCTCCACCTGTGGCACCGGCAAGAGCTCCATTCCCTCAGGCACCTGCCCCGCCACTCCTCCCGAGGAGCCGAAGGAGGAGCCGGATCATAAGTGCGGCTGCAAGTGCAGCTGCAAGGAGCGGCACGCCGACCCGAGCGACTTCTGCCCCGACGACAACCGGACGATCCTCACGGGCGAGATCTCTCCCTATATGTACTGCAAGCTGCAGGAGGGGAAGGATCACCGCCCCTACATCACCCCGCAGCGGTGCGAGGACCCCGAGGAGAGCCACTACAAGAGCTACTGGGACAGGCACCGTAAGGACAGCGGGTCGTGCGGACGCTGCACGACGCAGCGACGTGAGCCGTCCACCTGCCTGCCGTGTCGCAAGTCCTCCTGTGGCGACACGACGGCGGAGGCAGCCTCGGCACGGAGCCGGGCGGAGTACATGGAGCACACGCCGCTCTACGTCGAGGAGGAGTATCTCCGGGGCTTCGCCGTCCTCTCTTACCTCAAGCCCCCCGTCCGTGCGGTGGCGGAGCTCTACGACCGCTACCCCGAGGGGGGCGAGTGGGGCTGGTTTGCCTTCGTGACGGACAAAGAGACCTTCGCCTACTGGGACGACCGGGAGAGAGGCTGGCGGCTGATCTCCAACTTTGCCCCCGAGCAGCTGCTGGCGCTTAAGAGTGCCCGTTTTAATGACGGGGACACCTTTGTATGGGACACCAAGGCGGGGAAGTTTGTCGTCCGACAGCCCGCCGTCTATGGAATAGAAATGTATTAAAGAAACTATGGCAGAGATAAACAACACTCAGTGGCTCGAGGAGTACCTCAAGATGTGGACACCGAAGGAGCGCATGGGGCGCATCCACAAGGTGACCACCTTTGATCCCACGTACCACTGCTACCCCGAGGGGGTCTACCTCCTCGACGACGACTGCCGGGCGCACACGGCTATCTATGTGGTGGACAAGAATCACAACGTCCACATCATCTATGACGGCATGGCGTGGGATCTCCTTGCCCGTGCGGTGGAGAAAGGTCTCTCGGAGATCTCCCTGAAGCTCTCCGAGGGTGACAAGGGGCTGGTCGCCGTGCTGGAGCGTATGCTCACGGCGCAGAACACCTGCTGTGCCGGACTGCAGGCGAAGCTGAAGAAGATCGGCGACGAGCTGGAGCGCATCGCCGATGCCGTTGAGGGCGGAGCGAAGCCTAAGCCGAAGCCCGATCCCGATCCGGAGCCTGAGCCCGAGCCTGAGCCGGAGAAGAAGACGCTCCTCCTCGCCGAGCCAGACCGGCATAAGGTGACAGAGGACAAGAAGGTCTACACCTCAGCGATCACCTCTATCGTCAATGATGTCCCGGAGCAGCCGTGGACGATCACGGACGACTTCGCCTCCTACCCCTCCTGGGCGACCGTCTCCACGGACAAGGGGCATGTCTACATCACCACCGACGGCTCCAAGCCCGGCAAGGGAAAGAACGATCCCTGGAACACCGACGACGACGACAATCCCGGCGGAGATTTTGACGTCTGCGACGGCAAGACGAATAGCTGGGAACTTCCGGACTTGACCGAGAACACACTGATCATCTCCGGGAGCTCAGACGCAACAGAGCTGATCGGAGAGACCCGACTTCGCTGCTATGTCGCCACAACGGATGACAAGGGAGAGGAGATAAGGGAAGATGCGCCGGAGGATCTCAAGTACATTACGCTGAAGTGCTACGATGCAGGAAGTGCAGAAGCCACCCTTGACGAGGACATGATCAGAGTAGTCTGGCATAAGGGGGACCCGCTTTACTTCAGAGTCGGCGTAGGCACCAGTCTCAATTGCGGATTATTCGGAGCTTTCTCTGTGGAAGTAGTATTTAACGACAATAACCAATAACAGACTATGAAAGTAATCAAGAAGATCATCAGACGGCTGTGGGAGCTCCTGAGGGGGCTCTTCGGCGGCAGCGGCTCCACGGAGGAGCCGACCTACACCTTCACCGTCAGCCCGACGGAGGTCGAGCTGGAGGAGGGACGGGAGGTTCGCCTCCTTGTCCGTAGCCTCCGCCACGTACGGGGCGAGCGGGACGAGAAGGTAGACTTCACCATCCGCGACCTCGGGGCTCTCCCCCGCTGGCTCTCCGCCGAGATCACGCACCACCCCGACGGCTACGACACAATCACCCTTAGAGAGACAGAAGACTATGAGTGAGAAAAGAGAGCACACCCTGCAGCTCTTGCAGGATCAGAGCGGGCGCACCGCAAGCGTCCGCGTCACGCAGGGAGGAAAGACGGTCACCCCGCCCCCCCCCGAGCCGCCGAAGCCCGAGGAGAAGATCGTCTTTGAAGCAGAGCCAAACCCGATCACCATTACTTGGCAGGATAAGGATGGGAACGCTGCCTACCACAGGATCTACCATATCGCAGAAGTCACCATCCACAGCTACAAGGAGGTAGACGGAGTCAGGACCCTCTTACCCGTCTCATGCACCATCTCCCCCTCGGATGCCCCTACCTACATCCTAGAGGATGAAGCAATAGGCAGCGACGGAACCTATACGATAAAGGTGACCAGAAGGAACGAGGACTCGTCAGCTAAACACAAGCCCTCAGGCAGTCTCGTGATCACGCAAGAGGAGACCGGAGAGACCCTTACCATCCCCATAACGGCGCGCGAGTGGGAAGAGTCGTATTAACATCATCACCATATAACCTATATAAGCTATGAGCGAAAAGAAAGAGGATCTCCTTACGATCCACATAAAGCAGACCGAGACCGGGCTGGTCGAGGAGATCTTTGTCTCCCGTCAGCTGCTAGAGCCGACACCCGAGCCCGAGCCCGAGCCGGAGCCCGAGCCTGAGCCTGAGCCCTTCGCCCCGGAGTACGTCTTCACCGCCGAGAGCGACGGCGTAGGCACGAGCGCAGAGGGTGAGACGAAGGTGATCACCGTCACCTCCACCCGCACCACCGAGGCGGGCGGCACGGAGCCGGTAGGCTACACCATTGCCGTCACCGGCACTGCCGCCGACCTCGTCACCGCCACCCGAGGCGAGGACGGAAAGCTCACCATCGTGACGAAGCCTGCCACCTCCTACGACCCCACCACCGCCACCGTCACCCTCACGCAGGAGGGCAGCGGCAAGGTGATCACCCTCACCGTCACCATCGCCGGCAAGGGGGATGACGGCGTCCTCACCGCCGACCCCTCCGAGCTCGCCTTTGAGTCCGAGGGTGGCACGAAGAGCAGCACCATCACCTCTACCTCCAAGGGTAAGACCGTAGGCTGGACGGTATCCAATAAGTCCGACCTCCCCGCCTGGATCACCCTCTCGGGCGAAGGCACCGGCACACTAACTATTACCACCACAAGCAACAACTAAAACTATGAGCGAAAAGAGAGAAACGATCCTGCGCCTCCTGCAGGATGAGACCGGCAGGATCCTCGACGTAAAGGTCGAGCAGCAGCCCGTACCCGTGCCGGAGTATGTATTCGATGCGAGCAACTATTATACGAAAGGCGACAGTAGTGATGGAGATGGCAGGCTCCTCGTCTCGGGCTCGATCAAGTCCTACAAGACCGTCGGCGACGACGAGACCATCATCCCCGTTCCCTGTTCCGTCAACGGCAAGCCCGTGACCATCAGGGCAAGCGGCAAGGGGAGTTTCGAAGTCCTCTTCGACACCGCCACCATGGAGCCCGATCCGGAACATCCGACTGTCTATGACGTCGTCGTCCGCTTCGTCCAAGAGGAGAGCGGAGAGACCTTTGCCCTCCCATACACCATCAAGGTAGGCACCTACCTGCGGATCTCCCCAAAGCCCGTCCGGATGAGTTACGAGGGAGGAGAGGAGCAGACGATCGACATCGTCCTGAAGAACGCCTTCTACAAGGATCTCATCGTCAGATACGACAGCAAGGAGACCTCAGAATGGCTCCACGCCTCCGTCGTAGGGAAGCAGCTCCGCATCACCTGCGATAAGAACTTCAAGGTAAAGGAGCGCAGCGGGGTCGTCACCCTGTCGCTGTCGAGCGACGACAAGGCGAATGCTTCTGTCATGATCACGCAGGAGGCGGGAGAGGTCAAGTGTATGATCCGGACCTCCTGCACGGACGCTCACCTCTCGGACGACAAGTCCCGCCGCTTCGCCCGGGTGCGGCTCACCGTCCTGATGACAGATCAGCACACGGGCAAGATCATCGACCCCGACGTGCCGTGGACGGTCACCGGCTCGGACGATCGGGTGGTCGTGGAGAGCGTGGATGAGGCGAAGCGGGAGCTGCTCCTCTCGACAGACGCCGCCGACACGCTCGAGACCCCCGTCACCGTCACGCTACACCTCGAGGACGGGTCCGACATCACCCTTGAGTATCCACTCTTCAAGGAGGATCTGACCCCTCAGGGAGAGTGACGAAATGGTTTCACACAACGGATTTCGCTGATCACATTTACATGAAAATACTATGGCACTTAAGTACACAGTAACCGACCGCAAGGTCATCACTAAGGACGCCAAGTGTCCCGACCCCTCGGCGCACACCACACCCAAGACCCCGGGGACGGGCGATGAGACCGGAGGAAATGAAGTAGGCTAAGCCGCCACCGCCCGATGTCGTCAGCGATCCTCACCGAGAATGCACGACGGGCGGACGAGAAGCATCGCCGGCACGACCCGATCACGGGAGAGGGCTGTGTCGGCGATCGCTTTTCGCTCGCCCTCAAGGGTGTCCCCAAGGGGCACCCCGAGACGCTCTTCCTCCCCGTGGAGATGGAGGAGCTGCCGGTCGTGGAGTACATAAGGAGCCACGGCGGCGACATCGGCAAGATAGTGCGGAGCCTGCCCTCGGGCTGCACAAGGGGGACAAAGGGGGCTAAGGCTTTTCTCCTCTACCTCTCGGACGTGCGGTGCAGGTACGACTTCGAGTATTTCGCCGTGTCGCACCAGACGATACGGGACAAGGAGACGGGGCGGAGGATCCGCTTTGTCCTCAATCCACCGCAGCAACGGCTCATTGCCGAGCTGGAGCGACAGCGGAAGACGGGACGGCAGATCCGGGTGATGGTGCTGAAGGCGCGACAGATGGGCTTCTCGACCGCCGTGCAGATGTACATGAATTGGATCCAGATGTGCGTGCGGGAGAACTGGAACTCTGTCGTCTGCGCTCACGAGCTGTCGCAGGCGGCTAAGGTGCGGGCGATGTACGAGGGGTGCCTGAAGGAGATGCCCCCCTTGATGGGTAAGACCTTCTCCTACGCCCCCTATGCCGGCACCCAGTCGACGAAGCAGGTACCGGAGCGGGGCTGTACTATCACCGTCGGCACGGCGCTCAATCCGGACTCCGTCCGAGGGGAGGATGTGAAGATGGTTCACTTCTCCGAGGAGGCGTACTACCCGACCACGGAGGCGAATAATCCGGGGCTGCTGGAGACTTCGATCATCGCCTCCATCCCCACCGTCAGCGAGACGATGATCGTGAGGGAGTCGACGGCGAATGGCGTTGGGGGCTTCTTCCACGACCAGTGGCAGCGCGCGAAGCGGGGCGAGACGGCGTACGTCCCCTTCTTCGCCGCCTGGTACGAGCTGCCGATCTACGAGGTGCCGCTGGACGGGACCTTCTACCTCTACGATCACCCCGAGCCGGTGCGAGGGACGGCAGAGGACTTCGCGGAGACGCTGACGGAGTGGGAGCGGGGGCTCTTTGATAACCATCCCCTCTGCACCTTAGAGAACCTGAACTGGTACCGGGCGAAGTACAACACCCTCACCGACCGCTCCAAGATGCGGCAGGAGTTTCCCTCCGACGACGTGGAGGCATTCCTCTCGTCCGGTTCGCCTGTCTTCCGGGTGGAGGACGTGGAGCGGCTGAGAGGGGCGTGCCGTCCGCCCCTGATGGTGGGCGACCTCGTAGGCGACGGGGAGCCGGGGCTGGCGGTGTCGGATCCTCGGGTGCGTGACGGGGTGCTGAGGGGGCTCCACTTCGTGCCGGACGAGGAGGCTCTGAGGCTCCTCGTGGAGGGGACGGAGCGAGACCGCCTGAGGGCGGGGCTGGGGCGGCTGCAGGTGTGGGCGGAGCCTTCGCCCGAGCCGCGGATGCGGGATCGCTATGTCGTCTCCTTTGACCCCCAGAGAGGGGTATCGGAGGGGGCGGACTACGGTGTGATCAAGGTGCTGGACAGGGAGCCGATGGTGCGGGGCGAGGTGCCGGAGGTGGTCGCCCTCTTCTACGGACACTTGGATAAGGACGTGACGGCGTGGGTGGCGGCGCAGATAGCCACTTGGTACGAGTGCGCACTCTTAGTGATCGAGTCGAATACGTACGACAGCAGCTATCGGGGGGACGACGGAGAGTTTATCTTCGACACCATAGCGCGCTACTACGATAACCTCTACTCCCGCACCCCGGCGGATAAGATCCGGGAGGGCTTCCCCCGCCGCTACGGCTGGCAGACAAACCGCTCGACGAAGCCGATCCTTGTCAACACCTTCCGCGCCCTACTCCGTGAGGGGGGCTACGTGGAGCGGGACGCGGGGACGCTGGACGAGGTGCGGGCGTACGAGACGAAGCCCGACGGCTCCATGGGGGCGGTGGCGGGCGGTCACGACGACCGGGTGATGGCGACGATGCTCGCCCTCTACGTGGCGTACGAGATGGAGCCGCCGAGGGCGATCGTCCCGGGGCGGCAGATCGGGGAGCGGAGGATATTTATACCTAACTAATATGTAATGACTATGGACACGACACTAATCACGCTGGTCATCACCACAGTAGGCACGGTGGTGGGCTGGTTCTTCGGGAAGTCGAAGAGGAAGGCGGAGGACGCCAATGCGCTCCTTGCGTCGATGGACACGCAGGGGACGGCTCTGATGAAGCAGAATGAGATCATCGAGCAGCTGGCGGGGAAGTACGCCACCTCGATAGCGGAGAAGGCAGACCTGCAGGAGCGGGCGCTCACGCAGGAGCGGGAGCTGAAGCGACTGAGACGGGAGCAACAGAAGCTACAGGGCGAAGTGGAGGGACTGAGGGAGCAGCTCAAGAGCGTCCTCGAGGAGCTCTCCGTGATACGAAGCAGTAAGCAGCCATGCGACTGACTCTGAAACGGGTCGCCCCACGCCCCACCTACACCATCGGGCGACTCTATGTCGAGGGGGCGTACCTCTGTGACACATTAGAGGACACCGTCCGCGCCCGTGGGGTGAAGGTGTATGCCAAGACGGCAATCCCCGAGGGGGAGTACCGGGTGCGGATGGATGTCCGCTCGCCCCGCTTCGGCAAGAGACCGCAGTATAGGAAGTATGGCGGGCGGCTGCCGAGGCTGGTGGGGGTGCCGGGATTCGAGGGCATACTCATTCACCCCGGCAATAGTGCCGAAGACACCGCCGGCTGTATCCTCGTGGGGGAGAATAAGCTGGTGGGACGGCTGACCAATTCACTCATTACATTTGATAAGCTATGGCACATATTAGAGAGCGCAAGACTTCGGGGCGAGGTGATCACCGTCTCGGTGAGGTAGTGGGGCTTCTTCTCCTTCTCCTACTCTTAGTGGGCTGTGTCGCTCGCCCGCTACGGCAGACATCGGCACAGACCTACACGGCACGGGACACGGTGTGGCAGAGCGTGAGCGGGCGGGGGCTGTCGCTCCTCACGGACACGACGAAGACGCGGTACCGGCTCTCGGTGGTGGACCGCTTCCACCACGACACCATCACCGAGCGGGAGGTGGTGCTGCTGGGGGCGGAGGACAGGTACCTCTCGGGCGTTCGGGTGGTCGACCTCTTGTCGCTCCTACGGTCGGGAGCGGGGGTGTCCGGCTCTTCCGACACGATGGCAGAGGAGCCGCAGCCTACCCCCTCGCCCGCTGAGCGGCTGACGTATGACGTGGGGCGGGTCGCCATAGGAGTCGCCATCGCCGCCCTTGTCTTGCTGGTGATTGGGTTATTCGTCGACCTCCGCCGCCCCTTTCACTAAGTCCAGCACCCGCCTATTCGCCTCATCGATGACCTCCTGAGGGAGGTGGGTGTAGATCCCCGCCATACCCTCGGGGACGCGCCCCTGAGCGGCGTTGATGATGGCGGGTGAGATGCCGAGGGTGCCGGCAAGTGTCGCCCAGGTGTGACGAGCGTAGTAGCTGGTCACACCTTTTTGTATCACCGCGACAGCGTCATTGATATTGCGGACGCACTGCACGGGCGAGGTGTAGGTGGAGTGGAGCGGCGTGAGGTAGGGGTCGCCCGCCTTTCGCCACCGCCCGATGATGGCGAGAGCCTCGGGCTGGAGGAGCGTGACGATCGGCTCAGCCGTCTTTTTCCTATAGACACGGATGTAGCCCGCCCGCACGTCCTCCTCGGTGAGCGTCACGAGGTCGACGATGTTGAGCCCGCAGAGGTAGAAGGAGAGCATGAACATGTCCCGGCAGAAGGCGAGGGGCTTCCGCCCCGTGTACTCGGTCTCGGGGTCGTAGTCGCGGATCCGGATCAGCTCGGGGAGCGTCAGGTCGCGGTGCAGGGTGCGCCCCCGCTTGATGCGGAAGCGGCGGAAGGGGTAGTCCTCCAGCGACGCCACGCCTCGGTCGATGGCGAGGTTGTAGAGCGTGCGGATGTTGCGCATATAGTTGCCGATGCCGTTCACGGAGAGCCCGTCACGAGTGAGGTAGTCCTGGAAGTCCTGTAGGAAGGCGAGGTCGATCTCTTTCACAAGAAGCCGGCTCGTGTCGGTGTAGCCGGAGAGCTTGCTCATCATCACCCGCATGCAGGTCTTCGTCTTCTCAGACACGGGACGCTCCATGTACGCCTCATAGACGGCGACGAGGCTCGCCGGGTCGTCCGTCACGCTGAGCGGCTCACTCGCTTCGGTGAGCGTGTCGTCCACGAGTGCCTTAACCGCCCTATGGTCCATCTGTCGCACCTCGTGATCGATCAGAAGCAGCTCCACCGCCTTCACCCGCTCGGAGAGGAGGGCGTTGTAGATCCGAGCGGTGCGGGTGCCGGTGATCAGCCCGTCCCGGAAGTTCTCCTCCCGCACGCTGATCCCGGTATTGTAGTAGAGGGTGTGCCCCTTCCAGCTGTAGCGGATCTTGACGGGGAAGGTGCCGTCCTTCTTCCGCCTTCTCTTGTCCAGTATGACGCTTACTGCCAGCATAGGGTTAGTAAGTCTGCTACGTATCGACTGCTGCAAAATTTGCACGCGCGGCGAAGCGAAGTGAGCCTTTGTGACCCGTTTTGTTCCGCTTTGTTGCAAATCTGGTGCAAATCCGCTTCCTTTTACCATAAACGACAAGCCTCAGCGGGCAAAGAGTTTTCTCTTAATCCACTGACACACATCGTCTCCCCTCCTTGTCGGGGTGGCGAGATTCGAACTCGCGACCCTCTGCTCCCAAAGCAGATACGCTAACCGGACTGCGCTACACCCCGATGACCTCTCGGTCTCAACTGCAAGCCCCTTACGAGGACCTTGCGGGGGCAAAGGTAGCCATTTTATCCAGATTACGAAACGTCTCTGCTGCCCTCTCTTACCTATCTCCAGAGGTGAGAGCAGATGCGGGGCGGGCGAAAATCGGTACATTTGCCTACCTCAGTACCACACAGAGCAAGGCAGACAACTATGGCAAAAGTGAAGGAGACACCGATGATGTCTCAGTACAACCGGTTTAAGAAGAAATACCCCGACGCGATCTTACTCTTCCGTGTCGGGGACTTCTACGAGACGTTCTCCGACGATGCCGTTACCGCCTCCCAGTTGCTCGGGATCACCCTCACAAAGCGGTCCAATGGTGGCGCATCTGATGTGCCCCTCGCCGGCTTCCCCTACCATGCGCTAGATGTCTACCTGCCTAAGCTGGTCGCGCAGGGGAAGCGGGTCGCCATCTGCGATCAGATCGAGGACCCTAAGCTGACGAAGACGCTCGTCAAGCGAGATGTGACGGAACTGGTGACACCGGGGCTGACGATGGAGGACACGGTGCTGGATGCGGGGACGAATAACTTCCTCGGTGCCATCGTGATGAAGGGGGGTCGCGCCGGGGCGGCTTTTCTCGACCTCTCGACGGGCGAGTTTTGCACCGCAGAGGGGATCGAGGAGGATGTGGCCAAGACGGTCGCCTCCTTTGGTCCCAAGGAGATCCTGATCGAGCGGGGTCGTGAGACCTCCGTGGCCGCCTCGATGGGCGAGCAGTGGCACTACTACCCGCTGGAGGACTGGGTCTTCACGGTCGACTACGGCAGGGATCGTCTGCAGCGACACTTCAGCACCAGCACGCTCAAGGGCTTCGGCGTGGAGGAGAAGCCGCTTGCGATCATCGCCTGCGGGGCGATCCTGTACTACCTCGAGGCGACGAAGCACACGCAGCTGAGCCACGTGACGACTCTTCACCTGATCGAGGAGGATCACTTCGTCCGGCTGGACAACTTTACTCGCCGAAATCTGGAGATCATGCGGCCGCTGACGGAGGACGGCAGCTGCCTGCTGCAGGTGCTGGACCACACCCACACGCCGATGGGGGGACGGCTGCTGAAGCGGTGGCTCTCCTTCCCCCTCCTCGACCTGCATGAGATCGAGCGGCGTCAGTCGTGCGTGGGTGCCTTCTACGACCGGGCGGAGCTGACGGAGACGGTGGCGGATCACCTCGCCGGGATAGGCGACCTGGAGCGACTGGCGAGCAAGGTGGCGGTGGGGCGTATCTCGCCGCGCGAACTGCTGCAGACGGCGGCGGGGCTGAGGCTGATCCGACCGATGATGAGCCTCCTCGCCGAGTCGGGGGCGCAGCCTCTCCGGGAGCTCTCTCTCAGGCTCGATCCGGCGGAGGAGCTGGCGACCAAGATCGAGCAGTCGATCGATCCGGACGCACCGGCTCAGGTGGGCAAGGGGAGGGTGATCCGCGCCGGGGTGAACAGCCGTCTGGACGAGCTGCGCTCCATCGCCGGAGGGGGGAAGAAGTATCTCCTCGAGATGCGGGAGCGGGAAAGTCGGGAGACCGGGATCCCGTCGCTGAAGATCGCCTTCAATAACGTCTTCGGCTACTACATCGAGGTGACCAATGCGCATAAAGAAAAGGTGCCCGAGGACTGGATCCGCAAGCAGACCCTCGTCAATAGCGAGCGGTACATCACTCCGGAGCTGAAGGAGTATGAGCAGAAGATCCTCGGTGCCGAGGAGCGGATCAGCATCCTCGAGGCGGAGCTCTACCAGGACCTAATTCGCGAGGTGATGGGGCATATCCGGGTGCTGCAGAGCAATGCCGCCGCTCTCTCCGAGATCGATGTGCTGAGCACCTTTGCCTACGATGCCACAGCCTACGACTACCACCGTCCTCAGGTGGATCGGAGCACTGTCATCGATATCAAGGAGGGGCGCCACCCGGTGATCGAGCGAATGATGCCGCCGGGCGAGGAGTATATCCCCAATGACGTCTACTGCGACCCTGAGACGGATCAGATCATGGTGATCACCGGGCCCAATATGTCAGGTAAGAGCGCCCTCCTGAGACAGACCGCCCTGATCGTGCTGATGGCGCAGGTGGGCTCCTTCGTCCCCGCTCGTGAGGCGCGGCTCGGTATCGTGGATCGGATCTTTACCCGTGTCGGGGCGTCGGATAATATCTCGCGCGGGGAGAGCACATTTATGGTGGAGATGACCGAGTCGGCCATTATCCTGAATAACATCACTCCTAACAGCCTTGTCCTCGTGGACGAGCTGGGACGCGGCACCTCCACCTACGACGGCATCTCGCTGGCGCAGGCGATCGTGGAGTACCTCCACAATAACCATCGCGCCCACCCGAAGACCCTCTTTGCCACCCACTACCATGAGCTGAATGAGCTGGAGGGGGTGCTGCCGAGGATCCGGAACTACAACGTCTCTGTGAAGGAGGCGGACGGGAAGGTGATCTTCCTGAGGAAGCTTGTGCCGGGCGGCTGCGAGCACAGCTTCGGTATCCATGTGGCGCGCATGGCGGGGATGCCCCGTGAGATCGTCACCCGAGCAGAGGAGATCCTGAGTCAGCTGGAGAGCAAGGCGGGTCACACCTCCCTACCCTCCGCCGCCGGGGAGGAGACGAACGACGGGCCGATGAAGCTCAGCTTCTTCCAGCTGGACGACCCGACCCTCTCCGCCATTCGCGACGAGATCAAGGGGCTCGACATCGACAACCTCACCCCCCTCGAGGCACTCAATAAGCTCTCCGACATTCGCCGTCTGATCGGGATGAAGTGACCTCAGCCACCCGGCGCAACCGAAACAAGTAAAAAAGTGGTAACTTTGGGGGACTTGTAAAAGCGAACCCTATAGTAGAAGACACTCTTAATCATCTATACACAATCACAATCTATGTACGACAAGTATAAGAAGCACCTCGAGGAGAC
>ERZ1031273.348-NODE-348-length-18229-cov-7.468471_pt1 | contig 18229 bp, 19 predicted proteins | sample MGYA00516575_ERZ1031273 | MGnify/ENA primary metagenome ERZ1031273 (study PRJEB33718, sample SAMN03159816) | human skin metagenome | collected 2014-02-25 | study: EMG produced TPA metagenomics assembly of the PRJNA266117 data set (Human skin bacterial metagenome... | reverse complement strand
ATGCTCTACCTGGACTACTCCCGCGAACCCGGCGAGTGGCTGCCCAACCAGTACGGCGGCCGCGAGCACTGGGAGGCGGTGCAGTTCCTCCAGGAAATGAACGCCACCGTGCACCGCGAGCACCCCGGCGTGCTCACCATCGCCGAGGAATCCACCGCCTGGCCGGGCGTGACCGCGCAGACCGACGCCGACGGACTCGGCTTTTCGCTGAAGTGGAACATGGGCTGGATGAACGACACCTTGGAGTACTTCTCCCTGGATCCCATCCACCGCTCCTACCACCACAACGAGATCACGTTCTCGCTGGTCTACGCGTTCTCCGAGCGCTACGTGCTGCCCTTTAGCCACGACGAAGTGGTCCACGGGAAGGGCTCGCTGTGGACTCGCATGCCCGGCGACGACTGGAACAAGGCCGCGGGCCTTCGCGCCCTGTACGGCTACATGTTCTCGCACCCCGGCAAGCAGCTGTTGTTCATGGGCTGCGAGTGGGGCCAGACCACCGAGTGGGACGAGGCCCACTCCGTCAACTGGGACAACATTGCCGATAGCTGGGGCCACGGCTACCACCGCGGCATCCAGCGCCTCGTGCGCGACTTAAACCGCGTCTACCGCGACACCCCGGCGCTGTACTCGCAGGACAACACCCCGATGGGCTTCCAGTGGGTCAAGGGCGACGACGCCGCGAACAACATCCTCGCCTACATCCGCTGGGGCGTGGACGCCACCCCGGTGCTCGCCGTGGTGAACCTCTCCGGTGCCTCCCAGCCCAACTACCGCCTCGGGCTTCCCGAGGCCGGCGAGTGGGAGCTTTTGGTCAACACCGACGACGCCGTCTACGGCGGCGCCGGCAACGACCTGCCGCAGGTGCTTCACACCGAGCCGACCGAGTGGGACCGCTTCGAGCAGTCCGCCGAGCTGCACGTGCCGGCGATGAGCGCGCAGTACTACATCCTGCGCCGCTAGAACAGGGCGCTGGCGAGCCGGGTGCGCGCCGCGATCACGCGCGGATCACCCGGCTCCAAAAGCGTCAGCAGCTCCAGCAGCCGCTCCTTGGCGCGCGGCTCGGCCTTGACGTGCTCCAGCAGGCGGTCGAAGGCCGCCTCAGGCTGGCCTGCGACAAACTCCTTGTCCGCCAACCACAGCAGCTTCTCGACGCCAACCTCCGGCTCCCCCTGCCCCTGCACCCTCTTGAGCACAGCCACGGTTGCCTTGGCCTGCTTGACGTCCGCGTTGGTTGGGTCGTCCGCGAGGATCTCGTCGTAGACCGCCGTGGCGGCGTCGAAGTCGCCCGCGTTGAGCGCCTCCGTCGCGCGGTCTAAGCGGGGGTCCTCGGTGTCCTCGGCGGGCGTGGTGTCGTCGGCAAGCCCCTGCAACTGCGGGCCCACCTGGCTGACCAAAGCACCCACCCACTGCTCGAGCTCGTCCGTCGGCTGGTTGCCCTCGAAGTTGGCCACCGGGCGCCCGCCCGCGAGCGCGACCACCGTGGGCAGCACGCGCACGCCCATCGCCTGGGCGACCTGCGGGGTGGAATCCGCGTCCACGTAGCCGACCATGAAGGCGCGCTGGCCCGCCGCCAACTTCTCAAACTGGGCCTTTAAGCTCTCCGAATCTGGGCTGCGCGGCGTGCCGATGAGCAGCACCACGGGAATCTGCATGGAGCGCTCGAAGATGTCCTTTTCAACGTTGGCCTCGGTGACCGTGATAAACGGCTCGAAGCCGCCCTGCGCCTCGTCGTTGCGGTCCGCGAGCGCTCCCAGGTCGATCGCGCCGCCGGTGAACTGCGGGTTGGTCATATTACGCCTCCAGGTGCTTGTTCAGGGATTCGACTTTCTGCTGCATCATGTTCTCGTAGCCGGGGCGGATATCCGCCTTGACCACCAGCGACACGCGCGGGGAGACCTCCTCCACCGCCTGCGTCGCCCGCTTGATCACGTCCATGACCTCGTCCCACTCCCCCTCGATGGTGGTGAACATCGCCGTGGTCTCGTGCGGCAGGCCCGACTCGCGGACCACCTTCACCGCCCGGGCGACAACGTCGGACATCTCCGCGTTGGAGTTTTCGGTCATGGTCGGTGCCACAGAAAACGCTGCAATCATGCGGCCAATACTAGCGTCGCTGCCAGCAGTGCTTGTGCCAGTGCCTCCGGTCGTCCGCGCCCCGGCCGGTATCGCGCGGCCACGCCACCACGTGCGCCACCCCGGGTGGGATGTTCTGGTTGCAGCCCGGGCAGATATAGTACTTCGTCGCAGCCGCCGACCCGATCTGGCGGACCTTGAAGATCTCCCCGTTGGTCCAGCTCGGCCCCTCCATCTCTTGGGTGCCGATGAACGTGGAGCCGTCCCTGGGCAGCACGTACCGCGACACCTGGTGCTGGCGTCGGTTCCTCCGCGGCATCAGAACAGGCGCAGCTCCGCGGACTCGATGCCGCGCAGCTCGTCGTAGTCCAGGGTCACGCACTCGAAGCCGCGGTCGCCCGCGAGCGTGCGCGCCTGCGGCTTGATCTCCTGCGCCGCGAACACGCCGCGCACCGGGCGCAGCAGCTCGTCGCGGTTGAGCAGCTCCACGTAGCGGCTGAGCTGCTCCACGCCGTCGATGCCGCCGCGGCGCTTCACCTCCACCGCCAGCGTGCCTCCTTGCGGGTCGCGCGCCAGGATGTCCACCGGGCCGATCGCGGTCGGGTACTCCCGGCGCACCAGGGTCACGCCGTCGCCGAGCGTGGTGATGTGCTCCGCCAGAAGCTCCTGCAGGTGGGACTCCACGCCGTCCTTGACCAGCCCCGGATCCTGGCCGAGCTCCTTCGTTTCATCCAGCACAACCTCGGAGACCGTGATGCGAAGCTGCTCGCCCTTCGGGTTCTCCACGATCCAGAGTTCTTCGCCGGTGTCCTCGCCGTCCACGTCCACCACGTGCTCCACCCGGGTGGTGCACGGAGGCGTCATCCAGTTCAGCGGCTTGTAGGCGCGGTCGTCCGCGTGGATGGACACAGACCCGTCCGCCTTGATCAGGATCAAACGCATCGCCTCCGGCAGGTGCGCATCCAGGCGGCCGACGTAATCCACGGAGCAACGGGCTATGACTAGACGCATGCCTGTCAGGGTACAGCCGCCCTTAACGCTGGTTTGCATCGCGCTGCGCGCGCTGGGCCAGCGAACGTACGTCGATACGCTCCTGGCGCACATCCGGTGCCGCCTCCACCCACGACACCAGCCCCATCTCCGTGTGGCGGTCCGCCGCGAACTCGAAATCGCCCTGCGGGCCAGTAAAGCGGAGGACGTGACCGATCTCCGGCATGAACTCGCGTTCGCCCTCGGTCACGTCCCTGAACCCCTCGAACTCCACCCCGCGGCGATCCAGCTCCACGTCGTGGTGAAACGTCAGAGATCGGAGCTTGAAAAACAGCAGCCGCTCGCCGTCGTAGCGCAGCACGCCATGCCGCCAGCCGTGGATCCCCTCAGCCGGCAGCTCGCGCATCATCGCCCGCGCGCCGGAGTTGCGCACCATGGCAAAGCGCCACCCCGCGGCCGCTGCGAGGACTACCAGGACTAGCGCTGCAACACCTGCGACGACCATCATCCCGGCCCAACCTCCTCGACCACGCTGGATAGACATTTGCCAGTGATCATATCGCACAAATGCGAAACACCCCCTCCCGGTTTCCCGGGAAGGGGTGCGTTCGTGGCGGTCGGCGTCTATGCCTTCCTTGCCAGAGACTTTTACTGGCTCTGGCGGCGAACCGCGGCGAGCTCCGCCTCGGAACGTGCCTTGACAACGCGGTCCTCGTCGTGGAGGTGGGACTCCGCGTCAGCGGTGTCAACCTCGTCGGCGAAGATCGCGTAGTCGGCCAAGATGGTCACCTTGTCGCCCACAACGGACAGGAACCCACCCTGGACGGCGGCGACGATGCGCTCGCCGTCGGTCGGGCGGATGGTCACCACACCGTTGTCCTTGAGCTGGCCAAGGAGCGGCTCGTGGCCAGGAAGGATGCCGATCTCACCCTCCGTGGTCTGGGCGGTGACGATGCTTGCCTGGCCTTTCCAGAGCATGCGGTCGACCGCGACCAGTTGAGCGGTAAGTTCAGCCATCTTCTACCCTCCTACGCCTGCAGCTTCTTGTACGCAGCCTCGACGTCGTCCAGACCGCCAAGGCCGTTGAAGGCCTGCTCCGGGTAGTGGTCGAACTCGCCCTCGCAGAGACGGTCGAACGCGTCGATCGTCTCCTCGAGCGGCACGTAGGAGCCCTCGTCGCCGGTGAACTTCTTCGCAACGAAGAAGTTCTGGCCCAGGAAGCGCTGGATCTTACGAGCGCGCATAACGGTGATCTTGTCTTCCTCGGACAGCTCGTCCATACCGAGGATGGCGATGATGTCCTGCAGCTCCTTGTTCTTCTGCAGGATACCGATCACCTTCTGCGCGACCGCGTAGTGGCGCTCGCCGACGATGCCCGGCTCGAGGATACGGGACGTGGAGGTCAGCGGGTCCACGGCCGGGTAGATGCCCTTCGACGCGATCGAACGGGAAAGCTCGGTGGTCGCGTCGAGGTGGGCGAAGGTGGTGGCCGGAGCCGGGTCGGTGTAGTCGTCCGCCGGCACGTAGACGGCCTGCAGCGACGTAATCGAACGGCCCTTGGTCGAGGTAATGCGCTCCTGGAGCACACCCATCTCGTCGGCCAGGGTCGGCTGGTAGCCCACGGCGGAAGGCATACGGCCCAGCAGGGTCGACACCTCGGAGCCCGCCTGGGTGAAGCGGAAGATGTTGTCGATGAACAGCAGCACGTCCTGGTTCTGCACATCGCGGAAGTACTCCGCCATGGTCAGGCCGGACAGGGCCACGCGCATACGGACCCCCGGCGGCTCATCCATCTGGCCGAAGACAAGCGCGGTATCCGGCAGCACGCCCATGTCCTCCATCTCGAGGAACAGGTCGGTGCCCTCACGGGTGCGCTCGCCGACGCCGGCGAAGACCGAGGTACCGGAGAACTCGCGTGCAATACGCGTAATCATCTCCTGGATCAGCACGGTCTTGCCCACACCAGCGCCACCGAACAGGCCGATCTTGCCGCCCTTGACGTACGGGGTGAGCAGGTCGATGACCTTAATACCGGTCTCCAGGATCTCGGTCTTACCCTCGAGGTCCTTGAACGCCGGCGGCTCGCGGTGGATGCCCCAGCGCTCACCGTTCTCGCCCACCGACGGGTCGTCCAGGCACTGGCCGAGCGCGTTGAACACGTGGCCCTTCACCTGGTCGCCCACCGGCACGGAGATCGGGTTGCCGGAGTCTGCCACCTTAGCGCCGCGGACGAGGCCGTCGGTCGGCGCCATAGCGATGGTGCGCACGAGGTTGTCGCCCAGGAACTGGGCGACCTCGAGCACGATGGTCTTGGACATCTCGCCGAGGTCGATGTCGACCTCGAGCGCGTTGTACAGAGCGGGCAGCTCGCCACGCGGGAACTCCACGTCGACGACTGCGCCGATGACGCGCACGACACGGCCGTTCTCAGAGCCGCGCGGGTTCTGAGTGTTCTCGACCTGAGCCGGTGCGGTGTCGGTCTCAGAAGCCGCACCCGCCAGCTCGTCGTTGCGCTCATCAAAAGAGTGAGCAGTAGTCATGATTTAGTCACTTTCTCCACTACCGGACAGCGCGCCAGCGCCGCCGATAATCTCGGTGATTTCCTGGGTGATCTTTGCCTGACGGGCTTGGTTAGCTTCACGGGACAGGTCGTTAGCCAGCTCCGTAGCATTATCCGTCGCGTTCTTCATAGCCGTGCGGCGCGATGCCGACTCCGCTGCAGCGGACTCCAGGAAGATCGAGTAGAGCAACCTGGAGACGTACACCGGAAGCAGTTCTTCCATCAGCGTGTCAGCGTCGGGCTCGAAGTTCATGTCCGGGCCCACCTCGCCGGAGGTGGTCAGCATGTCCTGCTGCTCGTACTTGAACTCCTCCAGCACCGGCTCAATCGGCAGGAGCTGGGTGACCCGGGCCTCCTGCGACAGCATGGAGACGAACTCGGTGTAGACGACGTGCACGACGTCGAAGCCGCGCACGGAACCACCTTTGGCACCGTCGACACGCAGCGGCACCGAGCCTTCTGAGCCTGCCATGTAGCCATCGATGATCTGATGGCGCACGCCGTGGGTGTCCTCCCACGACGGCTGCTGCGAGAACCCGGTCCAAGAACCTTCAACGTCCATGTCGCGGAACTTGAAGTGCGTGACACCCTTGTTGCCGGTGACGTAGCGGACTACCTCGTACCCGGCATCGGTGAGCATGCGCTCCAGCTGCGCCGCCTTCTTCAGGACGTTGTGGTTGTAACCGCCGGCCATACCGCGGTCAGAAGTGACCACGAGGATTGCCGCGACCCGGCCGTTCTCACGCTCATGGAGCATGGGGTGGGCCAGGGAGCTCGCGGACGCGAGGCGTTCCATGACGTCTTTCAGCTCGTCGGCGTACGGCTTAGCCGCCTCGACGCGCTGCTGGGCCTTGGTGATCTGCGCGGTGGCGATCAGCTCCTGGGCCTTCGTAATCTTCTTCGTTGAGTTGACGGACCTGATGCGGTCGCGCAATTCGCGAAGCGTTGCCATGGTGTTTCCTCCCTTCCTTTATGTAGTAGTCCTAGTCGCGTTGCACGCGTACTAGGAGCGGCTGACGTTGAGCTGGTTCTTGGACACGTGCTTGGAGTCGAGCGGCTCCGCCTCGGCCTCACGGACGATGCGCTCGCCGGAGGAAGCCTGGAAGTTACGCGCCAGGTCCTCGTTGATGCGCAGGATCGCGGCCTGAGAGTCGTCGTCAAGCTGCTTGCCGCCCGCAATCTGGTCGTAGACCTGCGGTGCGTTGGCGCGGATGGCCTCGTGCAGCTCTGCCTCGTAGCGGCGGACGTCCTCGACGGGAACGACGTCGAAAACGCCCTCGTTCGCGGACCAGATCGAGATGATCTGGTACTCGACTGCCTGCGGAGAGTTCTCGGACTGCTTCAGCAGCTCCACCAGACGCTGGCCGCGCTCGAGCTGCTTCTTGGAAGCGGCGTCGAGGTCGGACGCGAAGGCCGCGAAGGCCTCCAGGTCGCGGTATGCGGCGAGGTCAAGACGGAGGTTACCGGCAACCTTCTTCATGCCCTTGGTCTGCGCGGCGCCACCGACACGGGACACGGAGATGCCCACGTCGATAGCCGGGCGCACGCCCTGGTTGAAGAGGTCAGACTGCAGGAAGACCTGGCCGTCGGTAATCGAGATGACGTTGGTCGGAATGAAGGCGCCCACGTCGTTCGCCTTCGTCTCGATGATCGGCAGCGCGGTCAGGGAGCCGGCACCGAGCTCGTCGTTGAGCTTGGCGGCACGCTCCAGCAGGCGGGAGTGCAGGTAGAACACATCGCCCGGGTATGCCTCGCGGCCCGGCGGGCGGCGCAGCAGCAGGGAGATGGCACGGTATGCCTCGGCCTGCTTGGTCAGGTCATCGTAGATCACCAGGACGTGCTTGCCCTGGTACATCCAGTGCTGGCCCAGGGCGGCGCCGGAAAACGGTGCCAGCCACTTGAAGCCTGCGGAGTCGGATGCCGGAGCCGCCACGATGGTGGTGTACTCCAGTGCGCCGTTGTCCTCCAGAGTCTGGCGCACACCGGCGATGGTGGAGCCCTTCTGGCCGACGGCGACGTAGATGCAGCGCACCTGCTTCGACGGGTCACCGGTCTCCCAGAATTCCTTCTGGTTGAGGATGGTGTCGATGCAGACTGCGGTCTTGCCGGTCTTGCGGTCGCCAATGATGAGCTGACGCTGGCCGCGGCCGATCGGCGTCATGGCGTCGATCGCCTTGAGGCCGGTCTGCAGCGGCTCCTCGACCGGCTGGCGGTCGAGCACGCTTGCGGCCTGGAGCTCCAAGGCACGCTCTTCGTTGGACTCGATGGGGCCCAGGCCGTCAATCGGCTGGCCCAGGGGGTTGATCACGCGGCCGAGGAAGTTCTCGCCGACCGGGATCGAGAGAACCTCGCCCGTCCGCTTGACTTCGTCGCCCTCGGAAAGGGTCTCAAAATTACCCAGCACCACGACACCGATGGAATCGGTCTCGAGGTTCTGTGCGACGCCGATGACGCCGTTCGGGAACTCGAGCAGCTCGTTCGTCATGCAACCTGGCAGCCCGGAAACCTGGGCAATACCATCTGCAGCCGAAGTCACCACGCCGACCTCCTCACGGGAGGCCTCCGCGGAGTAGCTCGAGGTGTAGTTCGCTATCGCGCTACGGATCTCATCGGAGGAGATCGTCAGCTCCGCCATGTTCTTCCTGCTCTCGGTAGTTTCTTCCAGCATGTTGTTTTCTATTTGGTCGCCTGGGCCGCCATGTCGGTGCGCAGGCGGTTAATCTTCCCGCGCGTCGAACCGTCGATGACCTCATCGCCCACACGGACAACCATTCCGCCGAGGAGGCTGGGGTCAACCTCAGAGTGGATGGCCATCTCGCGACCGTAAATCTGCTCCAGCTTGCGGGCCAGTGCATCGCGCTGGGTGTCGCTGAGTGCCTCAGCGGCCTTCACGCGTGCGACAGCCTTGCCACGCAGCTCCGCGACGCCCGCGGCCAGCTCGGCCAAGTCGTCGACGGGGTTGTGGTTGGGGCGGCCGATAACCTGCAATGCCAGTGCCTCGGTGAACATCGTCACCTTGCCGTAAATCACGCTAGCCAACAGTCCGCGCTTCTGCGCCGGGGTCGCGGTGCGGTCGGAGAGCAGCTGGGTCAGCTCCTTCTCCCCTTCGAGCAGCGTGGAGAGCTGGTACAGCTCGTTTTCCACCTGCTCCAGCTGGCCCTGCTCCTTGGCACCCAGCTCCAGCGCATGACGGCCGAGGTTGACCAGACCGGCGCGGAACTCGCGCGGGGTCGACCACTCCTGCTGCGCCGCAGCGGTGAGGATGTTCAGGGTGGGCTCCGCAACCTTGTTGCCGAAGACGTCGCGGATGATGCCCTCGCGCTGCGAGGACTCCAGCGACGTGTCGGCCACGGCAATACGCAGCGCGCGCTCGGTGTCGAGCTGGTCCACGGTGAGGAACAGCTCGGTACCGATCTGCGCAGCCACGGCGACGGAATTGTCGGCGTTCCGGATCAGCTCCTCGAGCTTGCCCGTAACGTGCGACTGTGCTTCGCGACTAGCTGCCTTCATCTCGCCTACTTCCTCGTCGACACGCGGTCGAGCTCGCTCAGGAACTCGTCGATCGTGTTCGAGCGGCGGGTCGAATCCGACAGCTCGGTGCCCAGCAGACGCTCAGCCAGCGAGATGGAGTTCTGGCCCATCTCGTTGCGCAGCTCAGCGACAACCTGCTCGCGGGAGGCCAGCAGCTGCTTCTCACCGGACTCGATGATGCGGCGGGCCTCTTCCTCGGCGCGGGCACGAGACTCAGCCTCGATTTCCTTGCCGCGGGTGCGGGCGGCTTCACGGATCTCAGCGGCCTCGTGGCGCGCCTCCGCAAGCTCGGCGTTGTTCTTCTCCAGGGCAGCCTTGGCTTCTTTTTGGGCGACCTCAGCACGCTCGATGCCACCCTTGATTCGGTCTTCGCGCTCCGCCAGCACTTCCTGGAACTTCGGAATGACGTACTTCGCAAAAAGTAGGCCGACGATGATGAAAACGACAAGAGACCAAACCACGTCGTACGCTGCCGGCAGAAGAATGGAAGGTTCCTTCTCCAGCGGCAGCTTCTCGCTGGCCTCTGCGGCAGCGAGGAATGCAGTGACGTCAGTCATTGGTTGCTCCTGATCTAAAAAATGTACGGGTTACTCGTTCGTGTTTTTTAGAACAGGAAGCCGGCGACGAGGCCGATCAGGGCAAGCGCCTCAACGAAGGCGATACCCAGGAACATGGTGGTGCGCAGCTGGCCAGCCATCTCCGGCTGGCGAGCCATGCCCTCGACGGTCTTGCCGACGAGCATGCCGATGCCGATGCCCGGGCCGATGGTTGCAAGGCCGTAGCCGATGGTGCCGAGACCCTCGTAGCGGTTCACGGTCTCCGCTGCCTGAGCAAGAATGATGTCGTTCATGTGAAAGTCGTTCCCTTTCTAGGTGCTCTCCCGCGGGGTGCGGGTGAGCGAGTGACAGATGGTGGGGTTATTCAGTTGGCCGTGTGGTCGCGCTTTGTTAGTGCGCATCCGCGTGCAGCGACAGCTCGATGTACACCGCAGTCAGCAGAGCGAAGATGTACGCCTGCAGGAAGATGATGATCAACTCGTATGCGGTGAACAGCAGCGCTGCGATGAGGGTCAGGCCACTCACTGCCGTCCATGCGTTCAGCTGCCAGAAGAAGAAGTTCGTGGCGGAGTACAGCAGGACGAGAATGATGTGGCCAGCCAGGAAGTTCGCCATAAGACGAAGAGCCAGGGTGACCGGACGCAGAATAAACGTCGAGAAGAACTCGATCGGCACCACCAGAAGGTGGAGCAGCGGCGGAAGGCCGGGAATCACGGTCGAGTGCTTGAAGTATGCGATGCCGTAGCGCTTCACGCCGGCGTAAATCATCGCGATGTAGGCCGCAACCGCCATGACGATCGGCATGCCGATACGTGCGTTAGGCGAGATGTTCAGGCCCGGGATGATCGTTGCGACGTTCATGAACAGCGTGGTGAAGAAGATGGTGCACAGCAGCGGCAGGAACCGCTTGCCGTCCTTCTTCCCCAGCGTGTCCTCCGCGATATGCACGCGGACGAAATCGACACCGATCTCGGCGACATTCTGCAAGCCCTTGGGAACCAGCTTCGGGTTCCGGAAGGCAATAACAAAGAGGAGCACCAAAATCGCCGCCATGAACAGGCGGACGAGCATGATGCGATCGAGTGCGAACCACCCATTAGCGAAGTCTTCGCCAATGAGCTGGCCGTACGTCTGCCCCGGGAAAAATTCTGGACCAAGCGAAGGTGCGTGGAATTCACCCTTCATGGCCAAAGTTGTAACGCTCAGCGTTCTCTCCCGTTCTCGGGCCGCGCTCCGATGCGCTCGGTGCGCGGTGCGATGGACGTCTTCAACAAAGACTGCCTCCGCGGCGGACTCCGTCGCACATCTGCTTCCGCGGGGGCAGGGGATGTCGTTCTTGCGCCGGTTTCCCCTGCTTACGAGGGTTAATATCGACTCGGAACAAACCCAGCGGTAATCCTAACAGGCCGTCCGCGCAAAGTAGGTTTTACCTGTGTAGTTGTCCCCCCGACGCACCACCCCAACCCACGAAACCGGGCAACTACCCAGCTCGGACGCTTTTCCGCCCTGCTGTTAGGTCTGTCACAGCTTGCGCGTACCTCTAATCCAGGTAGGTGGTGCGAGTGGTGATCAAGCCCCAGGTTTCGGCACCCAGGGCGACAACTAGGGCCGCCATCGTGGTGATGCCGAACGCCTGGTGGTCATAGAAGTCGAAGCCGCGGATCCACAGGAAAAACAGCACCAGCACACCCATCTTGAGCAGCCAGCCGCCGAGCACGATCGCCATCGTGGCATTCGGGGTGGAGTTTGAGGTGGCCAACACGGTTGCGGCGGTGAGCAGCACGAAGCTTCCGCCCACTGCGACGCCCATCAGCGCGGCCCAGATGCCGGGCAGGTCGCGGGCGGCGCCCCACCCCATCAGCGCGACCACAGTGAGCATCACGAGCGCCCAGCTGGCCACCTTCAGCGCGCGCACGAGAGGCCTGCGGTGGTCGGTCATGGCGTTAGCGTCGTTGACTTCAAGCGGTTTCACGCTGCGTCATCCTACCCGCCGGGCCGATCTTTCCCTTGGCCAAGGGCACCAGCGTGAGCAAAAACGCAACCAGCAGCGCCGCCACGCTTAACGACGCCGCGACTTTGAACGGCACCACGGAAAAGCTCACTGCACCGAAGGCGACGGCGGAGACCCACATGTAGAGCACCAGCACGGTGCGGCGGTGCGTGTGCCCGAGCCGAAGTAGGCGGTGGTGGATGTGCCCTGCGTCCGCGGCAAACGGGCTCTGCCCGCGCGCGGTGCGGCGGATCACGGCCCACACCAGGTCCAGCACTGGCAGCGCGATCGCGGCCAGCACAACGATGATCGGGCTGACCAGCGCCACTAGGTCGGCGGCGCCGTAGAGCGACATGTTGATCTTGCCGGATGCCGAAATCGACGCCGCGGCGAGCAGCAGCCCGATCAGCATCGCCCCGGAGTCGCCCATGAAGATGCGCGCGGGCTCGAAGTTGTGGGGCAAAAATCCCGCGCAGATCCCCACCAGGATCGCGCAGATGATCGCCGGCGGGTAGGCGGAGACTGCCCCGCCCTGGTCGTGGAGCACCGCCAGCGAATAGATCAGGATCGCAGAGCCCGCGATCATGCCCAGCCCGGCGGCGAGCCCGTCGATGCCGTCGACGAAGTTCACTGCGTTGATGAGCAGCACCGTAAACAGCGCGCTCAAGACCATGCCCTGGGCTTGATCCAGGATGAGCGTGGTGCCCTCCCCGAACGGCAGATAGAACACGGTGAAGATAATGCCCAGCGCGGTCATGATGATCGCGGCGGCGAACTGCCCGATTAGCTTGGTCAGCGCGCGCAGCTCGTACAGGTCGTCCACCACGCCGACGAGCACGATGGCGAGCCCGCCCACCAGTACCGCAGTCATTTCCGGGGTCACTGGGGCGAACCCGCGGGTCAGCGCCGGCAACTGCTGCGCGAGCCCGTAGGCAGCCAAGAATCCGGTGAACATGGCCAGCCCGCCTAGCGACGGGGTCGGCTGCGTGTGCACGTCGCGCTGGCGGATCTCCGCCACCCTGCCCGTGCGCACGAGCATGGACCGCACCGGCCCGGTGGCCAGGTACGTGACTGCGGCCGCCACGAGCAGGACAAGTCCCAGCTCACGCAGCGGAACACCGGAGGCGTTCATCGGCGGCTACTTCCTCCGCAAGCTCTCCGGGTCAAGTCCTAAGACCTGACCAATGCGTTCGGCGGAAATCGCCCCCTCGCGCAGGATCCGCGGCGCGGGGCCGGAAATGTCGATGATTGTGGACGGCTCCCCGATCTCCGCCGTGCCCCCGTCGAGGTAGATAGGCACCGCGTCGCCGAACTGCTGCCGCGCCTCGGTGGCGGTGGTCGCCGGCGGGTTGCCGGAGATGTTGGCGGAGGACACGGCCATCGGCCCGGTCTCCTGCAAAAGCTCGAGTGCCAGCGGCTGGTTCGGCATGCGCAGCAGCACGGTGCCGCGCGTGTCGCCCAGGTTCCACGGCAGGCTGGGTGCCTCGGGCACGACGATCGACAACCCACCCGGCCAAAACGCCTCGACCAGCGTCTTGGCGGTTTCGGTGAATTCGCGCACGAGCCCCTGGATGGTCACCCAGGAGCCCACCAGCACCGGCACCGGCATGTCGGGCCCGCGGCGTTTGGTGGCCAGAAGTGTTTCCACGGCGTCGTTGTTGAAGGCGTCGCAGCCGATGCCGTAGACGGTGTCCGTCGGCAGAACAACGCAGCGGCCGGCCCGGACGGCGTCGGCGGCCGCGCGCACACCTTCGATGCGCTTTTGCGGGTCGAGGCAGTTGTACGTTTCCCTCAATGTTCGCTCCTTGGCCGTCGGGCAGTTACCGGGCTAGCTTACTCGCCGTGACAAACCGGGCCCGCCCGGTCATGTCCTCCAACGCGCGCACGTCCGCAAAACCGCCGCCGCGCAGTTCAGCCTGCGCAGCCTCAGAGGTGGTGTCGTCGTGCTCGATGCCCACCGCTCCCCCATCTTTGAGCATTTGCTTGACCGCGGGCACGAGCCCGCGAATCGCCGCCATCCCGTCCGCGCCCGAAAACACTGCCTCGTGCGGGTCCGCGTAGACCTCCGTCTGCAGCTCAGGCGTCTCCGGCACATACGGCGGGTTGGACACCACCACGTCAGCGGTGATTCCGGCGAGCAGCTCCGGGTCGGTCATGTCGCTCGCCACAACGTTGACCTGGGGCGCATGCGTATCGACGTTGCGCTGCAGGTAGGCCCGCGCCGCCGGGGATTTTTCCACCGCGTAGACGGTCGCGTCCGGCCTGGCGCGGGCCACCGCGATGGCTAAGGCTCCGGTGCCGGACCCGAGGTCGACGACGGTGGGGGCCGGAGGTGCGTCGATAAGCTTCCGCACCGCCCACTCGGCGAGGACCTCTGTTTCGGGCCGGGGAATGAACACGCCGGGGCCGACGGCGAGGTCGACGCCGTAAAACGGCGCGGTGCCGGTGATGTGCTGCAGCGGCTCGCGCGCGGCACGGCGGGCGACGAGTCCTGTGTAGCGCTCGTCGAAGCCCGCCGGTGCATCGGCGAACATCAGCTGCATCGGCGCGACGCCGAGCACGTGCGCGGCAAGCAGGCGCGCGTCCACCTCAGGCGAGTCGACGCCCGCCTCACGCAGCGTGTTTGCGGCGCTCGCGATCTGGGAACGGACGCTACTCTGCTTCAAGACGCTCCTGGCGCTCGTGGGTCTGCAGCGCCGTGATGAGGTCGTCCATGTTGCCGTCCAGCACCGAATCCAGGTTGTTGGACTTGTAGTTGATGCGGTGGTCCGAGATGCGGTTCTCCGGCCAGTTGTAGGTGCGGATGCGCTCGGAGCGGTCCATGGTGCGCACCTGGGACGCGCGGCCCTCGGCCTCCTCCGCCTCCTGCTTCTCGCGCTCGAGCTGGTCCAAGCGGGCCTGCAGCACCTGCATGGCACGGGCGCGGTTCTGGATCTGCGAGCGCTCGTTCTGGCAGGTCACCACAATGCCGGTGGGCAGGTGGGTGATGCGCACGGCCGAGTCGGTGGTGTTCACGCCCTGGCCGCCCTTGCCGGAGGAGCGGTACACGTCGACGCGCAGATCCTTCTCGTCGATGTTGACGCTTTCAATCTCGTCGGCTTCCGGGAAGACGTACACGCCGGCGGCGGAGGTCTGGATGCGGCCCTGGGACTCGGTGACAGGTACGCGCTGCACGCGGTGCACGCCGCCCTCGAATTTCAGCTTGGACCAGGCGCCGTCGCGGGACGGGTTCTTGGACTTGACCGCGACGGTCATGTCCTTCACACCGCCCAGATCGGACTCTGCGACGTCGAGGACCTCCCAGGTCAGGGCATGCTTCTCGCAGTACTTCTGGTACATGCGCGCCAAGTCGCCGGCGAACAGCGCGGCTTCTTCGCCGCCGGCGCCGGCCTTGAGCTCCATGATGATGTCGTCGCCGTCGTGCTCGTCGCGCGGTGCCAGCAGGTCGGCCAGCTCCTCCTCCAGGCGGACAATCTCGCCCTCGAGGCGCTTGGCTTCCTCGGCGAACTCCTTGTCCTCGTTGGCCATCTCGGCGGCGGCCTCGTGGTCCTCTTGTGCCTGGGTCAGGTCGTTGTAGACGTTGATGATCGGCTGCAGCTCCGCGTAGCGCTTGGACAGCTTGCGGAACTGGTCCTGGTCGCCCGCGACCTCCGGGTCGCCCATCTGGGCCTGGATGCCCTGGTATTCGGCCACGTAGTCGTCGACAAGCGAAACCTGCGTCTTGTCTGCCATTAGGAGTAGTCCTCCTCCGTCTCGGTCTGCGCCATCGGCGCGGAGTTGGCCACGCCGATGAGGAACTCGCCGTTGGTCTTCGTCTTCTTCAGCTGCTTGATCAGCATGTCAATGGACTGCTGCGGATCCAGAGCGGAGAGGATGCGGCGCAGCTTGTGCATCACGCGCGCCTCCTCCGGGCTCATCAACAGCTCGTCCTTGCGGGTGCCGGACGGGTTGACGTCCACAGCCGGGAACACGCGACGCTCCGCGATCTTGCGGTCCAGCTTGAGCTCGGCGTTGCCGGTGCCCTTGAACTCCTCGAAGATCACCGTGTCGCCGGCCGAGCCGGTCTCCACCATCGCGGTGGCGATGATCGTCAGCGAGCCGCCCTCCTCGATGTTGCGGGCGGCGCCCAGGAAGCGCTTCGGCGGGTACAGCGCGTTGGAGTCCACACCACCGGAGAGGATGCGGCCGGACGCCGGGGATGAGTTGTTGTACGCGCGGCCCAGGCGGGTGATGGAATCCAGCAGGACCACCACGTCCTGGCCCATCTCCACCAGGCGCTTCGCACGCTCGATTGCGAGCTCGGCCACGGCGGTGTGCTCTGACGGCGGGCGGTCGAAGGTGGAGGCGATGACCTCGCCGTTGACGCTGCGCTGCATGTCCGTGACTTCCTCCGGACGCTCGTCCACCAGCACCACCATGAGGTAGCACTCCGGGTTGTTGGTGGCGATCGCGTTGGCGATGTTCTGCAGAATCGTCGTCTTACCGGCCTTCGGCGGGGAGACGATCAGCGCGCGCTGACCCTTACCAATCGGCATGACCAGGTCGATCACGCGGGTGGTGAGGATCTTCGGCTCAGTTTCCAGACGCAGACGGCGGTTCGGGTACAGCGGGGTGAGCTTGTGGAACTCCTTGCGCGCCTTCGCCGCCTCCGTGGTCTGGCCGTTGATGGAATCCACGCGCACGACCTGGTTGTAGCTGCGGCGGTTGCGGCCGTTGCCCTGCGAGTGGGACTGGCCGTTCGCGCGCACCTGCGCCGTCACCGCGTCGCCGGAACGCAGTCCGGACTGGCGCACCAGCTTCTGCGGCACGTAGACGTCCGCGTTGGACTGGCGGTAGCCGGTGGTGCGGATGAACGCGGAGCCGTTGTCCTGCACGTCTGCGATACCCGCGACATCCTGCAGGTCCTCCGGGTTGAAGTTCTGGTTGTCGTTGTTGTTGCCGCTGTTTCCGTGGTTGCCGCCGCCGTTGTTGTGGTCGCGGTTGCGGTTCCGGTTGCGGCGCCCGCGACGGCCGCGGCGTCCCCCGCCGTGGTGGTCGTCGTTGTTGCCGTGGTTGTTGCGGCCGCCACGGTCGTTGTTGCCGCGCTCCTGATTGCCGTCCTGCTCGTCGCGGTTGTCCCGGTTGTCCCGGTTTTCGCCGCCCTGCTGCTCGTCGTGCTGCGAGCGCGCGCGGTTGCGGCGGGCGCGGCGTGCCGCGGAGCGCGACGCCCCGCGGGACTCGTCGTCGTCGCCAGGCTGCTGCTTCTCAGCTGGCTCGGCCGGCTTCTCAGCCTTCTCCGCTTTCTCCACCGGCTTCTCTGCGGCGGCGGCCTTGCGCGGCACCTGCCCGGTGACGATGGCCTGGATGAGTTCCCCCTTGCGGAGCCCAGAGATCCCCTTGAGTCCCTTCTCGGCGGCGAGCTTGCGCAGCTCCGGAATCTTCATTGCGGCGAGGTCGGCCGCGGTGCCGGTTTCGGTCACGTGTTTCCTTTCGTCGCTAAGCCAGCTGCTTATTCGCGCAGATATTCGCGTTTGCATGCACCGGTAGCGGTCGTGTGCGGTCTTACGGATCCCGCGGGCCCGGGGAAACGTTCCTCCCGGTAGCGCCGCCAGCACCCTCGACCGGAAAAGTTCCGGGACGGGTGCAATTCGCACGATCCACGCAGAAGTGTAGCGCATAGAAGGCCCTGCGCTAATCAGGCCCGCGCTAACATGGCCTGCATGCTTTCAACGATGCAGGAGGTGCCGTTCTCCGTCGCCAGGATTTTGGAGTTCGGCACCACCGCCCACGCCAACACGAAGTGCACGACGTGGCGCGCATCCGGCGCGGAGGAAACCACGTTCGCCGAGATTGGCGCGCGCGCCGCGGCCTTTGCGCACGCGCTGCACAGCGACCTGGGCATCGACGGCGACCAGCGTGTCTCCACCCTGCTGTACAACTGCGCGGAGCACATCGAGGTCATGTTCGCCGTCGCCGCAAAGGGCGCGGTGTTCAACCCGTTGAACGTGCAGCTCATGGCGGATCAGATCGCGTACGTGGTCAACCACTCCGAGTCCGAAGTCATCGTCGCGGACCCTCGCCTGGCGGAGAAGCTGGGCACGATCTTGCGGGACTGCCCCACCGTGCGCGCGGTGGCGTTTACAGGCATCGCCCCGCTTGACGACGCCGCTTCGCACCTCCCCGACACAGTCCAGGTGCACAGCTACGAGCAGCTTCTCGACGGCCGGCCGACGTCCTACCCATGGCCCGAACTGCCGGAAAACACCGCCGCAGCGCTGGTGTACTCCACCGCCACCACCGGCGCGCCGAAGGGCGTGGCGTACTCGCACCGCTCCCTGTGGCTGGAGGCCACGGGCCTGCGCGCCACCGACTCGCTCGCCGTGACCCACGGCGAGACCTTTTTGTGCTGCATCCCCATCTACCACGTGCTCAGCTGGGGCGTGCCGCTCGCCGCGTTTTTGGCCGGCACTCCGCTGGTGCTGCCGGATTCGGACATGTCCGCGCCCACCCTGGCCAAGCTCATCGCCGGCACCCACCCTCGCGTGG
>ERZ1031273.347-NODE-347-length-18253-cov-8.161446_pt1 | contig 18253 bp, 14 predicted proteins | sample MGYA00516575_ERZ1031273 | MGnify/ENA primary metagenome ERZ1031273 (study PRJEB33718, sample SAMN03159816) | human skin metagenome | collected 2014-02-25 | study: EMG produced TPA metagenomics assembly of the PRJNA266117 data set (Human skin bacterial metagenome... | reverse complement strand
TCTACACGTAAGGAGTCGTCGGCAGCGTCAGATGTGTATAAGAGACAGCTCCTACGATGACCGCAACGCGTATTCGATCATGGAGCAGATCAACATGCTCGCCGACGAGGTGGAAGCGGAATTCGGACCGAACCCGATCATCATCGCCGAAAGCGACCTCAATGATCCGCGGATCATCTCCGATTATTCCGTCGGCGGTTACGGGCTGGACGCGCAGTGGCTTGACGACGTCCACCATGCCCTCCACACCGTCGTCACCGGCGAAAATAACGCATATTACGAAGACTTCGGCACGATTGAGATTCTCGCGGACACGCTACGCCACGGCTTCCGGTTCCGTAACCATTACTCCAGCTTCCGCGGCCGCACCCACGGTCGTGCACTGGATTTGTCGACGATCCCGCCGTGGAAGCTGATCACCTACACCACGACGCACGACCAAGTGGGCAACCGCGCGCAGGGCGACCGCCCGTCGCAGAATCTCACGTTGGCCCAGCACGCGCTGAAAGCCGCCGTGATCTTCTTCAGCCCGTTCACGCCGATGATCTTCATGGGTGAGGAATCCTTCGCGCAGACACCGTTTCCCTTCTTCGTCTCCCACACTGACGAGAAGCTGATGCAGCTGACCCGTCAGGGACGCGCCCACGAATTCGCGCGCTACGGCTGGGACTTCGACGAGGTCCCTGATCCGGCTGATCCAGCTACTTTTGCATCAGCGAAGCTGAACTGGAATGCCAACGACGATGCCTCCGCAATGCACGAGGCATACAAGACACTGATCACCCTGCGCCGCGAATTGAACCTCGCCCGCGAGGATCTGCGCGAGCTTGAAGTCGATCATTCCGATTCCTGGCTGACCATGGGCTACGACGATGTCTTCCTCGCGGCGAATTTCACTGACCAGCCAGTCACCGTCCCTGCGGGCGGGGAGCTCATCTACTCATTCGGCTCCCCTGCTGTCACCGCCGACGAGACTCAGCTGGAGCCCTGGGGATTCGCCATCATCAGGCGCTAACCAGTGACAATGAAATCGTATTCGGGGGTGCCCGGGAAGAGCCGGCGGCAGTCGAATGCGGCCTCCTCCATGCGCTCGAGCAGCGGGTCGAGATCGGATGCGCGGGCGAGCTCGATGCCGACGAGTGCTGCGCCGGTCTCGCGGTTGTTCTTCTTCAGGTACTCGAACAACGCGATGTCGTCGTCGGGGCCGAGTACGTCGTTGAGGAACCTGCGCAGCTGGCCCGGCTCCTGCGCGAAGTTGACCAAGAAGTAGTGCTTCAGTCCCCGGTGCACCAGGGACCGTTCCATGATCTCGGCGTAGCGCAGAACATCGTTATTGCCGCCGGAAATGACGCACACAACGGTGCTGCCAGGTGTCAGGTTCACATCTGCCAACGCCGCTACTGACAGGGCGCCCGCGGGCTCCGCGATGATGCCCTCGTTCTGATACAGGGCGAGCATGCACGTGCACACCGCTCCTTCATCGGCTGCCACAACGTGCAAGCGCCCGAGATTTTCCTCGATGATCTTGAAATTCACGTCGCCGATGCGCTTGACCGCGGCACCGTCGACGAACGGATCGATGGTCTCCAGCGTCACTGGCTCGCCGGCATCGAGCGCCGCCTGCAGCGATCGGCCGCCTGCAGGTTCCACGCCGACGACCGCGGTGCGTGGCGACATGTCGGCCAGATAGGACGTGATGCCGGCGAGCAGTCCGCCGCCGCCGACTGGGACGACGATGGAGTCGAGCGACTTGCCCAGACCCGACAGCTGGGAGACCACCTCAGCGCCCACGGTGCCCTGGCCGATCACGGTATTGCGCGCATTGAAGGGCTCGACGATGGTGGCACCGCGTGATTGTGCGTCCTTGCGCGCTGCTTCTGCCGCTTCGTCGAAGGTGTCGCCGACGAGAACGAGCTCCACATTGTCCCCGCCGTGCACCTTGATGCGGTCACGCTTCTGCTTGGGCGTGCGCTTCGGCACGAAGATCTTTCCGTCGATGCCCATCGAGCGGCACGCGTACGCGACACCCTGCGCATGGTTGCCTGCCGACGCCGCGACGACACCCGCCGCTTTCTCTTCTTCGGTGAGGTTGCTGATGTTGTAGTACGCGCCGCGGATCTTGTACGACCGCACATCCTGCAGGTCCTCGCGCTTGAGATACACCTCCACCCCGTAGGCCTGCGATAAACGCGGGCAATACTGCAACGGAGTCGGCGCAATAATGCTCGAAATGCTCGCCTGTGCCCCTTGGATGTCTGCTGCATGGACGGGTGAGAAATCAGGCGAATGTGTCATACCGAGCAATCATAGACTCACACATGGCCCCTCAAGCGCATGTGAACCGAAAATTTCCGGACGCCGCGAGCGTGCTCCACGACCGAAGACCGCCGCGTTTCCAGCAGGTTCCCCGCCCCAGAATCTGCAAAACATAAACTATGATTACTGCAAAACATAAACTACACTTGCTGCAAAACATAAATTAGGAGGGATTGGTGTGGATACTAAACAGCTAGCAGGCCGCCGCTACCGTCCACGGATCGTCGACACTCGAGTCGAATTTTTGCTGCAGGCCAGCGGCGCCGTCATCATCGAAGGTCCGCGCGGATGCGGCAAGACGATGACCGGGTTGTACCACTGCGAGTCCTTCGCATTTGTTGACGATCCCGCCACCAACCAAGTAGCGCGACTCGTACCTGAGTCCGTGCTCGCGGGCCCGCGACCCCGGCTGCTGGACGAATGGCAGACTGCACCGGATCTGTTCAATCTCGCCCGTCGCGCCATCGACCAGGCCGGGGAGCCGGGGCAGTTCATCTTGGCAGGCTCGGCTGTGCCGGCAGATGATCTCACTCGCCACACAGGCGCCGCACGGTTCCTGCGCATGCGGCAGCGCACTCTGACACTTTTTGAGAAGGCAGACTATGAGCCGGCGGTTTCTCTCGAATCGTTGTTCAACGGCGAGTCCCCACTTCCAGATGCAAAACAAATCTCCTACCAACAGGTCATCCGCGATCTGCTCCGGCCAGGTTTTCCCGGCTATCAGGACACGAACGAGCAAGTCGTGCTCACTCAATTGCGTGGTTACCTGACGGAGGCAGCCCGAGCCGACATGCAGCGGGTGGTGGATCTCCGCATCTCGCCCTTAGCGACCGAACGACTCATTGCTGCGATCGCGCGGTCAACTGCAGGCGAAGTCTCCGTGGCCACGTTACGGAAAGACCTAGATGCGGTAAGCCCGGGCATCTCGCTGCCAACGGTGAACAAGCTCTTGGACAGCTTGCAGCGCATTTTTGTCGTCGAAGCAGTCGCCGCTTGGACACCGCGGCTCCGTTCCAAGGCACGTCTGCGGGTGTCCCCGAAATACCACCTCGCAGATGCTGGACTCGCCATCGCAGCTCTGGGCGCCACCTCCGCTTCACTGGAACAAGACCCCGAGACCACTGGCCTGCTCTTCGAATCTGCCGTGATTCACGACCTTGCGGTCATGATCGAATCGTTGGGTGGAGCTATCCACCACTACCGCGACTCGAACGGGAATGAGATCGATGCAGTGCTGACACTCCCCGATGGCCGATGGGGAGCTATCGAGGTCAAGACTGGTTTCGGCGGAGTTGAGCGTGGCGCTAAATCCCTCAAGAAAGCCGTCGAAGCCATCAATCACGAAGGACGTGCACCCTCATTCACCGCCGTGATCACTGGCACAGGCATCACTGCGGAATTGGACGACGGAGTCATCACCTTTCCTCTGCACCAGCTCCGGCCTTGACAAAGGCTGGGCCAAGCAGAGCAGCCCGCGAAAACCCTTGGCATTAGTTGTCGCGGGGCGTAAGCTCTTTCGAGGTTCCTATTAGCTTTACCCGAACGTATTCAGTGCAGAAGGAGTCCTTCGTGAAGAAGCGCACCGCATTCATCGCCGCAACACTTTCCGCCGCAATGGCTTTCAGTGCCGCACCGGCCGTCGCCCAGGCCGCCGACGAGTCCAACACATCGGCCGACACCGGCACCAACAACGACGGTGACACCACCTCCGGCAACGATGACACCACCTCCGAGACTGGCGACGACAGCGGTAAAACCAAGCCGGCACCGAAGGATAAGGACGAAGACGACGACAGCGGTAAAACCAAGCCGGCACCGAATAAGCCTGGGAAGGATAAGGACGAAGACGAAGAAGAGGAGGAGAACCCGAACGCCCTCGACCCGACCAAGGGCAAGTGGGACAACGGCGGTGCCAGCTCCGAAGCCGGTAAGGAAGGTCCCTTCGGCTCGTCCGGCCTGAACCGCATCTCGAACTACACCCAGAGCAACCAGTTCAAGAGCATCTCCACGATCGTGGCCCTGGTCGGCGGCGTGATCACGGTGGGTACCCAGTTGGCAGCGCTGATCATCACTGTCTCCCCTACAGCGAAGGCTCAGTTCGACAACTTCATGAGGAGCCTCGGCTAAATGCCGCACGGCCCCTTAGATGATGAAGGGCCGCCTAAATCGTTAAACACTCCTCGTTCCCCCAGAATGAATCCGTGGGAGCGAGGAGTCTTTCGCTTGCGCGTCGATAAGCGTGCTTATCGACGTCGCCTCTGCTGACCTACCCCAGCACGCCGGCGCCCATGGCTGCCTTGAGATCGCCCATGAGGCTGCCGGAGCGCTCCACCCGCAAGTGGTCACCGAGAACCATCAGCTGGGAGTGGTCCCCGTTGACGAGGTTCAAGTACACATCGGAATCGCCCGGGTTATTCACCAGCACTTGCTTGAGCTTCCGGATGTTATCCATCGTGCACTGGTCGGTGCGCAAGGTCAGGCGCAGCGGCAGACCAGCACCGTTGCCGGGGCCGAGCTCGGGGACCTTCACGTCGTCGCCGAACAGGCTCATGCGCTCATCACGGATGGAGACGTGCGCCTTGACCAAGATGATGTTGTCCTCGACGATCTGCGGCGCGACAAGGGCGTAGACCTTGTTGAACAGCAGAACCTCCACCTGGGCGCCGTTGTGATCCTCAAGCGTGACGATCGCCCACGGTGAGCCGTCCTTCTTGGAATAGCGCCGGTCGACACCGGAGATGATGCCGCCGATGGTCACTTGGTCGCCGTGGCGCATCTCCCCGCCGAGAATCTTCGGCATCGGAGTGTCCGTCTGAGCTTCGAGCGCTTCCTCGAACCCGTCAAGCGGGTGGCCCGAGACATAAAGGCCGAGCATTTCGCGCTCGAGCGCGAGCTTGTGCTTCTTCTCCCATTCTTCTTCCGGCACATCAATGCTGAATGCGTTTGCGGCGCTGTCGTCGCCGTCATCTCCGCCGAAGGACGAGAACAGGTCGAACTGCCCCTTATCAGCTGCCTTCTTCGTCGTCAGGACTGAATCGACCGCACCGTCGGAGACGAGCAGCAGCCCCTTGCGCGGATGGCCGAGCGAGTCGAATGCGCCGCCCTTGATCAGCGATTCCGTGATGCGCTTATTGCACGGCAGCAAGTCGATCTTGTCCAGGTAATCGGAGAAACTCGTGAACGCGCCTTTGGTGCGGCGTGTCTCCATGATGGACTCCACCACTTCCACGCCGACATTGCGGATCGCGGCGAGCCCGTAGCGGATGTCTTTGTCCACAGCGAGGAAGTTCTCCTCGGACTCGTTGATGTCCGGCGGCAGAACAGAAATACCCAGGTGGCGGCAGTCAGCGAGGTAGATCGCGGACTTGTCTTTCTTGTCGCCGACAGAGGTCAGCAGTGCCGCCATGTACTCGGAGGCGTAATTAGCCTTCAGGTACGCCGTCCAGTACGAGACCAACGCGTAGCCAGCGGCGTGAGATTTGTTGAACGCGTAGGACGCGAACGGCTCTATCGTGCCCCACAGCGCATCGACCGCGGACTTGGTGTAACCGTTGTCGAACATGCCCTGCGAGAATTTCTCGTACTGCTGGGCAAGCACTTCCGGCTTCTTCTTACCCATGGCCTTACGGAAGCCGTCTGCTTCGCCGGCCGTGTAATTGGCTACCTTCTGGGAGATCCTCATGATCTGCTCCTGGTAGACGATGAGACCGTACGTCTCGTCGAGGATCTCGCGTAGCGGCTCCTCCAACTCCGGGTGGATCGGCGTGATCGGTTTGCGGCCGTTCTTGCGGTCTGCGTAGTCCCAGTGCGCGTTCACACCCATCGGTCCCGGACGGTAAAGCGCGAGCGAGGCGACAATATCGTTGAAGCCCGTCGGCTTCATGCGCTTGAGCAGCTCCTGCATGCCGCCGGAGTCAAGCTGGAACACGCCAAGGGTGTCGCCACGGGACAAAAGCTTGTAGACATTCGGGTCATCGGTATCCAAGCCTTCAAGGTCGAGGGTCTCGCCCCTGTTTTTCTGGATATTCTCGATTGCGTCGCCGATGACGGTCAGGTTGCGCAGACCGAGGAAGTCCATCTTCAGCAGGCCGATGGCCTCGCACGCCGGGTAATCCCAGCCAGTGATCAAGGCACCGTCAGCGGGGCGCTTCCACATCGGAATGTGGTCCATGAGCGGAACCGAGGCCATGATCACCGCACAAGCGTGAACGCCCGCCTGGCGTACGACGCCTTCGAGGCCGCGGGCAGTCTCGTAGATCTTCGCCACATCTGGGTCCGTCTCGACCATGGAGCGGACCTCGGTGGCCTCCGAGTAGCGCTCGTGCTCCGGGTCTGTGATGCCGGCGAGCGGAATGTCTTTTGCCATGATCGCGGGCGGCAGTGCGGCGTTGATGCGGTCGGCCATCTGGAATCCCGGCTGGCCGAAATTGACCTTGGCGGCGTCCTTGATGGCCTGTTTCGTCTTCACTGTGCCGAAGGTGATCACCTGGGCGATCTTGTCCTCACCCCAGTTCTCGGCGGCATAGGTGAGCATCTCGCCGCGACGGCGGTCGTCGAAGTCGATATCGATATCCGGTGCGGACGGACGTTCCGGGTTCAGGAATCTCTCAAAGAGCAGACCGTGCTCGATCGGGTCGATATTCGTGATCGTCAAGGCATATGCGACCAGTGCGCCCGCAGCGGAACCACGGCCCGGGCCGACTCGGATGCCCACGGAGCGGGCGTGCTTGATCAGCTCAGCGACGATGAGGAAGTAGGACGGGTAGCCCTTCATGTCGATGACACCGATCTCGTAGTCGGCGCGCTTCAGGTACTCTTCGGGCACTTCCTTGCCCTCGAAGCGCTCCTCCAAACCGCGGTGGACTTCCTTGCGCAGCCACGTCGTCGGGGTCTCTCCTTCCGGCACTGTCGCGATCGGCATGCGGTCGTGCGGGTGTTCTTCCCACAGCTCGCTGTAGTCGCCGACGCGCTCGGCGATCCACAGGGTGTTGTCGCAACCGTCCGGGACCATGTCGTCCCACGTGGCGCGCATCTGCTCAGCGGACTTGATGTAGAAGTCGGTGGCGTCGAATTTGAAGCGGTCCGGATCGAGCAGCGTCTTGCCGGTCTGGACGCACAGCATTGCCTCATGGGCTGGTGCCTGCGATTCGAGAACGTAGTGGCAGTCGTTGGTGACCAGCGGCGGCAGGTCGAGCGCCTGGCCGATGCGCAGCAGGTCGTCGCGGACCCGGCGCTCGATGTGCAGGCCGTGGTCCATCAGCTCGAGAAAATAATTGTCCTTACCGTAGATGTCTTGCCACATCGCGGCGGCCTCGAGCGCTTTGTCGTACTGGCCCAATCGCAGACGGGTCTGGACATCGCCGGACGGGCATCCGGTGGTGGCGATGATTCCGTCGGCATGCTCGGCGACGAGCTCCGCGTCCATGCGTGGCCACTTGCCCAGCTGCCCCTCGTAAGACGCCAATGAGGACAGCTTGAACAGGTTGTGCAGGCCGGTGGCATTCTCCGCCAGCATCGTCTGGTGCAGGTAAGCGCCGGAGGCCGAGACGTCGTCGCCCTTCTGATCGGGAGTGCCCCACAGCACACGCTTTTTGTTGAAGCGGGACTCCGGGGCCATATACGCCTCGATGCCGATGATCGGCTTCACGCCGGCTTCCACCATCCGGCGGTAGAACGCGTTCGAGCCGAACATATTGCCGTGGTCCGTCATGCCCACGGCGGGCATGCCCTGGCGGACGACTTCCTCGGCCAAGAGATCCACCTTGGCCATACCGTCGAGCATGGAAAACTCGGTGTGGTTGTGCAGGTGAACGAACGAGGAGTTTTTGGCCATGCCGGTAGTTTACTCGTAGCGCAAAGCGTCGATCGGCTGCATCTTGGCGGCCCTGTTCGCTGGGTATGCGCCGAAGAAAACGCCGATCGCCATGGAGAAGATCAACGAGGCGAGGACAGCGCTGATCGGAGGCCACGCCATTGGTCCGTATTCGCCACCGCCGAACATGCCGATAAAGCCGCTGGCGACCGAACCGATGAGACCACCCAAAACAATGCCGATGATGCCGCCGAGGAGACAGACCATGACTGCCTCAACGATGAACTGGGTGCGGATATCACGGCGGGTCGCGCCGAGCGCCTTACGCACACCGATTTCGCGGGTGCGCTCGGTGACAGTGATGAGCATGACGTTCATGACACCGATGCCACCGACGAGCAGGGAGATACCGGCAATGGAGGCGATCACAGCACTGATGGCGCCGAAGATCTTGGTGAAGGACGCGAGCTCCGCCTGCATGTCAATGACTTCGGCCTGGGCAGTGTCACTCTTGGAGTACCACCGGTCGACGTACTTCTGCAGTTCGTCGCGGAACTCTGCCGGATCTTCCTCACCTTTAGCCTGCACGTTGAACATTTCGGTGCTCGTGATCGGCTCCGCGATACGGTCGACGGAGCTCAGTGGCACGAAGGCTTGGCCAGCAGCCGAATCCTGGCCGAAGTTGCTGGCGTCTTGCGCCTCCGCCTCGGCGACACCAACAATGGTGTACACACCGGTCGATTCCGCGCTCAGATCGATGCGCTTTCCGAGGGCGGCGGCACCGTCGCCGCCGAAGAAGGCGTCGACAAGCTCTTGCGAGACGACCGCGACCGGGCGCTGACTGTCGATGTCCCGCTGCTCGATTGCGCGCCCGTACGCGATCTCGACGTTGCGCACTTCCATGGACTCGCCGAGAACTGGGTGCACCTGGACTGAAGCATCCTCACCCTCGAATTTGGCATCGCCGCCGAAGCTGTTCTGAATGTCCACGCCAACGATGCGGTCGCCGAAGTGGTCCCTGAGTTCGTCCAGCTGCTCGAGCGTGACTTTGTCCGCTTCGTCGACGACAGGCGCGTTGAAGCCTCCCGTTTCTTCTTCGCCGTCAGCGCTCTCCTGAGGTTTCTCGGTGATGAACACCGCTTGCTGCGATGCGCCAATGTCCTCGAGGCCTCTGGTCACACTGTTTTGCAAGCCGCGGCCGAGCGTCATGATGATCACCACGGCCATGATGCCGATGATGATGCCCAGCAGCGTGAGGATTGAACGCATCTTGTTCGTCCGCAGACTGCCGAGCGCGAGGTTGACTGATTCACGGAATTCCATGGTTTAGACCGCCCCTCCCGAACGCACGTCCACGACGCGGCCGTCCTTCATTTCGACAATCCGGCTGGTTTCTTGCGCCAGCTCCGGGTTGTGGGTGATGAAGACGATCGCTTTACCGTATTCCTGGTTGAGCTGGTGGAACAGATCCATCACCATGCGCCCGGTTTCGGAGTCAAGCGCGCCGGTCGGTTCGTCGGCAAGCAGCAAATCCGGATCGTTGGCGAGGCTGCGCGCGATAGCCACGCGCTGCTTCTGGCCACCGGACAGCTCGTTGGGTGCGTGCTTGATGCGATCGCCCATGCCCACGAGTTCAAGCAATTCCGCAGCGCGCTCCTCGCGCTCCCGCTTGCCCACACCCGCGTACATCATCGGCATGGCTACGTTCTGCAGCGCGTTGATGCGGCCGACGAGGTTGAAGTTCTGGAAAATGAAACCGATATTTTCCGAACGGTACGAGGCGAGCTCGTTATCCACTTTCTGGAAAATGTCCTCGCCGTTGAACGCGTACCCGCCGTGCGTCGGCTTATCCAGCATGCCGATCAAGTTCATCAATGTGGACTTGCCGCAGCCGGACGGACCGACGATGGAAACGAATTCGCCGTGGTCGGTGTCGAAGTCGATGCCGTGCAGGACGGTCAGCTCGGTGTCTTTGCCTTTGTTGTAGGTCTTGACGATCCCGCGCATGAAGATCAGCTTGTCGGGGTCGATTTTGACCATGGCCGGCTGTTCGCCGCCGTTGATGGCAGTGCTCACAGGGCTACTCTCCCCCTACTTGTCCGATTTGTCGGACTTCTCGTCCTGATCAGCCTTGTCGTCCTTTTCACCATTGCCGGACGATGCGGGGCCGAAATTCTCGTCGTTGATGCTGAGGGTCTCGCCCACGCGGCCGCGGAAATCATCCGGCCACGCGATGACGATATCGCCTTCTTTGAGATCACCGCTGGTAACCGCGATGTCGGTGTCGTTCTTCACGCCCGTTTTCACGGTGCGTTCTTCGATCGTTCCCTCGGCCGCATCCTTGTTGGCGCGGTTGAGCACCAGCACCTTGTTCTCGTCGTAGACAGCATCTCGCGGGATGCTCAGGTGGTCGCGGTCTTCCTCGGTGATGATTTCTACGCGGGCGGAACCGCCCAAGCGGAGGCCCTTGGTGTCACCGGTGACCTCGATCTCCACCGGGAAGCTGATGCCGGTGTCCTTCTTGCTGCTCTGGCCACCACCGCCCTGGCCGCCCTGCATGGCGCGTGCGGCTGCCGCAGCACCACCGTCTTCGCCGCCGTCGGCCATCGGTGCGACGCGGCGCACCTTGCCTTCGAATTCACGGTCGCCCGTGACCGGAGTGGTGAAGGTGACGCGGTTGCCTTCCTTCACATTTGCGATGTCGGACTCGCGAACAGTGGCCTTGATCAGGTAGCGCGACGTGTCCGCAATGGTCATGAGCGCGCCGCCGGCCGGGGAGCCTTCCTCAGCCTCGATCTTGGTCACGACACCGTTGATCGGCGAAGTGACTTCACGCTCCTGAACCTGGTGCTCGAGCATGCTGGTGTCAGCGCCACCGCCGCCCGGTATGTCTCCGCCCTGCGCCATCGCTTCCTGCTGGGCGAGCGCCTGCTGCTGGGCCATGGCTTCCTCTTCAGACATGCCCTCCTGGCCCGGCATTGCGGCGCCACCACCCATCTGGGCCTGCTGCTGCAGTGCGTCCTGCGCTTCCTGTGCGCCCTGGGCACGGCCTTGCTCGTGGGCTTCGTTCAACGCCTTTTCGATCTGCTCGCGGGACGGCCCCTTCTCTTCCGGAGCCGGTGCCGGCTGGGGTGCCGGGGCGGGGCCGGGAAGAACCTGCTTGATGCAGTCGTCGATCGTCTTGCGCGCGTCATCGACCATCCGCTTCACGTTGTTCGACGCCGCGGTCATCTCGACGGGTTCCCCGCCGGCCTGGCCTTGGCTCGTCAGCTGCTCGTTCGCCTGACGCTGGGCGTCGATCTCGCGCTCGATCGAGGAGGTGTCCATGGTGACCAGGAGCTGTCCCTGCTTCACCTTGTCGCCGACGCCGACGTGGATCTTCTCCACCGGAACCTGCAGCGTGGTGGAGATGCCAGCCTGACGAATCGGGGCGATCGAACCGTCGACGATGATGCTGTTGACCACTTCTTCCTTGGCCACGACATCGTATTCGCCAGCGCCGAGGGAGGCTCCATCTTCCTTGTCACCGCCGCCTCCGCCCAGACCGCACGCCGTTGCGAAGAACAGGGTCGAAGCGATAGCGATCGACGCCCCGGTTTTACGGATAGCTGACACGTCTCATCTCCTCGTTTAAGGATCGAAAATTAACCTTCAATGACCTTACACGTTCGGAAGGCCTCACCGATAGGCGCTTAACGAGCCTGAATATTCACTGAACGTACCCCGAAAGCACCCCACACGGCATCGGACGGAAGCGCCTCTACTGCGGCGACCTTCCCGTCATCGGCGATGTCGCGCAACACGTCTCCGGTATCGCGGACAACCGCACCGGCCAGTTCCCCGTCTGTGGCGATCCGGAAGATCTCAGTTCTGTCCCGCCCGTCCTTCGGCTCGCCGACGGGCTGAAGCGGAGCATTGGGCGGAATCACGGCGTCGACTCTTCCCACGGGTTCGAGCACCGCGGACGCCTGCTCCGCAGAAGCATCAGCAGCGAAGGTCACGAGCGCGAAGACTGGCTCGTCATCCGGTGCCTCAGCCAGCGAGTGGTCTGCACGTTCGACGTACTCTGCGAAAGTCTCGCCGTTGTCCTGCCCCAACGTGTCGCCCAGCGGAACCGATTCGAAGCGCGTGCGGGTGCCCAGCGCGGAGATGAGTGCCACGAGCACTCCGACGGCAACAGCGCCGAGGATTAAGGCTGCGCCCGCCGCGAATTCACGCCGGTTCATGCGCGCAGCTTTTCGACGGCCCGTTGGAGATCCTCCGGGTACGGCGACGTCACGTCCATCCATTTGCCCGTACCCGGGTGTGTGAAACCAAGCCCGGTGGCGTGCAGCCACTGGCGTTTGAGTTCCAGCCGTTTGGTCAGGTTCGGATCGGATCCGTACATCGGGTCCCCGACACACGGGTGGCCGACCGAGGACATGTGCACACGGATCTGATGGGTGCGGCCGGTTTCCAGGTGAACCTCGAGCAGACTCGCTTCACGGAACGCCTCGATCACCTCGTAGTGCGTGACCGACGGCCGGCCGTCCTGCGTCACGGCGAATTTCCATCCGGAGGATGGATGGCGCCCGATCGGCGCATCGATGGTGCCCACGATCGGATCGGGCAAACCTTGAACCACCGCGTGATATGTCTTTTCCACGGTGCGTTCCTTGAAGGCCCGCTTGAGCACTGAGTAGCCGGGGATCGAATTGGCCACGACCATCACGCCAGAGGTGCCCACATCGAGGCGCTGGACGATGCCTTTGCGCTCGGGTGGACCTGCGTCAGGTAGCTGGAAGCCCATGGCCACTAAGCCGCCGACGACGGTCGGGCCGTCCCAACCGAGCGTCGGGTGCGCGGCCACCCCGACGGGCTTGTCCACGACGATGACGTCTTCGTCGTCGTAGAGAATCTCCAGGCCCTCCACCGGTTCGTCCTTCGGCATGGGCACAGTCTTGGGTTCCGGCAGGGTCACTTCGAGGGTCTGCCCGGGGGTGAGGCGGGTGGATTTAGGGACCACGGTGCCGTCGATAAGCACCTCGAGATCCGCCGCCACCGAGCGTGATACGCCGAAGACCTTGGCCACGGCGGCGTCGACGCGCATGCCGTCGAGCCCCTCCGGAACCGTGATCGACCTGTAACCGCTGGTCATGACTCGTCCTTCTCGGCCGTGTCCTCTTCATCCTTGGCGAAAAACAGGGCGAGAATGAACACGGCAACCCCGATGTTGATGGCGGTGTCCGCGAGATTGAACACGGCGAAATCGCCGACGGAAATGTAGTCCACGACGTGACCGAACCAGAATCCCGGCGGGCGGAACAGGCGGTCGATGAGGTTGCCCAGCGCACCGCCGGCAATGAGCGCGATGCCGAGTACCTCCCAGCGGTTGTGGAGGCGGTGCGCGAACACGAGTGCACCGATGACGAAGGCGAGCTGAATCGCGGTGATCAGCCAGGTGAGGTCCTGCCCCATGGAAAACGCGGCACCGGAGTTGAATAACAGCAACCAGCGGAACCAGTCCCCGATCACCGCGACGGGCTCACCGGGGGTCAGGGTTGTGACCATGATCTGTTTGACCACCTGGTCCACGAGCCCCACGGCGACCATGATGCCGGCGACCATTGCCACGGTCCGGCGGCGAGTGGTTCCGCGGGCGCTGTTGGGCTTCTGCGAAGTAGAGGTGCTCATCGTCGCCTTACTGTAGTCGGTTACGTGTGCGGTAGGTTCATTGTGTGAGCTTTAGGTTTCTCCCAGCAATCATGATCGCGGGCGCGCTCGGCGCTACCGCGGCGCTTTCCGCGTGCTCGTCGCAGGATGCCGACCCGTTCGCGGAGGTCCCCGCATTCGACGTCGACCCAGGACGTGTCACGCTCGTCAACGCCGGCGAGGGTGATAAGAAGGTGCTCGCTTACGCGACCGAGGGTGCAGAGCAGACCACCGGGATCGAGACCATAAACGGCATCTACCAGGGCCGCGTGGCCACGGACAAGGTCGATCCAGACGCGCCGGAGCCCACCGCCACTGACGCGCAGACGCTGCAGATCGAGGCCACCAGCACCGGGGAGACCACCGACGTGACCGCCGAGGGTTTCCGCATGCGCTGGTCCGCCGACCCGACCGGGCAGATCAACGACGTGAAGCTGCTCCCGGAAGAAGGAAGCAGCGACGAGGACCGCGAACGCCTCGAGCGCGGTTTGCTCCAGCTTCTATCCACCATGCCGGTCTTCCCCCGCGAGGAGGTCGGCGAAGGTGCATCGTGGACTGCGGAGGCGCGCACGACCGGGCAGACGTCCATGCAGCGCACGACCACCTACACGGTGACGAAGATCGAGGGGTCCACGGTCACGCTCGACCTCGACATCGACGAGGAGCTCGGACTCGATGAGCCGAGCGGCGGAACGGTGGACAGCGGGCAAGCAGACGACGTCAAAATGGAGAAGCTCAACGAGGAGAGCACGACCACCAATTCCCAGGCGGAGATCACGGTTGACCTGACCGCGCCGATCCCCATCGCCGGCCAGAATGCCGCGACGACGCGCCTGGTCTATACCGGCCAAAACCCAGACTTCAAGGTGGTCCAGGACATCACCACCGCGACACGATACGGAAAATAAGCCATCATGCCTGCCCCACTCCACATCGGACTCGACGGAATCTCATTCACGTACCCGGACGGCCACCGCGTGCTCACGGACATCTCCTTCGCTGTGCCGTCCGGTTCGGTCACCGGCCTGATCGGCGAGAACGGCGCGGGCAAGTCGACGCTCCTCGGCGTCATCTCCGGCGACCTCGCCGCCACCGCAGGAACGTTGGTCACCCCGCCGGTCACGGGCTTCATCGCCCAGGAGACATCACTGCCGTTCACGGAACCGGCGAGCATGCTTATCGACGGCGCCGTGGAGGAGCTCCGCGGCGTTGAGCGCGCCATTGCGGATCTCTCCGGCGCGATGACGGAAGACCCGGAAAACACACGCTTAGCAGATGAATTCGATCTCGCCCTGGCCAGGGCCGAGAATTCCGGCGTCTGGGAGCTCGACGCCCGTATCGCCACCGTCTTGGCAGGTCTCGGTCTGGCCAATGTGAATCTGTCCACTCCGCTAGGTGAGATGTCCGGCGGGCAGCGCCGCCGTTTCGCTCTGGCCACTCTCCTGCTGCGCCCAGTGGACGCGATGGTGCTCGATGAGCCGACGAACCACCTCGACGATGAAGCCGTGGACTTTCTCGTCAGCGAGCTCGAGTCCTTTTCCGGCCCCGTGCTCGCCGCCTCCCACGACCGTTATTTCCTCGACGCGGTCTGCGATGCGCTCGTCGACCTCGACCCGGGTCTCGGTGCGGAGGGCGGTATGGGCGAGGAAACCCGCCAGGGTGCGCGTTTCAGCGGTTCCTTCAGCGATTATTTGAAGGCACGCGAACAGCGCCGTCAGCGCTGGGCCACCGACTATGCAGCCCAGGAACACGAGCGCGAGCGACTGGAAAAAGCCGCTGAGCAGTCGGCGGAGGACATCTTCCACTCGCAAGAAAGCAAGTCGGAGGTCCGCAAAGCCGCGAAGTTCTATGCCGACCGCGCCGCTAAGACCGTGGGCAGCCGTCGCCGTGCCGCCGAGAACCGCCTGGAGCAACTGGAGCGGTACCAGATCCCTGCTCCCCCGAAGCCGCTGCGTTTCACCGGCATCCCGGAACACACCGCGACCTCCCTCGGCGTTCCCGCCGTAGTCGCGAACGAACTCGCGGTCCCTGACCGTCTCGCACCGCTGAACCTCAAAGTCCAGCCCGGCGCACAGCTCCTTGTCGAGGGCCCGAACGGCTCCGGCAAATCGACCCTACTGAAGATTCTGGACGGCGAGCTCACCGACTATTCCGGCGAGCTCGTCATGCCGGAGGAGATGACCGTTGCCCGCCTGGAACAGGACGACTCATGGACGGACCTCTCCGTCACCGGTGCCGATATCGTGCCGGGAATCGTCGACATGGGGCTCATGACATCGGCGCAGGCCGCAATGCCGCTGAAGGACCTCTCGCTCGGCCAGCGCCGCCGCGTCTCCTTGGGCAAGATCTTGTGCTCTCCGCCGGATTTGTTGCTTCTCGACGAGCCCACCAACCACCTCTCCCTCGCCCTGGCCGAGGAGCTCGAGGCCGCCCTGGTGGACTTCCCCGGCACCGTGATCATCACCAGCCACGACCGGTGGATCCGTCGCCGCTGGCGCCAGCGCATCGCCCAGAAAGACGGACGCGCCACACTTCTCACCCTGTCCACGCTGTGGACGGAAGAAGTGTGGCGCGAAGAGAACTGAAATACGGCGTCTTGACCTATTCGCCTTACAACGCCGGGGCCGGGGCCGCCGGTGCCTGAGCACCGCCCTGCGCCGGTGCTTCCGGTGCTCCCGCGCCACCCTGTGCCGGGGCCTGAGCACCGCCCTGCGCCGGTGCTTCCGGTGCTCCCGCGCCACCCTGTGCCGGGGCCTGAGCGCCGCCCTGTGCAGGTGCCTGAGCGCCGCCCTCTGCCGGTGCCTGAGCATCCTGGCCTGCCTGGGCGTTGCACATTGCCGGGACCTGCTCCGGGGTCACTGTGTTGGTGATCAGGGTGCAGGCCCAGGACTGGGACAGCTTCCACGTGTCATCTTCGAAGATGAAGGAGACGTTCTCAGCCACAGACGGGCCCTGGTCCGGCTGCGTGAAGTTCACGGCGGCGAGGACCTCGTTCGGGGTGTAGCCCGGCAGGATCGGTTCGACGACCTGGAAGTCCGCGCCGGATTCCTTCTTCGCCTGCGTCATGACGTCGAAGAGCTCGCGAGCGTTCTCGCCGCCCTGAACCGTCTTCACGCGCTCTTCCATCGGCAGTTCAGGGTTGGTGGCACGCGCGAGCACCTCGTTGAGCTGCTCAGCCGTCGGCTTCTCAGCAGCCGGGGCGGCCTGCTGCGAAGCCGTGTTGGTCTCGGTGGCAGTGTCCGAGTCGGTTCCGGTCTCGTCGTTCGAGCACGCCGCGAGGGTCATTGCGGCGCCGAACGCAGCCGCGATGGCGGCGAATTTCCGTGCGGTGATCGGTGCGTTCATTTATCTCTCCTTGAATTCCGTTAACTGGCCTAACGTTACCGGTGCCAGTTGGTTTAGGACTAATCGGCGCGCCTAATCTGAAGTTCATGAATGCGTTAGAAATCGCTGTGGTCGCCACTGGAGGAACCATCGCCTGCGAGGCAGACGAGACCGGCGCGCTCGTGCCCCGCCGCACTTCCGAAGAGCTGATCGAATCCGCCGGTATCACTGCGCCGTGCCGTCCAGTCGACGTCCGCGCCCTGGATTCGTCGTCGATGACTCTGGCGGATGTCGATGCCCTTATCGCCACCGTTCACGAGCAACTCGCCGATCCATCCGTCGCCGGCGTCGTGGTCACCCACGGCACCGATTCGATGGCGGAGACCGCTTTTGCGCTCGATCTATTCCACACGAACCCGGCTAAGCCGGTCGTGGTCACGGGTGCGCAGCGCGCCGCCGATGCCGACACCCCCGACGGCCCGGGCAACCTTCGTGCTGCCGCGGATTATATCTCTGGAACTGTCTCAGACGACGCTACTGACCGCCGCCGCGCTTCTGGCGTCGTCGTGGCATTCGGCGGCAGCATCACCCCGGCGCGGGGCTTAGTCAAGGCGGACACGCACGCCTTAGATGCCTTCCGCCCCACCACCGGATCGACCGGCGACGAGAATCCGCCTCGCCCCGCCCCGATCCACCCTGTGCGGCTTACCGGAATGAACATCCCGATCGTGGCCGGGTGGGCCGGCGCCGACGGGGACATCGTCGACGCGGTGATCGGGATGGCCCCCGACGGCATCGTGGTCGAGGGCATGGGCTCCGGCAATGTCTCGGAACAGATGGGCCAGGCGCTGCACCGAGCACTGGACGCCGGAATTCCAGTGGTGGTCACCACCGTCGTTCCGCACGGCAAGGTGGAATTCGCCTATGGCGGTGCCGGCGGCGGCGCAACGCTCGGGGACCGCGGCGCGATTCCGGCCGGGTGGTTGCGCGCCGGTCAGGCACGTATCGCCCTCGCCGCGGCGCTATCGGCAGGTATCGACCCGCGCACGCTTATCGACGGCTCAGGCGCCACACCACCGCACCAGCGATGATGACGACGCTGCCCAGGAT
>ERZ1031273.345-NODE-345-length-18322-cov-13.759621_pt1 | contig 18322 bp, 16 predicted proteins | sample MGYA00516575_ERZ1031273 | MGnify/ENA primary metagenome ERZ1031273 (study PRJEB33718, sample SAMN03159816) | human skin metagenome | collected 2014-02-25 | study: EMG produced TPA metagenomics assembly of the PRJNA266117 data set (Human skin bacterial metagenome... | reverse complement strand
TGTGGTAGCGGGAGCGGGACTCGATCCCGCGACCTCACGATTATGAGTCGTGCGCTCTAACCAGCTGAGCTACCCCGCCATAGGCACGAATCGTAATTCGCACGAGAGCCCCAAAAGGGAATCGAACCCTTGACCTTTTCCTTACCATGGAAACGCTCTGCCGACTGAGCTATTGGGGCAACGAAAGAAAACTATACACACCCGCGCGGGGTGATGCAAAATCCAGGCACGTCCTCTTTCAGCCCCGCATCCGCGACACCCCGCGCAACCGAACTACCGAACTCTAAACAGCCACGCCACCTTGGAAGACACGCTTCTCAACAGTGCGTAACTGTTCAACCCCTCGCTCTTCCAAGCTTCCCTCAAACAGCACAAAGTCACCGTGGTTGCCCACGCGCACCCGCCCCACTGAGTCATCACCCATCAAGTCCGCGGCGTTTACCGTGGAGGCGCGTAACACCTCGGCGGTGTTCATACCCACGCCCGCCATGAGCTCCAGCTCTTCCAGGTTCTGCCCGTGAATGCCAACCCCGGCGTCGGTTCCCATGGCGATCCGCACACCCGCCTGGTGAGCCTTGGCTACGGATTCGCGGTGGCGCTCGGCCACTCGGCGCGACTTTTCAACCATGGCTTCAGGAATCGGCACGCCGGCCTCGGCCGCACGAATCACCGCCAGCGGGGCCTGCAACGTGGGCACCAAAACGCAGTCGCGCTCTAGCATCAAGTCGATGGTTTCGTCATCCAGGTAGATGCCGTGTTCGATCGACGCGACCCCCGCCAGGACCGCGTTCTTAATCCCTGCGGTCCCCTGCGCGTGTGACATGACCCGGCGTCCCTGCGCGGTGGCTTCTGCGACGATCGTGGAGATTTCGTCCACCGTGAACTGTGAGTGGCGCGGGTCGTCGGCTGCGGACAGCACTCCCCCGGTCGAGCAGATTTTGATGTGGTCGGCACCGGCGCGGATCAGCTCGCGTGTTTTCAACTGCACGCCCGCAACGCCGTCGGCCACACCGGACGGGCGCCCGGGGTGGGCCATCAGCATGGGTGTACACGCACCTGAGGGCAGCATTCCGTCGCCGTGCCCCGCGGTTTGGCTCATGATGGTGACGGCCACTTTGAGTCGCGGTCCGCGCACCAGTCCGCGCTCCAGGGCTTCTCGGACGCCTGCGTCGGCTCCGCCGGCGTCCCTGGCCGAGGTGACCCCCGCCTCGAGCGTCACACGCAAGTTTTCGACGCCTCGGTAAAACTGGAGAGAAAACGGTTCGGTAAACCCTTCGAGCGATCCCGCGTTATTCACCAGCGAGTGAATGTGGCAGTCAATGATTCCTGGGGTCATTGTGTGCCCCGTACCATCCACAACGGTTTCTGATTCGCGCTTCTCAAGCGTTCCCGCGGGTTCGACAGCACTGAATCGCCCGTCTTCGACGCGCACGTCGTAGGTGCCATCTTTAAACGCTTCCCCATCGAACAGTGCAACGTTTGTCACCAACACATCTGCTTTGTGTGCCACGTTTTCTCCTTCGAAACAACCTATGCGTTGGCACTCATATTAGACAGGCGTGAAAGTGCGTGCGGTGGGGTATCCCCATGTGAAATGAAAGGACGCCACCCCTATGTGAACTAGCAGGTCGCGTCCCCATCTGAAGTGCGAGGGAGCGCCCCCTTACGAATGCGCGATGTCGTACTTTGCGGCCAAGAACCCCTGGAGGCGCCCCGGCTGGTTCGTGATGATCCCGGTGACACCTGCACCCACGAGCTTCTCCCAGTCACGTGGAGTGTCCGTGGTGTAGACAAAAACGGCCAGGTCACGGCCCAGCACTTCTTCAACGAAGTCCCGTCGCGCGTGGAACCCACGAATCGACGGGTTCACCGCGACAACTTCAAGCCGCTGGGCAATCCCCATGTCTTCTTCACGCGGAATCAGGCGCAACAGCCCACGCGGCACGTGCGGAGCAATATCACGGCACACCTCTACTGAACGCACGTTGAAACTCTGGAGGATGACACGGTCAGCCATTCCCACCTCGGCGATTTCCTGCCCAACCCGGGCCACCGCGCCCGGGCTCCATTCGCCTTTGAGTTCCAACAGCATCCGACCGCCCATTTCCGCAACGTTCTTCAGCATGGTGTCCAGGCGAGGGATGCGCTGGCCGGCGTACCCCAGGCCACGACCGTAGCCCGCGTCAGCCAGCGAGATACGGTCGTAGCTCATGTGCGCGATCGTGCCCTGAATGTCGGTGGTGCGTTGCAGAGTGGGGTCATGCACTACAACGGGCACACCATCTGCGGTGACGTGAAGATCGACCTCAATGAAGTCGCACCCGATCAGCCGGGCGGCATCCACGGCCGCCATCGTATTCTCAGGTGCCGCTCCCGAATACCCGCGGTGGGCGATCACCCAGGGTTTGACACCTCGGCCGGGAACTTCGTCGATTTCACGTTCACGCAGATAGTCAGAAAACATCACACAACTCCGAAAGCAAGCATGGCATCTGCTACTTTACGGAATCCTGCAATGTTTGCACCCATGACGTAGTCGCCGGGGTGTCCATATTCTTCAGCGGTCTCAAGGCAGCGACGGTGGATGTTCTGCATGATTTGGGTGAGGCGGTCTTCGGTGTAGTCGAAGGTCCAAGAGTCGCGTTGCGCGTTTTGTTGCATTTCCAACGCCGAGGTGGCAACCCCACCTGCGTTCGCAGCCTTACCTGGGCCGTAGAGGACGTCCGACTTCTGGAACGCTTCGACGGCTTCTTCGTTGCAGGGCATGTTCGCGCCTTCTGCTACAGCTTGCACGCCGTTCTTGATGAGTTTTTTAGCGTCGGAGCCCAGGAGTTCGTTCTGGGTGGCGCACGGCAGTGCCACGTCTACAGGCACGTCCCACGGGCAGTTGTTGGGGACGAAACGAGCCGATTTGCGGGTTTCGACGTACTCGCCGATACGTCCGCGCCGGTTGAGTTTGATGTCCTTGAGGAGGTCGAGGTCGATGCCCTGTTTGTCGTACACGTACCCGGATGAGTCGGATGCGGTCACGACTTTTCCGCCTAGCTGGTGAACTTTTTCGATCGCGTAGATAGCGACGTTTCCGGCTCCGGAGACGGCTACAGTGGTGCCGTCCAGGCTGGAGTTCTTGGACTTGAGCATTTCGTTGGCGAAGATGGCTGCACCGTATCCGGTGGCTTCGGTGCGCACCAGCGAGCCACCCCAGGTGAGGCCCTTTCCGGTGAGCACGCCGGATTCATACCGGTTGGTAATGCGCTTGTACTGGCCAAACAAGTAACCGATTTCGCGCGATCCCACACCGATGTCACCTGCAGGAACGTCGGTGTATTCGCCGATGTAACGGTAAAGCTCGGTCATGAATGACTGGCAGAAACGCATGACTTCGTCATCGGATTTGCCGTGTGGGTCGAAGTCGGAGCCTCCCTTACCGCCACCGATGGGCAGGCCGGTCAGTGAGTTCTTGAAGATCTGTTCGAAGCCCAGGAACTTGATGATTCCCAAGTTGACCGACGGGTGGAATCGCAGACCGCCCTTGTATGGCCCCAAGGCGGAGTTGAATTCGACGCGGAAGCCACGGTTGATTTGGATGACGCCGTTGTCGTCGATCCAGGGAACACGGAAGATGATCTGGCGTTCCGGTTCACACATTTGGCTGACAATGCGTGCGTCAGCGTATTCGGGGTGGCGGTCGCCCATAGCTCGAAGGCTGGCGAGAACTTCTTTTACCGCCTGGTGGAATTCCGGTTCAGCCGGGTTGCGTTTGAGAACCTTGCTATAGAGTTCATCGATTGCGTCGTCTAACATGGCTACCCCTTTTGGATTCGGCTTAGGCTCTCAATCTATGAGAAAACAGGGTCGCTCACTTTTCGGTCTCAAATTTTGTGCACGAATGCCAAGAGGCCCGACCAGTCTTATGTCTGATCGGGCCCCTTGTTTCCTGTGGCAGGTATAGGATTCGAACCTATGAAGGCAATGCCGGCTGATTTACAGTCAGCTCCCTTTGGCCGCTCGGGCAACCTGCCAGGGGTGCGTGAAGCACCTGAGCAATATTAGCGGAAGTTTCACCAAACTAAAAATCCGCGCCCAGGTGCCCCACTCCCCTACCTACGCCGAGGTGGTTTCCGGGTGTTCTTCGAACGTCCCCTTCTTGCGGACTCGGCTGTAAATGGCGGCTCCAACGACGAGCGCTAGGACCACGTACAGCACGATCGTGATGCTGGATCCGAACAGGACAGACACGTCACCGTTCGAGCTGAGCAGGGCGTCACGCAGGTTCGTTTCAGCCAACGGCCCCAACACCATGCCGATCATCAGTGGCGCAATGGGCATGCCAAAGCGTCGCATCATCCAACCGATGATCCCAATGCCCAACAGCATGGCCAGGTCAAACACCGAGTTCGATGTCGCCCAGATACCCAGCACACAGAACATGGTGATGCCCGCGTATAGGTACGGCTTAGGGATCAGCAACAGCTTCGCCCACAGTGGCGCAAACGGCAGGTTGAGAACCAGCAACACCACCATGGCGATGAAGAAGCTCGCCAGCAGACCCCACACCAATTCAGGTGAGCGGTCAAACAGCAACGGCCCAGGCTGCAGACCATACTGCTTAAAAGCCGCCAACAGAATCGCGGCGGTTCCGGTGACCGGCAACCCTAAAGCCAATAGCGAGGCCATCGCCATACCCGTGGTCGCGTTACCTGCCGCCTCGGGGGCCGCCAACCCTTGGATCGCACCCTTACCGAACTGGTTGCGCCCAGACTTCTTATCAATCCTGCGCTCCAGCCCATACGCCATGAACGTCGGCACCTCGGAACCACCCACGGGAACGACACCGAACGGCAACCCAATCGCAGTCCCACGTAACCATGCAGGCAGAGCCTGACGCACCTCGGCGCGGGACAAAAACGGACGCCCCGCAGCCAGCACCTTGAACTGGTCCCGCTCACGGCTGGCCCGGCCAGCAACCCGCAGGATCTCCCCCAGGGCCAGCACAGCCACGGTCACGGTCACAATGGAAATGCCGTCAAACAGCTCCGGCACACCAGATGTGAACCGCTCAACACCGGACACGGAGTCGATACCCACGACCGCGATCGCCAGGCCCAACGCCAACGAGCCCAGCCCCTTGACCACCGAATCCGAGACCACCGACGACGTTGCGACAAACGCGAACAAGGCGAGCGCGAAGTATTCGGCCGGGCCAAAGAGTGTGGACAGGTTCGCCAGGGTGGGTGCCAAGAACACCACCAGGACGCTGGCGATCATTCCACCTATGAACGCACCGATCGCGGCGGTCGCCAGCGCCTGCGGCGCGCGTCCCGAGGTGGCCATCTTGTGACCTTCGAACGTTGAGGCGATCGCGGAGGACTGCCCGGGTGTGTTCATGAGAATCGCCATGGTCGAGTCACCGAACAACCCGCCAAAGTACACACCGGCAAACATGATGAAAGCCCCAGTGGGCTCGAGCGCAAAGGTCATGGGCAACAGCAGAGCCACTGCCATTGACGAACCCAGGCCCGGGAGCACTCCCACCGCGGTACCCAGCAGACATCCCACCAAAACCCAGATCAGGTTGATTGGGACGAGCGCGGAACCGAACCCTTCAACGAGTGAACTTACGGCATCCATCAGCGACCTCCCGCAAAAATCAGTCCTGACGGCAGGTCAACGCTTAAGAGCACTGCGAAAATCAGGTAGATAACACTTGATAAGAAGAACCCAACCAGCACGTCCATGAGCCAGCGTCGTGAACCGATCGCGTGGGCCACCATGACGAACATTAGTGCGGCAGAAATGATCCAGCCGATCGGCACGATCAGTGCAATGAACAGCACCAGACCGCCTACGGCCCAGGCCAGGGCACGCCAGTCGGTGTACCAGGCACGTTCTTCTAGGTCTTCTGGTTCGGTTGCTGGTGCGAGCTCAGGGAGCTGTGGCTTGCGGATGATGTCAACCGCGAGCACCGCGGCCAGCACGTACAGGGCAATAATGACGATCCATGGGAAGAACTGTGGCCCTGGGAGGTCCACACTTTCCGGGACTTTCATCGCAAACTGACCGATCAGCATGTACGTGGCAATTGCTGCCATGAGTGCGGGCATCACTAATCCCGCACGGCCGGTCCACCAACCTCGGTCCTTGAGGTTTTCGTACCCCAGGATCTCGATCTGGTCATCCTCACCCGGTTTGACCGGGTCGACTGCGCGTGATCCGCTCACAGGCCCAGCTCCTTCAGTAGTTCAGAGGTTTTCTTCTGGTCTTCTTCGAGGAATTTCTCAAGCTCGTCCCCGGTTTCCCACGCGTCGACCCAGGCGTTGCGCTTCAGAGCGTCTTGCCATTCGGGGGTGTCGCGCATTTCCTTGAGCAGTTCCAGCTGCTGTTTGGCCACTTCGTCGCTGACGCCTGGGGCTGCCAGCATGCCGCGCCAGTTTGCCAAGACCACGTCGTGGCCCTGTTCAGAGATGGTGGGAATGTCGAACCCTTCGATCCGCTCAGGCCCGGTCACGCCCAGTGCTTTCACACGGCCTGCTTGAATTTGGTCGGCAACTTCATTGAACCCGGTTGCTGCGTAGTCCGCGGTGCCGTTGAGAAGTGCCGCGATTGCTTCACCGCCACCGGACTTAGGAATGAAGGTAGTTTCGGAACCTTTTAGCCCAGCTTCTTGTGCCAGGTTAGCGACCACGAGGTGGTCCATAGACCCTGCCGACCCACCGGTCCACGGGTGTCCCTTGGGGTCTTCTTTCCACTCGTTGAGCAGGTCGTCAATGGTTTCAAGCGGGGAGTCCGCAGGAACGATCACCACATCGTAGTCTTCCGCGATTTTGGCAAGCGGCACCACGTCGTCGTATCCAACCGGGGAATTGTTGATAAGGATTCCACCCGTCATGGCCGACCCAGTAGCAAGGAGGGTGTCGGATCGTTCGTGCATGGTGGAGAAGCGTCCCAGGCCGATGGTTCCTCCCGCACCCGGAATGTTCACGACCTGCACGTTTCCAACCAGACCTGCTTGACGCATGGCCTGTTGCTGTTCGCGCACGAACCCGTCCCATCCACCGCCGGCACCTGCCGGTGCGATGAGGGTGAGGTTAGCGCGCACGTTATCTGATGCGCTGGCGCGCTGGATCGAAACCGTCATGGCGACGACCAGCACAACCGCGGTGATCACCGCGAACACCAGCAGCCCAACAGGGCGTTTGCGTTGTTTCATAGGGTTTCCGTTCTGTTTAAAAGTTCAAGTAGCGTAGATCACCCTGAGAGTTTCGTCAAAATTGGCGACGCCTGTTCGCTACGGTGAGACAGGTTACACTGTGGTTTGATCACGCTGAAGAGGAGACAACATGGCGAGCGACTCAAGTTTTGACATTGTGAGCAAAGTTGACCGTCAAGAAGCGGACAACGCACTGAACCAGGCAGCGAAGGAAATCAACTCGCGCTACGACTTCAAAGGCACTGACGCTTCGATCGAGTGGTCGGGCGAAAAGATCATGATGAAGGCAATCAGCGAAGACCGTGTGAAGGCTGTCCTGGATGTTTTCCAGTCGAAGTTGGTGCGTCGTGGCATCTCGCTTAAGTCACTGGACGCGGGTGAACCGTATGCGTCCGGTAAGGAATACCGCCTGGAAGCTGCGATCAAAGAAGGCATCGACCAGGAAAACGCCAAAAAGATCTCAAAGCTCATTCGCGAAGAAGGACCCAAAGGTGTCAAGGCACAGATTCAGGGTGATGAACTGCGCGTGAGCTCTAAGAAGCGCGACGACCTGCAGGCCGTCATCGCCATGCTCAAGTCCCAGGACTTGGATGTGGACCTGCAGTTCACGAATTACCGCTGACTCCATACCCCCTAGCGCGAGGTGGGAAACCGCCTCGCGCTGTTTTATGCCCGTCTCACGGTCTAAACGAAAACTCCTGACCACCTCGGGCTGATTCACACTGACCGAAAACACACTCAAGGACGAACAATGACTCACTCACCAACCGGCACCACTGCTCCCCCAGACCGCAAGACCGGTGACAATCCAGCAAAAGTCGCGTTCGCTAGCTTCATAGGAACAACCGTTGAGTGGTACGACTACTTTCTGTTCGGCACCGCCGCCGTGCTGGTACTGAATACCCAGTTCTTCCCGTCGCTCAATCCGCTAGCTGGACAGCTCGCGTCCCTTGCCACGTTTGGTGTTGCTTTCGTCGCCCGACCTTTGGGCGGACTGATTTTTGGCCACTTTGGTGATCGCCTCAGCCGCAAGAGCATGCTGGTGCTGTCCCTTCTGATGATGGGCTCCTCCACCTTCCTGATCGGTGCGCTGCCAAACTATGAAACCATCGGCATCGCTGCACCGATCCTGTTGGTTGTGCTTCGCATTATTCAAGGTTTTGCCGTCGGTGGTGAGTGGGGCGGGGCCATTCTCATGGCCGTCGAGCACGCACCCAAGCACAAACGCGCGTTCTACGGAAGCTGGCCGCAAGCCGGTGTACCCGCAGGGTCAGTACTTTCGAGCTTGGTGTTTTTCACCGTGCAGCTCATGCCAGACGAACAGTTCTTTGCGTGGGGTTGGCGAATCCCATTCCTGCTGTCAGCAGTTCTGGTAGGAATCGGCCTTTTCATCCGTATGAAACTTGAAGAGTCACCCGAATTCGCTGAGGTAAAAGACACGGGTTCTGAAGCTGAGGTTCCCGTATTCGAAGTCGTTCGCACTTCCAAGAAGTCTTTGCTCATTGGAATCTTCTGCCTGGTCGGATCTAACACGTTGTTCTACCTTGCTACCGTGTACCTTTTGTCCTGGGCACCAGCTAACACTAACTTGTCCCGAGGCGACGTCCTCCTCGCCATCGCCGTGGGAGCGGCCGCCGACGTTATCGCAATTCCAGCCGTAGCCACCTTTGCAGATCGCCACGGGCGCCGAACCATGATGGTCGTGGGCAATATCGTTACGGCGCTAGCTGCGTACCCCATTTTCCTCGCAATGTCGACCGGAACCGTGTGGGGTGCGATGCTGGCGATGATGCTCGCATTCCCAATTGCTCACTCGATCGTGTACGCAACGTCATCGGGCTTCGTGGCGCACCTCTTCCCACCAAAAGTGCGATACACCGGTTCTTCTGTGGCGTATCAAGTAGGTGGACTCATTTCATCGGCTCCTGCCCCGGTGATTTCTACCCTGCTTTACGCTCAGTTCGGAACGTGGGCTGCAGTCGCAGGATACCTTGTAGTCGCAAACCTCATAGCAGCCGCGTTCTGTGCGCTGGCAGATAAGGACGAATCGTGAACACTGAACTATCCACCCGCGCAACTGAACTCAACGCGGTCACCACATTCCTGAACCCTTCCACAGACCCACAAACCAGCCAGAGCACCAACGCCCACACAAAGCAGCCTGGCCCGCTGGCCGGGCTCACGTTCGCGGTAAAGGACGTCATCGACGTCGCCGGTGTGCCCACCTCCATGGGCTCGAACGTCACGGTTCCCGGCACTCAACCGGCGACCACCTCGGCGCCGATCGTCTCCCAACTCACCGAACTGGGCGCGGTCGCAGTTGCCAAGACCAACTGCCAAGAGTTCTCGCACGGGATCCTGGGTGACGCCAGCGCGTTCGGCCGGGTCATCAACCCCGTTGACCCCGCCCTGTGTACGGGCGGGTCCAGCTCTGGTTCGGCCGCGTTGGTGGGAGCTGGGGTGGTGGACGTCGCACTGGGCACCGACACCGCCGGGTCCGTGCGCGTGCCCGCCGCGTGCTGTCACGTCACCGGCTTCAAACCCACATTTGGAGTACTCCCCGTCGACGGCATCTTCCCGCTCTCCCCCACCTTCGACACCGCAGGTCTGTTCGCCCGCGAGCCGGCCACGGTCGCTCGCGTATTTTCCGCGCTCACCGGACGTGAAGCACCCCCGGCACCGGACCAGCCACGGATCGGGTTCGTCGACGCCCGCGGCACCATCCGCGCCGTCACCGGGAACCTGCCGGACGCGCACAACCTCACCACCTCGGGCGAGGAACTTTTCACCCGCGCCGCCCACATCTACGACGTGGTGCGCAAGTTCGAGTCAGCCCAGGTTCACCGCGACCTCATGAACACGCAGGCCCACGACTACCAGCCGCAGGTCTTGGCGAAGTTCAAAGACGCCCTCGACGTCAGCGAAGAAGAGTACCAGCAGGGTCTCACCCAGGTGCGCAGTCTGCAAGATGAGGCCGCCGAGGTGTTCGCCAGCGTCGACTTCATTGTCACCCCCGCTGTCGATGGGCCGCTCGCCACGTGGGAGCTAGCAGATTCGGACCCTGGCGTGCGCGGGGCATACATGCATTACAGTCAGCCGTTTAACGTTGTGGGTTGGCCGGCCGTTGTGGTTCCGTGGCACACCACCGACAGTGCCGGGTACCCACAGTCGATACAGATTGTGGCCCACCCTGGAAAGGACGCTGAGCTGCTCACGTTCGCTATGGCGTTTGCCGGGGCGGGCAACTAAGAGCGCACGCCCCCGCTACTGCCCGCTGTACCCGTTGCCGGTGGCCAGTCGCATGAGGTCGCTGCCCAGGTCGATCGACAGCTCCGTATCACCGGCCGAACCATACGAATGCTGGTAGTGGTCCCACGTATTGTTCCGCGCGGCCCCGCGCACGTCAGCTCGGATGAGCGCCAGCAACTCGCCTGCCGCCCGTGCGCACCGGGTACGCAGTTTGGGGTCGTTGAAGTCTTCTGGGGCCGCGAACACCGAGGTAGGTGTCGTGTATGTGCGCAAGTAGGCGAACAGTCCGCGGATCTGGTCGTCGACCACCAGCGCGTGGCGTTGGCTTCCAGCCGTGCCCGCCAGCAGAACCGGGGTGCCAATGAGCAGGTCGTTATCCAGCGCTTGGAAGAACGCCATAAAAACGGCACTGGCGCCGGCTTTGAACACCGGCGTACCCACGATGAGCGCGTCGGCGTCGAGCAACGTGGCCTCGATTTCCTTAAGCGCAGGTGACTTGTGCCCGCTCACCAGCACAGTCATCGCGTCCTGGGCCACGTCGCGCACGTTGATGAACGTACACGTGACGTTGTCTTCCGCGCCGTGAACACTCTTCGCGATCTGCGAAAGCAACGTCGCGGTCGACGATGTTTCGCTGGTTCCTGCGTTGATCACCACCACCGTGGCGTCCTGCATCGCGGCTATCCTTCCTGCTCAGTATCGAGATATGGCGAACCTCCGGTGACGTTGTCACCTCGGTTGGCCCGAGGTCGTGGCTCCCGAGGTGGTTTGTCACCGTAGCGGGCCCGCACCAGGCTTTCGTGGGTTGGGGCATCGGGGACTTCCGGGTCGCGGCGGGACTCGAGCTCTGCCCGCAAAACGGGCAGGACTTCTGATCCCAGTAGTTCGATCTGTTCCATGACCATGCTGTGGGGCATGCCCGCGTGGTCCACGAGGAACATTTGGCGTTGGTAGTCTCCAAACGTTTCTTGGAACGTCAAAGTCTTCTCGATTATTTCCTGCGGGCTTCCCACACTCAGGGGCGTTTGGTTGACGAATTCTTCGAGCGATGGCCCGTGCCCGTACACGGGAGCTTCGTTGAAGTACGGTCGGAAGCGATTCCACGCGTCCTGTGACTTCCGCGCAACGAACGCTTGCCCTCCCAGCCCCACGATGGCTTGTTTTGCCGAGCCGTGTCCGTAGTGTTCGTATCGTTGACGGTAGAAGTTGACCAGGCGTTGCGAGTGTTCGGACGGCCAGAAAATGTGGTTGGCGAAGTACCCGTTGCCGTAATAGGCGGCCTGCTCAGCGATTTCGGGCGTGCGAATGGACCCGTGCCACACAAACGGTGGCACGCCGTGCAGTGGCCGAGGTGTTGAGGTGAACCCGTTCAGCGGCGTGTGGAACGAACCTTCAAAGTCGACCACGTCTTCACGCCACAAGCGGTGGAGCAGGTTGTAGTTTTCCAGCGCAAGCGGCAACCCCTCGCGAATGTCTTGTCCGAACCACGGGTATACGGGTGCCGTGTTTCCGCGCCCCAGCATGAGGTCCATGCGCCCGTCACTCAAGTGCTGGAGCATGGCGTAATCTTCAGCGATTTTCACCGGGTCATTGGTGGTGATGAGGGTTGTCGACGTGGACACCTTCAGGCGCGTTGTCTTCGCAGCGATCGTGGCCAACAGCGTGGTTGGGCTTGACGACACGAACGGCGGATTGTGGTGCTCACCGATCGCATAGACGTCGAAGCCGGCTTCTTCAGAAAACACCGCTTGCTGAACCAGGCTACGAATCCGCTCACCTTCGCTTGGGGTTTCTCCCGAAACAGGATCACGCGTCACATCACTGACCGAAAACAGCCCGAACTCCATGGCACCTCCATCACGCACATAGTTGATACTTCAATCAACGCTGTCTGCTGTGATTTATTCCCTCGCGCGTCGCCCGCAATGCTAATCGGCGGAATCGATATCGACCATTCGACTTCCGCTCGAGTGATCACTTTCCCTTCTCAATGAGTTAGGTTAGCCTAAGCTAAGTTAAACCACGATCGTTTTTCACACGACACGAGACAAAGGAAGGGCCTTGGCCATACATGGTCGCAACTGATTTTGATATCGCCGTAATAGGGCTTGGTGCAATGGGATCCATGGCGCTGTGGCAGATCACTCGCTTAGCACCGCACGATTCCATCGTTGGAATCGAAAGGTTCGAACCGGGCCATGACAGGGGATCTTCTCACGGAGGATCGCGAATTTTCCGACGCACTGTATTCGAAGGGTCCCACTATGTCCCTCTCGCACGTCGCGCACTCGAGCTGTGGGACGAGCTCGACAAGTCATCCACTTCACAGTTGCGCATTCAGACTGGCGGCTTGACCATCGGTGCTGCCAATAGCGATTTTCTGAATGACGCTCAACGAGCTGCCCACGCAGGCGGAGCAGAAGTGGAGTTACTCAGTCGCGAGGAATTACGCGCGAGATTCCCTCAACATGCGCTCTTTTCAGACGACTGCGGCCTGTTTGAACCGAACGCCTGCGTGCTTCATCCCGAGCACAGCATTCGGGCCGCCGTTGAATCTGCTACGCGTGCAGGCGCCACATTGTTAACCGACGCACACGTCACTTCTCTGACTGCACGGAAATCACACTGCGTTATCAGCACGTCAACCCACACCATAACTGCCCGGCGCGTCATCGTAGCCGCGGGCGCATGGAGCACACAGCTCCTCCCAGACGAACACATGCCGATTCGGGTACAACGAACTGTCCCAGTTCACTTCCGCACATCGGCCGATCGTACACATGATTACGGCCCACAACACTTTCCGCTCTTTATCCGCGACAGCCACCAAATCAACTTGTGGGGAATTCCCGACGTTGACGGCCAGGGAGTCAAGATCGGCGTAAAGAACGCCCAAAAACCGTGGCTCACCGAGGTCGAACACAACTGGACACCTGCCCGCCCCTCCGATATCGCCCCTGCGATCGAGGCATGCGCCCAAGCTATTCCAGAACTCGCAGATGCACAGACTTCGGGGCATCCATGCATGAATGCACGAACACCAGACGGCCAATTCATCGTCGGTCCAGCACAGAACTACCCGAACACCACGGTTCTGGCAGGGTTTGGCGGTCAAGGGTTCAAGTATGCCCCCGCTATCGGCGAACTTGGCGCTCTCCTTGCTTTGGATAGCTCAACTGAGACCGACATCTCGGCATTCTCACCCAAACGTCTGCGCCACCTTCGCTGGAGCACACCCGCAACACCGTTATTCCAACCAACCGAGGCATGATCACTATGACACAATCAAAACACTCGTCCATCAGGACCATCATCGCCACTATTGTGGCCCTCGTTCTTACCCTCACGGCCTGCTCACCACAGAAATCGGCCGATTCGGCTACCGGCACCCAAACACTGACCGACGCGCTTGGTCGAACCGTCGAAATACCTAAGAACCCCGACCGAATTCTGCTTGGTGGACAGCGGGAGTTGTACACCACGGCCATCCTTAACCCGGACAATCCCCTCGACAAGATCGTCGCTTGGCCCAATGATTTGCTTGAAAATGACCCCGACACTTACCACGCATACGCCGAAAAGTTTCCAAAGCTCAAAGAGATACAGACGACAGGCGAAATCTGGGACAACTCATTTTCACTTGAGCAAGCATTGCAAACCCGACCGCAAGTTTTCGTTATCAGCGCTTCAAGCTTTAAAGCCGCTGAAGAAGCAGGCATCATCAGCGGTTTCGAAAAGGCTGGAATCCCAACCGTCGTCATTGACTACTTTGTTGAACCAATCAAGAACACCGTGCCAAGCATCCGGATCATGGGTCAACTGTTTGGACAGCAACAGCGCGCTGAAGAATTCGTCAAGTTCTACGAAAGCAAAATCAAGAATGTCACCGACACGTTGGAACGCACAAAGCCTCAGGAACAACGCGTTTTTCTATGGCGCGCCCCAGGCTACTTTGACTGTTGCCAAACCTTTAAAGAGTCTAACCTCGCAAAAATTGTCACGGCAGCAGGAGGCAAGAATCTAGGTGACAACCTGCTCAGTAGCCAGCAGGGCACCCTTTCGCCAGAAGCAGTAGCAAAAGCGGCACCCGATGTCGTCATTGCAACAGGAGCAAACTGGTCAAGCGAGTCAAGCCCCGCAAAGCCGGGCACGTATGTTCCTCTCGGATATTCAGCAGACCCGAAGAGCGTAGCCCAAGAGTGGAAAACGGTACTTGAAAAGCAGACTGTCATCAACCAAGTTCAAGCGGTGAAAAACAAGCGCGCGTATGTTGCGTGGCATCACTTCTACGACTCCCCATACAACTTCCTTGCCGTCGAATGGTTTGCACAAGCGATTCATCCACGCGAGTTCGCGGACCTAGAGCCCGAACGAGACTTCCAAGAGCTACACACACGTTTTCTCCCCGTTGACGCAAACGGAACGTTCTGGACAGGTCTACCGTGATTCTTCATAGCAGAACAGCAACTGAACAGGGCGCTTCGGTACATGCTCATATTCGCTCTACACAACGACGTTTGGGCGTCCTCGGTCTGCTTGCCGCACTTCTTATTGTTGTTGGATGTGCAGATGCTTGGATTGGGGGCGCCCCAATGCCCGCCGAGGCATTTTTCCATGCGCTGATAAGTCCCGCGACCAGCGAAAAAATCGATACCCAAATCGTTTGGGATGTGCGCTTGCCCATGACCGCAACAGCAATAACCTGCGGCGCCGCCTTGGCGATGTCCGGAGCACAGATGCAAACAACCTTAGGAAATCCCCTGGCAGAGCCGTACACGCTCGGCATCGCCTCGGCGGCAAGTTTTGGCGCATCATTGGCGGTAGTCACGGGATTTGGTTCTACCGCACTTGGGTCAGTCCTGGGCGTCGCAGGATCCGCTTGGGTATTCGCCATTATTGGCTATGGCATCATCCTGGGAATCGCAAAACTACGCGGCCCGAGCGCCGAAAGCATGATTCTTGTGGGAATCGCCATCGTGTTCTTTTTTGACGCACTCCTGGCCCTCATGCAGTACATGGCATCCGTTGTTGAACTTGAGCAGGTCGTCTTTTGGACGCTTGGCAGCTTGACCCGTGCGACATGGCCACAAATCGCACTCATGGGAGTCATGCTGACGATTGGGGGATTCTTTTTTGTCTCAAAGGCGTGGACACTGACCGCCTTCCGAATGGGAGACGATCGCGCCCGCTCGATGGGCATACCTGTAGAACGCACACGCTCTCAGGCCCTACTAGTAGCTTCGTTATTAGCTGCGACCGCAGTATCTATGGCCGGAACAATTGGTTTTATCGGGTTGATTGGCCCTCATATAGCCCGGACTTTGGTAGGCGAAGATCAGCGATTCTTCTTGCCTGCTTCAACCATGACTGGCGCATTGCTTCTTACCTCTGCATCGATGGTGGCAAAAATCATTCAGCCCGGAGTGATTCTACCCGTGGGAATCATTACAGCCGTTGTAGGTGTACCCGTCTTTCTCACCTTGATTTTGAGCCGAAGAAGAAAGGTTTGGTCATGAACGAACTGACGATCCAAAACGTTTCGTGCAGACGCGGAAAGACTCAGATTCTTCACAACGTCAGCATCAAACCATGTCAGCCCGGATCTGTCACGGCTGTTGTTGGGCCCAACGGCGCAGGAAAGTCGACGTTCTTACGTTGTGTGGCAGGTTTGGAAAAGAACTACCGTCCCGCACATCCGGAAGAGATCTTGTACCTTCCACAAGATCCGCCTCCTCCATCGTCGCTGTCAGTTTTTGAATCCGTTTTAGTTGCGCACCAACAAGGAAAATCCGGTATTGGGCATCTTCGCGTTACTCATTCTGCGCGTTGTCGCGTTCAGGAGGTCATTGAACGTTTAGGTCTAGTTGAATTTGCCAACCGTGCAATGGACCAACTTTCTGGTGGCCAGCGACAACTAGTAAGCCTTGCGCAAGCTGTCGTGAGAAAACCTTCCGTTCTCTTGCTTGATGAGCCAAGCAGTGCGCTCGACTTGCGAAATCAACTCGTCTTGCTCGACCACGTACTGACTTTCGCGCGAGAGCAACCTGCCGTGGTGATCGTCGCAATCCACGATTTAAGCCATGCTGCCCGCTTCGCCGACAACGTGGTAGTGCTTCATCAAGGATCGGTGCATTCAGAAGGACCGGGCCGCGATGTCATCACACCCCCGATGCTCAGAGATGTCTACCGAGTGCACTCTCGTGTGGATAGTTGCCCTGACGGTGGCCTAAGCATCGACGTTTCTAAAGCCCTCTAAGCCGGCTCACTTTCAAACTACTCCTCGTTCGACACTGCTTCACGGGCGGCCGCGAGCATGCCTTCACGAGTCGCTACCTTGATACGTTCGCGGCCGTGCGGGGCACCGAATGCGCGCTCCGCCGCCTCAAGCCGGTGGATACCTTCCCAGTCGATGAAGCCCACTCCCCGACCCTTCAGCAACTCAACAATCGCGTCCTCGGACGCGTCGTCTGGCTCCGGCAGTTTCCCTTCGACAAAGTCGGTAATCACATGCCCAATCGTTTCCAGTGCGTCACCCTTGGTGTGACCAATGAGCCCCACCGGGCCACGCTTGATCCACCCCGTGACATACACACCCGGCACAACCGGCGCTTCATCCGCAGTCATCTGGCTCTCGCCGTCCACCACGCGACCTTCAACGTTGGTGATCACACCCTTACGGGCATCAAACGGAAGCTGTGGCAGAGGCGTTCCAAAGTATCCAACCGCGCGGTACACCGCGGTCACGTCCCAGTCGTGGAACTCACCGGTTCCGGTCACGTTGCCGGTACCGTCCAGCTCCTGGCGCTCGGTACGCAGGCCAGTGACTCCAGTCTCCTCGTCACCCAGAATCGAAACGGGCGAGTGCAAGAAGTGCAAGTGCAGGCGACGCTTGGCTCCAGTTGGTTCACGGAGCGTGAAGTCGGTGAGCGTCTTGGTCACCTGCTTGACCTGGTTGGACTCCTTGATCGACTTCATTGACCCTTCGTCGAACTCAAAGTCCTCCGGGTACACAATGATGTCCACGTCCTTTACCTGGCCCAGCTCACGGATCTCCAGTGGCGTGAACTTAGCCTGCGCAGGCCCACGGCGTCCAAACACATGCACATCCGTCACCTGGGACTTCTTCAACCCTTGATACACATGATCAGGAATCTCGGTCGTCAACAAGTCATCAGCTTGCTTGGCCAGCATGCGCGCCACGTCCAACGCCACGTTTCCGTTACCAATGACAGCCACGCTCTTCTGATCTAGCGGCCACTCCTGGGACACATCTGGGTGTGAGTCATACCAGTTGACGAACTCTGCTGCCCCATAGGACCGAGGCAGTTCAACACCCGGAATGCGCAAGTTCGCGTCAATGAAACAACCCGTTGAGAAGATCACCACGTCGTAGAGCTTCTGCAGGTCTTCCAAGTGGATGTCGGATCCAAAATCCACGTTGCAGAACAGGCGAATATCCCCACGGTCAAGAATCTTCACCAATGCGTTGGTGATTCCCTTGATTCGCGGGTGGTCAGGAGCAACTCCGTAGCGCACCAAACCGAACGGTGCTGGGAGGCGTTCGAACAAATCAATGCTGACCTCAAAATCGCGCTCTGCCTTTGTAAACAGATCAGCGGCGTAGATTCCCGCCGGCCCTGCGCCCACAATTGCTACGCGAAGTGGTCGATTCATGTCACACCTTTCTTCAGTCGCACCCAAGTCTAAGTACATTGCCTGATAGCCCGCTAATTTTTCCCGCTCAGAGCCAGCATTCGTGCGCGGACTCACATCCCAAACTCACACCGCAAACACGGCACACACCTCGGCGAAACTTGTGTATAAACTTCCCGTGTGAACGCGCACCCAAACAACGAACCAAAC
>ERZ1031273.342-NODE-342-length-18548-cov-13.022279_pt1 | contig 18548 bp, 17 predicted proteins | sample MGYA00516575_ERZ1031273 | MGnify/ENA primary metagenome ERZ1031273 (study PRJEB33718, sample SAMN03159816) | human skin metagenome | collected 2014-02-25 | study: EMG produced TPA metagenomics assembly of the PRJNA266117 data set (Human skin bacterial metagenome... | reverse complement strand
TGCGCGACTATTGTCGCAAAACGCTCACCCCCCAGCCTCTCGCTGAGTCGCCCCCAACGCTCCCCGCACCGCCCGCCTAAATTCCCGCGGACGCTATCACATACCTCAGGGTTACACTGCGCAGCCCGCCGGCCCAAATCCCGGTGTATATACCGGATTTCAGCGCTATTCAGGTGTGGAACCCCTAGGTTTCGGGGTGTGCGGAGATTATAGGTGGAGAATAGCCGGGTAGCTGCCAATAATGGCAGCTACCCGGCTATTCTCCACCTTTAGGCACAACTCAGCGAGTATCCCCCGATTCTCCCAGCCCAACATCCTCGGATTTTGCCGACATTTACTCGCTCGTATACGCGAGGGCGGTGGTGGAGGGGGACCTCGAAGGAGCATATGGGTGTTCGTAGTTTTTCTTAGCGGCTTGCCCACTTAGAAAAACAGAACGGGACCCCATTTCTGCGACTAAGAGCCCTGCACGCCACCAGATCTCGCGGGCATACCGGGTGTAACAAAAGCGGCGGGTAACAAACAAAAGTGGGCGAGAGGGGACTCGAACCCCCACGTCAAAGACACAGGAACCTAAATCCTGCGCGTCTACCAATTCCGCCACTCGCCCGGGCGCCCCTATAGTGTAGCGGATTTCAAGCTAAATCCGTGAGTGCGATATCAGCTAGGCGCGGGGTCGGCAAGGCTTGGGGGGAATCCGGGGGAGCCGGGGTCGCCTTCTTGGCGGCAGAAATCAAATTCTCCAGCGGTTTGTCGTTGCGAATCCAGCCCTCGGGCGAGGGCCAATCGGCTTGCGGACCGGGCTGATCCGAACCGGCCGCAGCCTTCGCCAACAGCGCGTTCGGCGCGAAACACCACTTGGCCCGGTCAAAATCATTCAAGCCTCGCGACTCCAAAATATCCAAAATCGGCGGCAACATCCGCACGCAGTTCGCGTAAGCCTGGGGCGAGGAAAACTGCCAGGTCGGGTAAACCCACTTCCGGTCCAAAGTCCGAAACCCCAACAAGCGCCCGTCCCGCACCGCTTTCATAATCGCTTGGCGAGACACCCCCAGCCAGTCGCAAACGTTACCGGTCCGACAAACGGGTCCCACCAGCGTGTTTAGCGACGTCGGTGCCGCCAGGAAAGCCTGGGCAAAACGCGCCAGCCGATGCATATTTTCCCTGCTGGCATCGGCGGATGCGCGCGGCCGCGCCAAGAGCATCGTGCGGATGGTCTCTAAAAATTGTTCCTCTTCGTCGGTCAGTTCTCTCCGCACCGCTTCGCCTTTCGGTCAGAATAAGTAAACAAGTTTGTCTGATAGCGTCACTGCTACCACCAAGACTATCAAAAGCAAGATAATCGCGGTAATAAGCCAGCGCTGCGCCGCCCAAATGCGGGCAAATCCGGTGTCGGGAAACAGCCATCCGAGCCGCATCAGCGTCGCCCCGAGCTGCACCCACAGGACAATCGTGCACGTCCAGACGATAAAACAGAACGGGCACAGCTTCGTGAACTCGAAAATGGACTGGTGCAGGAAAAACACAATCAGCACCATCCCTGCGGTCAGACCCGCCTCAATCAGCAGTACCAGCCAGCGCGACACCCGCCCGCCGCACCAAGCCAGGAACACGCCGGCCAAACCAGCGAACAAACCGATTCCGACCAGCGCGTTCGGGATGCCAAACAGCAGGTGAGCCTGCCAGGTCGTCAGCGAAGCCGAACAGCCAATCAGCGGGTTCAAATCGCATCCGAGATGCGCCGCGGGCTGCTTCAGTGTCTGAATTTCGGACAGCACCAGTTCCGCGCTCGCCGCCATCGCGATGACCGCCAGCACAATCAGCAGCACGAGGGTGGGGATGCCGGGCCGGGCGTCGCGGGCATCCGGGGCTTCCAAATCGGCCGGGTTCCCCGGGTCTGCCGAGGTCACAAGGGAGGTCGCGGCGGCCGCTGCTGTCGAGGTCGCCGGAGTTTCCGCAACCGCAGTCGCGTCCGCAGCAGCCGGAGTGTCCGGTTCGGGCGTTTGCGCCGGGCTCGGCGAGCGTGAGGAATCCGGGGCCGTTCCCTCATCGGGTTCTTGCTTCATGAGGATTATTCTAACTTTTATGTCCGCTCACCGGACCTAGTGTTCCCAAACAGCGCTGAAATAGGGCAGCAACAACGGCGCCTACAACACCGCCCGGGAAATGTCGCGGCCCTAACCACACACTCGGAACCGCCACAAAAACGCCGAAACTCCCGCAACTGACTTGTGCGCCCGAACCCCACCGAACTCGTGACGGGTTTAGCCGACAACCCCACCAAAATCCGGGCCGAGGCGCTTGCCGAGTTCAGTTTGTCACGGGCGCCAGAATCCTGTAAACTAAACTTTCGTTGCCCCGGTAGCTCAGTCGGCAGAGCGTCTCCATGGTAAGGAGAAGGTCCAGAGTTCGATTCTCTGCCGGGGCTCGCTTCACGCTTGACGGTCCGCGCCGCTGAGCAGCGAGGCGGGGTAGCTCAGTTGGTGAGAGCGCACGACTCATAATCGTGAGGTCGAGGGTTCGAATCCCTCCCCCGCTACGAACCCGAAACGGGTAACCGCAGGGGATAAGCGATTAGAAAGAAGTAAAACAGTGGCTGCAAAATCGAAAGACATTCGCCCGAAGATTACGTTGGCGTGCTCTGAATGCAAGGAGCGCAACTACATCACGAAGAAGAACCGGCGCAACACCCCGGATCGCTTGGAACTGAACAAGTACTGCCCGCGTTGCAAGAAGTCCACGTCGCATAAGGAAACCCGCTAAGCGGTTTTTCACAAGTTTCCCGGCGTCGCCGTTACGGTGACGCCGGTTTTTCGTGTCTCACGAGCGAGGCACAAGCGCGGGTGCTCGGGTTTTGTGGGGGCACAAGTGTGGGGTGTTGCTATTTGGGGATTAAATCGGGGTTGGTGGTTACATAGGCCAGCTACCCCGATTTAATCGCGAATTTTGGTCGTTTTGGGAGCCATCGAGGTCCGGGGACGGGGAGGCTCGGAGGCGAGTCGCTTGGTGTTGATTCAATCTAGGCTTAGGGAGCCAGACAGAGGTTAAGAAAAAAGGGGGGGCGGCCGCAGCCGCCCCCCAACAAATCCAGAGAACTTACTTCAGCAAGTCCTTGAATTGGTCAACCAGGGAATCAGAGACTACGCCGAAGCCGCCCAATCCCTTGAACTTGCCTGCCAGAGCAGCATTCGCAGCGCGAGCCGCCTTGGCATAATCGGTCACTGCTGCGGGAGCGGAACCGGCCTGAACCAGCAAAACCGGGCCAGCCAACTCGGCCTTGTTGTCGATGAAACCGGCTACGGTCGCATCAGCGGAGGCCGTGCCGTTAGCGGCATAGAGAGCCTTAGCCTTAGCACCGTTCGGGTACTGCGCCTTGGCAATTTCCAGGGCGGTCAGGTAGCGATCCGCACCAGCGATACGGGAAGCCTTGGCGCCCGCTCCACCCAAGTATGCCTGAACGTCAGCATCACTCGGGCCTTGCTTGGCAGCTAACTGAGCGTTTTTCATTTCATAATCAGCTTTCAGCAAAGCAGAATCCAGCTCGCTCTTGGTGGGAGCCATGTCATAGGCAGCCTGAACTTTTTTCAATGCCGACTTGTTAGAATCGGTCTGGCTAGCATTAAACGCTTTCTGGGCGTCCTGCAGACCCTTTTCGAGGCTCTCTTTGGTGACAGTGTCTTTCAGAGCCACCCGGGTGGACACTAAGAATCCGAAGGCACCCTTGTCGGTATTTTGGGCAGCTTTGTCAGCAGCGGCTTTGTTGCCGGACAGGGCGGTGCCGTCGACTCTCAACATATCGCAGGTTGCGCTAACCTCACCGGGCAAGAGGCGGGGGAAAGTCGATTCCAACGCGGCTTTCTTTTCAGCTTTCATTTTTTCGCTGTCGCTGGATGGAATCGGGGTGCACTTCGCGTCCTTGACCAGATCCTCCACAGTCTTGCCAGCGTAGGTGTACCATCCGTCAAGTTTCATTTGGGCTTCGCGGACCGCTTTATCCAAATCGGCTTGAACCTTTGCTTTGGCTTGTTCCGCGTTCATTCCTGCACCGCCGCCAGCACCGTTGGCGCTAGCTGCCGCGCTCAATTCCGCGGGCAGAACAGCACCTTCGCCACCCAGAGCAACGACCTCGGAGGGCTTCAACCGCTTGATTTCTCTTAGGGTCGCGGCGGGCAGGGAACCGGAACCGTCGGTCAACAAAATCGGGGCGCCGTCGGTCATGGTGCCGCCGACCAGGGCATCAACCAAGGTCATGCCGTTAGCCAGGTACACCTTGGCGCTGGTCTTGCCCGAGGGGAACAGGTTCTTAGAAATCTCCGCAGCCGTCTCGAAACGGTTCGCGCCTGCTAGACGAGTCACCAGGGCATTGCCAGCTACCGCCTTTACCGCCGCATCGCTGACTGCACCGGTGCCACCCAACACCACGACCTTGGTGGCCTTCAACTTGGTGATAGCTTCGGCAACGTTCTTTTGTACGGTGGGCGAATCGTTGACCAGCAACAGGGGACCGCCGGGCAGTTTGCCGCCGGCGACCGCGTCAGCTTGGGAGTCGCCGCGGGAGAGGTAAACCACGTCAGAGGTGCCAAAAGCGCTGGCCACCGAAATGGCGGTGTTGTAGCGATCCGAACCGGCGTAACGGTCAGTTTCCGTCGCCGCCACCGCGCTCATCGGCACGGTCATAGACAGGGCAGCCACGGCCGCCCCGAAAGTCAAAACAGACTTCTTCATGTTTGTATTTCCTAACTTGTTGGTTGGATGAATTCCGTACTCATCCTATTGATAACTTCGATATCTCGCAGGGGATGGTAAACCTCCCACACCCTTTAGACGTTTCAGAATCTTGGTTTCTTACAGGCGTCATTAACCGTATCATGCCCGGATTATGAAAATGCCTTTCGAGTTCAGTGGGTTAGACTTAAACGGTGAGTGAAGAAACGACGAAAGACGAAAGCCTGGCGGCCAGTGAGACGGAAATCCGCGCCACTTTGAAAGCTGCTCAGGAAACCTCGAAAGCGATTGAGGCCGACATCGCGGCGGGAAACGTAGGAAAGTACCGCATTCTGACGGGGGACCGGCCCACCGGATTCCTGCACATCGGCCACTATTTCGGCACCTTGAAAACCCGGGTGGACCTGCAAAACCTCGGCATTGACACGACCGTGCTCATCGCGGACTATCAGGTCATCACCGACCGGGACAACCTCGGCAACGTGCGCGAATACGTATTAAACCTGGTGGCAGATTACCTAGCGGCGGGGATTGACCCCGAAAAATCCACGATTTTCTGCCATTCTCAGATTCCGGCCATTCACGAAATGCTGGTCATTTTCCTGTCCCTGGTGACCGAAGCGGAGCTGCACCGCAATCCAACCGTGAAGGCGGAGCTGGAAGCTGCCGCGCGTCCCATGTCCGGGCTGCTGCTGACTTATCCGGTGCATCAGGCCGCGGACATCCTGTGCACCAAGGCGAACCTGGTGCCGGTGGGTCAGGATCAGCTGCCGCACCTGGAGCAAACCCGCGTGGTCGCCAAGCGGTTCAACAAACGTTATCCGCAGCGCGACCCCAAGACCGGCAAAAAGACCGGGCGCGGCGTGCTGCCGATGGCGCAGGGCCTGCTGGGGCAAGGCGCGATGATTCTCGGCACTGATGGCCAAAAGATGAGCAAGTCGCGGCATAACACGGTGGAGCTGCGCGCCAGCGAGGACGACACCGCGAAAATCCTGAAAAAGGCCGTGACCGATTCGGATCGCCAGATTACTTTCGATCCCGTGCATCGTCCCGAAGTATCGAACCTGCTGCTCATTGCCTCGCTGTGTACCGGGCAGGCGCCCGAGGACATCGCCGCGGAAATCGGAGCGGGCGGCGGCGGGGCGCTAAAAGCCCTGGTGACCCAGGCGCTGAACGAACACTTGCGCCCGCTGCGCCAACGGCGCGCCGAACTGATGCAGGACGAAGGCTACTTGTGGAGCGTGTTGGCCCGCGGTAACGAAAAAGTCCGCGATGAAGCCAGCGATGTGCTGCGCGAAATGAAGGCCGCTATGGGAATGAACTACGGGGTGTGATGGAACAGGACGACAAGAAACCGGAGGATTTGATTCGGCGCCGCGACCATGCTCAGGCTGTGGCGGACCGGATGGTGGAACGTGCCCTGTGGATTATCAACTTGGATAATCAAGGCGCGTCAGTGAGCCCGGAAACCCGCGATGAGCTGGTGGATGAGACGACGGATATGCTGCTGGAATGGGCTTATGAGGTCGGGGAAGATTCTTTCCGCGCCGGGGAGTTCAAAGGGCGTCCCGGGGCGGCAGGGGAGAACAAGCCCTATCCGTCCTCGCCCGCGAAGGCCAATCCCAAAAGTTTGGGGCGCCGCGACTATCTGTTAGACGAATAGGCGCATTCTTCGGCGCATTCGTAGGCTTGTTCACAAGGGCGGGTCACCAGCGCGTCCGGCGGCTCGCCGGTCACGTTACCGGTGACCCGGCCTCACTTGTGCGCTGACCTTGAGGACGTACGTTTGCGTTAACTCGCCCGCCGCACAGGTTCGCGCGCCCCCACCGCACCGCAGGTCACACCGGTCTTATGCGGCGTACCCCAATGCACTTCGACGCGCCACGCCCTAGTGCTTTTGGACTTTGCGCAAGGTGTTCAGCAAATCGATTTTCTCGTCCCCGGAGGGATTGTCCGGCACTTCGGCAAAGAAAATCCGCATCGAGAACGGCGCCATCTTGGACCTCATGCCGCGCACCGTCACGGGCAGTTCGGAAATGACTTCCGCCAAACGGATTCCCGAACCGGGGGTGACCCCGACTTCCTCGGCAAACAGCGCGACCGGGTCGTTCGTGTCTTGATGCCGGGCAGAGGGCGTAGCGGAGTTTAAACCGGTCAACAGCTGCAGCTTTTCCCCCGCGCCGCCTTCGCGGGCGCTCGGATCGGGCCAGGTGGAGTCCCACACCAGCCGAAACACGCGGGAACGCGCCCGCGGAGGGTTAATCTGGACTTCGTCATTGGTCCCGTTAATCATGACCAGCAAATCCACATCGTCCCAGGGCGCTCCGGAACGCAGCATCTGGAGCACGCGGTTGCCCGGATCATGCCAAGCTCCGGGGGTCAAATGTTCGCCTTCGCGGTTGTACCACGACAGGTCCTGGAGTTTATCCCCGGCCTGGGGCATCCCGGAGGCGAATTCATCGGGGCGCATGACCGGGTGTTCGGCGCGCAAATGCAGCAGGTAGCGGGCAGTTTCAAACAGTCCCTTTTGCCAGGGTTGCCAGCGCCAATCCAACCAGGAAATCGGCCCGTCCTGACAATAGGCGTTATTGTTGCCGTTCTGTGAGTTCCCGAATTCGTCCCCCGCCAAGATCATGGGGGTGCCGGAGCTAATAGCCAGGGTTCCCCACAAGTTTCGCAAGGTTTTCAGCCGGTTTGTGGCGACTTTGACCATCTCGGTGCGGTTCAGCGGGTCGCCGTGGAAAGGCGTGGTGGGATCCATGCGGCTAAACCGGCGGGAGAAACCTTCACCAGACTGCGGGTCGGGGCCGATTTCCGCGGCAGCGCTGGGTAGGTCCTCGTCCCCCAGTTCCTTGCCGCTCAGCACGTGGCCTTCGTGACCGTGATTCCACGAGTTATTGTTATTCGTCCCGTCCCGGTTGCCCTCCAGGTTGGCTTCGTTGTGTTTGTGGTCAAAAGTCACCAGGTCGGCCAGGGTGAAGCCGTCGTGGGCCGCGACAAAGTTGATGGACGCTCCCGGACCGCGGTTGTATTCGGCGATGTTGGAACCGTACAGGTCAGCCGACCCGGAGACGCGTGTCGCCAGCTCGTGCGGGCCGTGGGCGTGACGACCGTGGGCCAGCGCCGCCGCATCGGTGAGCCAAAAACCCCTGATGCCGTCGCGGTAGCGGTCGTTCCAGTCCGCAAAAGGCGAGGGGAAGTTCCCAGTTTGCCACCCGTTCGGACCCATGTCCCACGGCTCGGCAATGAGTTTGCAGCCAGCCAGAACCGGGTCGGTCGCCATGCCCACAAAAGAAGGATGGCGCAGGGCGTACTGTTCCCGGTTGCGCCCCAGCGTTACCCCCAAGTCGAAACGGAAACCGTCCACCCCGACTTCTCCGGCCCAATACCGTAGGGAATCCAACAGCAGCGCCACCGACTCGGTAGACGTGAAATCGACCGTATTACCGCAGCCGGTGAAGTCCACCATCTGGTTGGGGTAGCCGTGATTCCACACGTAATAACATTGCGGATCCAAGCCGCGCAAACTGAGGGACGGTCCCAGGGTGCCGCCTTCGGCGGTATGGTTATAAACCACGTCCAACAGGATTTCGATACCGGCCTGGTGCAGCAGTGAGACCATGCCGCGGACCTCGTCCAATACGGCCTGGGGACCTTGACGCTGGGCGGCTTCGGTCGCGTAGGTCGGTTCGGGGGCGAAATAGCTCAGAGTCGAGTAGCCCCAATAGTTGCTCAGGTTTCGTTCCGCCAGAAATGGTTCGGGCATCTTGGCGTGAATCGGCAGCAGCTCGATAGCGGTTACGCCCAAGTTTTTCAGGTAATCAATGGTGACCGGGTTTGCCAAGCCGGCGTAGGTACCCTGCAGTTCCGGGGGGATTCCGGGTAGTTGCTGGGTCAAACCTTTGACGTGTGCTTCATAAATCACGGTGCGCCGCCAAGACGTGCGTGGCCGATCCGCTACCGGAAAAGAATGCGTGTTCACCACGACCGACAGCGCGTTGTAGTCCGCGGAATCCAACGGATCCATAGTGAGTTCGCGAGTCACGGGCTTCAGCTCGGCATCGACTTGATGGGCGTAAAGCTGGGGGCTGAGAACGGGGGGCTGCGTAATCGCTTTCGCGTAGGGGTCGAGCAGAACCTTTTGCGGGTTATAGAACACTCCCGCGTCGGGATCCCACGGCCCATAAGCCCGATATCCGTATACCTGACCGGGACGTACGCCACGAATGTTGCCGTGCCAAATCCCGCGGAACGGTCCGCGCAGTCGAATCCGGCGTTCGGACTGGTAGCGCCCGTTTTCGTCCGGAGAGTCGAACAGGCACACCTCTACCGCCGTGGCTTGGTGAGAATAAACGGAAAAGGCGACCCCGGATTCTGTAATAGTGGGTCCCAAGTGATGTGGGTCGAGTTTCGGTTCCTCCGCGACCACGTCAGTGGGAGCAAATGTCGGTGTCATCCCCTTCTTCTCGACAGTCATAGGTTCGACATTACCGGGAAAACGTCTCGTGTGCCGGACATTGTGAGCTTCGCCTAACTTGTGGCGGGTAATTCTGGCTTTTTCCGGTCGCGAGTTCTCTGCCGTCGCCCGATTTCAGTCACTGACGTTTTTCGTAAATGAGTTCCGGGGTCACAAGTGTGGTCCGCTGTCGGTAGCGGTGATGGTTGCCTGGGCGATGACTCGGTCTCCCCGGGGACTGTCCTGGTAAAGCACCAGGGATTGACCTGGCGCTACTCCGGTAACTTCATCGGCGGGCTGTAGCACCACCCGCAGTTCGATTCCGCCATCCCCGGTTTCCAGATACACGCCCTGCGGGGTGACGGGTTTGCCGTGGGCACGGAACTGGATAGTCAACCCGGCAGGGTCCAACTCGCCCTCACCCGTTGCGCTGAGTCCCAGCTTGGTGGGGTCTATCAGCCAGTTCACCGCCGGCCCGGCGTGAATTTCCGTGACGGTTAGCGCCTGGCGGGGAGCCACAAACACCGTGTTCGTTTCCGGATCCGTACCCTGTACGTAGCGGGGAGCGCCGTCCGTGTGAGGCCGGGGAATATGCAGGCCGCGGCGCTGGCCGACCGTGTATTGGAAAGCGCCGTCATGCGAGCCCACCACCGCTCCGTCCTCGTCCACAATGGGACCCGGCGCCGCCCCGATACAGCCGCGCAAAAAGCCGCGCGTATCCCCGTCCGGGAGGAAACAAATGTCGAAAGAATCCCGCTTGCCCGCCACCGGAATCCCCAGTGCCTCAGCTTCAGCGCGGGTGGCGGCCTTGTCCGTCACGTCTCCCAGCGGGAACACGGCTCGTGCCAACGCTGCGGCTCGCGCCCCTGCCAAAACGTAACTTTGGTCCTTGCCCATCGCCGACCCGCGCAGCAGGGCGAAGTCCGGGAACGCGCCGTCCGCACCGGTCTGGGGAACTTCGGCCGGAATCAACCCTGCCTGGCCGGGCCGCCACAGTCGGGCGTAGTGGCCGGTCGCGACATAATCGAAACCTTCTCGCAGGGCGCGTTCGATGACGTAACCAAACTTAATGAAACGGTTGCAATGCACACACGGATTCGGGGTCAGCCCCTCGCGATAAGCCTGCACAAACGAATCCATCACGACCCGGTTGAACCGCTCGGCCAAGTCCCACACCTGCAGCTCGACCCCCAGAAAATCCGCGACCCGGTGCGCATCAGCCAGGGCATCGACCGGCTCGGCGGAGGTGACAGGACGCGACCACGGGCGGGAGGGGGACTCCAACTGCATAAAGAAGCCCGAAACCTCGTGACCGGCCGCTTGCAAGCGCGCGGTTGCCACGGCCGAATCCACCCCGCCGGATAATCCCATTAAAATTTTCGCCAAGTTTTTCCTCCTCAGTGACCTCACATTCTACCGTTTCCCATTGTGCTGGCTCCCGCCAGCCCCGAGACCTCGGGAAGATGCCTACTTGAAAGGAAACACAATGGAAAAACTGACAACCGACTCACGCGCTGACTTTGAACCGCGCACTTTCGCCGATTTTGGCCGGATTTGGCTGGAAAGCCGGGTCGACCTCAAGCCGACCACTCGGGCAAGTTATCGTTCGATGCTAAACACGGTCAACCTGGAATTTGGGGGTCAGCCTCCGACACAGGTCAGCTATCTGCAGGTCGTCTCCTGGGTCGCGAAGCTCGCGGAACAAGGCGTCAGCCCCACCGGGGTGCGTCAGGCCTATCAAATCGTGGGGCAGGTACTGGCGTTGGCCAACCGGTTGGGGGCCATCGAAAGCAACGTGGCGGCCGGGGTGCCGCTGCCGACTGTGTGCCGCACCGGACGCCACCGCTACTTGACTGTGCTGCAGCTGGAATCCCTGGCTTTAGAGATTGGGTGGTGGCGGTTGACCCGCGAACCCGCGGGGGTTATTTTGCCCGGCGGTTTGGGACAGAATGTGGTGTTTTTGCGCAAGAAAGGTCGCGGCGGGTACCTGACTCGGCGCAAGTCCCGGGCGGGGTCGATAGACGCGGGGTTGGCCTCGCTGGCTCGGGGGCGCGGTGGGCAAACCCCTGCGCCGGGTGGCAACCAACTGGAAATTTTGGTGCGTTTGCTGGGGTACACCGGTTTACGTATCGGGGAAGCCCTGGCGTTGACCCCCGCTGCGGTCGACTTGGAACGCCGCGTGATTCGGATTGAACGGGCGGTGTCAGAGGTGTCGGGGCGGCAAGTATTCGGTACTCCCAAGAACGGGCGCACCCGGGTCGTGCCGATACCGGATTTCTTGCGCCGCGACTTGCGGGTATTGACCCGGGCGGCGTGCGGAGGCGACGATTTCCTGTTCGCCACGAAACACGGCACCCCCCTGCGGGCCTCCAACCTGCGCTTACACTTCGACATGGCGGCGCTCGCGGTCGGACAGGCCGGACTGCACATACACGACCTGCGCCACACCGCCGCCACTTTGGCGGTGTCGGCGGGAGCTAACGTGAAGGCGGTGCAGCGCATGCTGGGGCATTCCTCGGCTTCGCTGACCCTTGATGTCTATGCGGACTTGTTTGAACCAGACTTGGGCGATGTCGCCGGGGCGTTGAGCCGGATGCGGCAAACGACTCTGCGCCGGGCTGCCGCCTAGTGTGAACGAGTTATACACATGGCCTGTGGAAAAAATGTGGATGAAGGAGTTTCCGGCGGAAAAGTGCAGGTAAACTCCAGGTTAATAAAGGGGTGAAAAAATGGCGTAATATCAGGTGAATTGCTGCAAATACCCAGTTCAGAACCCTGACGGCGGTGACGGGTTTGTTAATACAAACCGATGTGCGATTTCCCCAGTAAACTCTGCAAAACTGTCCCCAACACCTGTGGATAACTTGTGGAAACTGTGCGCAGGGAGACGGGTTTTCGTCCTGTTTACCTAGGCTGGCTTTGATAGGCTGAAGCCATGAACGAACCTTTGGCGGGCACCAGCGGGCTGCCTGATGATCAGCCGGTGACCGGAGAGTGTCCCGAGCATGGCGCGGATAGCCTGCCGGGGCGGCCCTCTACCAGCCGTGAAGAATACAACCGTGTCGTCTTCTTGGCGCGGGTCGTGTTGGGATTCACGGTAGTGGCGGCGGCGACGCTGATAGTCATTGCTCTCACGGCGCACCGGGACTATCCCTCCATCGTGGTCAGCATCGTGATGGTGGCGGCGGCTGTGTTCTATTACGTCAGGACGACCCGCGCGGTGAAACGGGATCTCGATGCCGGCCCTGAACTGGGGGAATAGGTTTTTTCGCGGTCGCGGCTGTCCTGTGGCCCACCTAGGCTGGGCCCCACGAAAACGGTGCGCTGCCCTGGCGAAAAGTGCAAGAATGGGGGCATGAGTAAAAATCGTGTTTCTGCGCGCCTTGCCGCCATTGCCCCGTCCGCGACCCTCGCTGTCGATAGTAAAGCGAAAGAACTGAAAGCTGCCGGAAAGCCTGTTATCGGCTTCGGCGCTGGTGAACCGGATTTCCCGACCCCCGATTACATCGTGGAAGCCGCCGTGGCGGCCTGTAAAGACCCCGCGAACCACCACTACACCCAAGGCAAAGGGATGCTGGTCACCCGCGAAGCCATCGCCGCCAAGACCTTGCGCGACTCCGGCTACGAAATCGACCCGAACAACGTCATCGTCACCAACGGCGGGAAACAATCCGTGTTCCAGGCTTTTGCCGCCACCGTCGACCCCGGTGACGAAGTGCTGCTGCCCGCGCCCTATTGGACCACCTACCCCGAGGCGATTCGCCTGGCTGGCGGCGTTCCGGTGGAAGTTTTCGCCGGTGCTGACCGGGACTACAAAGTCACCCCGGAGGACTTGGAGGCGAAACGCAGCGAGCGGACCAAAGTCCTGCTGATGTGTTCGCCGTCCAACCCGACCGGCACGGTCTACACCCCCGAGGAACTGACCGCCATCGGCCAGTGGGCTGTGGAAAAGGGCGTGTGGGTCATCAGTGATGAAATCTATGAACACCTGCTCTATGACGATGCTAAGCCCGCACACATTCTGAAGCTGGTTCCGGAACTGGCAGATACCTGCGTCATTGTCAACGGCGTGGCGAAGTCCTACGCCATGACCGGGTGGCGTTTGGGCTGGATGAACGGACCGACTGACGTCATCAAGGCCGCCACGAACTTCCAGTCCCACCTGACTTCCAACGTGTGCAACATTGCCCAGCGGGCTGCCATCGCGGCGTTGAACGGGCCGTTGGACGCGGTGGAACAGATGCGTCAAGCCTTTGACCAGCGCCGTCAGACCATCGTGCGGATGTTGCGTGAGATTGACGGTTTGCAGGTACCGGTGCCACGCGGCGCGTTCTATGTGTATCCCGACGTCACAGGCTTGTTTGGGCGTAGCTTGGATGGGGAGCGCATCGAGTCCTCCTCCCAGCTGGCGGCCATGATTTTGGATAAGGCCGAAGTCGCGGTGGTTCCCGGCGAAGCCTTCGGTCCCAGCGGCTTTATCCGCATGTCCTACGCTCTTTCCGATGCTGACCTGGTCGAAGGAGTTAGCCGGGTGCAGGATTTGCTGGCAAAAGTGAAGTAGATTTTGGATTTCACCGGGGGTGGCGCGTTGGGGCGTTGCCCCCGGTGAAATGTTTTGATTCGGCTCGGTATTAGCGCGCTTGAAAGTTATGGCGGATTTGCCTTATCATTGAGGACGCTGCGTTTTTCGTTTCCGCCCGGCGGGGCGTGCGCAAAACAAGGGAAGTGGCGCAATTGGTAGCGCAACGGTCTCCAAAACCGTAGGTTGCAGGTTCGAGTCCTGTCTTCCCTGCCACTTGGCTCATACAGTTTCCAATGTTTCCGGGAGTGTCTGTGTACCGAAGCCGACCCAGTACCGCCCTGTTCCTGCTGATGTTCCTGGCGGGAATCGTTGCGCTGGTTGCGGTCGCGGCGGGTATCGGAACCGTGAACCAACACCACACACCGGCTCCAGTGACCTCAACCGTACCCCGCACTGCTGAGCCTCTCGCCCCAACCACCCTAACTGTGGCGATGACCGGGGACATTTTGAGCCACGGCTGGGTTACGGCCGCGTCTCGAGAGGCAGACGGACAGTATCACCTAGAGAAACTGCTGGCAGAGGTGAAGCCCTACCTGGAACGCGCCGACCTGGCCTTGTGCCATCAAGAAATTCCCTACGGAAAACCCGGACAAGCCCCCCACGGCTACCCGATTTTCAACGCCCCGATGGACTGGGCGAACGGCCTGGTCCAGGTCGGTTATGACGGCTGTTCCACAGCGTCAAACCACAGTTGGGACCAAGGAACCGCGGGTATCACCCACACTTTGGAAGTGCTGCAAAACGCCGGGCTGGGGACGGCCGGGACCCGCGCGAATGCCGAGCAAACCCCTTGGCAAATGTATGAAATTCACAAGGGCGGACGCACCGTACACGTGGCGCACTTGTCTTTTACGTACGGGCTGAATTTTGAATCCGTGCCGGAAGTGGACCGCCACCCTTACCTGGTGGAAATCAACGATGTCGAGCAAATCATCGAGTATGCTCGGCAAGCCCGTCAGGCCGGGGCGGACATCGTGATTGTCAGTCCCCACGGCGGCAGCGAATACGTCTATGAACCCCAGCCCCAACAGCGGCAATGGGCACAGGCTCTGGCGCAATCCGGGGTCGTTGACGCCTATGTCGGCCACCACGCCCACGTTCCCCAGCCAATTACGCTCACCCCCGGGGGAGTGCACGGCGCCGGGATGTGGACCTATTTCGGCACCGGAAACCTGCTGACCAGCCAAACCCCCGATATGGGAATCGGCACTCAGATTGAGTCGATTGCGTGGCTGAGTTTTGACATCTCCGGGCCGGAGAAAAACCCGCAGGTCACTCTCAGCCAAGCGGCGTGGGTACCGGTCGTGCTGGACCGTAGCCGATTCCACGCGGTTCCCGTCCACGATTTCGATGGCGGAGCCACCCCGCCCGGCTCGCGTCTCGATGCCGCTACCGTCCAGCGCTACCATGAGGAACTGGTGAAAGTTATGGGAAATGAGGCGACAGAGCTGAAGTCCCCGCCTCCTGCTCCGGCTGAACCCGCCGCGGTGACGGTCTTGGCGCGTTAGACACCGCCGGGCCGGGCCTCGGGTCAGCCGCCCATGAGCCGTGTACCGGCCGTGTACCGGCCCCTCACGATTGGCTTTAGGTACAGTTTTCTACTATGATTTGACACATCCCCCCGTTAATTTGTTTAGGGTGAAGTGTGCCCGCGGCGGGGAAAGAAATTGCCTACAGGAGGAACAAATAATGGCAGAAACCGAAGGTGCCATTCAGCCGGCGAAAAAAGCCGAAGCTACCCCTAGCGCTGATCAGGAACTTGGTTTTTTCGCGCGTATCGCGCAGTTTTTCCGCCAAGTCGTGGATGAGATGAAAAAAGTCGTCTATCCCACCAGAGAAGAACTGTGGCGCTACTTCTTGGTCGTGATTGTTTTCGTTGCTATCATCATGGCCGCGGTCGGGTTGATGGATTTGGGTTTCGGAGCCCTGACCGACCTTATCTTTAGCTAGACCTGTTTGGTCTTTTCAACATCATTGCCCCACGAGGAATATCAGTAATGTCAGACGAGAACGAATTGCAAGAAAACGCTGCTGTGGCTGAGGAAGCCCAGCCGGAGCCTAACCAGGCCGCCGAGGCCGCCCAGCCTGCCGAGGACGCTTCTACGGCTGAAACGGACCTAGAGGAAGTCCCCGCGAACGTGGACCCCGCAACTGGTGAAATCATCGAGGACACCGCGGATGCTGCGGAAATCGAGACTGAGGAACTCGACCCGAAGCAGGCCCTTGAAGTTGAGCTGCGCGCTTTGCCAGGCCGGTGGTACGTGGTACACACGTACTCCTCCTACGAAAAACGTGTGAAACAGAACATTGAACAGCGCGTGGCGAATAATCCCGGCATGGAAGATTATGTCTACCAGGTCGAGATTCCGATGGAAGAACATGTCGAAGTCAAGGCCAAGAGCCGCAAGGTCGTGCAGCGTCCGCGCATTCCCGGGTATGTCTTGGTGCGCATGGACATGGATGAGAACTCGTGGCGTCTGGTGAAGGACACCCCGGCCGTGACTGGTTTCGTCGGCAACCAGCAGGATCCGGTGCCGCTGACGCTGGCGGAAGTGGTCAATATGCTGGCTCCGACCGCCAAGGAGGCCGCGAAAGTGGCGGTGGAAGACGGTCAGGTCGAGATTTCACAAGCGACCCAGCGGACTGCTCCGGTGGCGACCGATTTCGAGGTGGGCCAGTCGGTCACTATTACCTCCGGCCCGTTCGAGACGCTTTCTGCGACCATTGCCGAGGTCAATGCCGAAACTCAGAAGCTGACCGTGTTGGTCACCATCTTCGAGCGCGAGACCCCGGTGGAGTTGAACTTCAACCAGGTCGCCAAAATCGACTGATTTTTGAGGCTTGGCGGCGGGCGTGGGACTTCCATCCTGCGCCCGCCGTGCTTTTAAAGCGTTTTTCCGGGGATAGCTGAGCGGCTCGGCGTGCAGACTGAGCAAGAGGTCGTGGACATGGTTAAGGAAGTTTGTCGCGAACGCGTCGCCGAACGCGCTACAGCCGCGCCACGAAATCATCATTTGAGAGATGGAAAAATAGGGTACAAATCGAAGATTTTGTTGGAATTGCAACGTTTTGAGTGGTACGCCATCAGGGACTCGAACCCTGAACCCACTGATTACGGATTTACTCAGTTCAAGGTGGTTTTAGTCGCGTAGTCTCGGACTATGAATTCAAATGATTGGACTACCAGCATAAACGCCTATCTCCTGTCTCTAAAAGCGTCTGGGAGATCAAGCGGAACAATCGGCCTGCACCGGCATTATTTAGCTAGACTACGCACGATTTCCCCATGCCCCGCCCTAGTCACACAAGACCGACTAGAGGAATGGCTCGCTAACCACGATTGGAAAGCTGAGACACGCCGTAGCGCGCAAGCTGTAGCCAAAGGGTTCTTTTCCTACCTTGAAAACTGCGAGGTGCTAGCGAAAAATCCTGCAAAGCGACTAGCGCCTATCCACGTACCTGACGGAATACCCCGCCCCGCAACAGAAACACAAGTCAAACGCGCCCTTTCCGAGGCTGACCACCGTACCGCCTTAATGATTAAATTCGCGGCTCTTTGCGGTTTACGGTCATGCGAAATAGCCACATTAGCGGGGCGAGACTGGAACGGTGAAGTGTTGCGCGTCATGGGCAAAGGCGGAAGAATTCGGGTTATTCCGGTACAGGATTCCACGCTGATTTACAGCTTAGAGAATTGTCCAGGCTGGCTATTCCCCGGGCGCATTGACGGGCATCTTTCAGCTAAATGGGTGCAAAAACTGCTTAGCCGCGCCATGCCCCGCGGCGTAACCGGCCATATGCTACGCCACAGGTTCGGGACTGTCGCGTACCGGGCAACCCACGACCTTCTGGCCGTGGGCGCTGTGATGGGTCATGTTAAGACCGACACCACTAAGCGGTATATAAAGCTGGATTTGGATCCATTGACGCGGGCGGTTCAAGCCGCTCAGATTTAGCGCTGGATTTTTTCGAGTTCTTTCCATAGTCGGGTATGGTCATCACGCGCATCTTGCATGAAACTCTGGATATCATCGTGGAGTTCACCCTGCCTGTGCCCCAGGCTTTTGATGCGGTCATCCATCACATCGATTAAATCCCTCATGCTTGTACCGTGGTCCGGTTTCATCTCTTTCGATGCAGAGCGAGCGTATACGGCGGCGATGATTGCAGCTATGCCGCTGAGGATTGCGCCGATGCCTTGCAGGTCGGTTAGCCAGGTAGGCATTAGTCCCCCTTTCGGGTGGGTCGGTAGGCTAGGGCGGTTCCGGTTGCGAGGATTGCACCGGCAAGGGCGATCCATAGCGGGGCGGTTTGGTCGCTTATGACACCGTAGGCGCTTAGTAGCGGGATTAGCGCGGTTGCGATTCCGTAGAGCCAGGACCGTACGGGCGGCGGGATAAGCTCAGTAATAGATTCGGTTTCAGGGGTTTCTTCGTGGTTTCCCATGGGTTTTGTTCCTTTCTAGTGGTGGTTTATCCAGGTTTGCCATGCCGTCATTGTCTGTTTGCCGGCGTAGCCGTCTGCTGGCACGCCTAGGAATTGCTGGGTCTTGGTTACCGTTTCGCGCCCAAAATATCCGTCTGGAACTGCTCCTATTCGCTGTTGCCATGCTTTTATGCAGGTTGAGCCTTTCGCCCCGCGTGTGACCCATTCCCACCCGGCGCCCGCGTTAGGCACGTGGGTTTTATTGGCCGCGGGTTGTGAGGAAATGACCCCATCGGCGGGTGTGCCTAGCCTGTTTTGTAGGGCTCGGATTGATTCGCGGCCAAAATATCCGTCTATGGC
>ERZ1031273.341-NODE-341-length-18562-cov-7.624142_pt1 | contig 18562 bp, 12 predicted proteins | sample MGYA00516575_ERZ1031273 | MGnify/ENA primary metagenome ERZ1031273 (study PRJEB33718, sample SAMN03159816) | human skin metagenome | collected 2014-02-25 | study: EMG produced TPA metagenomics assembly of the PRJNA266117 data set (Human skin bacterial metagenome... | reverse complement strand
CAAAACGATGTACTTCAAAGCACTCCGCTCATTTCTAAATCGTTACCTATCCACACTTCTCCAAACGGTAACCTCTTACTTCTCAGCCAGATAGCCCGAAACCAAAAAATTAGGGTGGAGCTCTTCCCAAACGTTACATTACCATATATAAATACAAAATGAGTAACTTCGCGAGGAATAGTATCTGAAGGCGATGGAAAAGGTAGAACAAACGATACAAGCAGCCCGTTGGAGGGCGGATAGCAGTATCCCTTATTCCGTTATTTGCACAATGGTTTGGCTGCTCTGCCTGCCCGAATTGCTGCCCTTTGGATACGTCTTGGGGCTCAAGAAGCCGGACAAACGCCCGCTTCGCCCCACGCTAATCCCGAAAATAAAACAAATCTATATCATGACAACTCGTTGGACATGGCATCCATTGAGCGAACCCCAGCAAAACATCGCCGCACAGCTCAGCCGTGAGCTGCATCTACCCGTTCCGGTAGCGCGTATCTTGGTGCGTCGCGGGGTTACCTCCGTTCAGGATGCAAACAATTTCTTTCATCCAAAGCTGCAAGACCTGCACGATCCCTTCCTCATGAAGGATATGGATCGCGCCGTGGCACGCCTCAACAAGGCGCTCGGCACTAAGGAGCCAATCCTGGTCTATGGCGATTACGATGTGGACGGCACTACCGCCGTGGCATTAGTGTATAAATTCCTGCGCATAGCCGGCTGCAGCGAAGCGCAGTTACACTATTACATTCCCGACCGCGGAGACGACGGATACGGCGTTTCCTACACCGGCATCGATTATGCCGCTCGCCGAGGCGTTAAGCTCATCATTGTGTTGGACTGTGGCATCAAGGCAACGCGCGAAATTGCCTATGCCAAAAGTTTAGGAATCGATTTTATTGTGTGCGATCACCATCAGCCCGATGCCGAGCTCCCTCCCGCCGAGGCGGTATTGGATGCCAAAAGGGAGGATAACACCTATCCTTTTGCCGAGCTATCCGGATGCGGAGTTGGGTTTAAACTGATGCAGGCATTCGCCATCACCAATAACATCCGTCTTTCGCGCCTCTATTCGCTGTTGGACCTTTGTGCCGTAAGCATTGCCAGCGACCTCGTTTCCGTGCTCGGAGAAAACAGAATTCTCTTTTACCACGGCTTGCGCCAGCTGAACCGCCAGCCCTCCCCCTCACTCACCGGTATTATCCGCAGCTGCGGACTAAAAGTGGGCAGCATTACTACCGGCGATATTGTGTACAAAATAGGGCCCATTATCAACGCCTCCGGACGTATGATGAACGGACGTCGAACCGTGGATCTGCTTCTCAGCGCCTCCGTGGACGAAGCCGAAGAGCTTTGTCGCGAAGTAGAACGCAGCAATAATCAGCGCCGCGCCTTGGATAAGCAAATCACCCTGGAAGCACACGAACAGATCAAAAGCAACGAACTGCACAAAAAACACAAACTGATTGTGGTGTACGGTGAGGAGTGGCACAAAGGGGTGATCGGCATCGTAGCCTCCCGATTGGCGGAGCAATACGCCCGTCCCGTTATCGTGCTTTCCGGCATGGGCGAAAACATCTCCGGCTCCGCGCGTAGTGCCAACAACTTCGATATGTACCACGCCATCGATTTGCATAAGGATTTGCTCATTAACTTTGGCGGACACCCTTATGCAGCCGGGCTCACTATGTCCAAAGAGCATTTGGACAAATTTGTGCAGCGCGTTGTGGAATATGCCGATAACGCCATTCCCTTAGGGAGACCCGAAACCACTATCGAGTTGGACGAAGAGCTCAAGCTCACCCAGATCAACCAAACGCTTCTGCGCAATATCAAAAAGCTTTATCCGTTTGGTCCCGATAATCCCGATCCGCTCTTCTTTTCCACGCAACTGATCGATACCGGCGAAAGTCGCGCCGTGGGCAGGAAAGAGGAGCACCTCAAACCCGATGTTACCGATGCCCCCAACCGGCGTTACCCGTTCGGAGCCATCGCCTTTGGGCAAGCCAAAAACCTACCGATTATCAAAAGTGGTGCCCCCTTTGCCATGTGCTATCACCTCGAAGAGAATGTGCACAACGGTATTGCCAACGTGCAACTGCGTGTAACCGATGTGAAGCCGGATGACGCACTCAGCTTTTAGATGAGCACCGAACCGGATAATTGGTTTCTCTCCCTCGAGGATCGCTACGGAGCGGAAGATACCTTCTACCCGGGCGATTTCCCCGAGGAAGAGGATTTTTCCGGCATCGATGCGGAGCCTACGCCTACCGACGAGGCACCCACGCGCCGTAAACGTCCGTCAACTCCGGAAGAGACACTCAAATCCTACTGGGGATACGATAGTTTTCGCGATAAGCAACGCGATATTATCGACTCCGTGCTGGCGGGCAACGATACACTCGGCTTGCTTCCAACCGGCGGAGGAAAGAGTATCACCTTTCAGGTTCCCGGGATTATGCTCGGCGGCGTTACCCTTGTGTTCACACCGCTTATCGCGCTTATGAACGATCAGGTAGCCCAACTGAAGGCAAAGCGTATCCGTGCTGAAGCTATTCACTCCGGTTTAGACCACTTCCGCATCCAGCGCATTCTCAATAATGCCGTGTACGGAAAGAGCAGCTTCCTATACATCGCTCCCGAGCGGCTCGCTTCCCCCTACTTTCAAGCCGCCCTGCAGCATATGAAAGTATCCCTCATCGTGGTGGACGAGTGCCACTGCATTTCCCAGTGGGGGTACGATTTTCGCCCCTCCTACCTCAATATCGGTTCGCTTAGGAAGCAATTCCCCAACGTACCGGTGCTGGCGCTTACCGCTACCGCTACCCCCGATGTAGTGGAGGATGTGATGGATAAGCTCGCTTTCCGCAAACGTAATGTGATACGGAAAAGCTTCTTCCGACTCAATTTGGCATATGTGGTGCGCCAAACACCATCCAAGATTACCGAAATTGCCCACATCCTGCAGAGCGTACCCGGTAGCGCCATCGTCTACTGCCGCGACCGCGAGCGCTGCGCCGTGATTGCCGCGCAACTGAAGGATATAGGTATCTCCGCCGTTTACTACCACGCCGGCCTATCGCATGCTATGCGCGACGAACGGCAGGAGCGCTGGATGAACGGCGATGTGCGCGTTATCGTGGCTACCAATGCCTTTGGTATGGGCATCGATAAACCCGATGTGCGCTCCGTGATACACTTTGCCATGCCCTCATCGCCCGAAGATTACTTTCAGGAAGCCGGACGTGCCGGACGCGATGGGAAGCGTGCCTATTCGGTTGTACTCCTCGGGCCGCACGAAGCCGGTGTGTTCCGTAAACGGATCGCCACCGAGTTCCCTCCGCAAGCCTTTATTCGCGATCTGTACGACCTCATTATGAGCTACTTGCAAATAGGTTACGGCGAAGGTTTGGGCAGACGCATGATCTTTGATGTGGAAACTTTTATCAAAACTTTCAAGCTTCCACCGCTGCCCACAATGAGCGCCATACGCATTCTCGATAGAGCCGGTGCCTTCCAATATGAGGAACGCGAGGATCAAACCGCACGGGTCGCCTTTGTGATGGAGCGCCAAGATCTCTACAAACTTCACCTCGATGAGCCCAAGGAGCGCATCATCGATACGCTTTTGCGCTATTTCCCGGGCGTCTTTACTCGGTACGTGCCGTTCGAAGAGCAGCGCATCGCCTTTGAAACCGGTCTCCCCGTGGACGAGGTCTATCAGCAGCTAACCACCCTTTCGGGAATGAGCGTTATTCGCTACATACCGCGTTCCACGCTTCCCAAGATTACCATCACAACACGCCGACAGCGTGGGCGGGACCTCATCATCAGCGATCAAGCCTATTCGGAACGCAAAAAGCGGTTCGAAGCTCGCATTGAAGCCGTTTTGGACTACCTCTACCGGAGCGATCACACCTGCCGCGCACAAACCCTTGTACGCTATTTTGGCGAGGACGATTGCCCCGAATGCGGCATTTGCGACGTTTGCGCCACCAAAAAGAAGCGTCAGCGCCACAAGGACCCGTCCGACAGAGAGCCGCAGGCACAATGCGCCACGGCACTGAACAAGCTGCTCCCCGATGCAAACGCCTCCATCGAGCTTAACGCGCTCCTGCTTTACCTGCGTCACCGGCACGGAGAGGATAAGGATTTCTGGCTCAAGGCGCTTGAAGCCTACCTACAGCAATCCGATACGCTCCGCATGGACGGATTCCGCATCCGCCGCCGATAACCCGCGATGTACTCCATCGTGCAGGAGCTATTTCACAATGTCAAAGAACGCTGTCCCTCGGGGTGGGGGCGTCGGCACTACCGGTACTAACATTCCGTGGAGGATAATCATCCGCTGATGCTAATATCAATCGGTACTAGCCATCCGCGGGGTTACCCATCCGCTGATGCTAACCATTCGCGGTGGTTAATCATCCGCTGAGGTAATAATCAGTTGGTGGTAATGCCCGTCGGTGCTTTTGCCCCGAGGCGATAACACGCTGCCGGAGCTCGCTTGCTCCGCGCGGCTACCGCCTATTCCCTGAGGAACGATGCAAAGGTACCACACGGCATACCCCGCAGATGTATTAAAGTGTATCGAAGTGTATTAAACTGTATCGTAACGTATCCTAACGTATCGAAGTGTATCAAACTGTATCGAAACGTATTAAACTGTATTATAGTGTATCGTAGGCTGGGGGTATCGGAACTTATCTGAACTTATCAGAGTTTATCGGAATTAATCCGATTAGCTCTGATTGATTCCGATTGGTTCGGATTAGCTCTGATCGGTTCCGATTGGCTCCGATTAATTCTGATTAATTCGGATTAGTTCCGATTGGGGCGGATTGCCTCCCATACAGCAGCAACGCCATTCGGGCTATAGCCGCACTGCACAAAAGGTATATAGGTTCCGAGTGATAACATATATCACTTGCGCAAAAGGTATATAGGTTCCGAGTGATAGGCATATATCTCTTGCACGAAATGTATATACTTTCAAGTGAAACGGGTATGCCTACGAGCGCGAGCAGCTCCGCTGTTCGCTATTCCCATACGGAACGCGCTAAGGAGTCTCAGGAAGGCGCAGGTAGCAAACGCTCGTTTCGCATAGCGCTAATATCTGAAAAAATGGTACCTTAGTGTGTTGATTTATTTGTTTATGTACGTGCTAATTGAATTGAGTTATGGAAAGGTCTGAGCGTAACCTTCCGGCGCGCTCTCCGGAACAGGAGAAGCGTCGCGCCGAGTATGAAGCATTGGTCAAGGAATATACCGATCTGATTGAATATTACCGGGGGATGATTGACCATGAAGGCCCTCATTTGTCGGCGCTTTATATGCATCATTTCGGCCAACTTCTCTACGAGCAACTTAAACGGACACTCGCCGTGGATGCGTTGCGTATGCGTCGTTCTTTGCTACAAGCTTATGTTAATAGGGATCAAGCTCCTGATTTAGAGGAAATTAATAGTCAAATGGAAGCGCGCCAGCGCGAGTATGACGAGCTGCTGGCTAAGAGGATGTCGGACATAAAAGAGGCAAAACGTTATTTGTCCTCGCCAGGGTTAACGGTAAAGGAGACGAACGAGCTGCGGGCGCTGTATAAAACGCTGGTCAAACGGCTCCATCCCGACCTGCACCCTCAGTACAGCGAAGCGGAAAAGAAGCTCTTTTTGGCTACCGTAAAAGCTTATCAGCAGAGCGATCTGGCACAGATGCGTGCCATAATGGATCTGTTGAATAAGGACGATTTGATGCAAAAAAAGCTGCAATGGGATGCCGATACACTTGAAAGTGAAATAGATAAGCTCCGGAAACGCATGATTGCGCTCGATGAAAAAAGGATCCTCTTGGAATCAGGCTTCCCCTTTATCCATCGCGCATTATTGCACGATGCCGAGCGAATAAAGGTGAAAAAGGAAACCATTGAGCAAGCAATAAGCGAATTGAAGGCGGAAGAGGATAAATTGAAAGTGATTGTATCTCTGTTAGAGGAATATAAGTCGCGTAACCTAAGATATGAGTAACGAACGGTCGGTGTAGCTCGGGTTCGGTAAAATCAACCTGAAGAGGGGAAAGGAAAGTGACGGGTAACCATCTCTCTATTAGTGAAATATAAGTTGAATGACTTGATATAATGAGTAACGAAATAATACCGCTGAGCGAGGAATTGCTGGCACTGCTCGGCTCCGGCGAAATTAATGCCCTTGGGCTCCCGAAGCACGAAATCTTTCTTTTGGATATCGTCGTTGCCGGTACCACCTTTTGCCCCGTTGTACCGGCACTGCGCGCCGAATTGCTCCCCGAAACGATGCTGCGAATGGTGCGTTGCCCCGACAACGAGCACGACCGTCACGCTATAGCCATCTACTACAAAGAAAACCGCATTGGATATGTGCCACGGGAGCTGAACCTTGTTATATCCCGACTGATGGACGCCGGCAAAGAATTTTATGCACGCGTGGTGGAGGTAAAGCAACTGAACGAGTGGACCCGCATAGCCGCCAAATTATTTATGGTGGAATAGCCCCGCACCGCAAAACAAATGGATTCGTACGCGCCTTTGCCTAATTTGTTGTTTAACCTTCAAAAGAGATATACACGGGAGTTATCGAGCCATTTGCAGAAGTAATTTGGTGCCGGATTGCAATTATTCCGAAAGAAACGCTTACCTTTGCAAACGCAATTCGGAACAAAAGCCGATAGCATGAGCGACTCCGTAGCTCAGTTGGTAGAGCAACTGACTCTTAATCAGTGGGTCGAGGGTTCGAATCCCTCCGGGGTCACATACTTTACACAATACTTGATATAAGAGGGGGTGATCGTGAGGTTACCCCTTGTTTCCTTTCCTTCCAAACATTTGCTGTTGACTCACTTTCTGTAAGAGATGAAAGGTATATCCCTTTTGCGTAAAAACTATATAGGTATCAAACGAAAGGTACGTACTTTTCAAACGAAAGGTACGTACCTTTTGTGGGAGCGCAAAGGTACCCTACAGAAAGCCCCTTGCGCTTAGTTAGTGTTTGTCCCTTACCGCTTGACGGTCAGTTGTCGTGTTACGAGCTTTCCGGACGCATCGCGGAACGCAACTAAGTACGAGCCTTCGGGAAGACCTTCAACGAGTAATACAGCGTGACCGCCTTGATCAGCGGTAACCGTCAGGAGTTGTGTACCATCCGTTCCGTAGATAATCACATCGGTTTGGGGTGCTACTCCAAATAGGTTTGCTTCGTTGTTTGCAGGATTCGGATAGAGTGAGATGCTTTCGCGTGTGACCGCTTCAGCACCGGTCTTGAATGTAGCGGTAACCGTCACATTGCTCTTCACAACAAAACGCTTAGTTGCTGTGATGTCCTCATCGTTAGCCATCAACTTATCGAGCTCATAGCCGGCTTCGGGAGCCACTTCTACTATGAGACCTGTGCCGTAAGGTACAGCCTCAAGGTTATTGGTGCCCTTAATGGTTATTTGTCCGTTTGCAGCTTCCGATGTGGTCACAGCAAAGGAAAGCTCATTATCTGTGCAACTTCCATCACGTCCTTCGTAATCAGTGGTATTATCGGAACCTGCAGCATCAAGGTAATGAACAAGCCAATTCTTACTTTTTGCAATATCAGCCGCATGCTTCGTCAATACATTACCACTCCCCGGTTCTACGCTTCTTTCTTCTGAGGTTATGGCATTGAAAACTCCTTCAGTCAGTGAAGATCTATTCGGTAATGCTTCGGCAATATCTTCTAAAGCGGAACATGTCAGGAGGTTGTCTTCACACGAAAGAGTGGTCAAGTTGTCGCACTGAGATAAGAATAAATGAGACAGCTTATTGGAATGGCAGTCGAGGTACGTTATATCGCCACTAAGCGTTATTCTCTGAGATGTAATAGTATAATCGGTAGCAGCATCTAAAACGACTTCTTCCTTGAGACCTTTGGCGGTGACCGCACCATTTGCCTTGATATTTAGTTTTATCGTTTCTCCGGGCCTTTTGTCCGTAACAAGGGAAATCAAAGAAACTCCCGGCTGAGGAATATCCGATTTGTTAAGGACAATACTGTTGGATTTAAGGTCTGAGGACGCTTTTCCGGTCAGATCTTCCTTTGTGAAGAATGCAGGTGTGAAGATGGCTTGAAGCGTAACGCTTTCTTCTTCACCAAAGAGAGCTTCGTTGAAAGTAAAGATACCATTCTTTTCCGTATAGGTGTTTGTGGGTAGGTTATCGGAGGCGCCTTCCTTTTGCCAAGTAATGCTTCCGTGATGTTCGGTACCCGTAAAGTCGTACTCTGTTGCCATATCGGAGAGATCAACAGTAACACCATTAATTTTGTGATTCCCTATTTTGTATCCTTCGGAATCATATTGGATGTCGTACTCATCGTACGTAAAATCCGGATTTTGGGGAGGTAACTGGGAAAGAGGTAAGCTGTGTCCTGCAATATTCACTCTTTTTAGAGCCTTATTCTCCTTGGTAATTGTACGCAGTCCGATAGCATTAGTCAGACTGCACGTTTGCATGCGGAATAATCTAAGTTTAGATAGATTGGATACGTTGATGTTGTGAAGATTGCTCTGTCCCTCAATCCAAATATAGTTTAGCATAGGATAGTTACTGAGGTTGAGCGACTGATTAGAAATAGAGGCAAAAGCATCATCTTCTTTAGGGGAGCTATTGATAGTTATCTGTTCAAGTTCCGGATGTGCACCAAGCCGGATTCCGGGGGCATCTTTGATGAAGAGATACTTCAGTTTGGGGCATTTTGAAAGGTCTACTATTCCCTCTTTCGATTGAGCCAACGTGGATCCTTTATAGGACATAAAGTAGAAGCTTTTAAGGTCAGGAGCATCAATAGTTCCTACCCCTACAATTGAGGCACTCTCTTTGTAATCATTCTTAAATCGTTCAATGCCGGTTGCTTCAAAAGTTACGATAGTTTGTGCCTCAAGTGGGTTTGTGTAGTCGTGTTGAAAAGTGCGTACGGCACTTTCGTTAAGGGATATGTTTTCTACGGTACCATCTCCCCAGTCGATTTTCATTTCAGCTACGCCACCAATCTGGAACGATACATCCGTAGCACCCTCTTTAACAATAATCTCGAAGGGATGCGTAAACTGCTCAGCTCCGAGAGGTAGGAGTCCGCATAGGAGAGCTACCAAAAGTGTAGTAATCTTTTTCATAATTGTTTTTCTCTCTTGTTATTATATGATAGTTTCTTTGGTTAGTTATATACTTATCTAAGAAATTACAGGTCATTGTTAATGTGATGCGATAAACTTTACAGAATTTGTTGCATCTCCCTTTGAGGAGGTAAAGCTAACCACATATACACCATCAGACACAAAACAGGGAAGGGAGTTGCTGATCATTCGTCCGTCCATCGTTCGGACTACTACGCTACCATACGTTCCACGAGCATTGAGGAACCCTTCGGCATCCTGATAAAGCTCGGGTAACTTTTCTGTTGTATTGTAAGGAATATCTACATCGTTGAAACTTCCGCCTAAAGGTAAAGTGCGACAGCTATATGCATGACAGCTTATTTTACCCTTATAATTCGGATTACGGTGCAAAATGGTTACAACTTGGAGTTGTTCCTGTTGCCACGATGGGTCGATAGCAAGTTCAACGGAGTTGTATTCAAAAGAGCCATCCGCCTCGGGCATAATCTTTTCACCCGTAGGAGACGTAAACATAGCCCTCATAAGTCCGGTAGCATGAGCTTTATTCTCAGTTACAACAATAGTAGCGTAAAGATCATCGGGATCCGCATCGAAAAGCAACTTGCCACTCAATTTGACCGATATTTTGCCACTTTTCGGATCACTTACTTGAATCTGCTTGATAACTACACGTTCGTACTCCTCTATGAAGGGATCCAATGCGTGTGAGTCATAGTGTCCACCAGGAAGCAAACGGGATGGCAAAACAAAAGCAGGGTATTCATTGTTTCCGAGATATGGTGCACGGTTAATGGCAAGAGTCGGTAAGGATGAGGGGTCGATCTGTTCTTGTCCCCTAAGAGCACTCAGCAACGGCCTACCCGGAGATTGCGCGTCCTCTATGGGGTAGACAATTCGCGACACATTGTATCCTTGGTTTCGCAGATCGGCTTCAATGTGATCAATAGGGAGAAAATCCATATTCTCAGTGCCAAAAGTTTCCAGCAAAATAGTGTTGCGTGACAAACTCCCTCCCTTAGAAGGCATAAAAGCATCAAAGTACCAATGAGCCGGACTGAATTGCCCGAGCGCATAGTCATTGATGCGAGCCATTGAAACAACCCCTTTAGAGGTGCCTTGTGGGTATGGAGGGTGGTTCCAGCGCACTTCGCAGAAGCCTTTTACAGGAACATCTATTTCAAAGCGATGTTCGCTTGTTTTTAAATCGTAGCCATTATAGTACCTTTCTGTAAAATCAACTGTGGATACGTCCTTTAGCCCCAATCCACGAAGACAAAGACGGTAAACAAAGTAGTCGGGTTTCGTTAGAATTATATTTTCGGGTTGTTCCAGCGGATATAGCAAATAATCGAAAGCTCCGTCCGGATCATCACCTATGAGCACATAGATTAGTAGCGATCCAACATTAAATGACTGTGTGTTCATTACCGGATGTAGGTTGTAGGTTTTGTCCGGTTCGTAGTATTCATTGCTAAAGATAACTTGATTGGCTTCGGGAATGGCATGCGTATCGCCATCAAAAAGAACAGGAGTAGACCATTTTCCTGATTTTTTGGATACGCGGCAAGAATACCCGGCTATCAGCCTGTCCTCTTTTGATACGGAGAGAGGTTTATCTAAAATGATACGATTATAGCCTTTAGCAAGGGAACACTTCTGGCTAACCACAACAACCTGACGTGCTTGGGATGTTTCTTCTCCCTCTAAGCGACTTATGGTTATTCGAGCCTCCGGTAGATCTTCAGCAACAACACATTCGATTCCTTGTATCGTAAAGGGATGTCCAAAGGGCATCTTGATATAAGGGGTTACTATCCCTTCCCGTTCGCCATCAAGTTCTAGGGGACGATGGACAAGCTGAGGCTCTACGGAAGCGTATCCAAACCCTTTAACCAAGGGAATCAGATTGGGCTGCGAATCTGCTGTAATGTTATCAGCAAGTTGCGTTGAATACTCTGAGACGTTTGTGGTTTTCGATTCCCAAACGGAACCCCGTTTCTCTTCTTGCCCATAGAGCATACAGGCGGAAAGTAATAGTGTGATGAGTAAGTTTGCTTTATACATAACCAAAGTGTTTTATCTTTTGCAATTATAATGCTTTTGCACGGTATCTACTAGAGGAACAATTCCATATGTCCTTCTCTTTCCATTCTGGCCCTTTCAGCCTCTTTATAGTACTTATGCTTGAGCGCATATCTACTTAGCATTCCAAGTTTCAAATAACATTCTTGTAATACTGTGGCAAATATAGAAAATAAGTTTCTAATAATGTTTCTATCAACGTAAATAGATTTACATATAAATTACTTGAGATGTTCTTTTGCTTCCAAATGGACTAATTCCCATCACTTTTGTTTAATGGTTCTAAGATACTTATTGTCTGAAATAGGAATTCTTAGAAACAGTTGTGTGGATTTGCTTTACAACAGGGGTTTCCCCCCCCCTCCCTGTGCAAGAATGCAATTTGTTCTGAATTTCATTATAGAAATGGGGCCGTTCCTGAATGGGGGCATTAGGGATAGTCACCGTTCTGTCTGAAAGTTTAAGCGAATAGTGCTCTGTTAGAATGCCTGATCTTACTTTTGACGAAAAATATTCGTACACTGCGGTATGGTAAGATTGGCAGTAGAATTAATCGTTATTCTTTATTTTCCCGCTTTTCGATGGACTGCTTTTCATCAGATAATCACAGTTATTCCTCTGGTTTTGCTCTATTTGTAATGAGTCAACCTATATAATAATGCGGATATGTGAATAAAATAGTTACCTTTGCAGTCACTATGGGTGAGTCCTCGACGACTAGCTCCCTATGAATCCCCCAGGGCTTGACCGCAGCAAGGGTAGTGGGTTGTAGCAGTGCGATCGAGATCGCTCACCCACCCGCCTCTTTAGCTCAGTTGGCCAGAGCACGTGATTTGTAATCTCGGGGTCGTTGGTTCGAATCCGACAAGAGGCTCAGAATAAAGGTGGTGGCATTGATGCGTCTAAGCATCAATGCCTTTTTACTGCAAGAACATAACTTATTCGGAGAGGCGTTTGAGGCGGAGACGGAATGTGGCTCCGCGACCAATTTCAGCGTTCAGGAGCTTGATTCGTCCGCCGGGGAAGCCGATCATAATGCGTTTGGCTAAGGATAGCCCCAGCCCCCAGCCACGCGCTTTAGTGGTAAATCCGGGGCGGAACAGCTTGCGGCGGTCTTTTGGCGCAATTCCTTTGCCTGTATCGGTTACGTCGATGAGCGCGTAATTGCCGCGAGCCGTTGCTTCAATAGTAATAGATCCTTTCCCCTCCATCGCATCTACACCGTTTTTAACGAGATTCTCTAACACCCATCCGAAGAGATCCTTATTGATATAAACCCATAGCGGCTCTTCAGGCATTGATACAAAAAAAGTAACGCCACGACTAATCCGTCCTTTTAAATAACGGATCGCTTCGGGGATAAAATCGTTCAGATAAACCGCTTCCAGAGCCGGAGTGCTACCAATTTTCTGAAAGCGTCTACTGATCATTTCCAGCCGCTCGGCATCGTGTTGCATTTCGTCTAATATGGCTCCATCAGTATGCTCTTCGCGAAGAAGTGCAATCCAAGCAAATAAAGAAGATATGGGCGTTCCCAGCTGATGTGCCGTTTCACGCGAAAGCCCTATCCAAAGACGATTTTGCGTATTCCGATAGCCCAAGAAAAGAGCTACGGAAAGCGAAAGCAGAAAAAGCACAAACACAATGGTTTGTACCAGTGGGAATAGTGCCAGTTCGTAAAGCGTGGAACTATCCCCATAATAGAGATACTGCCGTCCTTCGTTCCCTAAATCGATAATCAACGGAGGATAGGTATCGGCAAAACGGCGTAAACGCGTCCGGAGATAAGTAGCCTCATCAGCACCAGTGGGAACATGGATATTATTATATGTGAGGATGTTATTGGTGCTATCGGTCAGAATTACCGGTATGGTTTTGTTGCTGCTAATAATCTGTAGCATTAGCTCGAAGGGTGCCTGCTCGTTTTCAGTAGCCAAAGCCCGTGTAGCAGAGGCCCAAAGCTCTAGTTTCTCGCGCTCCTCCTGCACCATTCGGTGATGAATGCGCCGAGATATGCTCATCGGTATCAGTGCCGTAACAAGAGCCGTGAGAAAGGCGAGCAAATTGACCCACAAGCGATAGCGTTTCATTTATGCCTCTTCGCTTTCCGCCAGTGCTGCTTCAGCCGCTTCCCATCGATCCATTGCTTGAGAGAGCGATTTTTTTAAGCGTTCGTAATCGGTATATAGCTCCGGATTATTTCCTTCCGGTACCGAAAGCTGATGCTCAATTTGCGCCAACTCGTCCTCTATTCGTTCTACCTCTTCCAGAGCACGTTCGCTTTCCTGCCGTAATTTACGCAAAACTTTGCTGCGCGCTCTGGACAGTTGTCCCTTACTCAGAGGCTCTTCCGCAGTTGTTTGCGCCTTTTTTGCAGATGTTTCCTGAGCAGTTGTAGCTGCGTCTATACTTTCGGCAGCGTGCTTTTCCAAATAATAATCGATACCGCCCAGATACTCACGAACTTTACCCTGCCGAAACTCATAGATTCGGGTAGCCAATCCATCCAAAAAATCACGATCGTGCGATACTAAGATTACGGTGCCGTCAAAGTTAGCGATAGCCTCCTTGAGTACATCTTTGGAAGTCATATCCAAATGGTGCGTAGGTTCGTCCAAAATGAGCATATTGGCAGGCTCCAAAAGCAGTAGCAGAATGGCAAGCCGAGCGCGCTCGCCACCACTGAGTACCGCGATTTTTTTATCGGCTATTTCGCCACCAAACATAAAGGCTCCGAGCATATTGTCTATTCGACTGCGCACTTCGCCCCGAGCGGCATCGTCTACCGCTTCCCGAATCGTTTTGTTTTCAGGTAGTTCGGAAGCACGATGTTGGGCGAAATAGGCAATTTCCACGTTATGGCCGATCTTTAAGTTACCCTTGTAATCGTCAATATCGTGCATAATGCACTTTACTAAAGTGGACTTTCCCGCACCGTTTTTACCTACAAATGCCACTTTATCGCCTCGGCGAAGTGTCATATTGACACCGGAGAAAACCTCGTGCGTACCATACGCTTTTGACAGATTCTCAACAATTAGCGGGAAATCTCCACTTCGTGTTGCCGGTGGAAAGCGGAAGTGCATCTGCGAACGGTCTATTTCGTCCATTTCAATGCGCTCAACCTTTTCCAATTGCTTGATACGGCTCTGCACTTGTACCGCTTTGGTCGGTTTGTAGCGGAAGCGTTCGATAAATGCTTCCGTATCCTCAATCATCTTTTGCTGATTTTCATATGCGCGCCGCTGATAGGCAAGCCTTTCCTCCCGAAGTGCCTTATATTGCGAATAGGGGCACTTATAGTCATATAGATTTGATAGTTCGAGCTCAATCGTACGGGTGGTAGTTGCATCCAAAAAGCGCTTGTCGTGCGAAACGAGTAATAGTGATGCCGAACTATTACGAAGGAAATTTTCCAGCCATTGAACCGATTCTATATCAAGGTGATTGGTAGGTTCGTCCAAAAGAAGTATCTCCGGTTTGCGCAGTAGTATCTTAGCCAATTCGATACGCATACGCCAACCTCCGCTAAATTCGCTCGTGGGGCGGACAAAGTCGCTTTTTTCAAATCCCAAACCCAATAGGGTCCGTTCCATCTCCGCTTCGTGGTTTTCCTGCTGTAACAGCGTGAGATGCTCGTTTGCCGCTGTAAATCGTTCTATCAAATCAAGATAACTTTCGCTATCGCGATCGGTACGTATTTCCAGTTCCCGTTGTAGTTCAGCCACTTTGCGATGCAATGCTTCATCCGAAGCGAATACTTCCGCCACTTCGCTTCTCAGGGTTGTTTTGTCTTTAAGAGGCATTGTTTGAGGCAGATAGCCCACGGAGGCGGCATTAGGAACCGCCACCGTGCCGCTTGTGGGTGTATACTTACCGGCAATAATCTTGATGAGCGTGCTCTTGCCTGCCCCATTTTTACCCACTAAAGCGACCTTCTCTTTATCGCCTATGGTGAACGAGATGCCGTCAAAGAGCATCCTTTTCCCAAAATCTACCGTCAGTTCGTGTACAGAAATCATTGAATTCGTTTCAAAATGGCGTATGCCTCATAAAGTCCCAGTTCCCCCGCTTTGCTAAGTGCGGCTATCGCTTCGGCGCGTTTGCCGGTGGAAAGCAACAAAAGACCCATATTATAATATGCCTCTGCCGGCGCGTGTGGAGCTGCCAAAGCGGCTTGGTAGTAAGCAAGAGCCTCCTCTTTTTGCCCTTTTCGTTCGGATAAAACTGCCATATTGTATAGAGCAACCGCCATATGAGGATCTTGTTCCAGAACAAACTTCAGGTCTTTGTAAGCTGATTCATACGCTTTTGCTGCATAACCGCTTTCGTTATAGCCGGTTACGGCACTCATAGGGCTATTTTCTTCCTTTTCTACGGAGCCTAACTTATTGCTTCCGAGCGAGGCTCTCCGCAACGAAGTAAAGGCGCGAAGCATACGTACCGGTAAATGAGCCCGATCCAGTTCAACGGCACGATCGAGATGCGCTGCTGCTCCTTCCACATCTGCCAATAGGAATTTATATAGAGCTATCGTAAAATGCGCATCCGCAGTTTTCTTCGGATGAGCCTCCAGCTCCGTAAGTTGTTGCTGTGCATCAGCCACCTCTGCACTATCCAAAGGCATCGGCAAAGCCATCGCCGCCAATCGGTGTATCGGTTTGGTACGTTCGTTGTAGGCAGCCACGGCACTTATGTAGCGTTGGCGGTCGTATTGCTTTACATTTGGATAGAAAGTAAACGTAATCATCGGCATTGAGGTGATAATGCCTTCGGTATCTTGTACTCTACCACGCAGACTTTCCGGAAGCGTTCCCCGGCGCGATAGGTCGGATGAGCCGGTTGCCGCCAGTAGTTTTCCATAAGCTTCTATGGTACTTTCCTCCTCACTACGGGTACTATCGGCTTGCGGGGTTGCGCTGGTGGGTTGTTTTGATGCAACTACACCTCTTTTCTGCTGATTATAGGCGCGCCACTCATCCCGATCCGCTCCGGCTCGGTCTCCCATTCTACGCTTCGCTTCGGCTCGCGCCAGCAGACCCACTTGGAAGCGGGGGTATCGTTCCAATACTTTGTTGAAATAGCCCAACGCATCGGCATATTTCCCCAGCTGTAGCGATATACGTCCCGCATTGAATAGCGCCATATAGTTATTGGGATTTGCCTTGATAACTTCCTTAAAATCACTCAGCGCATTATTATTATCACCCACATAACCAAGCAGTTGTGCGCGATTGAAGCGTGCCGTTACGTTATCGGGTGCCAAATCGATGGCTCGGTTGTAATCCTCCAATGCGCCCGAAAGGTTCCCTACGCGGTAGCGTGCCAATCCTCTATTGATATATATATCTTCCTTATCCGGAGCATTCCGCTCGGCACAATCGTAGTAACCGATTGCTTCCTTGTATCGTTCCCGAGCCGCCAGTACAGCGCCTTTCATCACGAATGCCTGATACAGAGTAGAATCGGATGCTTTAATCGCCGAATCTATATAAGTAATCGCTTGTGTCGTATCTTTACGGGCAAGAGCTATATCGCCCCGTAACGCCAGTGAGAGCGGATAACTTTTGAACGATTGACTCAATGTTCCGGCCAAACTATCCGCCGAAGCATATTGCTCTATAGCGCGGTAAGAAAGTGCCATATTGAAGCGAATAGCGGCATCGTCCGGCATAACGGCAAGTGCTGTTCGATAATCGGCAAGTGCTTTTTCGTATTCTGAGCGCCCTTGCCGCGCAATAGCTCTAATGAGATAGGCGCGCGTCAGAAAGGCATTACGGCTCAATGCGTTAGAGGCATCCGCCTCAGCACCTGCCAAATCGTCCAACATTAATTTGGCATAGCCTCGCAATAGGTATGGTTCTGCCTGCTCCGGGCGTGTCTCAATCACGCGGTTAAAGTAGCCGATTGCTACCACGTAATCATTGAAAAACAGCGCATTCCGACCGATATCGGTAACTCTCCGAATATCCAGTTGCGCAAAGACTGCCGTCAACCCGCAAAGGCAGAGCGCAAGCGTAAGCAAAGCACGGCGCACGGCTCTTTTTCTCCTTAGTTTTTCTTTCTTTTGGGCGGAGCAGCAACGTAAGCGTAATCCGGTCTTACGTGACCCTCCTCAATATCGCGCAAACGCTTTTTGAGTAACTGTTTGCGTAGGGAACTAACCCGATCCGTAAATAGTACCCCCTCCAGATGGTCATATTCATGTTGCACGATGCGTGCCGCATAACCGGAGAGAGTTTCCGTATGCGGAGCAAAATGCTCATCTACATACTCAATGGTGATGGTGCCCGGGCGTTTCACCTTTTCGTAAATAAAAGGTATGCTAAGGCATCCTTCGTCAAAACTGACCTCCTCGCCCGTTTCTTCCGTGATATGGGCATTAATTAGGCAACGCTTAAAGCCGGCACATTCGGGGAAATCCTGCTTCAGCGCATCGCCATCAATCACGATTAACCGAATCGGGAGCCCAATTTGAGGAGCCGCCAGCCCTACGCCGTCAGAGTGATACATAGTTTCCCACATATCCGCTATAAGTTGCTCTAATCCTGCGTATTCTGCCGTTATATCTTTTGCTTGTTCCCTCAGATGAGGATGTCCGTATAAATATATGGGTAGCATGGTGTTTTTTCTTCTTTCTTACTGTTCCTCAGACTGTTGATACTGAAGCGATGAGAGATAGCTCTGCAACAGAATGGTGGCACTGACCCTATCCACTAATGCTTTGTCCTGCCGACGCTGCTTTTTGCCTATTCCACTTGCCAAAATAGCTTTGTGCGCCAGCACACTGGTATAGCGTTCATCGTAGAGTTCCACCGGCATAGTGGGAAACGCCTGCCCCAGACGCGCTACAAACGAGCGGATGGCACCCATACTTTCGCTGGGCAATCCGTTATTCTGAACCGCTTTGCCTACGATGATCCGATCCACTGTTTCCTTCGATACATATTCCTTCAGAAACGGGATAACCTCACCTGGGGGCAGTGTAGTCAATGCCCCGGGGACGATACGCAGCACATCCGTAACCGCTATGCCGCATCGCTTTTTGCCGTAATCTATTGCTATCAGCCTACCCATCCTTAGGCGCAAAGGTAGCAAATCAATGCCAATCACCCACTTGCACGCTCTCGTCCCACCCAATCTATCAAAAAAAAAGCATCTCAGAGAATGAGGTGTTGTAATACGCTTCCTTTGAGCTACTTTCTTCCGCAGAGGTGGGATAGTGGCGAGCTGTTAGAGGGGAAGGACGGTGGCGGGGCCGAGAATCTGTCTCTTATACACATCTGACGCTGCCGACGACTCCTTACGTGTAGAT
>ERZ1031273.339-NODE-339-length-18627-cov-7.831036_pt1 | contig 18627 bp, 16 predicted proteins | sample MGYA00516575_ERZ1031273 | MGnify/ENA primary metagenome ERZ1031273 (study PRJEB33718, sample SAMN03159816) | human skin metagenome | collected 2014-02-25 | study: EMG produced TPA metagenomics assembly of the PRJNA266117 data set (Human skin bacterial metagenome... | reverse complement strand
ATCCCCTTCTCCGACACCGCCGCCGACAAGGCCGCTGCCCTGTTGCGCGTGTCGGACCGTTCGCTGGCCTGGATCGCCGTGGCGCTCGTCGTGCCGATGTGCCTGATTCAGTTGACGTTCGCGTTTCCCGAGTACGCGGCGTACCGCCCAGTCGTGCTGGGCTTGCTTGTCGTCGGCCTCATCGCCGCAGTGATCTACACCTTCGTGCTGCTTTCCCGCTGGCCGAAGCAGATGGAGGAAATGCCCACCGACGACGATGAACGCACCCGCCAGAAGCACTTCGGTGCGGGGGCCGGGATGGGCTTCTACAACGAGCCCGACGACCCGATGGTCACGTGGGTTTCGCCGTTCAACCAGGGCAAGGTGGATCTGAACTGGGCCCATGCACCAGTGAAGCAGTACGCCCTCGTAGTTCTTGTGCTGCTCGCCGCGGTGTGCGTGGTTCCGTTCCTCGCTCTCTAAGCGCAGGCATCTGGAAGAAGTGACGATGAAGAAGTGGCTCGCAGGCATCGGAGCAGTTGCGCTCGTGGGAGCTGGGGCGGCGGCAGCCGTCGTCGTGGGGAGCGACACGACGGTCGAGCGCGTCGTCGACGGCGACACCATCGACGTGTCCACCTGGTCGGGCACGAAGCGGGTGCGGCTGCTCAATATCAATGCCCCTGAGCTCGCCCACGACGGTGCCCCGGAAGAATGCCTCGCCCAGGAGGCAAAAGACCGCCTCGAGGAACTCCTGCCGGCGGGGACGACAGTGACGCTCGAGTACGACGTGGACCGGCACGATCGGTACGGCCGCGAGCTCGCCGGTGTTTTCGTGGGAGACGACTTCGTCAACGAACAGATCGTCAGCGAAGGATTCGCGCACGCGGTGGTCTTTGAACCGAACCGGAAATTTTACGACCGGATTCTCTCCGCCGAAGCCGGTCCGCGCGCGGACCGGAAAGGGGTTTTCGGCGTCGAGCCGGGCTGTCTCGTCGGCGCGGCGCCCGACCAGGCCACGCCAGTAGACGACGCGGAGGTTTACACCGGCTGCAGGGCGTACGGCGGGAATTATTCGCTGAACAACGTGGATGACAAGGGCCGGCGCTACGCCAAGATCGACTGCGACACAAAGAAGCAGATCGGCTAGCTGACGCAGGTAGGTGTTCAGGCACATTCCATGAGCGGGCGCACTTTGAGTCGCACGACGATTTATCGGTTTATCGGTCGAGGTGAATTTATCGGTTTATCGGTTGCGCTATGATGACCAGCATGGACAATCCTTTCCGCCCTACCTTCGGAGCCAGCCCCCTCGTCTGGGCAGGACGCACCACAGTGCTCGCCGACTTCGACCGTGCAATATCCGGGGCTGTGGGAAACCCTGACCGCTCTATTGTGATCTCGGGGTCGCGTGGCATCGGAAAGACTGTGCTCCTCACGGAACTCGAAGACATTGCAGCGCAGCACGGCTGGGTTGTGCTGCGTGCCTCGGCTCGGGAACAGATCGCTGAATCACTCATGCAATCCGTGATCCCTGAAGCGATCCGCCGTCTGTCGCCTCCACCGCGGCGCCGCATTACCGGTGTTTCCGTGGCGGGCATCGGGTCGGTGAGAACCGATGTGGAGACCACTGACTCAGTTCCCAGACTCAGCACTCAGTTGCGCGAACTCATTTCGCATCTCCGCGGTACGGGCGTGCTCATCACCATCGATGAAGTGCAGGACGCCTCCCCCGAGGATCTCACCCAGGTAGCCGTTACGTACCAGGATCTAGTGCGGGACGATTTGCCTGTCGCCGTCGCAATGGCTGGTCTCACTCACGGAATCAACGCCCTGCTCGATCTTCCAGGGGCGACGTTTCTGCGGCGCGCCCGCCATTACGAGCTTGGGCCTCTCACGTTGGAAGATGCTCGCACGGCTCTTGCTGATACAGCTCGCGACGGCGGTAGGCCGTTCGAAGACGCCGAACGCGCGGCTCAGTTCAGCAAGGGCTACCCCTACCTCGTTCAGTTGCTGGGGTTCCTATCGTGGGAAGCTGCCGACGCCCTCGGCACGGACCGCATCGATGCCCACTCGGTGTCGGACGCAATTCCGCGCACCCTCGAACGACTGGGGGTTCACGTGCACCAACCAGCTTTGCGGGAGGTGCCCGCCCGACAGATGGAATACCTCCGGGCAATGGCGGCTATCGAGGCCGATACCGGCTCGAGCGACGTCTCAACGGCTGCACTCTCGGAGCACCTCGGCCGTCCCTCGACGGCGCTCTCCGATATTCGGGCCCGCCTCATCGAAAGGGATCTGATCACTCCCGCCGGATGGGGCCTCGTCGAATTTTCCCAGCCTTATCTCGGACAATATTTGCTGGACCGGGGACGGCCACAGCGAATAAACTGATGTTCTTCAGGTCGCTGCTCCCATTCTTCAGCAACGCGTGCGCACAGCCGAGTGGATAGCCTGGAGAGTATGAGTATCACTCGCGCACAGGAGATCCTCGCCAACGCGTCGCACATCGAGGTCTTCACCGGCGCCGGCATGAGCGCGGACAGCGGCATCGCCACGTACCGCGACGCGCAGACGGGTCTGTGGGAGAACGTGGACCCGCAGGACATGGCGTCGACTGACGCGTGGCACGAGGACCCGGACACGATGTTCGCGTGGTACTTGTGGCGCGCGCGTCTCGCACAGCAGGCTGAGCCGAACGCGGGGCACATCGCCATCGCACGTTCGCCGAAGACGACGGTGATCACGCAGAATATCGACAATTTGCACGAAAGGGCGGGAAGCACGGAAGTCGTGCACCTGCACGGTTCGTTATTCGAATTCCGTTGTTCGCTTTGCGACGAACCGTATCCCCACCCCATCTCCTTCCCCGAGCAGCCAGTCGCTGAGATCACCCCGCCGGCATGCCCCGAGTGCAACGGACCGGTGCGACCGGGCGTGGTGTGGTTTGGGGAGGCTCTCCCCGAGGCCGAGTGGAAGGAAGCGGAGCGCCGGATGCAGACGGCGGACGCGGTGGTGATCGTCGGCACCTCAGGCGTGGTCTACCCCGCCGCCGGTCTGCCGCTGCTCGCGCACTCCCGCGAGATCCCGATCATTGAGGTCACCCCGATGCGCACTGACCTGTCGCATTTAGCTGAAGTGGTCGTTGAAGACACGGCGGCCAATGCGCTCCCGAAACTCTTGAGCTAGTTCCAGGCACGCAGGACCGTGAAGGTCTTATCGCGGGCGACCTGCTCGACTGCGGCGAAACGTCGTTCCACCTCGCCGCGGTAGCGCAGGTGCGAATTGTGCACAAGGTAGAGGGAACCGCCGGGGGCGAGGAGGCGGCTGGCGGCATCGAGAAGATGCTGCACCAACGTGGCGTCGACGGTGGTGCCGTCGTGGAATGGCGGGTTGAGGGCGATGGTGTCGAAGGAGGCGTCGGAAAGCTGGGAGCCCGCGTCATCCCACGTTGCGTCGAGGCCGATGGCGCGGGCAGACAGCACCGCATCAGCATCGGAGTCGGTCGCCTGGGCCTCAAGACCGCGGGTGACCGAGCCGTTGCCGCAGCCGAGATCCAGCAGACGGCCCGGTACCTCGGGCAGGCAGGAGCGCAGTAGCTCACCGCCGCGGTCGGGCTTTGCGCCGGAGAAGACGCCGCCGACGGCGACGAGACCATCGCCGTGCACAGGCGTATACGTCACCTCACGGGGACCGGAGGCGACCAGGCAGCGGAATTTGCCGCGGCCGCGCGAGGCCGCGACATCGGTGAACGATTCTGCGAGCACACCGTTCATGCCGCGCGAGAGGTGCTTGTTATTCGCGCCGAGCACCACGCGCACGTCGTCGTAACCGGCACCGGCGATCGAGCGCGCCAGGTAGTCCAGGCGCGCCAACGACTTCGGCATCTCGCCCACGGCCACGGCCGAACCTGACGCACCGGCCAGTAACTCGTCCAAGCGCACATCCCCGGCAATCTGAGCGCCGAGGGAAGCAGCCTGCTGGCTGCGCGCATAATCGGAATCCAAAAACACCACCGGTCCACCTGCGTCCAGAGCCGTGCGAGTGAGATCCAGGGACGGGTCGTGGCAGATGAGGGTGGTGGCGGTGGCGTCGATAAGCGCTTCGTCGACGATGAGTTTATCCAGCGTGCGCAAGGCCTGCGACCTCCCCGATGACGTAGACCGCGGGGTTGGTCACATTCTCGCGCGCCATGGTCTCGGCGAGCGCTCCGAGCGTGGTGCGGAACTCACGCTGCCGGCCCGTCTCCCCATCCTGGATGACCGCGGCCGGCGTCGTGGCGGGCAGCACGCGCTGCAACGTCTCCGCGATCGCCGGGGCCTGGCGCACACCCATGATGACCACGATGGTGCCGCCCACCCGCGCGAGCGCCTCCCAATCAACGAGCGAACGCGGATCATCCGGTGCGAGATGCCCCGAAACGACGGTGAACGCGTGGGTGACCCCGCGCTGCGTGACTGGGACGCCGACCGCCGCGGGAACCGACACTGCGCTGGTCACGCCCGGCACGACCTCGCACGGCACGCCGGCAGAAGCGCACGCCTGAAGCTCCTCGAAACCGCGGCCGAAGACGTACGGGTCCCCGCCCTTGAGCCGCACGATGCGCTTGCCGGTACGGGCATGTGCGACCATCAGCTCGTTGATACGCTCCTGCGCGACCTGCTTCGCGTACGGCAGCTTCGCCACATCGACGATCTCCTTGCCCGACGTGTCCAGGAACTCAGCAAGCTGATCCGTCGGCCCCAGGTGATCCGTGAGGATCACGTCCGCCGCTTCCAGCGCGCGCAAACCGCGTACCGTGATCAGGTCCCACGCGCCGGGGCCGCCTCCGACAAGAGTCACTCTTCCGTTCATGGCTTCTGAGTCTAGGGTGGTGCCCATGCCGGAACCGAAACTCGCCCACAGCTTCGCCGACGCGCTGCCGTCCATGGCATTCGAAGCGCGCGGCGCCGACTTCCCCGACCCGCAGCTTGTCGTGCTCAACGAGCCGCTCGCCGCATCGCTCGGTCTCGATATCGAATGGCTGCGCAGCGACGACGGCCTCCGCTGGCTCACGGGAGCACAGGGCGGACACGCCACAGCGTACGCAGGGCACCAGTTCGGCCAGTTCGTGCCATTGCTTGGCGACGGCCGCGCCCTCCTCCTCGGCGATCTTCCCTCCCCAGACGGACGAGTAGAGATTCAACTCAAAGGCTCTGGGCCGACGCCGTTTTCAAAACCGGGCTCGGATGGCCGCGGTGCTCTTGGGCCGATGCTGCGCGAGTATCTTGTCAGCGAGTTCATGCACGCGGTCGGCGTTCCCACGACGCGGTCATTGGCGGTACTGACCACCGGCGAGACCGTCCTGCGACAACACGGCCCGGTCCCCGGCGGCGTAGTGGTCCGCGTGGCGACAAGCCACCTCCGCGTCGGGTCCGTGCAGTACGCGGCGACGCAGTCCGCGGACCTGGTGGATTCCGTCGTGGCGGCCGCGGGGTTCAATACCCCGGAGGAGTTGTTGCGCACTGTCATGGAGCGCCAGTTAGATCTCATCGCGCAGTGGCTGCGCCTTGGCTTCGTCCACGGCGTGATGAACACCGACAACACTGCCCTATCCGGCGAGACGATCGACTACGGCCCCTGCGCCTTCACGGAACGCTTCCTCGTCGATGCATGCTTCTCCTCCATCGACGTTCAGAAGCACTATGCCTTCGGCAATCAGCCCGACATCATCGCGTGGAACCTGTCGCGCCTGGCCGAAGCCTTGCTGCCGGTCAGCGATATCGATGCCATGCAGGACATCCTCGCCGGTATGGAATCGACGTGGCATTACCTCTGGGCCGAGCACGTTCCCGATCCAGAGGCCCTGGCCCGAGCCGAAGACATCACGACGTTTAACCGCGAGCACCACGAAGGACCGCTTTTCGTGCCCCGCAACCAGATGCTCGAGGCAGCCATCACCGCCGCGGAGCAAAAAGGCGATCTCGAGGCGTACCGCGGGTTGCTCGCCGCAGTCACCGACCCCTATAACGCAGAAGCAGGCCCGGCCTGGATGGCCGAGCCTGAGGGCGATATCGCCTTTACGACGTTCTGCGGAACCTAATTAGCGGTCCAGCTTAAGCACGCGCTGCGTGTAGTCCCACTGCTGGTCGTACAGGTCGCGGTGGCGTTTCAGGGACTTGCCGTACGTCGGGATCATGTCGTACAGCTTCGGGCCCCATTCGATCATGCGCTCACCGAAGCAGCGCTCGAGCAGCTCGAGCATCGCAGCCGGAGCAATCGACGCACCCGGGGATGCGCCGAGGATGCCGGCGATGGAGCCGTCCTGATCGTTGACCAGAGCGGTACCGAATTCCAGGGAGCCGAAGTGCGGCGGAGCAGCCGGCTTGATGATCTGGACACGCTGGCCCGCGATCACGGACTCCCAGTCCTTGCCGTCAGCGGACGGCATGTACTCGCGCAGGTCGTCGACACGGCTATCGAAGGACTTGAAGACTTCCTCGACGAGGTACTTGACCAGGTCGAAATTCGTTGCAGCCACACCCAGGTAGGACGGGATATTGTCCGGGCGGATCGACTTGAACAGGTCGAGGTAGGAGCCTTCCTTCAGGAACTTCGGGGTCCAGCCGCCGAACGGGCCGAACAGCAGGGACTGTTTGCCGTCGACGACGCGCAGGTCCAGGTGCGGGACAGACATCGGCGGAGCGCCGACCTTGGCCTTACCGTAGACCTTCGCCTGGTGCTGCTCAACAAGCTCCGGGTTGGTGGTGCGCAGCCATGCACCCGAGATCGGGAAGCCGGCGTAGCCGCGGACCTCCGGGACACCCGCAGAGCGCAGCAGATCAAGCGCGTAGCCGCCGGCGCCGACGAACACGAAACGTGCTCGCGTGACCTTGGTGTCACCCGTGTGCAGGTTCTTGACGGTGACGTGCCAGAACTTGCCCTTCTTCTTCAGGCTCTTGACCTCGTGACCGTAGCGGATCTCGGTGCCGGCCTTCTTGGCGTGTTCGAAGAACTGGGTGGACAGTGCGCCGTAGTTGACGTCGGTGCCTTCATCCGTCCAGGAAATCGCCACGCGCTCACGGTCGAAGTCGCGATTGCGCGCCATCAGCGGCAGCTTCTCGGCGAATTCATCGCGGTCGGCGGTGAACTTCATGTCCGGGAACATGTAGTTGTCGGACAGAGCGTCGTAGCGGCGGCGCAGGTAATTGATCTGATCGTCGCCCTGGGCGAACGAGACGTGCGGGACCGGGTTGATGAACTCGGTCGGGTCCGTCAGCACGCCTTCCTCGATCTGCTGGGACCAGAACTGGCGGGAGACCTGGAATTTCTCGTTGATGGTCTGCGCCTTGGAGACGTCGATGCGACCGTTCTTCTCCGGGGTGTAGTTCAGCTCGCAGAGTGCGGAGTGGCCAGTACCTGCGTTATTCCACGGGAAGGAGGATTCTTGCGCGGGTCCGTCGAGGCGCTCGTAGACCAACTGCGTCCAGTCCGGCTCGAGCTGGCGAATCATGGCACCGAGGGTGGCGCTCATAATGCCGGCGCCGATCAGGAGAACGTCAACCTCGTCTCCGTTCCTCGTGCTAGCTGCTTCCTGCGAATACGATGTTGACACTTTCAATGACCTCTTCGATCCGATAATCGTCTAGTGCTGATGAAGCTTACTCTAATCATTCCACGCTATTTCTCGTGGCCAGTAAACACCTAAAAACGGCGGGAACTCACCCCCGAAAACCACAAACGGTGCTTCGCGGCCCCGCAGATCACCGAACATGGCCCACCCCCTGAATCCGAACCTAAGATGAGGGCCATGAATCACGAAGCCCCGAAAATCGACTCTCTAGACTGGTCCGCCGATGAACTCGGCGACAATTATCAACGCGCAACACTCCACCTCGGCGCGGACCCAGAGGGCGAAGGAGACAACGTCGCGGTGCTGGTGAAAGCACGCGAGCCCCAAACAGACAAGCCCGCGCTGCTGTGGGTGCACGGCATGTCCGACTACTTTTTCCAGACGCACGTCGCGGACCATTTCACCGAACAGGGCTACCCGTTCTACGCGATCGATCTGCACAAGTGCGGCCGCGCACACTGTGACGGTCAGCGCTGGCACCACACCAACGACATGGCCACCTATTTCGACGAGCTCACCGAAGCAGCGAAGCTCATCGCGGAAAAGCACGGCGGAGTCATTCCGCTCGCGCACTCTACGGGCGGACTCATCGTGCCCCTGTGGCTGGATCACCTCCGTCGGACGGACAAAGACACCCACGCACTCGTCAAAGGCATGATCCTCAATAGCCCGTGGGTAGACATGCAGGTGCCGGGGTGGCAGTTGAGGGTGCTGCGCCCCGTCGTCAAGCTTGGTGGGAAACTCGCGCCAAACTTGAAGTTGCCGATTTCGGGCGAGACGACGTACGGCGACTCCATATATAAGGAGCGCAACGGTTCGTGGGACTTCGACACCGAGAAAAAGCGACTCGGCGGCCACGACAAGTACATGGGATGGCTCGGCGCTGTCCTGCGCGGCCAAGAACAGCTCCACAACGACACGGACGCCGGCGTGCCCACGCTCACGATGTGCTCGACCCACTCGTATTTGGGCAAGCCGTACTCCCCCGCCGCGGACAACGCCGACACCGTCCTCGACGTCGCGCAAATCCAACGCTGGGCTCCGAAGCTGACCACCGCCGCGCACGAGACCCGGCCGATTCCGGGCGCGCTTCACGACGTCTTCCTGTCCCAGCCGCACCCACGCCAGCTCGCATTCAACGCCGCCGACACGTGGCTCGCTGAGCTCGACAACCAGGAGAATTAACCATGCACTTCGACTACATCATCATCGGCTCCGGCTCCGGCAACTCGTTCCCCACCCCGGAATTCGACGACGCTTCCATCGCCATCATCGATAAGGCCCCGCGGTTTGGCGGCACGTGCCTCAACAACGGCTGCATCCCGACGAAGATGTACGTCGTCGCCGCAGACACTGCACGCGCGGCCGCAAATTCGGAGCGCCTAGGCATCGACACGACATTCGAGGGCGCTGACTGGCCCGCGATCGTCGACCGCGTCTTCGCGAACCGCATCGACCTCATCTCGCGCGGGGGCGAGGAGTACCGTCGCGGCGACGAGTGCCCCAACATCACGCTTTTCGACGGCCACGCCCAGTTCACTGGCCCCAAAACCCTCTCAACGACTCTTGACGGTAAGGATGTGGAGATCACCGGCGACACCATCGTCATCGCCGCCGGCTCCCGGCCGTTCATTCCGCCCGTCATCGCCGATTCCGGCGTTCCGTACCTCACCAACGAGGACGTCATGCGTCTGCCGGAACAGCCCGAATCCATCACGATTCTCGGCGGCGGCTTCATCGCGATGGAATTCGCGCACGTCTTCCAATCGTTGGGCACCCACGTGCGCATCGTGAACCGCTCGCCGCTCATGCGCCACCTCGACGCCGACATCCACGACCGCTTCAACGCGCTCGCCGCACCCCGCTACGAAACGCACATCGGGCGCACGGTTTCCAGCGCCACCCACGACGACAACAGCGTCACGCTCACGCTTGACGACGGCACCGCCATCACCTCCTCCGCCCTCCTCGTCGCCACCGGGCGCATCCCCAATGGCGACCAAATGAACCTGTCAGCCGGGGGCGTGGAGATGGATGAGCGGGGACGGGTGGTCGTCGATAAGCATGGCCGCACGACTGCCGACGGTGTCTGGGCGCTGGGCGATGTTTCTTCCCCCCACATGCTCAAGCATGTCGCCAACGCCGAGCTGCGCGCCGTGCGCCACAACATCTTGAACCCCCAAGACATGGTGCCGATGCCCCATGAGCACGTCCCCTCCGCTGTGTTCACCTACCCTCAGCTCGCAACAGTCGGCATGACCGAGGCTGAAGCACGCGACGCCGGTTTTGATGTGACCACCAAGATCCAGAGTTACGGCGATGTCGCATATGGATGGGCCCTCGAGGACCAGGACAGCGTGGTCAAACTCGTCGCCGACAAACAGACCGGCCGACTCCTCGGCGCTCACTACATGGGCCCGCAGGCATCCACCCTGATCCAGCAACTCATCACCGTCATGGCATTCGACCTCGACCTCCGCGACGTCGCGCGCAAGCAGTACTGGATCCACCCTGCTCTAGCCGAAGTCACCGAGAACGCGATCCTCGGCCTCGACCTCGAATTTCCCGCAGTGTGACACAAAACACAGTTTCTGTTGTAACGAAGTTCTCCCAGCTGACAATAACCAGATAGCAGACCTCGTTCCCAGGTTCCCGGCAGACAATTCTTTTCCCTTGAGGAAAGGTTGCCGGATACTGGAAATCAGGATGAGGTGCGCTAGACTATCCCCCCGAAAGCGAACGGTGATTATCCATGAAGCGCCGTTCACCGAACCAAACTATTTGAAAAGGAACAGTGAATATGCGCAACTTCCGCAACGCAGCCATCGCTGGCGCCACCGCCCTGGCGTTGACCTTCGGTGGCACTGCCGTCGCAGGTGCTGAGGAGACGGTTGGCAACGAGTCCGCAAGCGAGCAGCACCAGGGTGGCGACAAGCCGCCCAGCTCCTCCACCCGCATTTTTGAGAGCATCGGTGGCGACCACACCGACCCGGACACCTACATGGTCAACGGCCGCGACCTGTTCGGCTCCTCCAAGAATTGGGATGAGGTCGGCACCCCAGCCAAGGTTCTCTACGGACTCACCGTCGCCCTCGGCGCTGTTGCAGCATTCGGCGTCATTCTCGCACCTCTCGACAACTTCATCAAGTACGGCCCGTTCGCCCAGTAATTGCGAAACTAAGCCGGTAACCTTCAAACAGCAAAGTAAGGAAACATCATGCGCAAGTTCCGCAACGCAGCTCTCGCTGCAGTCACCGCCTCCGCCGTTGCTTTCGGCGGCACCGCAGTCGCTACCGCTGCTCCGCAGCCGGACGAGTCCCGTGGATCTTTCACCTCCGGCTCAAGCCAGGACGGCGATACCCCGATCAAGGATCTGATCGGTAAGATCGGCGAGAAGCCCGGTCTCGAGGCCGTTGGTGACGCCACCGACGCTGACACGGATGCCGACGTTCGCGACATTTGGGGCAAGGAAACCTACAAGGAAGATGAGAACACTGCGCAGTGGGCCCGCCTCTGGAGCGATGGCATCGACTGGTTCGCCCTCGCCACCATCATCGGTGGTGTCATCGGTGCTGCCAACTGGGCTCTTTACAACGGCTACCTGCCGCAGATTGACTGGAAGACCATGACCCTCAAGTAAGGGACACGGTTTTCAACCGAAAAGACCGCCTTCGGGCGGTCTTTTTTATTGCGTTCTTTAGCGCTACCCCCGCTTCCACCCCCGCGGCTGCGCACTTCAGTAGACATGCTCTTTCGCAGCGCCCTTGGCTGTGTCTAGGTTGAAAACCATGAACCAATTCACCGCGATGCTTGGGGCGCTGAAGGCCCCGCTCGACTTCCTGGAGCACTTCGATGCCCAGGAAGCTCTCGACGCGGGGCTCGACCGGTCGACGGTGAAACAATGGGAAACCATTCACAACGTGTACTTGGCTCCGACGAAGTGGGCGCGCCAGCAACGGAACGCCGCGCACGCCGCTCGGTCGGCGGAATTCACGGCGGACAAGCTCTGGGCCATTGAATCGCGCATCAAACACATCACCGACGAACGCGAAAAATGGCAGCTGCGGCTCAAACTGTTGGGCATCCGGGGCCGCTGTGACACTTTGAAGCGAAAGGCAGCGGAGATCGTACCCGAGAAGGAGAGGCCGAAGCCTAAGAAGACGATGGGCTTCGGTAAACCGCGCGATGGCATGCGTCCACTCACCGCGATGGGCACTGAGAAGGACATGGCGGCGCTGGAATTCGCGTTGCGGAAGCGTATCTCGTCGGACGGTCCAGCGGGCCCGCAGATGCTCGAGACGCTCATGGCCATGCTCGGCTTGCGGCCCGACGCCGAGACGGAGACGACACCGTCCGTCGCGCCGGCTGTGCCGCGTCCGCTGGTGCTGATCCCGCTTCCGGACTACCTCGACATCATCAACGGCGACGGTGACGAGACCATCCTCGGGCTCAGCGACGGCACGACGATCACGGGAGCGGACTACCTGGCCAAGTATCACGGCACCGACCTCGAGGTAGCCATATTCCACCCGCAGGAAGGCGCCGTGAATCTGTACCGCACGAGCCGTTTCGCTAACAATAAACAACGCGATCTCGCCCGAGCAAGCTTATCGACGTGTCCTGTCCCTGACTGCCGCCATGCCTCCGACAACTGCGAAGTCCACCACATCACGGCGTGGTCGCGCGGCGGTCAGACGAATATGTCGAATCTGGCGCCGCTGTGCAGGTACCACAACCGCACCAATGACGATGAACCGAAGAATCGTCACCGCGGCAAGGTCGTGAATATCAGGGGCAAACCTGTCTGGCGGTCCCCGCGGGGATTCACGGTGGACAATAAAGTCCACCCGTTCGGCGCGATGACTCTCCTGTTCGGAGATTAGCGTTCGGAATCTGGGATGGTGAGGATCTCGTTGCCGTCGGCGGTGATGAGAATGGTGTGCTCGAATTGCGCGGTGTATTCACCGTCTCGGTTCTGGACGGTCCAGCCGTCGTCCCAGATGTCGTAGTCGAGGGATCCGATATTGATCATCGGCTCGACGGTGAGTGTCATGCCTGGTTCGAGAATGTCGGTGTAGGCGTCGGAATCATAGTGCAGGACGACGAGCCCGTTGTGGAAGGTCGTTCCCACGCCGTGACCGGTGAAGTCGGTGACGACGTTGTACCCGAAGCGCTTCGCGTACGACTCGATCACGCGGCCGATCACGTTGATCTGCCGGCCAGGCTTGGCAGCGCGGATGCCGCGCATGGTCGCTTCCTTGGTGCGCTCGACAAGCAGGCGGTTCTCTTCTGCGACATCACCGGCGAGGAAGGTCGCGTTGGTGTCGCCGTGGACGCCGTGCTTGTAGGCGGTGACGTCGATATTGCAGATATCGCCGTCCTGGATGACGGTGGTGTCGGGGATGCCGTGGCAGACGATCTCGTTGAGAGAGGTGCAGCAGGACTTCTCAAACCCACGGTATCCGAGCGTCGACGGGTAGGCGCCGTGGTCGAGCATGTACTCGTGGGCGATGCGATCGATCTCGTCGGTGGTCACGCCGGGGGCGACAGCGGCGCCGGCAGCCTCAAGAGCATTCGCAGCAATCCGGGACGCCTCACGCATCTTCTCGATGGTCTCCGCCGTCTGAATCAGCGGCTCACCGATATTCTCCTGGACCTCGTCTTTCCACGCGTATTCGGGGCGCTCGATCTCGTCGGGCACGGTGCGAATCGGGGTGGGCTTACCGGGGGTCAGTTTTCCGCGAGTGTTCATGCGGACCATGCTAGTCCCCGGTTCCGGGCTATTGCTTCGGGGCACCGGCCTCGTCGATATTCCGCAGCATTGTGTCGGTGACGGCGACAGCAGCCTCGGATCCCCCGCCGAGGACGATGAGGGTTGCAAAGGCGATATCGTCGTCGCGGTATCCGGTGAACCAGGAGTGGGAGCCTCCGTTGATCTCTGCTTCACCGGTCTTGCCGCGGATGTCGCCGCCAGCGCCGAAGCCGGAGGCGGTGCCGCCGGGACTGGTGACGGCCTTCATCATGCCGCGCAGCTCCTCGATCGCGTGGGGGTCGGGAGCGGGAATTTCTTCGCTGGGCTTCGTCTCGCGTCCGGAGATGAGATACGGCATCGGGGTGGATCCGTTCGCGGCGGTAGCCGACACCAGCGCCATCCCGAAGGGGCTCGCCAAGTCGAGGCCCTGGCCGTAGCCGGCTTCGGTGCGGTCAAGGGGTTCTTCCCCATCGGGAATCGATCCGGTCAAAGAATCAAGACCAGCGATCTCGTAGTCGACACCGAGGCCGAATTGCTTGCCCACGTCCTTCAATTCACCCGGGGCGAGTTTCGTCGAGATGTCGGCGAAGGTGGTGTTGCACGACCGCGCGAAGGCGGTTTCAAGCGGGACGCTTCCCATGCCGAAGCCCGCGTAGTTGGTCACGGTTCGGCCGTAGATATCCATGGTTCCAGGGCACGGCACGATCGCTTCAGAAGAAAGGCCTTGCTTATCGACGCCCGCGAACGCCGTCACAATCTTGAACGTCGACCCCGGCGGGTACTGCCCCATCATGGCTGTGTTGCCGTCTTCATCCGCGGCTTTGGTCTGGGCGACTGCGAGAATCTCGCCGCTCGACGGCCGGATTGCCACAATCATGGCTTTCTGCCCGTTGATGGGCTCGAGGGCCTTCTCAGCAGCAGTCTGCACCTTGTGCGAGAGACTGACGGTGATGGACGGCGACGGCGTCGCATCGTGGCGCTCGATATCTTCGAGCTCGTTGCCGTTCTCGTTCACAATGGCGACTTTCCAGCCGGCGTCGCCTTCCAGATCGGTGCGCACTTCTTCGCCGATGCGCGCCATGATGTCGGGCGCGAAGTGCGGATCGTCAGCGACCATGGAGGCTTCCTCGTTGAGACGCACGCCCTTCAATCCCCCGACGGCACCTTCGACGGATTCGCGTGCTCCTTGGGGAATCATGGCGACGGAGAAGACGCCGGTGGCGTCGTCAAGCTGTTTTCCTAGCTCTCCCGCATCACGCGTCGGAACCGACGGATCCTGCTCGTGCGCGGCGCCGAGCGCATTCGCAATCGATGCAGCTGTATTCGCCTTGTCCCCCACTGCATTCGTGTCCACGAGCAGGCGGTACGCAACCCCCGGGCTCAGCAGCGCGACACCGTCCGACGACACGACGCTCGCCTGATCCGCCGGCACCGTCCGCAACTCCAGGTGCTGGTTCGCGCCCAACCGCGGGTGCAGAATCGACGGCTGCCACCGCGCTGTCCAATCCTCGTTCTGCTGCGTCAAGGTCATCGACGCGTCGTAACGCACATGGCGGTCGCGCGGCAGCGCCCAGTCCAGTGTGTAGTGCGCGGTGGCCAGATTTTCCTGCTGGTCGACCGAATTCAGAGTCGCCGTGACCGCTTCTGCCTGCATGCCGCCGATGGAAGAAGACAGGGAATCGGAGGCGGTGGAGGGGTCGTCGATAAGCGTGCTGATGTGCTCGTAATCGAAGCGCGCCAACGCGTCCAAGAACTCCTCCGCGACGGGCTCCGCGGGATTCGGCTTCGGCGTGCACGCCACCGCGCCCAACGCGACCGCGACGACCATGAGCAGCACCGAAAGCCTGGATTTCATGGCCGTAAAAATAGCAGCGCCGACATGCTTATCGACGCTGCCACTCTCAGAACCCGCCCGTTCTACTTTGTAACCTTGACCTCCGCGCGAGCACCCTCGATCTCCTCGAGGCCTTCTTCTTCCGCGATGCGCTCCGCGTGCGCGATGAGCGTCTCCACGATCTTCGACTCCGGGACGGTCTCCACGACCTCACCCTTGACGAAGATCTGGCCCTTGCCGTTGCCCGACGCCACACCGAGGTCCGCATCGCGCGCCTCACCCGGACCATTGACGACGCAGCCCATCACTGCGACGCGCAGCGGGTACTCCATGCCCTCCAAGCCCGCGGTGACTTCCTCCGCGAGTTTGTACACGTCCACCTGCGCGCGACCGCACGACGGGCAGGAAACGATCTCCAGCTTGCGCGGACGCAAATTCAGCGACTGGAGGATCTGGTCGCCGACCTTGATCTCCTCCACCGGGTCCGCGGACAGGGACACGCGGATGGTGTCGCCGATGCCCTCAGCGAGCAGCGCGCCGAACGCGACCGACGACTTGATCGTGCCCATTAACTTCGGGCCCGCCTCCGTCACGCCGAGGTGCAGCGGGTAGTCCGTCTTCGCGGCGAGCTGGCGGTACGCCTCGACCATCAGCACCGGGTCAGAGTGCTTCACCGAGATCGCGATATCGCCGAAGCCGTGCTCCTCGAACAGGCCAGCCTCCCAGATCGCGGACTCGACGAGCGCCTCCGGCGTCGCCTTGCCGTACTTCTCCAGCAGACGCTTGTCCAGGGAGCCACCGTTGACGCCGATGCGGATCGGAATGCCCGCATCTCCCGCGGCCTTCGCGACCTCCTTGACGCGGCCGTCGAATTCCTTGATATTGCCCGGGTTGACGCGCACGGCAGCGCAGCCGGCGTCGATCGCCGCGAAGATGTACTTCGGCTGGAAGTGAATGTCCGCGATCACCGGGATCGGCGACTTCTTCGCGATCGCCGGCAGCGCCTCCGCATCCACCGTCTTCGGGCACGCCACGCGCACGATATCGCAGCCGGTCGCCGTCAACTGCGCGATCTGCTGCAAGGTGGCGTTGATGTCGTGCGTCTTCGTCGTTGTCATCGACTGCACAGAGATCGGGTGATCGGACCCGACTCCCACGTCGCCGACGAACAGCTGGCGGGTTTTACGACGCGGGGCCAGCGTCGGCGGTGGCCCTTCCGGAATGCCCAAACCGATAGGTTGATTCATAGCCCCAAGATTAACACCGCACGCAAACCACGCGCGCTACCCGAACAATCGGACCGGGTTAGTCACGTCCGCGATGATCACGAGCACGCCCACCCCCAGCAGTAGCGCCGCCATGGTGTAGGTCAGCGGCATGAGCTTCTCGTAATTCACGGGTCCGCCCGTCGGTAGGCCACGCAGCCGGCGGATCCGGTCCCGGACGGCTTCGTAGAGGACAACGGCGATGTGACCGCCGTCCAGAGGCGGAAGCGGAACGAGATTGAACAGCGCCAGGAAGAAGTTCAGGGAGGCCAGCAGCGAGAAGAAGATCGCCCACTGGTTGCGCTCCGCCAATTCGCCGCCCGCGCGGGATGCGCCGACGACGCTGATTGGGCCTTCGACATCGCGCTCGCCGCCGAAAATCGCGGAGACCACGCCCGGGATCTTGCCCGGAAACGCCGCCAATCCCTTGACGCTCGCCGAGATCATCTCCCCCGACAAACGCCCCGCCGCCGGCACTGCTTCGACCGGCCCGAAGCGCTTCATGGCGTCGGCAACCGGTGCGTTCCCCATGCCGATCGCACCCGCGGTGAACGGCTGGCCGTCAGCGCCGAAGCGGACGACTTCGTCTAGCTCGACCGGAATATCGAGGCTCTCGGTGCCACGCTCCACGCCAAGGACAACGGTGTCGCCGGGACGGGCGAGAACGTAGTCACGTAGCTGAACGAACGACTCCAGTTCCTCCCCGTCGACGGTGAGAAGACGGTCGCCTGCGCGCACCCCAGCCGCGGCGGCAGGACCGTCACCGGTGCAGTCCGCGACGTTCGTCTCGTCGACCTGGTCGGAGGTGCACATCAGCTCCCCGACAGTCGGAGTGCGGTCGGCGTACGGGTTCGGGATCCCGGAGCTCACGGCCAACAGGTAGATGACCATGAAGCCGAGCAGCAGGTTCATCACGATGCCGCCGCTCATCACCGCCACGCGCTGCCACCACGGCTTGCGGTACATGGCATGGGGCTCTTCTTCGGCGCTCAAATCGTCCATCGCGGTCATGCCGGCGATATCGCAGAAGCCGCCGAATGGCAGGGCCGCAATACCGTATTCAGTCTCGCCTTTTTTCGTGGACGCAAGCGTCGGGCCGAAGCCCAGGAAGAACCGCCGCACGCGCATCCCGAACGCCTTCGCGGTGAGCATGTGCCCGGCCTCGTGCAGCGCGATCGACAAAGCGATGCACACAGCGAAGAGCACGATGCCTAATACAAATGCTCCCATGGGGGTGTGGCCTTCCGGGGGTTAGGAGGTGGCGTCGATAAGCGAATTGGCGCGCTGCCGGGCCTGGGTTTCGACGCCCACGATTTCGTCGAAGGAAGACGGTACCACTGCGTACGACGACGCCGAATCGAGCACCTCAGCCACGATGTCGACGATCTGCGGGAAGCGGATCCGCCCCGCGAGGAACGCCGCCGCCGCTTCCTCGTTCGCCGCGTTGTACACCGCCGGGTAGGTGCCGCGCGCCGCCGCGACCTCGCGCGCGAGACGCACCGCGGGAAACGCCGACTCGTCGAGAGGCTCGAAGCGCCAGTCCATCGCGTCACGGAAATCGAGCGCCGGTTGCGCGCCCGCGACGCGCCCAGGCCACGCGAGCGCGTGCGCGATCGGCATCTTCATCGACGGCGGCGAGGCTTGCGCGATCGTGGCGCCGTCGATGAACGTCACCATCGAGTGCACGATCGACTGCGGGTGCACGACGACGTCGATGATGTCCGGGGAGATACCGAACAGCAGGGTCGCTTCGATGAGTTCGAGGCCTTTGTTGATCATCGTCGCGGAGTTCAGGGTGTTCATCTGCCCCATCGACCACGTCGGGTGCGCGGCGGCTTGCGCGGGCGTGACGTCCCACATTTGCTCGCGGGTCCAGCCGCGGAACGGCCCGCCGGACGCGGTGAGCACGTAGCGGTCGACGTCGGCGGCGCGTCCTGCCCGCAGACATTGCGCCATCGCGGAGTGCTCGGAGTCAACGGGCACGATGTCGCCGCCTTTCGCGGTGACGAGGTCGCCGCCGGCAACGAGGGATTCCTTGTTCGCGAGTGCGAGCACCGCGCCGCGGTCGAGCGTTGCCAGCGTCGACGCGAGTCCCAGGGAGCCGACGAGCGCGTTGAGCACCACGTCCGCATCAATGTCGCGCACGAGCTCCTCGGCCGCGTGCTCGCCCGCGCGCACAGGCTCACCG
>ERZ1031273.338-NODE-338-length-18699-cov-8.545323_pt1 | contig 18699 bp, 19 predicted proteins | sample MGYA00516575_ERZ1031273 | MGnify/ENA primary metagenome ERZ1031273 (study PRJEB33718, sample SAMN03159816) | human skin metagenome | collected 2014-02-25 | study: EMG produced TPA metagenomics assembly of the PRJNA266117 data set (Human skin bacterial metagenome... | reverse complement strand
CTACACGTAAGGAGTCGTCGGCAGCGTCAGATGTGTATAAGAGACAGGTTTATGAGTTGTAAAGATTGAGTCAGCCAAGCTCAACCTTGTGACAGTGTGTCGCCCGTCGGTGGTACAGTTGCTACCAGAAGTTGAGCGAATGGCGGTCAACCTGCGAAACGGGCTCGACTCAACAAAGCGAAAACACTCGATAAACCGAATTCTCAGGAGGACATTCACACAATGGGACGCGCAGTAGGTATTGACCTTGGCACCACGAACTCTGTTGTTTCCGTGCTCGAGGGCGGTGAGCCGGTAGTCATCGCTAACGCGGAGGGCGCACGCACCACTCCGTCGGTCGTGGCTTTCGCCAAGAACGGCGAGATCCTGGTCGGCCAGTCCGCTAAGAACCAGGCGGTGACCAACGTCGACCGCACCATCCGCTCCGTCAAGCGCCACATGGGCGATAACGACTGGAACGTCAACATCGACGATAAGAAGTACACCCCGCAGGAGATTTCCGCGCGCACGCTGATGAAGCTGAAGCGCGACGCGGAGGCGTACCTCGGCGATGAGGTCACCGACGCAGTCATTACTGTTCCGGCGTACTTCGAGGACGCACAGCGCCAGGCCACGAAGGAGGCCGGCCAGATCGCAGGTCTGAACGTCCTGCGTATCGTCAACGAGCCGACGGCGGCTGCACTGGCTTACGGTCTGGAGAAGGCCGATAAGGAGCAGACCATTCTCGTCTTCGACTTGGGTGGCGGCACCTTCGATGTGTCCCTGCTCGAGATCGGCGACGGTGTCGTCGAGGTGCTGGCCACCGCCGGTGACAACGAGCTGGGCGGCGACGATTGGGATCAGCGCATCGTCGACTGGCTGGCAGATAAGTTCAAGTCCCAGCACGGCATCGACCTGACCAAGGACAAGATGGCGCTCCAGCGTCTGCGCGAGTCTGCGGAGAAGGCCAAGATCGAGCTATCGTCCGCACAGCAGGCGTCCATCAACCTGCCGTACATCACGGTGGACTCCGAGAAGAACCCGCTGTTCTTGGACGAAAACCTGACCCGCACCGAGTTCCAGAAGATCACCTCTGATCTGCTGGACCGCACCAAGGAGCCGTTCAACCAGGTCATCAAGGATGCTGGCATGTCCGTCGGCGACATCGACCAGGTTGTGCTCGTCGGTGGTTCCACCCGTATGCCGGCTGTCTCCGACCTGGTGAAGGAACTCACCAGCAAGGACCCGAACAAGTCCGTGAACCCGGACGAGGTCGTGGCTCTGGGTGCTGCTCTGCAGGCTGGTGTTCTGCGCGGCGATGTCAAGGACGTCCTGCTGCTCGACGTCACGCCGCTGTCCCTGGGTATTGAGACCAAGGGTGGTGTGATGACCAAGCTGATCGAGCGCAACACCACGATCCCGACGAAGCGTTCGGAGACCTTCACCACGGCTGAGGACAACCAGCCGAGCGTGCAGATCCAGGTCTTCCAGGGCGAGCGCGAGATGGCAACGGCGAATAAGCTGCTCGGCTCCTTCGAGCTCGGCGGCATTGCTCCGGCACCGCGCGGTGTCCCGCAGATCGAGGTCACCTTCGACATCGACGCCAACGGCATCGTTCACGTGACCGCGAAGGACAAGGGCACCGGTAAGGAGAACACGATCAAGATCCAGGAGGGCTCCGGCCTCTCCCAGGAGGAGATCGACCGCATGGTCAAGGACGCCGAGGCTCACGCTGATGAGGACAAGGCTCGCCGCGAGGAGCAGGAGACCCGCAACAACGCGGAGTCCATGGCGTACCAGACCCGCACGTTCCTGGACGAGAACTCCGACAAGGTCTCCGAGGACATCAAGACCAAGGTCACCGCTGCTGCCGACGAGGTCGATGAAGCTCTGAAGGGCGACGATCTGGATGCGATCAAGGCTGCCGTCGAGAAGCTGACCACCGAGTCGCAGGAGATGGGCAAGGCCATCTACGAGGCTGATGCGAACGCCGGCGCAACGCAGGCTGACGCAACGGCTGAGGCTGACGACAATGTCGTGGACGCAGAGGTCGTCGAGGAAGACGAGAACGACTCCAACGACTCCGACAACAAGTAAGGAGCGGCACACCGATGACCAACCCGAACGAGCAGATGCCCGAAAACCCGGGCGCGCCCGAGGCCACGGACGACGAGTACATCAGCCCGGACCAGTCGGAGACCTTGGCCCAGGAGGCTGCGGAATCTGAGGCGCTGGCTGGGGATGACCCGTTGTCGAACGAAGAGGTGCTCGACGCTGAGCTCGCCGACGCGTTGGATGACGTGGAGCGCGAGGTCAACCCGGACGCCGATGGCAACGGGGCGGTCTCCGATGTGGAGCTTCAGCTCGCTGAGCGCACGGAGGACCTCCAGCGCGTCTCGGCCGAGTACGCGAATTACCGTCGTCGCACGGAGCGCGAGCGCACGCAGATCGCCAATGACGCCAAGGCCAAGGTGATCACGGAGCTGCTCCCGCTTATCGACGACTTGGAGCTCGCCCGCCAGCACGGCGACCTGGCCGACGGCCCGCTGAAGGCGTTTTCCGACAACCTGCAGGCAGTCTTGCAGCGTCAGAAGACGCAGGCCTTCGGCGAGGAGGGCGAGGCCTTCGACCCGGAGATCCACGAGGCGGTGCAGGACCTGTCTCAGGGCGACGAGAAGGTGATCGGCACTGTCCTGCGGAAGGGCTACCGCGTCGGTGACCGCCTGATCCGCAACGCGATGGTGATCATCGCGGATCCGGAAGATGGCGGGGACGCACCGGAAGGTAGCGCTGAGTAAAACTCAGTAGCGCATTACCGCGGCCGGGGAGGGAAGCTTAGACATCAGCGACGTCGACGATTCCCGCCTCGGCCGCGTTTTACATAGATAAACGTTTTTAGCAGTGAAAATAGACGCAGAACACAACAGAATAGGAATGGAAGGAGGAGGCGCACATGGCTATGCAGCAGGAATGGGCGAATAAGGACTATTACGGCGACCTGGGGCTGTCGTCGTCGGCAAGCGCGGCTGAGATCAAGAAGGCGTACCGCAAGCTGGCGCGCGAGAATCACCCGGATTCCCACCCGGGCGATAAGCAGGCCGAAGAGCGTTTCAAGAAGGTGGCGGAGGCGTACGACGTCCTCGGCGACGAGACGAAGCGCAAGGAATACGACGATTTCAAGTCGATGATGAACTCCGGAGGCTTCATGCGCTTCGGGGGGAAAGGAGGTTCCGGGTTTCCGGGCGGGTTTCGCACGACGACGACCACGTCGGACTTCGGGACCGGCGGATTCGGCGACGCAGGATTCGGACAGTCGTTTGGACAAGGCGGAGGATTTTCTGCGGAAGGCGGTCTTGGTGACATCTTCGGTGGCCTCTTTAACCGCGGCGGCGGCACTAGCAGGAGTGCTCGGCCGACGCGGGGGGCCGACGTCGAAACGCAAATAACCCTCGACTTCCGTGAAGCGGTCAAGGGCACGACGATCCCGGTCGAGCTGACCGGCGAGGCACCGTGCACCGATTGCCACGGCTCTGGTTCGGCGACGGGCAAGACCACGACGTGCCCGGATTGCGGTGGCTCCGGCTTTGTCAGCGAGCAGAAGGGCGCGTTTGGAATGTCCCGGCCGTGCACCCGCTGCGGCGGCACCGGCCAGATCATTGAGGATCCGTGCCAGACCTGTTCGGGCAGCGGCACGGTCCGGCGCACCCGGTCGATCACTGTGCGGATTCCCGCCGGCGTGATCGACGGGCAGAAGGTGCGCCTGGCAGGCCAGGGTGAGGCCGGCCCGAACGGCACGCCGGCGGGCGATCTGTTCGTGAATGTGACGGTGACGCCGGACAAGGTGTTCACCCGCAACGGCGATGACCTGGAAGTGACGGTGCCGGTGAGCTTCGCGGAACTGGCCCTCGGCGGCGCTGTCACGGTGCCGACGTTGGACAGCCCGGTGAAGGTGAAGGTCCCCGCGGGCACGCCGAACGGTCGGACTTTGCGTGTGAAGGGACGCGGTGTGCCACGTAAGTCGGGCACCGCGGGCGACCTCATGGTCACCGTCGAGGTGGAGGTGCCGAAGAACCTGGACGCCACGGCGACGAGCGCGCTGCGCACCTACGCCCAGGCGGAGAAGGACTCCGGTTTCAACCCACGCTCCGGCTGGTCCGGGTCCAGCGCCGGCTCCGGGAACACCCAGTAGGGAGGTGATGCGTAGATGAATAAGAAAGACGACGCTGTCGACGAGTACTACGTCATCTCTGTCGCCGCCGAGCTCACCGGCATGCACGCGCAGACCCTGCGCACGTACGACCGGATGGGCTTGGTCAGCCCCATGCGCACGTCGGGAGGCGGGCGCCGTTATTCGCAGCGCGATATCTCGCGGTTGCGCACGATTCAGCGCCTTTCGCAGGAAGAGGGCGTGAATTTGGCCGGCATCAAGACGATCATTGAGCTGACCCAGCGCATCGACGATCTCGAGGACGAGAATGCGCGGCTCCGTGAACGGGTCGCTCGCGCACCGCGGCGCGGTGGGGAGCTCGTCCATGTGCCGCGTTCGACGGCGGTGGTGACGTGGTCGCGCACCGCGCGCCGCGAACGAGGCTAAATCAGGAGCGAATTACCCGCGCAGCGTGGGCTTCTGGCACAATCCCTCGGTGGGATATCGACCGTTTGAATTGAATGCCGCATGCAGAGCACGTGCCAACCATCCGCGAGCTCGAGGCACTGTCCGCCAACGAGAACGACGGCAAGGCCGGTTTCCGCCTCGTGGACAGCCGCGACCACGTCAACGGCGTGGCCACCTACCGCGACAATAACGTCCTGACCGGCGAGATCAGCAACCTCGGTCGCGAGGACCACACGTTCACGCTCGAAGTCAGCTACGCCGGCGGCAAGACATGGCGCAAGAAATTCACGGTCAAAGGCATTCCGCTTGACGACGTCGCGTCTGCCTCCCCCAAAGCGCACCGTCTCCATCCCCGTGAACCTGCCCGCGGATTTCCGCGGTTCCTCCCTGCCGGTGTCGTTCCGTGTGATCAATGAGTCGGGGGAGCAGCAGTACAGCGAGACCCTCACCGTGCCTGTTCTCGACTACACCGCCGCTGAGGCCGAAGAGGTGCTCAGCCAGGTGCTCGCCGACCCAAAGGCATCCGCGCAGCAGAAAACCCTCGCCCGCAGCGTGCTCACGCCGACGAGCAAGGGTAAAGATCTGGAGGACGGGAACAACGGTGGCAATACCAGCGGGCGTGCTGGCACGATCCCGGGTGCGCGACGCTAGAACTCGATCGCCGCGGCGCCCTTGATGTTGCGGAGGTTCGAGCGAGCCAGCTCGACCATGTTGCCGATGCTACCGTCGAGGACCGTCTTGACCGCGGACTCGGTGAAGCCCTTGATCATGGTCCAGTCGAAGTTCGGCGGCAGGGACAGAGCGTCCGGGTCAGTGACCATCTCGACCAAGACGGGGCCGTCGTAGGCGAAGGCCTCCTTGATGGTCTTCTCCAGATCCGTCGGCTTTTCCACGCGGAAGGACTTGATGCCCACTGCCTCGGCGATATTGGCGTAGTTCACCTGGGCGTGGTCGGTCTGGAATTCCTTCAGGCCGGCGACCATCATCTCCAGCTTGACCATGCCGAGGCTGGAGTTGTTGAACACCATCATCTTCACCGGAAGATTGTGCTGCTGCACGGTGATCAGCTCGCTGAGCAGCATGGACACGCCGCCGTCGCCGGAGAAGGTGATCACCTGGCGGTCACGGTCCGCCGCCTGCGCACCGATCGCCTGCGGGACGGCATTAGCCATGGTGCCGTGGCGGAAGGAGGCCAGCTCGTCCTTCTTGCCGTTCGGGGTGATGTAGCGGGCAGCCCAGACATTGCACATGCCAGTGTCGACGGTGAAGATGGCGTCGTCGTCGGCCAGCTCGTCGATAAGCTCTGCGGCGTACTCCGGGTGGATCGGGGTGGCCTTCGTCTTCGTCCTGGTGCCGAAGTTCTCGATCACCGTCTCGAGCAGGTGAGCGTGCTCCTTGAGCATCTTGTCCAGGAAGGAGCGGTCCTTCTTCTCGTCGAGGTGCGGAAGGATGTTCTCGATGACGCTCTTGACATCGCCGACGACCGGGTACTTGACCTTGGCGCGGCGGCCGATGTTCTCGCCCTTGATATCCACCTGCGCGACATTGTCGGTGGGCAGCCAATCGTTGTACGGGAAGTCCGTGCCCAACAAGATGAGCAGGTCGGCCTCGTGCGATGCCTCGTAGCAGGCGCCGTAGCCGAGCAGGCCGTTCATGCCCACGTCGAAGGGGTTGTCGTACTGGATGTGCATCTTGCCACCGAAGGAGTGGCCGATCGGGGACTTGATCTTCTCAGCGAGCTGCAGGATTTCCTCGCGCGCATTCGCTGCACCCACGCCGCAGAACAGCGTGACGGTATCTGCCTCGTTGATTGCCTGAACCAGACGAGCAGCCTCACCGGCATCCGGGAAAACGCGCTTGTCGTCGCCACGCGCGATGGTGGACTCGAGCAGCGGCACATCAGCGGCATCCTGGCTGGCAATATCGCCCGGCATGACGAAGACGGACACGCCCTTGCCCGCCATCGTCGACTGGATGGCGTGGTGCAGGATGCGTGCACCCTGCTCCGCCGAGTTAGCCATCTCGCAGTAGCCGGAGCACTCTGCGAAGATTTTCTCCGGGTGCGTCTCCTGGAAGAAGTTGGAGCCGATTTCCTGGCTCGGGATGTGCGAGGCGATGGCCAGGACCTTCCCGCCGTTGCGGTGCGAATCATAAAGACCCTGAATCAAGTGGGTGTTGCCCGGGCCGCACGATGCAGCGCAGACAGCGAGCTCACCCGTCACGAGGGACTCGGCGCCGGCGGCGAAGGCGGCGGCCTCCTCGTTGCGGACGTGAACCCACTCGATGTTCGAATCAGCCACTGCGTCGGACACCGGGTTCAGGGAGTCGCCGACGAGGCCGTAAATGCGCTTGACGCCGTTGCGCTCTAGCGTCTCCACGATCTGGTGCGCGAAATCCTTAGCCAATTTTTTCCTCCATTTATGCGTTTAGATTTACGGCACCCTAGTGTACGCTTTTTCCATTTTCCGCCCCGACGGCTGTTGTGTGCTGTAGAATGCTCCGGCTTCGCGTCCTGAAACGCGTGTTATCCCCGCGCCGATTCCCCGAGCGCGCGCAGGAATGCTTCGTCTTCGTAGTAGTCGGTGTGGCCGCCGCGGATCCCAGGTACGCGTTCGGCGCCGAAGCGTGCGGTGCCCGGGTCGGTGCCGTGCAGGGCGCTGAACGGGGAGCGCAGCAAAAGGATCGGGTCGGTCGGCGAATCCGCGACGGTGATCTTCGGGTCATCGGAGAATAAGGTGAGGTCGTCGACGTGGGAGGCACTGACGCCGGGTGTGCCCACGATATAGAGTTCGTCGGCGAACAGCCCGTATTCTTCGGCGGCGCGGGCAGCCACCACCGAACCGTAGGAGTGGCCCACCACGATTTTCCGCGAGTCCGGGAAACGCTCCTCCATGGCGTACTGAAACGCCGCCAGATCGTCCGCGCCGGCGCTGGCGGGAATGCGCGACATGCCTTCAATCAGTGTCGGGGGAGCGGAGTAGCCTTGCCAGACCACCACCGCACCGCCGGTGGCTTCCGCGACGGCTTGGGCCTCTTCCACGGCCAAGGCGAATTTCTCGGGCTCGCCCGAACCCACGCCGGAGACCACCGTGGTCACCGATTGCGGCGGGATCGGCTCGCCGTTTTCGTCGTATTCCACGCCGATCATGACGCTGTACCCATCGGGCCCGCCCTCTAAAACGATCCCGTCCGCCTCTGCGACTATGTCTTGCACTGAGGCAGGCGCGGTTTCCAAGAGCCGTGCGTTGATCTGGGATAACGGTTCGTCCGGGTGGAACACGAGGCGGTCTAAGTCCTGTTCGTGTTCGAGCTTGCATTCTTGGGAGATCGAGGCGGAGCAGGATTTATCGAGGAGGCGCTCCAATAAGGACAAAGCGGCCAGCATGCTTTCGTGGGCGACGCGAAGATGCGGCGGCACGAATGTCGCGGCCAGGGACTCTTTGCTCACGTCGACCATGTGCTGGGCGGCAGCGGCTTCTTCGAGAATCTCCGCGATTTTCTCCATTGTGTCGGCGGGATTGCTCAACGCGCGTCCGAGGTCGGCGAGCTTGTCTAAGCCCGCGTCTGCGGCCTCGCCGGCGAGACCGGCGTTGGAGATGGATGTGCGGGTGGCAGCGGTGTCGTCGATACGCGAGCGCACGGTTCCCGCTGCCCGCCGCAACGCGTCTGCGCTGGCCGAAAGTTCTGATGTGACCAGCATTATTCCGCCTTGAATGCGCAGGCGTGGTCGGCGTCGACTCCGCGGATGGCGGTGACGAATGCGGCTAAATCCTCGACGTGGGTGCGCACGCGCTCGGTGCGGGTGTCCACGCCGTCGGTTAATGCGCTGTGAGCGGCGGCGAGCGCGGCGCTGGTCAGGCTAGGGGTTGCTAAATCGGTGAGCTCAGGGTCGGTCCAGTTGGGCAGCATCGGTAGGTCGGTGGTCGGTGCTTGAACGAAATTCGTTGTGTGGTTCATGCCCTTAACACAACGACAACCAGCACCGATGCACAACGGTGGTCGTATGAACCTGTGGAATTTGAAAACTTATCCACATACCCTTGGTTCCCATGCGTATTGGACTCGTGCAATTCACCGCTTCAGAACGCGTCGCCGACAACCTCGCCGCGCTGAGCGAACATATCCGCGACGCCGCGAACAAAGGAGCGACGCTCATCGTGTGCCCCGAGGCGTCTTCGCAAGCATTCGAATCCGGCCCGCTTCACAAGCAGGCCGAGGACTTGGACGGAGCATTCGCGACCGGGTTGCGCACGCTCGCGGAGGAGCTGGGCGTCACCATCGTCGCGGGCATGTTCCGGCCCGCAAGCGACGGGCGCGTGCGCAATACCGCGTTGATCACGGGGCCTGAGCTGCACGAAGGCTACGACAAGATCCACACATTCGACACCGCCAACTACCGCGAGTCGGATAACGTCGAGCCCGGAACCGAGCTTGTCACCTTCACCCACGAGGGCGCGACGGTGGGTGCCGCGATCTGCTTCGACATCCGCTTTCCCGACCATTTCCAACAGCTCGCGCGCCGTGGCGCCGAGATCGTCGTCGTGCCCACGAGCTGGGCGGGAGGTGAAAATAAGGTCGAAGAATGGATCGCGCTTTCGCGTGCCCGCGCGCTCGATGCAGGGGTGTTCATCATCGCTCCGGATCAGGCGAATCCGGAAGGTTCCACCGGGGCCCGAAATAATTCAGACCCGCTCGGCGTCGGTCATTCCCTCGCCGTCGCGCCCAACGGGACCGTCCTCGCGCAGGGCGGATTCGACGAGGAGGTCATCGTCGTCGACATCGACCCTGCCGAGGCAGGCCGCCGCCGCGCCGCCGTCCCAATCCTTTAAACGCGCCGCAACGACAGCCAATCCACCGCGCCCGCCAAGGATTCCAGGGCAGGTTCACGGACATCGACAACAAGCTCAATTCGCTTATCGACGCCCCCAAACACCGCCGCCCTCACCTCCGCCAGCCGGCTTCCCGTCGCATTGATGACGCTGTGTCCGGGCAGCACCATCTGCTCGCCCCGCGCGTTCCCGCACGTCCAGTACTCGCCGATCGCCGGCCGCCGCCACCAGTTGGGCACATAGAACACCAGTTGACCGAACTGATTCGACGGCAGTGCCGGTGCAAGGTCGTGCCACTCGCCACGCTCCCCGTACGCGCCGGGCACCAGCACCGGAAACGACTGGCCCGGAAGGTATTCCACCTGCATCGGCGCCTCCAGGTAGATGGCGAGCATGTCCGTTCCGTTCCCGCGCAGCTCCTCCACCCCAATGACCTGCGCCGCTGCCGCCGCCGGAATGCCCTGCAGGTCGGCCTCGCGTGCGGCATCCGCCATCGCGTATAGCCCGCGCGTCATCTGCTCCCAGATCGGCTCGATGTCGTGCGGACGGTCCCACAGTGCCTTGAGTAGCGCCTCACCCAGCGGGTTCACCAGCTCCTCGTAGGACTCCGGCGGCAGGCCCAATCGGCGGCGGTCTAAAGCCGTGGTGGAGGACAGGGAGGGGTTGAGCAGGGCGTCGATAAGCGTGCCTGCTTCCTCTGCGCTCCTTGAAAGCTGTAACTCCAGCTCGCTGCGCTCGGTCTCCGAAAAACTCACAAGCTCGTCCATGCTTCAAAGGGTAATGTGTCGCGCCTGCACGCTAAGCTAACCGCGATAGCTCCCCACGCGAAAGGTTCGGCTCATGGAATTCACGCCCTACGACATGCTTGTCGATGTCGGTTGGATCTCCGTCCTCCTCATCGTCGGCAACATTCTCCGCCAGCGTGTCCGTGTGCTGCAACAACTCCTGCTGCCGGCACCCATTACCGCTGGTCTGATCGGGCTGATCCTCGGGCCGGAGGTGCTGGCATTAGTGCCGTTTTCCGACAAGATCGGCGACTACACCTCCATCCTCATCGCCGTCGTGTTCGCCTCAATGGCGTACTCCATGGACCTCGGCGGGTCCGTGGCCAAGGGCGCGCGCAACATGTGGGCCTTTTCCACCACCATGTTCATGTTCCAGTGGGGCCTGTTCGTGCTTGCCGGGGTCTACCTGTTCAAGCCCGTATTCGGCACTGAGGACTGGTTCGGCATGATGCTGCCCGTCGGCTTCGTCGGCGGCTTCGGCACTGCCGCCGCCGTGGGCTCCGCCCTCGAAGACACCGCCGGCGCCACCGCCGCGTCCTCCCTCGGCTTCACCGCCGCGACTGTGGGCACCCTCGTGGCCATCATCGGCGGCGTCATCGTTTCCAACTGGGGCATCCGCAAGGGCAAGGCCACCGAGCTGCAGGGTGACCTGCCCAAGGAGCTGCGGTCAGGCTATATCGAGGACGAGGCTGAGCGTCCCTCCATCGGTAAAGCCACGACCAACCCGTCGTCGATTGAGCCCCTCGCACTCCACGGCGGCTTCGTCGTCTTCACCGTGCTCGTCGCGAACCTGTTGAAGACCCTGATTTCCAACACGTGGGAGAATGTCTCCATCCCGCTGTTCGCCCTGGCGTTCGTCATCGGCTTCATCGGCCGTGGCTTGCTGCGCCTGTTCAAGAAGCCGAATTACCTGGACAAGGACACCGTCACCGCTATCTCCGGTGCCGCGACCGACTACATGATCGCCTTCGGCATCGCCTCCATCGCGCCCGCCGCGCTGGCCGCCTACTGGCAGGCGCTCGTCCTGCTCTTCGTTCTCGGCATCATCTTCTGCCTCTTCTATCTGCTTGTCATGGCGCCGCTTTACTTCGGTGAACAGTGGATTGAGCGCGGTATCTTCGGCTGGGGTTGGGCCACCGCCGCTGTCGCTACCGGTATCGCCCTGCTCAAGATGGTCGACCCCAAGCTCAAGTCCGGCACCCTCAACGAATACGGCGTGGCATATGTCGGCTTCGGCCCCTTCGAAATCGGCATGACTATCCTCGCGCCCATTGCCGTCCTCGCCTCCTTCACCGGCCCATTCGGCTGGGTCTCCACCGTCGTCGCCGTCGGCATTCTGGTGATGAGCTTCGCCCTCAAGTGGGTTCCCGTCAAGAAATCTGCCAGCGCTACGAGCAGCTAGCTGCCGGTTGCTGAGGCTTTCTGCTCCCTGTTGTACGCTCCCCAGAACTTCATCAGCTGAAAGAAGCGCTGGTCTCCCGCAGATGACAGTGTTGCGCTTTGATGCGGAGGCAGCAGTCGTCTGATTCGCTGCGTCAACTGTCCCGAACGCTCCGTGAGCTCGTCCCCCGGGTAGCCGGTGGAGCTTAGCGCCAGCATGATCACCTCCAATTCGTCGTCGGTGAACGTCAGCGGAGGAACCGTGTCGCAATACTCCATGGTGTAGCCGCCGTTGGCGCCGGGCTTCGAGGTGATGTTGAAGCCGAGGTCACGCAAATGCGCGATATACCTCCGCAGCGTCCGCTTATCGACGCCAATCCTTCCCGCCAACTCCCCTCCCTCCATCGGCCGCCCAATCTGCAACAGCCGAATCAGTTCCGCTCCGCGTAAGAAATGAGCGACTTTCTCTTTGCGCTGGTATTTTTCCGTTTCCTCGATCGCGGCCTCAGATGGATGGGGAGGTAGTTCCGGAATGAGTTGGTCGTGCATGGTGGTTTTTCTCCTTGTCGCTTTTTGGTGCTGATTCCCGCAAGAGTTCGACCTCGACCTGGGCGAATCGGGTACTTCCTCGGATGATGCTCCAGGGCTCCCGCTCAAGGAGTCGGAGTACTGGAAACCACCGAAGCACGACAAGGAAGTCAAATTCGACCGCGAACTCGGTAAGGACGAGACGTTCCCACCAGACGGCACCAAGCTCGAACCGAACACCCGCTATGAAGTGCAACAGGGTGGCGGTACCAAGAGCGACATGTCGCGTGGTTACTACTACACGGATGCGGACGGAAACGTCACGCACGTTGACGCTAACGTCAATCGCGAAGAGGGATCAGCGCTCAACTACGACCTGCGTGAGCCGGCGCCGAACACGACGTACCGCGTTGACAATGTCGTCTACAAGACCGACAGCGAGAGCCGCACCGAGCTTGCGGTGATCGAAGACATCAGCCACGAGATCAAGGGTGGTCGTCACCAAGGCATTCAGGGCTCGGTCGGTCGCGAGGCAGACCTGACCATTGATGGCAAGAAGGTGCTCGACTTCGACGGTGGCCACATCAACGCGGCGATGTCGGGTGGTATCCGTGAGGAGATTAACTACACCCCGCAGAACGTCGATGTGAACCAGTCACGCAAGGGCATGGAGAACTACTACGCCCTCGAGCAGAAGTGGAAAGAGCTGTCGCCGAACAATAAGGTAGACGTGGTCATCCGCAACATTTACGAAGAAGACGTGCAGAAGTCAACGGGCGTCAACAGCAACGTCCCTACCAAGTACATCGTCCAATACGATGTCAACGGCAAGGACCCAGTAGAGGTGGTAATGAACAATGTCGGACAATAACGAAGCCCAGGGAGGTCTGCTCGCTGAGCGTGAAGCCATGGTTGCCGTCGCCAAGGAACTCTGGGCACTGCTTCCAGATGATTGTGAGCGCATTACTTGCGAGGCCCTCATGTTTGCTGACTACTCCGAGTATCGCAAGACGGCGATCACGAAGTCGGGCGAGTCACGCAACATCGGATCGCACTATCCCCTGGTGAAAGCGATGGAGAACCTGCGCAAGGTCATGTACAAGCCAGGCAAGGGCACCTGGTACACGGCGCACTTCACCGTCATGCGTCCGGGCAAGGTCACCACCAACTACGACTACGACACTGAGCCAAACTGGTCGGTGAAGCCCGGTGATGCCACCTACGCTGCCGATCTCGAACGCTACCCACGGGAAACACAGCTCATTCCGGCTTGGATGCAGGACAAGCTCGGCGCGTAGGCCCCCAGGCCCACTTCGCGGTTGAACGCCCCAACGTTTCATCACACGCAATACACAACCTGCCTGAAAAGATGTAGGAGAGAATGTGCTCGATCTGATCAAAGATGACTTTACAAAAATTGCCGACCGTTGTGCTGAGGTGTCGAGTGAACTTGGCGGCACTAATCAAGTGGTTGACGTAGCTCGCCGACAACCGGCTGCACACCATGTTCTTTTCCTGGTGCGATTCTGAATTTAGGAAGAACAGGCCATGTGCGCTCGGCGCGAGTGTCTACTTCAGTGAGCAATGCCCACGGCTAGCCACCAGCTATTCCGTCCGCGACTTATATTGCGACTCCCCTTCGACTAGACGGTCGGTCTCTGCCAGTGGGCGCTCTTTTCCAGTGGGCGCTCTTTTCCAGTTGGGGACTCTGTGGGTGGAAGATGCGCTGAAGGCTATTGCGGACATAGACGCCCGCGTTGCGTGTCGTGGCGCATATGACGTGCAGTTTTGATTGTGTTCATTGAGGACAGTCTCGCCGCCGAGATGCCGGAGTGGCGGATATCGTCTTGCCGTGCCAGCAAGGTGTCCGCAATTGAGAGCTTCCTTTTCGCAGGTCAATGGCCCTGTGAGTGCCATTGAGGGCGGCAGTGCCCGCAATCGTCGGGAGCAATATATATGGAGGTCCCTCGAGCGCCAGCTGTTATTCGTGGAGCCGAAAAACACGGAAAGCCTCCCGGAAGAACAGAACAGCCAGAAGGACAGAACAAAGGCACGATCTGAGGCTTCAAACTGACCGAAACCGATGGAAATCATCATTTTCGCCTTGAGTGGAACAGACTCAACTTCTGCGGCGTTGTGGCTATTGACGAACTAAGTTCGGACGAATAGAAGCACAGCAAATCGAGAATTAGGAAAGGAGCGAGACGCCCATGAGCTCGTTCAACCCCACCACCAAGACTCAGGAGGCTTTGCAGCAGGCGCTGCAGCGTGCATCCGCAGCCGGAAACCCGGACATTAGGCCAGCACACCTGCTCCAGGCGATCCTCGAGCAGGAAGACGGTATCGCCGCACCGGTGCTCAAGGCGACCGGCGTTGACCCGGCGACGGTGCAAAAGGAAGCCGCTGAGATCGTCGACGGTTACCCGAAGGCCGAGGGCCAGAACATGGCCAACCCGAACTTCAACCGTGACGGCCTCAACGCGCTGAACGCCGCGCAGGAACTCGCCGGTGAGCTCGGCGACGAATACGTCTCCACCGAGGTGCTGCTCGCCGGTATCGCGCGCGGCGACGACGAGGCAGCCGAGCTGCTCAAGAAGCGCGGCGCCACCTACGACACCATCAAGGCAGCTTTCCCGTCCGTCCGCGGCCACCAGAAGGTGACCACCCAGGACCCGGAGGGCCAGTTCCAGGCACTGGAGAAGTACTCCACCGACCTGACGGCGCGTGCCCGCGAGGGCAAGATCGACCCGGTCATCGGCCGCGATAGTGAGATCCGCCGCGTGGTCCAGGTCCTGTCCCGCCGCACAAAGAACAACCCGGTGCTCATCGGTGAGCCGGGCGTGGGCAAGACCGCCATCGTGGAGGGACTCGCCCGCCGTATCGTTGCTGGCGACGTTCCGGAGTCCCTCAAGGGCAAGACCCTGATCAGCCTCGACCTGGGCTCGATGGTCGCCGGTGCGAAGTACCGCGGCGAGTTCGAGGAGCGCCTCAAGGCCGTGCTGGACGAGATCAAGTCATCCGACGGCGAGATCATCACCTTCATTGACGAGCTGCACACCATCGTCGGTGCCGGCGGAACCGGTGACGGCTCGATGGACGCCGGCAACATGATCAAGCCGATGCTCGCCCGCGGCGAGCTGCGCCTGGTCGGTGCGACGACGCTGGACGAGTACCGCAAGTACATCGAGAAAGACGCCGCCCTGGAGCGCCGCTTCCAGCAGGTCTACGTCGGCGAGCCGACGGTGGAAGACACTATCGGTATCCTCCGCGGACTCAAGGAGCGCTACGAGGTGCACCATGGTGTCCGCATTCAGGACTCCGCACTTGTTTCTGCCGCGTCCTTGTCTGACCGCTACATCACCAACCGCTTCCTGCCGGACAAGGCCATTGACTTGGTCGACGAGGCCGGTTCGCGCCTCCGCATGGAGATCGACTCCTCCCCGCAGGAGATCGACGAGCTGGAGCGCGTCGTGCGCCGCCTCGAGATCGAGGAGATCGCGTTGTCGAAGGAATCGGACGCTGCTTCGCAGGAGCGTCTCAAGGCCCTGCGCAGCGAACTCGCTGATCAGCGCGAGAAGCTCGGCGAAATGAAGGCTCGTTGGGAGAACGAGAAGAGCGAGATCGACAAGGTTCAGCACGCCAAGGAAGAGCTGGAGCGCCTGCGCAACGAGTCCGAGATCGCGGAGCGTGACGGCGACTACGCCAAGGTCTCCGAGCTCCGGTACGGCCGCATTCCGGAACTGGAGGAAGAGGTGGCTGCGGCGGAGCGGGAGGCGTCGATAAGCAATAAAACGATGCTGACGGAAGAAGTCACCCCGGGCGTGATCGCCGAGGTCGTGTCGAGCTGGACGGGCATTCCCGCTGGCAAGATGATGGAGGGCGAGACCGAGAAGCTCCTGAATATGGAGTCTGTGCTGGGTGAGCGCGTTGTCGGCCAGAATGAGGCTGTCGTCGCGGTGTCCGATGCCGTGCGTCGTTCGCGCGCCGGGATCGCGGATCCGAACCGCCCGATCGGCTCCTTCCTGTTCCTCGGCCCGACGGGCGTGGGCAAGACCGAGCTGGCGAAGTCGCTTGCCGAATTCCTCTTCGACGATGAGTCCGCGATGGTCCGCATCGACATGTCCGAGTACGGCGAGAAGCACTCCGTCGCGCGACTCGTCGGTGCGCCTCCGGGATACGTCGGCTTCGACGCCGGCGGCCAGCTCACCGAAGCTGTCCGTCGCCGCCCGTACAGCCTCGTGCTTTTCGACGAGGTCGAGAAAGCCCACCCCGATGTCTTCGACGTCCTGCTTCAGGTGCTCGACGAGGGCAGGCTTACCGACGGCCAAGGCCGAACCGTCGACTTCCGCAACACCGTCATCATTCTGACCTCCAACCTGGGCGCCGGTGGCACCCACGACGAGATCATGGAAGCGGTGAAGCGCGCGTTCAAGCCCGAGTTCATCAACCGCCTCGACGACGTGGTCGTCTTCGACCCGCTGAGCCAGGAGCAGCTCGTCGGCATCGTCGACATCCAGCTGCGCAGCCTCGCTGAGCGCCTGGCCGAGCGTCGCCTGACCCTCAACGTCACCGACGCCGCCAAGCGCTGGCTCGCCGACCGCGGTTACGACCCGGCCTATGGTGCCCGCCCGCTGCGCCGCCTGATCCAGAAGGAGATCGGCGACAAGCTGGCCAAGGAGGTGCTCGCCGGCGCGATCCGCGACGGTGACACGGTGCTGGTGGACGCCAGCGTGGCCGACCCGGCTGCTCAGCCTTCCGGTAGCGAGGAGGCTTCCGATGATGATGTTTCTGTCGGTGACACCGCTGGTCTGACAGTCACGAAGGCAGCCGACTAAGCCGCAATGAAGGGGCCGGCACTCCTGTCGTGCTCCGGAATTGGCGAACGGTAACAATCAAACGGTAACCCCCGTCAGATAGGTATTAAATGTGGGACATAAAGGGTCCCGGTGGGGCAAAGTTACCGTTTGATTGTTACCGTTTGGCGTTTTGGTGGGGGCGCGCGAGCTTGGCGGGACAGCCTATAAGCCGCGGCGCTGTTGCTCACGGGTGATGGTTGTTTGGACCGTCGATATGCAGTAATCAGGCTCGAACATGAGCTGCCTGGGCGTGAGGCGGATAACGGGGTGGCCAAAGTTCTTCAGTAGGTTCTCCCGGTGACGCTCTTTGCGGAGGGTTTCCTCCACCCCGCCGTAGGTTGTCCCGTCGTATTTGACTCCGCCGTCTATTTCCACGACGGTTTCACCGTTCGGCCCGGCGAGGAGGTCGACTTCGATGTGGCGGTGGGCGTCGATAGGTATGCGCACGTGCATCTGCACAGGGATGCCGGCCTCGAGGAACAGACCTTGTGCATAGGGTTCGAATGGAGAGAGCGATCGCGCGCTGCTGGCTTGAATCGCGGCGCGGACATTGCCGATACCGCGGATGGGGCCGAGATCACGAGCGGCTTGCATCATCAATTGGTGGGACATCTTTTGGTACTTCAGCCACGACATCACGACCAAGCCCTCGATGAATCCGTGCTGGGCAGCGATGTCGGCGGCGGTGCGGAAGGGGGTGAGGACGCGGATGCCGTCGACAAGCATGATCTGCTTGGGCGAAACGGTGAGCTTGCGGAAAGTCTGCCCCTTCGGGGTGTTATGGGCGGATTTGTACCCGTTGCTGCCCAGGGTGGTTTCCACTAGTTCGGGTGTGCGTGGCACGACCCACATTCCGTGAATGCGTGCTGCCGACCGGCCGATGAGAACAGCGCGGGTTTTACTCCTTCCGACGGCGACTGCACGAAGCCATTGCTGCTCGTATCGTTTGAGTTCGCGGTAATACTCGCTGGGGATGGCCTGGGTGGGGGCCAACTGAGTGAGCACACCTGATTCGAGCTGGTGCCATGCAGGGTGGCCCGCTTTGGCTGCGCGGAGATTTACCAGCTTGTTGATGGCTTCGTTCTTGTCCATGACTTCACTGTGGACTGGGCTTGGCTGCCGTGCAGTGCAACGATGTACATTTCAGTAGACATTCTCGGCTAATGATGAGGCGCGGCCTAGCTGGGGCGAGGGCCGACCCGCGCTGCCGAATTTGCGAACGGTAACAATGATGAAGCGAACCGTGGGGTTTAGGTTTCTTATAGGCGACATAGGGGTCTGAAAGAGGACATTATTACCGTTGAATAGTTACCGAACGCCGGAAAGACGGCTGGGCGAGCTGGCCGTCGCAGGGCTGAGTGACGACAGACGCGGGTTGCGACAGGAACAAAGGGCTTCGGCACTACAATCTCCGGCATGGAGCCACTGACCACGAAGATCGTCACCCGGACCCCGCTGCCGGGTGTGGAGAACGAGGAACTAGCTGCCCACGACCTGGGCGGTGGGCACTTCGTCGTAGTGTCCGTGCCGTTTTTGGACACGAGCATCAACGTCGGCGACATCGTCGAATGTGTGAAGGTCGGCGGCCAGTTCCACGTCAACCGCAAGGTAGTCAGCGGCGGGGCGGAAACAGTCCGGATCCTGATTCAGTCGCCGGAACCGACGGACATCCCGGAGACACTGCTCGCGTTCGGGTGCCGGGTGGAGGTGGGGCCGGGGGGCATGCT
>ERZ1031273.336-NODE-336-length-18814-cov-6.897009_pt1 | contig 18814 bp, 16 predicted proteins | sample MGYA00516575_ERZ1031273 | MGnify/ENA primary metagenome ERZ1031273 (study PRJEB33718, sample SAMN03159816) | human skin metagenome | collected 2014-02-25 | study: EMG produced TPA metagenomics assembly of the PRJNA266117 data set (Human skin bacterial metagenome... | reverse complement strand
AGATCTCCACGTAAGGAGTCGTCGGCAGCGTCAGATGTGTATAAGAGACAGGGCCAGCGTCATCCTCCAGATGATCAATCTGCGGCTCGGCGATATCTCCGAATTCCCCTTCGTGCAGCCGCCCGAACCCAAAGCAGTCCGCGATGGTCTCCTGCTCCTCCAGGAACTGGGCGCCATCAAAGACTCGCGCGACCACGCTGAACTTGCGCTGACCGGCATCGGCCGCGACATCGCACGCATTCCTGTCGACCCGCGCATGGCGCGCATGCTCGTCGAAGCCGACCGGCTCGGTGTGCTCCGCGACGTGACCATCATCGTCGCCGCCATGACCATCCAGGACGTCCGCGAACGCCCCCTGGAATACCAGGCGCAGGCCGACCAGGCGCACGCCCGCTTCAAGGACACGACCTCCGACTTCCTCGTGTCTTTGAACCTCTGGGACTACATCAAAGACTCCCGCGACGAACTGTCCGGCAACGCCTTCCGCAAACGCATGAAGAAGGAATTCCTCCACTACATGCGCATCCGCGAGTGGTTCGACCTTGTGCGTCAGCTCCGCGACGCTGAAGCGCAGCTCGGGTGGAAGAATGTCTCGTCCGCCGTCGATGCCGCCGACCGCGACACCAACGCGATCCATCAGTCGCTACTTACCGGTCTGCTGTCCAATATCGGTGCCCGCGACGGAAACTCCAAGGAATTCAAGGGGGCCCGCGGGACCCGCTTCATGGTTTTCCCGGGTTCCGCCCTGGCGAAGAAACCGCCGGAATTCGTCATGGCAGCCGAGCTCGTCGAGACGTCGCGCCTTTGGGCGCGCGATGTCGCCGCGATCGACCCGGCGTGGGTGGAGAAGATCGCCCGCGACCTACTCAAGCACTCCTATTCCGAACCGGTGTGGTCGCAGAAGCGCGCCGCGCCGATGGTGCACCAGAAGTCGATGCTTTACGGAGTCACCGTCGTCGCTGACCGCTTGGTCCCGTACCACCGCGTCGACATGGAGGCTGCCCGCGACCTGTTCATCCGCCACGCGCTTATCGACGGCGAGTGGAATGCTCACCATAAGTTCTTGAAACACAACGCGGCCCTGCTCGAAGAAGCCGCTGCCGTCGAGGAAAAGGTGCGCCGCCGCGGCATCGTCGTCGACGAAGACACCCTGTTCGACTTCTACGACCAGCGCGTCCCCAACGACATCGGCACCGGCCGCCACTTCGATGCATGGTGGAAGAAGAAGCGCCAGCACGACGCGTCCTTCCTCGACTTCGACCCCGAGGCATTGCTTAACGACGCCTCCGCCGACGCCGGCGACACCGCCTTCCCCGACACCTGGCGCCACGGCTCCATCGACTATGACCTCCAGTACAAATTCGAGCCCGGCGATCCCTTCGACGGTGTGACGGTGCTCGTCCCCGTTCCTCTCCTCGCGAGACTCGAAGACACCGGTTTCGACTGGCTCGTGCCCGGACTACGCGAGGAACTGGTCACCGAACTCATCCGCTCTCTTCCGAAAGCACTGCGCAAAACGGTTGTCCCGGCCCCGGAATTCGCCGACCGGGCGATGGGCAAGCTCGTCCCGTTCGAAGCTCCCATCACCGAACAGCTCGCCGACGTTTTGCAGTCCCTCGGCGGCCATGGCATCAACGGGTCCGACTTCCGGCCCAAGGCTCTACCGGCGCACCTCACGATGACCTTCGCTGCCGTCGACCGCCGCGGCAAGATCATCGATCACGACAAGCACCTCAGCGCTCTCAAAAACCGCCAGGCCGGCCACATCACGTCTTCTGTGGCCAAGGCGACGAAGAAAGCGGAATCCGACGCCGCCAAAGACTGGACCGCCGATACCCTCGGCGACGTGCCTGAGACCGTCACTACGACGATCGAAGGCAACGATGTCGTTGCGTATCCCGCTCTGGAAGCGACTGCCGACGGCGTCCGCGTCAAGGTCTTCCCCACCAAGGCTGCCGCCGACGCCTCCATGATGACGGCCACGCTCACCATGCTGATGCGCCAGATCCCCGTCAACGTCTCCCAAATGACGAAAGGATTGCCGTTGCGGCAGCGTGTGGCCGTCGATAAGTATCCCCACGGTGGTGCCGCTGGACTCGTCGAGGATGCGCGCGTGGCCGCAATCCGCGACCTTATGATGAAAAATGGCGGCCCCGTGCGCACTCCCGACGAGTTCAAGACACTGCTGGGCGCAGTCAAACCCCAGGTTCCTGGTGCTGTTCGCCGCTCCGTCGTCGCACTCGCCGGCGGAATTGTCGAATACGTCAATATTGCCGCCGAGATCGACAAGTGGGACGGCCCCGCCATCGACGACATCAAGCAGCAAATGCGCTTCCTGCTGCCGAAGAACGCGATCACGATTCACGGCACCGAGAATCTCCAGCACCTTCCGCGCTATATGTCGGCGATCCAAGCGCGTCTCGACGACATGAACCTCGACCCCGACCGCGATGCCGACCGCCAATCCGTCATCGACGATGTCAAGGCATACCGCGATGCCAAGCTCCAACGCCTGCCCGCTAACCGCGCGAAATCCCGGGCAGTCAAAGACATCAATTGGCGAATCCAAGAGCTGCGCGTGAGCCTGTTCGCCCAGCGTCTGGGTACTGCGAAGCCGGTGAGTCCGCGGCGCATCGAGAAGATGATCGACAAGCTCTAGCTACGCTTCGGGCAGTGGACAAGCCCGGGCCGTTGGCTAGAGCTCGTCCATCCCGCGATCCTTGCGACGCATGAGACGGATCTCCGATTCGAAGTCATCGGCGCTTTCAAAGGACTTGTACACGGACGCGAAACGCAGGTACGCGACCTCATCCAGCGCACGCAGCGGCTCCAAGATCGCAAGACCGATTTCATTCGACGGGATCTGGGAGCTGCCGTGGCTGCGTACGATCTCTTCGACTTCCTGCGCGAGTCGCTTCAGCGAGTCATCGGACACGTCACGGCCTTGGCACGCGCGGCGCACGCCGACGATGAGCTTGTCGCGGTCAAAGGGCTCGCTGACCCCGTTGCGCTTCACCACCGTCAACACAGCTTTTTCCATGGTGGTGAAGCGTCCCCCGCACTCCGTGCATTCGCGCCGGCGGCGGATGGCTGCGCCGCCGTCCACGAGACGCGAGTCTGAGACGCGGGAGCTATCGTTCTGACAAAAAGGGCAGTGCACGACACTGCATCTTACCCGTTCGCGGCAGCCTTATTTTCGCCCCCGGTCCGGCTGAACGGTCCCCCTGCTTGCTAGCGCTGCGAGACAGCCGCAATCTGGTTACCCGCATCCTTCGGGACAAAGCCGGCATCCCCGCCGGAGAACGCTCCGCCGAAAGCCGATCCGACAATCAGGGCCAAACCGAAGAGCGCACCCATGAGCGCCGCCCCGGTCTTCTCGCGGCGAGTTTCGAAACTATCGGCGCCGCCCTCATCCCTGTCGGAATGGCCGTTCGGGATAGGACCGTATTTTCGATTGGATGATTCCAGCGTTCGAACATGAACCGGCGTGGCATTGCCGGAACGGCGGCGATCCAGGTCCCAGACATCCGCCGGCTGAACGCGTTGCGGCGTCGCCATAGAGAAAGAATCAGTGCTGTTAGTGCGGGCGATGGAGATGGTCATTGTCGTTCCCTTTCTTGTTGTGTGGTTGCGATTCTATGGCCCCGTTGAACCACCGCCGCCACACCGTTCGAGTAAATGTTCGATAGCTTCTATGTTCGATTTATAGCAAGGCTCCGAATTTTTGTCTAGGCGTACGCGAAATATTTCGAACAAATTTGCTCATACGTGGTAAACAGGAGGCAAGGGAACCGAACGCCGGGCAGCGTCGTCGAAGTATGTGAGGGTGTTCACCCACCACACCGCTAACGACGATCACGGAAAGAAAGAGGACGCAGCCAATGCCGAAACGAGAAGACAAGAAACCTGACCTGAAGTCGTTGACCGAGCGCCAACGACGCATTCTGGAGGTCATCCAGGATGCGGTGGTGCTCCGGGGCTACCCGCCGAGCATCCGCGAGATCGGGGATGCTGCGGGTCTGCAGTCGACATCCTCGGTGGCATACCAGCTCAAGGAGCTGGAGAAGAAGGGCTTTTTGCGGCGCGACCCGAATAAGCCGCGTGCCGTCGACCTGCGCCATCTGCCTGAGACCGCCGGTCGCAAAACTCGCAAGCCGGAGCCGACGCCGGAAGATGCAGCTGCCCCGCGCTACATCCCGGTACTCGGCCAGATAGCAGCAGGCAACCCGATCCTGGCGGAAGAGAATGTGTCGGAGTATTTCCCGCTTCCCGAGGAGCTCGTCGGCGACGGCGATCTCTACCTCCTCCAGGTCGTCGGCGAATCCATGCGCGATGCGGGCATCCTCGACGGGGACTGGGTCGCCGTCCGCACGCAGCCCGTCGCGGAGGAAGGACAATTCGTCGCCGCGCTTATCGACGGGGAGGCGACCGTCAAGGAATTCCACCAAGACTCCTCCGGTGTGTGGCTTCTGCCCCACAACGAAGCTTTTGCCCCCATTAAGGGCGACGATGCGGAAATCATGGGTCTGGTTGTCTCTGTTTTCCGCCGGCTCTAACCTCCCCGTCCGGGGGTGAATCGGGCACACCCGGACACCCGCTGGCCCGATTGCGTTCTCTTTGTGGGAATAATGGTGCACGAGCGTGAGTGCCTCGCACGCGATGTTCGAGGCCCCGGAAGGAAGTGCCCATGTACGCCGAAGAACGGCGCCGCCAAATCGCGTCCCTGACAGCAGTCGAGGGGCGCGTCAACGTTACCGAACTCTCCGACAAATTCGACGTCACAGCTGAGACAATCCGCCGCGACCTTGCTGTCCTCGACCGCGACGGCATTATTCAGCGCGTGCACGGCGGTGCGGTGTCGAGTCAGTCGTACCTGACCACAGAGCTTCCCTTGGACACCCGCCTCCGCTCGGCGACGACGGCGAAGTCAGCGATCGCGAAAGCCGCGCTGCAGTTTTTGCCTTCCGGCGAAGGATCGGTCTTCCTCGACGCGGGCACGACGACCAACGTCCTCGCAGGATTGATCAAAGACGCGCCTGGTGCACCGTCATTGTCGTTCGTGACGAATTCTTTGCCGATCGCAGTCGATCTGTCCAGCTCGGGAAAGCTCAACATCCAGTTGCTTGGCGGCACTGTGCGCGCCATTACGCAGGCAGTTGTCGGGGACACAGCGCTTCGCACGCTCGCGCTTTTGCGTGCCGACGTCGCGTTCATCGGCACCAATGCCCTCACCGTCGATCACGGCTTATCGACGGCCGACGCACAGGAAGCGGCAGTGAAATCAGCAATGGTGACCAATGCCCGCAAGGTAGTTGTGCTGTGCGATTCCTCGAAGTTGGGAAGCGATTACCTGGTCAGCTTCGCGGGGCTCGACAGTGTCGACGTCGTTGTCACGGACACCGACGCACCGTCATCCTTCGTCGATGAGCTGACCGAGCTCGGCGTCGACGTGATCCTGGCCGACTAAGCCCCCTCCCGCACTGGTGCCCCGATTGTTGAGCACAGTCACACAACCGGGCATACTCGGACATAAAGGGACACGACTCCTCTACCCCCATATTGGAGGAGCCTCGCCCAGCGCACGCCAAGGGCCAGGAAGGGACACGCACCGTGATTGTGACATTCACCGCCAACCCGAGCATCGACGTGACAATGTGCGTCAATCGTCTTGAACTCGGCGGAGTACTCCGCGTGAACCGCAGTCTCAGGCAGCCCGGGGGTAAAGGAATCAACGTCGCCAGCGCCATGGTGAAAGCCGGCCGCGACACCGTTGCCATCGCGCCCGCCGCCCAGCACGACCCCTTTGTCGCTCTTACGGCTCGGGCTGGTCTCCCACTGCGGACGATTCCGGTCGACGGTGCAGTCCGGACGAATACCACCGTCACCGAAGCCGACGGGCGAACGACCAAGCTCAACGAGCCCGGCGCAGCGCTCACGGAGACCGTCAGGCGAGCGCTTGAAGCGGAGCTCACTACGGCTGCATCCGCACCGGCAACGAAGGCAGTGGTCCTCGCCGGGTCGCTTCCGCCAGGAGCACCAGCAGATTGGTACCCGACACTCATCCGCGCTCTGCGCGCGACCTGCCCCGAGGTGCTGATCGCTGTAGACACTTCGGACGAACCGCTCAAACAGCTGGGGGAACAGGTGAACGGGGCGGCGCCGGACGTCGTCAAGCCGAATGCTTTTGAGCTTGGTCAACTCTGCGGACGCGACGGTGCCGAACTCCAACGCCAAGCAGAAAGCGGCTGTTTCGAACAGGTCGCAGATGCCGCGCGGGAGCTCGTCGAAAAGGGCATGAGCGACGTGCTCGTCACCCTCGGTGGAGCCGGCGCATGCCTTGTCACCGCGCACGGCGCATGGCACGCCGCCGCCCCACCCGCGCAGGTGCGCTCCACCGTCGGTGCGGGCGACAGCGCACTGGCAGGCTATGTCCTAGCGCGCCTGAACGGCGCGGATTTCCCCGACGCGCTCCGCCACGCCGTCGCCTACGGCACCGCAGCCGCCGCGAACCCCGGCACTGAAAGCCCCTCCCCGGACGACATCGATCTCGAACGCACCCTAGTGCGCGAACTCTAAGAAAGGCCACACCGTGTCTTCACCCACCATCACCCCGGACCTCGTCCGGCTCGACTGCGACTTCGGGGAAACGCCCGGCGATGTCATCGGACACCTCGCTTCGATCGTTGCGGAGGCAGGACGAACCAACGAGCCGAGCACGCTTGCCGACGCCGCCACCGTCCGCGAAGAGAAAACCGGCACCGGCGTCAACGGCCGCGTGGCAATCCCCCACTGCCGCACCTCCGCGGTGAAAGAACCGACGCTTGCTTTTGCGCGTCTGTCCCGCCCCGTCGATTTCGCAGGCCCAGACGGCGACGCCGAACTCGTCTTCCTCATCGCCGCCCCTGAGGGAGGCGGCAAGGAACACTTGAAGATTCTGTCGAAGTTGGCGCGGGCGCTGGTGCGGGGGGATTTCGTCGATAAGCTGCGCACTGCCGCGACCCCTGCGGACATCGTCGCAGCCGTCGACGAGGTGCTCAGCGCGACGAAGAAAAGCAGCTCGGGCGCAGCATCCGCGCCGAAGAAGCACATCGTCGCCGTCACGTCGTGCGCAACGGGCATCGCGCACACCTATATGGCCGCCGACGCTCTCGAACAGGCGGCGCAAGGCCGCGACGATGTCGAGCTGCGCATCGAACCTCAGGGGTCGTCGGGCGGCGGCCGGGTCGACCAGGAGTTCATCGATTCGGCGGATGCCGTCATCTTCGCCCACGATGTTGCCGTGCGCGACCGGGAGCGCTTCGCGGGCAAACCTGTCGTGGACAGCCCTGTCAAGCGTGGCATCAACGAGCCCAACGCGATGATCGACGAGGCGATCGCCGCCGCCGACAACCCGCACGCCCGGCGCGTTCCCGCCACCGCTGCCGAAGCGCGCGGCGACGTCGGCTGGGCGAAGCGCATCCAGCAAGCCGTCATGACGGGCGTGTCCTACATGGTGCCGTTCGTCGCAGCCGGCGGGTTGTTGCTCGCGCTCGGTTTCCTCGTCGGCGGCTACGACGTCGCAGGTGGTTGGCAGGTCATTCCGCTCGAGTATTCGCCGACGAACTTACCGGGCAACGACGTGCTTATCGACGGAGCCCCCGTCCCCTTCGACCGCTCCGGCTGGGCCTTGTACCTGGGAGCGGTCCTCTTCGCCATCGGGCAATTGGCAATGCAATTCGTCGTCGCTGCTCTCTCCGGCTATATCGGCTACGGCATCGCCGGGCGTCCCGGCATCGCTCCTGGTTTTATCGGCGGCGCTATCTCGGTGATGGTCGGCGCCGGTTTCATCGGCGGTTTGGTCACCGGTCTGCTTGCCGGTCTCATCGCGTATTGGATCGGCTCGTGGAAGGTGCCGCGCTGGCTCGGTTCGCTGATGCCGGTGGTGATCATTCCTCTACTGACTTCGCTGGCCGTGGGTCTGCTCATGTTCCTGCTGCTCGGTCGCCCGCTTGGCGCAATCATGACGAGCTTGCAGGGGTGGTTGGAGTCGATGAGCGGCTCGTCGGCAATTCTGCTCGGCGTCATCGTCGGTCTCATGATGTGCTTCGACCTCGGCGGCCCCGTGAACAAGGCTGCCTACCTTTTCGGTACTGCAGGTCTGTCAGCGGGAACCGACGCCGCCTACGAGGTCATGGCTGCCGTGATGATCTCCGGCATGGTCCCGCCGATCGCCCTGTCTGTTGCGACATTCCTCCGCGCAAAGCTTTTCACTCCGGCTGAGCAGGAGAACGGCAAATCAGCGTGGCTGCTCGGCTTGTCGTTCGTGTCCGAGGGTGCGATCCCGTTCGCCGCGGCCGACCCGTTGCGCGTCATTCCGTCGATGATGCTGGGCGGCGCCGCTGCCGGCGCGACCTCGATGGCGCTCGGCGTGGGAGCGAAGGCACCGCACGGCGGCATCTTCGTCATTTTCGCGTATGAGCCATGGTGGGGCCTCTTCATCGCCCTGGCGGCCGGAGTGGCAGTCGCAGCACTTGCCGTCATCGCCGCCAAGCGCCTGTGGCCCAACAAGACCATTGAGGAGGCAGCGCACAACGCTGTGACTCCCGAAACGACACCGACAGCCTCCGCCGCGTAACCGTTCGGCACTGCAAAAATCTCCTACGATAGGTCGCAAACGCGCCCCAAAGAAAGGACTTCACATGGCTTCCAAAACAGTCACCGTCGGCTCCACCGTAGGGCTGCACGCCCGCCCAGCGACCGTGATCGCGGAAGCGGCCGGCGAGTACGACGACGACATCATTCTCACCCTCGTCGGCGGCGACGAGGATGACGAGACGGATGCCGCATCGTCCCTGATGATCATGGCCATGGGAGCAGAGCACGGCGCCGAGGTGACTGTCTCGTCCGATAACGACGAGGCCGTCGAGAAGATCGCGGCACTCATCGAGTCCAACCTGGACGACGAGTAAGAAAACGTCGCCCGTCCGAGCTCCGGCTTCAAGTGCCGGAGCTTTTTCTATGTCGGCCCTCTCGGCCCGAACAGGGTGTCTACTGCCGCGTACCGGTGGTAATCGTTGGGCACGAGGTATCCGCGGGGCGAGCGCCACCTCGGTGTTCCCCGCACGCGTTCGATGCGGCCGCGTTTCGCGCGCCACGGGTCGTCGTCGTTGACGCGGTTGTGGTACCTGCACAGCGGTGCGAGATTCGCGGCGTTGGTCTCTCCCCCGTTCTTCCACGCTGTGATGTGGTGGATTTCGCACGCATCAGCTCCGTGACGGCAGCCGGGCACCGGGCACACAGGCGAGGACACCCGCGCGAGGTCGCGCTGCTTCTGATTCGCCAGCCGCTGCGCGCGGTAGAGGTTCACAGGACCTTCTTGCGGGTGCACGGCGGCGAGTTCGAGTTCTTCGCTGACGCATTGCTGGAGGAATTCCGCACCGGTCATGGTGGTGGCGTCGGTAAGCCCGAGGCGGATATCGTCGCCGTCCCCCGCCATGATCCGGCTGTATGCGGGCAGCGGCACGAGCACTATGGGTCGCGGTACGGCGACCGGGACACCGGCATTACCGCTGCGCATGAGCTGCAGGAAGTTTGCGAGCATTTGCGGTGCGGCGGCTTTCGACGGGTCGATGCCGCGCAGAAGCGCGTGCTCGAGGTCGGCGAGATCGCGTTCGTCGGCGGTGACGGTCATCGTGCGGCGTCCGTTGCGCGTTTTCGAGAAGCGCAGTTGCTTCCGCGCGGGTTTCTTTTCCTCGCCGATCAAAGCTTTCGCTTTACGACGCACCGTCTCATACCTCCCGCTCACCCCCAACAGCTCGAACCGCAGCTCCCACTTCTGGCGGGGATCTTTGACTTTCTTGAGCTGTTTCTCGATGAGCGCCAGCTGGTCGATGCTCATCTTCCGCGAGCGCACCACCTCCACGGCGAGCCGCTGTTGCGCGGTCCATGTGGTGGTTCCAAAGTAGGTGTCACGGACGAGCTGCCATTCGTCGACATGGCAAGGTCGAATGCCGGCGGCAAGGGCGGCCTCGCGGTCGAAATCGGCGAGGACGTCCAAGGCGTCGGCAGTCTGCGTGTCGAGGAATGAAGCAAATGCGCTCATACCCCGCAGATTAAAGATCAGCGCGGAACCGTCAATAGAGACGGATATGGGCCTGTGGATAACGCGAGTTGTCCACAGGCTGACAGGCCCCGGGATGCGCGCGGTGTCTCCCGCGTGGTTTAATCGCGGGTTTCGACCGTCGCTGCGCGGTCGCGGGTGGGAAGGAGCCGGCCCTCGCCGAGGGTGCCATACGCCCACCGCATGACCGGGTACAAAACCATGATGCCGATGGAGCCGAGCGCGATGCCCTCCAAAGTGATATTGCCGATCTCGAAGGTGAGGTTGCCGATGCCGACGATCAGGGCGACTGCCGCCATCGTGAGGTTGACGGGGTTGTTGAAGTCGACATGGTTGTCCTGCCAGATACGCACGCCCAGCATGCCGATGAGTCCATAGAGCACCAGGCATGCGCCGCCGAGCACGCCGGCGGGAATGGTGAAGATCAAAGCACCGAATTTGGGCACGAACGCGAGCAGGATGGCGAAGACTGCCGCCACCCAGTAGGCGGCTGTGGAGTAGACGCGGGTGGCCGCCATGACGCCGATATTCTCGGCGTAGGTGGTGGTTCCGGAGCCGCCGAAGCCACCGGCGAGGGTGGTCGCGATGCCGTCGCCGATAAGGGCGGGCCCGGCGAGGTCGTCGAGGTCGCGGCGCGTCATCTCGGCGACCGCTTTGACGTGGCCGACATTCTCGGCGATGAGGACGACGAGCACCGGCAGCGTCACCAGGATCGCTGAGAGATGGAATTCGGGGGTGTGGAACGTCGGCAGACCGATCCACGGAGCAGCGGCGATGGTCTCGCCTGCGTCTTCGGCAAGGTTGCCGGTCACAGCCGCGAAGATCCACCCAGTGACCACACCGATGAGGATGGACAAGCGCGTAGCCATACCGCGCAGGCACGCGGTGGCGATCAGAATCGTCGCCAGGGTGACCAGGCCGACGGTGGGCTGCGTCTGGGTGTTCGCCACAGCAGTCGGCGCCAGATTCAAACCGATCAGCGCGACGATCGCGCCTGTGACCACGGGCGGCATGACAGCGTCAATGACGCGCTTGCCAGCCCAGGTGACCAGCAGCCCCACACCGATAAGCGCGAGACCTGTCACGAGAATGCCGCCGAGCTGCGCACCAATGCCGTGCTGCTGCGACGCCGTCAGCGGGGCGATGAACGCGAACGACGACCCCAGGTAGCTAGGCAACCGGTTCCGCGTAATTAACAGGAAGATGATGGTGCCCAAACCGGAGAACAGCAGCGTGGTGTTCACCGGGAAGCCGGTCAGGGTGGGTACCAGCAGCGTTGCGCCGAACATGGCGATGACGTGCTGCATGCCGATTCCGATTGTGCGCGACCAGCTCAAGCGCTCTTCTGGCGCAACAACAGATCCAGGTTGGATGGTTTTGCCGTCACCGTGGACGGTCCAGGAGGGAATAAAGCTCACAGACTCACAAATCTAGCACCGCGTCGGGCCACGGCGAATTCGTCTCAGCCGACTACGAATTCGGAGTACTGGTCGGCGAGGACGCGGGGCAGGCGGACGTCGATAAGCGTGCCTTCTTCCTTGTAGTCCTCGCTGCGTACTGTGCCTTCTTCGTGGAGGCGGGAGACGATGTCGCCGCGCGTGTACGGCACGAGCATTCTCGCGTGCGCGTCGAGCGTGTTGAGGAACATCTCGATGCGGCCCTCGAGCTCCGCGATGCCTTCGCCCGTTCGCGCGGAGACGAACACGACGTCGCGGCCCGAATCGGCGAATGCGTGGCGCAGCTCCGCCAGCACGACCGGATCAGCTTGGTCGATCTTGTTCACCACGACGATCTCGGGCGGAATCTCCTCGCCTGTGTCGCGCGTGATTTCGGCGAGCACCTCGGTCACGGCCTTGATCTGCTTCAGCGGGAACGGATCGGAACCGTCGACGACGTGCAGCATCAAGTCCGCGCCCGCGACCTCCTCGAGGGTGGACTTGAATGCTTCGACGAGCTGCGTGGGCAAGTGGCGGACGAAACCGACGGTGTCGGTGAGCACGACGGAACGGCCGTCGGCGAGCTCGGCTTTGCGTGTCGACGGATCCAGCGTCGCGAAAAGCGCATCCTCCACCAGCACGCCCGCATCCGTCATTGCGTTGATGAGCGACGACTTGCCCGCGTTGGTGTAACCCGCAATGGCGATCTTCGGAATGGTCGAACGCTGGCGCTGCGCGCGCTTGACGTCGCGAGCCGTCTTCATGCCCGCCAGCTCGCGGCGCAGCTTCGCCATCTCGGAACGCAGTCGGCGGCGGTCCGCCTCGATGCGCGTCTCACCTGGGCCGCGCAGACCCACGCCGCCGTTGGAGCCCGCGCGTCCGCCTGCCTGGCGCGACAGGTTGCCGCCCCAACCGCGTGTGCGCGTGTAGAGGTACTCCATTTGCGCGAGACTGACCTGGGCCTTGCCCTCTTTCGACTTCGCGTGCTGTGCGAAAATATCGAGAATGAGCATAGTGCGGTCGATCACCTTGACCTTCAGCGCTTCCTCGAGCGCCACCATCTGGCCGGGCGAGAGCTCACCGTCGCACACCACGGTATCGGCGCCGGTCGCGTGCACGACGTCGCGCAGCTCGCTGACCTTGCCCGAGCCGATGTAGGTGCCCGGGTCCGGCTTATCGCGCTTTTGGTAGAGCATCTCCACGACGTCGGCGCCAGCGGTCTCCGCCAGCGCGGCCAGCTCGTTCATGTTCGCTTCGACCTCGGCAATCGTTCCCTCGGTCCACATGCCGACTAGGATGACCTGCTCGAGGCGCAGCTTGCGGTACTCGACCTCGTAGATGTCCTCGTGGTCTTCGGAGCGGATCTCGGTGTCGCGGATGACGCGTCGAAAAGCGTTGCGCTCGGCCAGATCCAGCGAACCGACCGTCGGGTCCGCGCTGCCGCGCGAGGCAGGCGGAGCGTTGTGGCGGAACGCTTCCGCGAGGAGCTTGTCGTGGGCCGTCTCATCGTCGGAGTCGGCGGAGAATACGGAAAAAGGTTTCGTCATTGAGTCCTTATTGTCGCATGGCTGCATGTCCAGGCAAATGAACGCCCTCGTCATTCGCAACCGCGTGCGACGGCGGATTGTTCCCTTCCGCCACCCCGGCACTAGGATCGGGAGATATGAGTGAGACGATCACGACAGATCTTTCCAGCATCGGCATGGGCTATTCGCGGTGGCAGGACGCCGTCGAAGCCGCGATCGCGTCGAATCAGCTCGCGGTGACGGGCGAGGTGCGCGGCGGCCAGCTGATCCAGTTTTCAGACCCGTCGGGCGCCCAGCTGAACATTTTGGCTGTCGAGCCGTTCGCGACATTCGCCGGTTTCGATTCGACGACGCGCACGTACGCGCATGTCACGATGCTCAACGACGTCGTGGGCCTGTGCGATGTCGTCGATCCGATGGGCAACGCGATCGCGTCCGTCACGGCGAATATCGCGCAGGGGCCATTGCTTGTTGACGAATCCACCCTCCAGTGGCAAGAAATGGGCTTCACTGCCCTGGCTATTGACGTGCAGCACTACAGCAGCGTCGACGAATACCTCGCCGCCACCGGCGAGACCCTGGGGACGATCGTGTCCGAGGGCGCTGAGCGCGTGAATTCCGGTGCCGCTGCTGCCCCGGACGCCGCCGCGGCATTCTCCGCCCGCGTCCTGGAGGCTGAGTACCGCACCAACACGTTGACCGGCGAGCGCTTCGTTCACATCTCCGTCGACGGCGCGTTCCCCTTCGACGTAGTCCTGCCTGACTCCGGCGCCGAGCTGCCGGAGCGCAATTCAGTCATTGCTGGCACCGCGGTGCTCGCTGGCCAGGTCGCAATGGCTGCCGGTTGCGGCGGTGGCGGCGGTTGCGGTGGCGGCAGCTGCGGTTGCGGCGGACACTAGTCAGCTAGGAAAGCAAGGACACGGAGACGATGGGCCGAAGCAGCCGCAACGTGGAGTCGGCGATTTGGCTGACGCTCGCGCTCGTCGTCGCGATTGTGCTGGGCACACGGCTCGGCCCGCCGGGTCTGCTCCTCGGGATCGCGTTGGCTGCGGTGGCGTTCGTGGCGTATCGCAAAAGGACGGTGGACCCAGAGGTGGAGTCACTGAAATCGTCGCTGCGGGTCGCGCGCGACGATATCGCCCAAGTGGTCGCCGAGTACGAGGATTTCAAGTCGGGCACCAGCACGGATGCGCTCGCGGAGCGCACTCTCACCTACCGCGCGTTGGCGACGCCGCACAGCGATATTCCGGCGATCGAGGATTTCCACCTGCGCCTCGGTTCGTCACGGCGTTTCCTGTCAAGGGTGGACACGCATTTGCGCAACGACGATCTGGACCGCCACGCGCTGGAGCGCATGATCAATATTGCGGATCAACGGGCAATGGAGCTCGCGGACTCGTGGGCTGACGCGCGTCGCGCCGCCCGCAGGTTAGGTCCCGCTTAAAGCATTTCGCTTATCGACGAAGCGCCCCCAGCTCCACTTCTCCCCTCCCCACGATCATCGACGGTCCCGTCATGGTGGCCTGACCGCCTTCAATGGCGATAGTCAAGGCACCGCCCGGAACGTTGACGGTGACGGAGCCGTTCTCGATGCCGGCGTCGGCAAGCGCTGCCCGCGCCGCGGCGACGGTTCCTGTTCCGCAGGAGCGCGTCTCTCCCACTCCGCGCTCCCACACGCGCATGTGTACGGCACCGTCGGCCATCTCGGTGAGGATTTCCACGTTGACGCCCTCGGGGAAGAAGTCGTGATCGAAGGCGGGCTGGACCAACTTCATCGCCTCAAGTTCTGCGGCGGTCAGCCCTGGGATGACTGCGGCGAGGTGCGGGTTTCCAACGTCCACGCCGAGGCCCGCGAAATCGAACTGCCCCATGCGCGCGGTGGATACGCCGGTGACCTCCACGGGCCCCATGCCGACTTCCACCTGGGCGTGCGACGGACCATGCGGGCCCTCGCCCGTCAGCTCGTGAACGACGATGTGCTTGACACCCGCGCGGGTCGCCACGTCGAATTCGCGCTCCGTCTCCAGCCCCTGAGCCATCAGTACGTGCGCGAAGACGCGGATGCCGTTGCCGCACATTTCCGCGATCGAACCGTCGGCATTGCGGTAGTCCATGAACCACTTAGCGTCATCACCGTCTGCGCGAACGACGCGCAGAAAACCGTCGCCGCCGATGCCTGCGCGGCGATCGCAGAGGGAGGCGACGAGGTCGTCGGTCAGGACACCGAGGGTGTCGAGCTGATCGTCGACGTCGATAAGCACGACGAAGTCGTTCTCCGTGCCGTGCGCCTTGATGAACGGCAGGGTGGACAAATACTTGTTGCTGTAAGTCACGCCAGCGAGTCTAGCGCGGCGCGCAGCAGCGCCTCCGGGTCCTGATCCGCGTCGACCCAGGCGATTCGCTTATCGCGGTTGAACCAGGACCGCTGCCGGCGCACGTAACGGCGGGTGCCGGTCATTGTCGACTCGATTGCTTCTGCGAGGGTGCAGCCCCCAGCGAGATAGTCCAAGACCTGCGCATAGCCGATGGCGCGGCCGGCGGTGGAATCGGGCGTAAGGCCGGCGTCGATAAGCGTGCGCACTTCGTCGACGAAGCCACGGTCGAACATGAGCTGCGTGCGTTTTTCGATGCGGGGATTGAGCCATTCGGCGTTCGTGCGCAACCCGATGATGCGCGTGCCCCAGCGCGGCGGGGCGTCTTTCGGCGGTTGCGAGGCCTGGAAGGGCTTGCCGGTCAACTCGATGACTTCGAGTGCACGGACGGTGCGACGCGGGTCGTTGTCCTCAATGATGCTCGCGGCCTGCGGGTCGATGTCCATAAGCTCAGCGTGGAGAGCCTGCACCCCGATCTCGGCCTGGCGGGCCTCGTACTTGGCGCGGACGGCGGGATCGGTGGGCGGGAACTGCCAGTCGTCGATGAGCGACTGCACGTACATCATGGACCCGCCGACGAGGATCGGGACCGTGCCGCGGGCGGCGATCTCCTCCACGACTTCGCACGCGCGGGCTTGATATTCGGCGACTGACGCCGTGCGCGTGACCTCCCAAATATCCAGCAAATGGTGCGGGATTCCGCCGCGTTCGGCGGGCGGGAGCTTCGCGGTGCCGATATCCATGCCGCGGTAGAGCTGCATCGAGTCGACGTTGACCACTTCCCCGCCGAGCTCGCGTGCGAGGGCGATGCCGAGGTCCGATTTGCCGGACGCCGTCGGACCGACGACCGCGATGGGAGTGACGGGCAGATCAGGCATGGTCCACCTGCCACGTCGCGACGAAGCGTCCGACACCGTGCGTCGCGTCCTGCGCGATGAGCCGCTGGTTCGACGCATCGAGTGCCGCGAGCTCGTGCCACAGGGCGGGCTCGACGACACCGCGTGCCGTAAGCTCGTCCGGCAACGCGCCGCGGCCGTCCAAAAAGCGCGCCATCTGCTCGTGCGTGTCCAGCGCACCGTCGATGAACGCGAGCGGCGCGCGCTGCGTCAGGCCTGCCGACCCATCGACGACGACCACCGTGAGCACCTCCGGGTCGAGCGGGGCGATCGTGCCACGCGAATCCGTCACGCGTGTGGCCGCGTCCCCCAGCACGTACCGCGCGACGAGCTCCGCCAAGTAACTCCCCTCGCCGACGGTGATCTGCGGCGCGCCCCACGCCGCGAACGAACCCGTGCGTTCCGTGCGCCACTGCGCGTCGCGCGAGCCCACAATGTGGATGTCGCGCGGGTCGTGCGCGGTCAGCTCGCGGATGGTGCGCACAATGTCGCGCCCGGCCTCATCCCGCGGCGCGAGCTCTACCACCAGTGCCGGAGACCCCGGCACGACGCACACATTGAACTGATTCACGTCCACCACCCTATCCAGTGCCTCCCGATCCGCGGGCAAACGGTTCCAACCGCCTGACATTGAGGCACGGGGGCCGGTAAAGTCTCAAAGCGTTACGGCAGCCGTGTCGCGCGGCACAAAGATGAAAGGACTGGCCCCCACCATGACGCAGCCCCCTACCGACGGACAGAAGCCGACTCCGAAGCCTGCGGCACCTTCGCCCGGATCGATGCCGACGAAGGCGCCCAAGCCCGGACCGCGCCCGGGGGCCCGCCCGGCGAAGGTGGGGGCGTCCACTCCGTCGCCGGTTCCTGCGATGCCGGCCGCACCCGCCGTCGACACCGCAGCGGCGAAGAAATTCGGCCGCGTCGACGAAGAAGGCACCGTTTACGTCACCCGCGGCGGCACCGAGCGCGCCGTCGGTTCGTGGCAGGCCGGCACCGCGGAAGAGGGCCTGGAGCACTTCGCCCAGCGTTTCGGCGACCTGACCACTGAAGTCGGTTTGCTGGAGAACCGTCTCGCTGCGCGCCCGGAGGACGCCAACTCTGTGCGCACGCAGGCGCAGCAGCTCATCGATTCGCTTGATGAGCAGGCGGTGGTCGGTGACCTCGACGCCGTCGAAAAGCGCTTGAAGGAGCTCCTCGGCCAGGCGGATATCGCCGGCGAGAAGGCCAAGGAAGCCAAGGAAACCCGTCGCGCCGAAGCGATCGAGCGCAAGGAGACCCTCGCTGCCGAGGCCGAGGACATCGCCGCGAATTCCACCGAGTGGAAAGCCGCCGGCGACCGTATCCGCGCGATCCTCGACGAGTGGAAGACGATCCGCGGCATCGACCGCAAGACCGACGACGCGCTGTGGAAGCGCTACTCCAAGGCCCGCGACTCGTTCAACCGCCGTCGCGGCGCCCACTTCGCCGAACTCGACCGTGGTCGCGCAGCTGCAAAGGCCGCCAAGGAAGACATCATCGAGCGCGCCGAGAAGATCAAGGACTCCACGGAGTGGAACGAAACGGCCCGTGCGTTCAGCGACCTGATGAAGGAATGGAAGGCTGCCGGCCGCGCACCCCGCGACGTGGACGACAAGCTGTGGGAGCGCTTCCGCTCCGCGCAGGACCACTTCTTCGCCGCGCGCAACGCCGTCAATGAGGAGCGCGACCGCGAGTTCGAGGCCAACGCGAAGGCGAAGGACGACCTCATCGCCGAATACGGCCCGCTGATCGACCCGGAGAAGGGCCTGGGCGCGGCGAAGTCGAAGTTGCGCGAGCTGCAGGAGAAGTGGGAGGAGATCGGTTTCGTTCCGCGCGGCAAGATCCGCGAGTACGAGGACAAGATCGGCGAGATCGAAAAGCGCGTTTCCGACGCCGAGGAGCGCCAGTGGCGCAAGTCGAACCCGGTCCAGCAGGACAAGGCGAACCAGTTCCAGGTCAAGGCCGACGACTTCCGCGCGAAGGCTGAGGCCGCCGAGGCCAAGGGCAACGCCGCGAAGGCAGCGGAGCTGCGCGCGCAGGCTGAGCAGTGGCAGGAGTTCGCGGACGTCGCGGCGAAGGCTCTCGACGACTAACTTGCAGCCGCTTCTCTTTTCCACTGGCGCCGATGCCGAAGAGGTCGTCGGCGCGTACGCGTTTTCGGCAACACTCGCCATCCAGGACATCACCGGCGACGCGCATTCAGGGATCACGGCCTCTCACATCGCGAAACGGCTCGAGGCGTCCGCGGAGTCCGAGTCGTACCTGTTCGCGCTGACCAGTGTTCGGGCGCCGCGTCCGCTCGGCGCGCACGGGTACCCGGAGATCACGGTCGACGACCTCGCTGACATCGACGCCTGGGTGTTCATCTCCCTGCCGCTTCTGGAAGACACCAGCGTCATCGAAGCCTCCGTCACGCTCGACGCCGCCATCGCGCCGCTGCCCGGCGAGCCCGTCCCGGAAGAGCCGTGGG
>ERZ1031273.335-NODE-335-length-19290-cov-9.055056_pt1 | contig 19290 bp, 22 predicted proteins | sample MGYA00516575_ERZ1031273 | MGnify/ENA primary metagenome ERZ1031273 (study PRJEB33718, sample SAMN03159816) | human skin metagenome | collected 2014-02-25 | study: EMG produced TPA metagenomics assembly of the PRJNA266117 data set (Human skin bacterial metagenome... | reverse complement strand
ATGGTACTGCACTCGGGAGGGTGTGGGAGAGTAAGTTACCGCCGACCAAAAACTTCACATATTAGACCGGCTACCTGCCCAAAGACTGGCACGGTAGCCGGTCTTTTGTCGTGTCTAGGTATCCCTCTACAACTGGGTGCAATCTACGGTTGTGGAATAGGCAACCCGGAGAACCCTGGAGTGGTGAATCGACGCTTCTTCCCGCTCAGAGGATCAGTGAAGCTGAGTCCTACTGAGCTGAGCAGCATCGGTTTAGCGAAGTACTCCTCGTCGAGAGCGTGGATGCGGGGATAGATCGGATCGCCGTGAATCGGGATGCCGGCGGCGAGCATCTGCACCCGGAGTTGGTGGGTGCGCCCCGTGACAGGGTGAAGGAGATATCGCGCGGCGCCGGGGCGGTCGGTTAGTGGTTGGATATCGGAAACGTGTGTGAGGGCATTCGGCTCCTGGTCGGAGAGAATGCGTGCGGCCGGCTCGCCTTCGGTCTTCTCGATGTGGTGCTCCCATTTAAGGGGAGCGTTGAGCCCAATATCGTCGGCGATCGCCTCGTAGATTTTGTCTACTTCACGGCGGGCGAAGAGCTCCTGGTAGGCGCCACGGAGCTCTGCGCGTTTGGTCAGCAAAATCAGGCCGGATGTCGCCCGGTCGAGGCGGTGTGCCGGCGTCAGCTCCTGGTTGCCGGTCGCCCGGCGTAGCCGAACGGTGACGCTTTCCGTGATGTGCGATCCCCGCGGCGTCGTAGCCAGAAAGGGCGGTTTGTTCACCACCAGGATGTTGTCGTCTTCGAAGACTGTATCGATTTCGTATGGCACGCGTGCTTCAGGAGCGGGCCGGCGGTAGAAGAACACATCGGTCCCGGGGGTGAGCAGAGTGTCGGGGGCGACAGGGGTGGCGTCGATAAGCACGACCTCGCCCCGCGCGAAACGCTCACTGACGGCACTCTCGTTGTCTTCTGAGTGCCTGTGGCGTTGCGTGGAAATGAGGTGCCAGATGAGATCCCACGCCCGTATCGGCTCACCCTCGGGAACGCGCGCCCTCGTGGCGCCAAGCCCTCCACGCGGAGGGAGCGGAGGGCGTCGTTTGCGGCGTGAGCGATGAATGCTCTTGCTACGGTCAGTCAAAGTTGGGTCACCAGTACAGTTGTTGTTCCAAAGCTATTGTCTGTTCTCAAAGGAGGGCATGACTTCAGACCCTATCCTGAGGCGGAGCCGAGACCGCGTGATGCGCTATTGTAGCTGGTCAAGTGTGTAGGGCGAAGAAACGGAACCGTTACGGTAATAGTCCGCAAAAACTTCCGCGGCTTCCTTTGAGTCGAACAGTTGTGAAGCGCGCACCCGTTCTATCCTGCCCCGCACGTTAAGCTGCACGATCTCAGAGTGGGATGAGTCTGCACGGTGATCTAGCCGGTAGAGGTGTAGCTCGCCTGACGCTTCCTCGCGGCTAATCTCGATAATCATCGCTTCCCTACTCCCGATGGCTTGGAGGAACTCATAGGGCCACGCTCCGGGGAGCTCGTCCCACAGACGCATGCCTGGCGGCAATTTCCACAATGCCAGTGTGAAAGTGGTGCTGCCGTCGAGGCGCGATGGTGCCCGCTTGACGGTCTCGACGGGGTCAACAATCGGCAAGATCTCGTCGGTCGATGAACCGTTCACCTGCAAGCAGTGGGTGGGGTCGAATCGACTCATTGATCAACTTTCTACCCGGAGCCGAGTGTTGACTGTAGAGGTTTCGGTGAGGATTTCCCTGACGGCACATTTCCCAGATCGAGTCACATGTATTAACTTAGGTTACATGAATCTTGATGCAATCACTGCCCAGCTCACCGAATTCTCCAGCCACGGCATCGGCAAGTCTATTGCTGAGGTCCTGTGGGCGATCTACACCGCTTTGTTCCCGGCCAACGCAGAGGCCGCCTTCCCGATCGAAATCCCGAAATAAGCTCTGCCCGTGCCCTGTGTCGTCAGGGTTACAATGAAGGTGTCAGGTGACCACCACCTCTAGGCGCGTCACGTCGTAGGTTACGGAAAGGCACGTTCCCATGAGCAACCAGGATTTGGTCATCGTCGCTGTCGACGGCGGCGAGCCTTCAAACAACGCGGTCCGTTGGGCTGCTAACACGGCGCTGAAGCGTGGTGTCCCGCTGCAGCTCGCCTCTTCCTACACCATGCCGCAGTTCTTGTACGCCGAAGGCATGGTCCCGCCGCAGGAGCTCTTTGACGATCTGCAGAATGAGTGCCTGCGCAAGATCGATGCTGCTCGCGAGATCGCCAAGGAAGTGGCCCCGGATCTGGAGATCGGGCACACCGTCGCTGAGGGCTCCCCGATCGACATGCTGCTCGGCCTGTCCAAGGACGCGACCATGATCGTCATGGGCTCCCGCGGTCTCGGCGGTCTGTCCGGCATGGTGCTCGGTTCGGTCTCCGCGGCTGTGGTGGCGCACGCTTCCTGCCCGGTGGTTGTCGTCCGCGAGGACAATGCGGTGACCGAACAGACGAAGTACGGCCCGGTGGTTGTCGGTGTGGACGGCTCCGATGTCTCCGTGAAGGCTACCGAGGTCGCGTTTGAGGAGGCGCAGGCCCGCGGCGCGGAGCTCATCGCTGTGCACACCTACCTGGAGAACCAGGTGCACGAGCCGGTCGCAGGTGCGATCCTTGGCGACGCAAGCTGGAAGCGGTTCGAGCAGGAGCGCCGGGAGAAGCTGGAGCAGGGACTGGCACCTCTTGAGGCTAAGTACCCGGACGTGAAGGTGACCAAGGTGGTCACGCAGGACCGTCCGGTGCGTGCCCTGGTGGACCACGCGAAGGAAGCCCAATTGCTCATCACCGGTTCCCACGGCCGTGGCGGCTTCAAGGGCATGCTGCTCGGCTCCACGTCGCGCGCTCTGCTGCAGGCGGCGCCGTGCCCGATGATGGTCGTGCGCCCGGAGCGTCTGCCGGAATAACCGCAGGTTGCGGCGCGAAAATGTTCCCCACGGTTGGTGAAACGTTACCTAACCGTGGGGCTTTCGTTGCCCACGCGACCTATTAACAAGGCATAATAGGTACGGTATTTCATTCAGAATGAGAGGAAATTAAATTATGTCTACTATTTCTCTGGGCTTCCTGGGTTGGATCGTGCTCGGCGGCATCGCCGGCTGGATTGCTTCGATGATTATGAACCGTGACGCTTCCATGGGCATTCTCGCCAACATCGCTTGCGGTGTCGTCGGTGGTCTGCTCGGTGGCGCACTGCTCGGACTTATCATTGACGTTGAGTCCAAGGGCTGGTTCTTCAGCTTCCTGACATGCATCCTGGGCGCCGTGATCGTGCTCTGGATCGTCAACCAGGTCACCGGCCGCCGTCGTTAAAGGCAGTCGGGCTCACTGACTCTAGCTCCCGTTTCTCGCACTGCGAGGGCGGGAGCTTTTTCATGCGCGGAGCCGCACCTGCACGCACATCCGCGCGCGCATCCATGCGTTGTATGAACGTACCGGTTTGTCTATTATGTGGTGGAGATGGTCGAGCTAGAAGGAGAAATGTGGTGACTCAGGATCGCGCCGCCACCGCGAAGAAGAAGCCGGCATCGCGTCGACGGAACCGGCCGGCTCCGCGTCAGCGCCTGTTGGATGCGGCGACGAAGCTCTTCACGGAAGAGGGCATCCGTGTCATCGGCATCGACCGGATTCTCCGCGAAGCCGACGTCGCAAAGGCATCCTTGTACTCCCTGTTGGGTTCCAAGGACAACCTGGTCATCGCGTATTTGCAGAAGCTTGACGACGGATACCGGGACCGGTGGTCCGAGCGCACCGCCGCAATGACGGATGCGGACTCCAAGATCTTGGCGTTCTTCGACATGGCCATCGAGGAGGAGCCCGCCAAGGATTTCCGCGGCTCTCCCTTTGTCAATGCCGCGACGGAATACCCGCGCCCGGAGACGGATTCAGAGCACAATATCGTCGCCGCTTGCGTGGATCACCGCAATTGGATGCATGCCACGATGACCGAACTGCTGGATAAGAAGAACGGATACCCGTCCGGCACTCAGGCCAGCCAGCTGTTGATCTTCCTCGACGGCGGCATGACCGGAGCCCGTATCAGCCGCGAAGTAGGGCCGCTGCTCACTGCTAAAGACTTGGCGCGGCAGATGCTGTCAGCCCCGCCGGCGGACTACTCCATCTGATCGGAATCAGCGGAGCTATCGGAACTCACTGAGCTATCGGAATTATCCGAGCTATCGCAGTTTTCCGAGCTCGCATCTCCAGCTGCTTTTGCTTTCTTCCGCTTGCGCTCTTCAAGCCGCTTTTCCATCTCGGTCTTGCGGATATCGGAGCGGACCTTGTTGCGGGCTTTTTGGAGAGATTTCTTTTCTTGCTTGGCTTCTTTCCGCTCTGCCTTCATGGCCGCTTTTTCGGCCTTGATGTCGCGGCGGACCTGTCCGATGGTCGTCGGGTGGGCGAGTGCTTTGAGCTTCCGGCGGCGCCAGGAACGCTTGGCAGTCTTCTTGATCTGCTTCACTTCGCGTTGCTCGTCCAGGGCTTTGGCGCGGGAGGTGTGAATCTGCTCCTTGTGCACCTCGCGCAGCGGGTACTTCCTCGCCAGGACGTACCAGATAAGTACGGATTGGGACAGCGTCCACAGATTGCCCAGGAACCAGTACATGAGAAGGGCCACCGGGATGAGGCCGGTCATGCCGGCGAAACCGAGCATGATCGGAATGATGACCATCACTCCCCACATCCACTTGTAGACGGTGCGTGGGACCGTGGAGCTCCAATCCAGGTGGGTGCGGGTGCGTAACTGCCCGACGAAGGTGTTCACGGTGGTGAAGATCAGGGCGAAGATGAGCAAAGGAATCGCGACGGCGCGCACTTGTTCGTTCGAGGTGCCCAGGGCGGCGAATTGCTCAGCGGACATGGACACGTACGCAGGTAGCGGCACGCCCATGAAGGAAGCGTCGAGGAAGCTGGCGATGTCTTCGGGGGTGAGCAGGCCGATATTCGAGTTGGTGCGGCCGTTTTCCGGCACGGACATCCACATGAGCAGGCGGTAGAGGCCCAGGATGAACGGGATCTGCACCAGCGGCGGAATACAGCCGGTCATCGGGTTGTAGCCGTATTCCTTATTCAGCTCTTGGAGAGCCTCATCGTGTGCGACGATGTCTTCTGCCTCGGTGGATTCGCCGTAGCGTTTCTCGAGTCTCTCCTGCTCGGGCCGCATCATCAGCATCATGCGGGTGGAGCGGTACATCTGCCAGTTGAAGGGCACGAGGAGTGCGCGCACCGTGATCACGAGCAGCACGATCGACATCACCCATGCGGTGTCGGGCGCGACGCCGAGGACCTGCGCGAGGAGCCAATGCCACATCTTCATGACGGCGGAGACGGGCCAGACGAATGCTTCGAGAAGCAGAAGCATGGGTGTAACGGGCTCCTCTCGAATGATGCGGCAGCAGAGCAGAAACGCCGGTGTGCGGCGTGCTGTGGGTTAATGTTAGGCCCATGTCATCATCGGTGGAAATTCCCGCACGCGCCCGAGTCACAGTGCGGGAAGTGATCGGCGAAATCTTCATCACCGTCGGTGTTATTCTCTTGCTTTTCGCGTTCTACGAGGCATTCTGGACGAATCTGACGTCAGGCGAGATGCAGAAAGAAGCGCAACAACAGCTTGACGACGAATGGCGTAATCCCCGCGGCAACCACATCGCGGAAATGGGCGAGGCATTCGCGCAACTGCACATCCCCGTCTTCGGTACGGATTACCACTACGCGGTGCTGGAAGGTACCGACGATGAGACGCTGCTGGCAGGACCGGGACATTATTCGGACTCGCAGATGCCGGATGAGGCAGGCAATTTCGCGCTGGCGGGGCACCGCGTGGGCAAGGGCGCACCATTCAACGACTTGGGCCACCTGAAAGCGTGCGATGCCATCGTGGTGGAAACGCAGACGCAGTGGTTCACCTATCGGGTTCTCCCGATGGAGGAGGGGAAGGAAGGGCGCACGGCGGCGTCGTCAAGCTGTTTGTCCGAACCGATGTTGACTGAGGTCACGGAAGGGCGCTACGCGCATGTTCTCGGCCGCCACATCACGTTGCCGAGCGACACGTCGGTGCTCGCTCCGGTGCCCGGCGCTGAAGGGGCGAGCGCAAACGGGCTTGGCCGTATGATCACGTTGACGACGTGCCACCCGCAATTCTCGAATGCGGAGCGCATGATCATTCACGCCGTGCAGACCGACGCGCGGGATAAATCAGCTGGCCCGCCGCCGGCGATGACGAGCGGAAAGGACGCGTAGACCATGTACCGAATTTTGTGGCGTGCGCTGCCGGGGCCGACTCCCGTGAAGGTGCTCATTCTCATCGCGTTGCTGGTTGCGGTGTTCTTCTTGCTGATGAACGTCGTGTTCCCGTGGCTGTCGCCGCTGATGCCGTACAACGACGTGGCGGTGTAGCCCTAGAGCTTCTTCAGCACGTCCGCGATCGCTTCCGCCATTGCTTTCTGCCCGGCGGGCGTGGGGTGCGCGGGGAAGGAATTGGTTTCCTCGCCGGTGGGGTCCGTCCACCGCTCGTTGGCGGGCGCGCACACGGAGTGGAATTCCGCATTGGCGGGCAGGACGTAGAGCGCGCCGTTTCGGGTGGCGGCGTCGCGCACTATCGCGTTCATGGTCACCGTGAGGCCGGCTGCCCAGTTCAGGGTGCCGCTGGGCAGATCGGCGGTGGCCTCGCATTCGTCGCGAAGCGAAGCGATCGGCATGTACCCGGTGGTGATGATGGTCGCGTCGGGCGCTTTCTCGTGGATGCGGCGGTAAATGTCGTCGAGCCTGCTCGGAAGGTCGAGCAATGCGCGGGCAGATTCGTCGTATAGCCCCTCGTCGCAATCTTCCTCGCCACGGTTCTCGAGCATGCCGGTGATGCAGCGGCTCCACGGCCCGAAACTGATGTCGTTGCCGCCGATCGACAGCGTGATCAGGTCCGTGTCGGGCTCCAGCGCGTCGATCTGCGCTGCGAGCACGCTCGGGTTCTTCTCGGCGCTCGCATCTTCGCTTGTCGACGGCTCCGTGCTGGTGCTGCTCGGCGACGTTGGCGCGGTGGCGGAGGTCTGCTGGGAGCTGGATGTCGGGCGAGACGTGGTTTCCGCCGTTGATTCTGGGTCTTTTTCGGCGTCCTTTTCTGCGTCCTCGGCTGCTTCCGCCTCTTCGGCGTCGAGGGCGTCGCTGATGTCGCGCTCGCTGTAGATGTGCGCGGTGGTGGAGCCTTGGCAGGTCGCATCGATGAAGCCACGCTTCTCGTTGATGCCTGGGTAGAGATCCGCCAGCATGTGCGGGTAATTGTCCTCGCTGCGCGCGCAGAATTCCGGCCCCTCGAATGGGCCGTCGGCCGAACCCATTGCCGCATACGAATCGCCGAGCGCGACATACAAATCGTAGGAGGACGGCAGGTCCTTCGGATCAGCAGTCACCGTGACAGTGGTGGGGACCTCGACAGTGACGCGTTCGGATTCGCCGTCTGATCCGCACCCAGCGAGCGCGAGCACCAGCGACACCGCTACCGCCGGGACGGCGGCGGCGCGGAGACGTGTGCGTCGGTCTCGGGGGCGGAAGCGGTTCATGCCCCACATATTAAAGGGACAAATTCGCTATTGCTTGCTCAGCGATGAGCTGCGCTTTCACCGATTCCTTTTGGTTGGTCAGCACAACGATTGCAACTGCATCCTTTGCCACCGCGTAGACGCCGCCGACTGCTCCGGGGATGACGCCGCCTCCGGCGCGGCCGCCACTCCACCCCGCGGGATCTTCCGCCAGATCGGTCAGGTCCACTGGCGCGAAGTGGTCCACCACCGCACGTGCCTCCTCAGCGCTGCCGGTGTGCCGGACAATGACCTGCAACTGCGGCTCGTCTGGGTACGACCAAAATACGCAGGCGGGGGTGTCGAAGCGTTCGTCGGTACCGCTCGCAGTGACTTTCTGGCCGTTGGTCTCCGCAACGAATTGGGTCTCCAAAAATGGGCAGTCGGTAACGCCGTCGCGGGCGACCTCGGGACGCGCGTCGGCCGGGAGACCGGAATCGTGGGCGGCTGCTTCCTGTCCGGGTGTGGTGGTTGAGTCGGCTGGCGGCTTCTGTTGCGGATCCTGTTCGGCGGTAGGGGTGCAGGCGCTGAGTGTGAGCGCTGCCACGCAAACGAGGGCACCGCCGATGACGGTGGTGCGGGCGTGGGTGCAGGCAGAAGGTACGCTCATTCGCATGACAGCCATGCTACCGAGAGGGGAAAACGGGGAGGACGCACCCGGCACGCGGGCGCTCGATGTCGGCATCGCGCTGCTGACCTTCTCGCTGCTGCTCGTGTCCTTCGGCGGAATCGTCGGCGCGAGCCTCGAGCAAGGGGCGGTGCTGGTTCTCCTGATCGTTGTCTTCGGCTTCATGTACGCCTTCGGTGCGCTGAATATGCCGCGCTTGAATACCGTCGGGCGCCTCGTGTGGTTGCTCGGACTGACCGGCGTGTGGATCGTGGCGATGATCTTCACTCCCGTCGCGGTGTACTGGGTGTTCACGCTGTTCTTCCTGTTCATGCGGTCGGCCGACAATTGGATCGGCATCATCGGTGTGACGGGGGTGTTGGCCATCGCGGTATTCATGCAGGTCCCGCGTGGGCTGACCCTTGGCGGGGTGATGGGCCCGGCGGTCTCCGCGCTCGTGGTCGTGATGATCACGTACGCGTTCAAAGTCATCGTCCGGGTGAGCGCGGAACGCGCAGCACTGATCGACGAACTGGTGAGCACTCAGGACCGGCTCGCCGCCACGGAACGTGAGGCCGGCATCGCCCAGGAACGCCAGCGTCTCGCCCACGAGATTCACGACACGGTGGCGCAGTCCCTGTCCAGTATCCAGATGCTGCTCCATGCCGCGGAGCGGGATTTGCGCGGTATGGGGTTGAGCGAGGAAGAGCTTCGGGTCCCGTTGGGCAGGCTCGAGACGGCCCGGCATTCGGCCTCGGACAATCTGTCCGAAACCCGCGCCATGATCGCGGCTCTCACGCCAGCGCCTTTGTCCGAGACGTCCCTCCCGGAGGCACTGGAGCGGATCGCCGACTCTTTCGCCCACGCCGGTGATATTTCCATTGACGTTGACGTGGACGGGGAACCGCATCAGCTGCCGATGCGGGTGGAAGCCGGGCTGTTGCGGATCGCGCAGGGGGCGGTGGGCAACGTCGTCAAGCATTCTGGCGCGACGCGTGCCCGCGTGACCCTGACATTCGCGCCGGGGGAGGTGCGCCTGGACGTCGTGGACAACGGCGCCGGATTCGATGTGGACGCGCTGCCGGAAAAGCCGGTCGGGCTCGGCCACCTGGGGGTGGATGCAATGCGGACACGTGCGCGGGAATTGGGTGGCGATCTCATCCTCGAATCCGCTCCGGGCGGGCCCACTGCCGTCTCGGTCGCCGTGCCCGTGGACGAGTCGGTGGCCGCGCCCGACGACAAGGAGAGTAGGATCAACCGAAAGATTGAGGAGGAAGAATGATTCGCGTCTTGCTTGCTGACGATCACGAGATCGTCCGCCTCGGCCTTCGCTCAGTGTTGGAGGCCGCCGACGACATCATCGTCGTCGGTGAAGTGGCCACTGCCGAAGGGGCCATTGCGACCGCCCAAGCGGGGGGCATCGACGTGATCCTCATGGACCTCCGCTTCGGTGCCGGCGCCCAAGGCACGCGGGTGACCACCGGTGCGGAGGCGACCGCGGAGATCCGCTCCTCCATGGCGAACCCGCCGAAGGTGCTGGTGGTGACCAATTACGACACCGACGCGGATATTCTCGGCGCAATAGAGGCCGGTGCCGTCGGCTACCTGCTCAAAGACGCCCCGCCGAGCGAGCTTCTCGCCGCGGTCCGTTCGACCGCGAAAGGCGACCAGGCAATGTCGCCGATGGTGCGCAACCGTCTGCAGACGCGGGACCGCAGCCCACGCTCCTCGCTCACTCCGCGCGAGCTCGAGGTGCTTCAACTTGTCGCGGGTGGCTCATCGAACCGCGAGATCGGCCAGCAGCTCATGCTCTCCGAGGCAACGGTGAAATCCCACCTCGTGCACATCTACGACAAGCTCGGTGTGCGTTCCCGCACCTCCGCGGTGGCGTCGGCCCGCGAGCAGGGAGTGCTGTAAAAGAAAGGTTCAGCAGCGTTACGCGTTGGCGCGACGGTAGGCGTCGATGACCTCGAAAGGAATCTTTCCGCGCTGAGCGACCTTCATTCCCTTCTTTCGCGCCCATGCGCGGATCTGTGATGCGTCAACGCGGCTGCGCGGGTCAGCCGGCACCTCGCGTGCGGCCGCGATGTACGGCATGAGCGCCTCGTGGAAGCGCTTCACATTCTCCTTGGAGAGGTCGAGGACGTATTCAGTGCCGTTGAAGCTGAAGTGGACAGCCTGATGGTCAGACTCTGACAGCGGCGATCCATCGAGATCGTCATAGAACTGGGTGACTTCACGTCGCGCCATATCCAGCCCCTTTCACGGAAAAGTTTTTACAACTTACTTATTTGTATAAACATACTAGCTGCTTGAAACTGAACCGCCGAACTAAGGGGCAAAAAACTACTGCGCACAGTTAGCTACGCAAGGTCTTCTCTTGGATTTCCGCGGTGAGTTTGTTGATGTCGCGGTCGATCGTCTCGTGCGCGAGGCGGCGCTGAGCGTCGTTCATCTGCTCGACGTTGTTCACGGCAGCATCCAATTCGTCGAGACGCACCTGCGCATCGCGGCGGAACTTGTTGTCCAGCGCGTCATTTTCCTCCACCTGGTGGCGGATGGCCTGGACACGGCCCTTGAGTTCCGCGCCCTGGCTGGAGTAGCGGGACATTTCCGTGGCGGTAAGCCCGGCGGCGCGGGCGCGGTCGTTGACCTGCTTTTCCTGGTAGGTGGTCAGCGCGCGGTACGCCAGCGGAATGAGAATGGGCAGCAGAATGCGGGAAGCGCCGACCCACTGCTTGGCCTTCTTCTTGGTGAAGCCAGCTTCCTGGATCTTCTTCAGTTCGGCCTTAGCCAGCTGCTTCTCGTGCTTCTGCTTGCTCTTCAGGCCCTTCTTCTCTTCCTTGAGCAGGCGCTTTTCTGCCTTATCGAGGAGCTTCGCGGTGCGCTTGTCCTGCTTGGCCTCATCCTTCGCCAGCTGGCGTGCGCGTGCCTCGGCGGCCTTGATCTCTGCCTTGGTCTTAGCGCGGGAAGCGCGGATCGATTCGAACAGTCCCATGGTGTCGGTTCTCCTGGATAATTCCGTTTCGTCGCAATTTGTCCCGTTCAACTTTACCTGTGTTGAGCCGATAGGCTTGGGCTCGGTGAAAGAAATGGAAAGCGATGATGTTTCGCTGGTGCGGGCAGGCGACTTGGTGGGGTGCAGGTACCGCCTCCGCCAGCGTCTGACGCACCCGGAAATCCCGCCGCTGCCCGAGGCACTCGAGCGCCAGCCGCAGGTCGATGCTGGGCGTGCGGCTGTCTTTGGGTTGCTGCCGGAGCGCAGGGCGCTTGGCGACGGCCGCGGGAAAGCCTTCTCCCGCCTTCTCCTCGACCCGGCGCTCCCGGTGGCCGAGCGCGAGGCGAGCACGCGAAAGGCCATGAAAGACCGCACTACCTTGATCGTCGACGGGGCACTGACCGGCGACATCGACGGGGTGCCGGTGCTTGCGGAAATCGACATCCTGGCCCGGCAGGACGACGGAACCTATCTTCCGGTGATCGTGTCCAACCACCGTGTGGCACGGCCGAGCCAGACCGCGACCATGCAGTTCATTCCCACCCGCCGTCTGGGTCTGGGAAAGCCTCTGGACACGGCAGCGAAGCCGCGCCACCACACCGTGGACGGTTACAGGGTCGCGATGGCCTACCTGCTTCTTGCCGATGCTGGTTGTGCGTCTCCGCTCGGCGCCGTCGTCGGTCAGGACCGCGAGCGCGCCTACGTGGGGGACGCCGCGCGCTATGTCGAGGCGCTCCGCGAAGCCTTGGCGAAGCCCACGCCGACGCGTCCGCTGCGTTTGAAGCAGTGTGCGAGCTGCCGTTACTGGGCGTTGTGCGAGCCGGAATTGAAGAATATGGACGACATCTCCTTGGTCTTCCCTGGCCAAAAAGCGCGTCCACTGCGCGAACGCGGGATCACCACGGTGGCAGAGACCATCGCGGCAGACATGGGGGAGACCAGCCAGATCGCCCGTGCTTGGCGCGAAGGAATTCCGGTGCTCGCCCGGGAGGACTTCACTCCCGCGCAGGAATTGCGCGCCGATGTCGAAATCGACGTGGATATGGAGGCTTATCTCGACCAGGGTGCCTACCTGTGGGGTGCCTTTGACGGCGACCGCTACCGAGCCTTCGCCACCTGGGAGGACGTCGGCGGGGCCGATAACGAGGCCGAAGAGGAGAATTTCCTCGCATTCTGGACCTGGCTCCAATCAGTGCGGGCCCAGGCCCACGAGTCGGGGAAGACGTTCCGCGCCTATTGCTACGCCGCCGGCGGCGAGAACCACTGGCTCATGGCATCGGCCCGGCGTTTTGATTCCATCGACGAGGCGGAGGTCCGCGCGTTCATCGCCTCTAACGAGTGGGTAGATGTCTTCTCCCATGTCCGCCGCCACCTCGTGGGCACGGACGGGCTCGGCCTCAAAGTGGTCGCGCCCGTGGCCGGGTTCGTCTGGGATGACGACGATGTCGACGGCGAACGCTCCGTCGCCCTGCGCCGCGAAGCTCGCCTGGGCGACGCTGCGGCTCGCGAGATGCTCATCCGCTACAACGGCGACGACTGCCGCGCCACCGCCGCGGTGCGCCGTTTCCTCAGTGCTGGGGCTCCGGGGATTCCGCGCCTTTCTTCACTGTGAGCGCCAGCCAACCAGCAATGCACACCAGTGCGACGAGGAATCCGGCGACGATCCCGATGAATCCACTCCAGCCGGTGAACTGGAACAGCCACCCGGTCAGCGCGCCGAGTGCAGACGAACCGATGTAGTAGAAGAACACGTAGGTGCTCGACGCTTCTGCGCGATCGCGCGTAGCCACCTGGCCCACCCAGCCGGAGGCGACCGAATGCATGGCGAAGAAGCTGGCAGTGAATAGCAGCAGGCCCGCCAGTGTGAACCACAGATTGCCACTGATCAGTGTGATGGCGCCGAGCAGCATGATGCCGGCCGCGACGACGAGGACACGGCCGCGGCCCGCCTGCTTCACGTACACGCCTGCGCGCGCTGACGACCAAGTGCCGGAGAGATACATCAGGTACACCAGGCCGGCCAGTGCCGGAGGGAGCCCGAAGTGGTCGATCGCACGGAAGCCGAACATGTTGTACACCGAGACGAACATGCCCATTCCGAAGAACGCGGTCGCGTACAGTCCGACCAGCCGCCAGTCGCTCAAATGCCGGAGCATCGCGGCGAATTCATTGCCGGGCTTGAGGGCTTTGGCCTCGAAGCGGCGCTGCTGCGGCAGCAGGATGCACATGATCACTGCGAAGAGCAGCGCCGTGACTGCACCGCCGAATAGTGCCCACCGCCAGCTAGCTACCTCGAGAATGAATGCTGGCACAAGACGGCCGATCAACCCGCCGATGGAATTGCCGGCGATGTAGAGCCCCATCGCTCCGGCCGCGTCATCGGATTCGATCTCTTCGGAAATCCACGTCATGGCCACTGCCGGGGTGCCCGCGATGAGGCAGCCCTGGATGAAACGCATGGCGATGAGCTGCCCGCCGGTCGCCGCGAGGGGAAGGCACAGACCTAGGCATGTGGCCAGCAAGGCTGAGATGATCAGCACGCGACCGCGCCCGAAGCGTTCGGAAAGAATTGACGCTGGGACCACGCACAGCGCCAATCCGCCCGTGGTGGCGGACACCGTCAGGGCAGATTCACCCTCCGTCATGCCCAGTTCGTCGGTGAGGGTGGGCAGTAGTGCCTGAGTGGTGTAGAGCGCATTGAAGATAGCCAGCCCGGCGAAAAGGAGTGCGATGCTCGCCCGCCTGTATTCGGCGGTGCCTTTGCGAATCCCTTCTCGTGCGTGTGGCTCCATGTTCAACTATCCAAGCATGTGTCAGTGACGAGGGCCACAGCGGGGCCCCCTTGTGCACTAAGGGCAGCCTAACCTATACTCTGTTTTGAGGGCGGAACAAAACCGCATCTCGTCAACGAAAATCAGGTTGCGCTACCCGGGTTCCTCCAGCCCCGGATAGCGAAAAGAGGGCCGCGCACTGTTTTCTGGGTCAGTGCGCGGCCCTTATGATTTCGGTGAAGCGAAACGCTTAGGCGGCAGCCTTAGCGAAGCGCTCAGCGACGTCGTCCCAGTTGACAACGTTCCAGAACGCCTTGGCGTAGTCAGCCTTCACGTTCTTGTACTGCAGGTAGTAAGCGTGCTCCCACATATCCAGCATGAGGACCGGGGTGAAGTCCACGGAGATGTTGCCCTGCTGGTCGGTCAGCTGCTGGATGATCAGGCGGCCAGCAATGTGGTCGTAGCCCAGGACAGCCCAGCCGGAGCCCTGCAGGGAGGTGGCGACACCCTCGAACTGCTTCTGGAAGCCCTTGAAGGAGCCGAAGTCGCGGTTAATAGCCTCAGCCAGCTCGCCAGCCGGCTCGCCGCCGCCGTTCGGGCTCATGTTCTTCCAGAAGATGGAGTGGTTGGTGTGGCCACCCAGGTTGAAGGCCAGGTTCTTGGACAGTGCACGCAGCTTGTCCGGGTTAGCCTCGCCGTTGCGCTCAGCCTCGAGTGCCTCCAGAGCGGCGTTCGCGCCCTTGACGTAGGTCGCGTGGTGCTTGTCGTGGTGCAGCTCCATAATCTCGGCGGAGATGTGGGGCTCGAGCGCGTCGTATGCGTAAGGCAGGTCGGGAAGCTCGTAAACAGCCATGATCTATGTCCTTTCTTCTTTCGTTCGCGCTTGGTAGAAGCGCCGTGCCCCGCCCATGATAGGGAAATTTGAAATTTCTGGCGGTGAACCTGGGAATTGCCGCGCATGCCCAGTAGTTATGGAGTACATGGCATTTTTCTTCGGACGCACCCCGCAACTCGTCGATCCCGACCGCGCGCTGCCCGGCCGCAGTGAGCCCGTCCTGCCCGCTCCGCAGCCGCACGCAGTTTTGGGCACCCCGCTGACGGGCCCGTGGCGCGAAGGCCAAAAACGCCTGCTCGTGGGCATTGGCTGCTTTTGGGGCGCGGAGAAAATGTACTGGAATATGAACGGAGTCGAGTCCACATCGGTGGGCTACGGCGGCGGCGTCACGCCGAACCCGACCTACCGCGAGGTGTGCTCCGGACAGACGAACCACGTCGAGCTCGTCGAGGTCGTCTACGACCCGAATGAAATCAGCCTCAAGGAGATCGTCCGCGCCGCGCTCGAGGCGCACGACCCGACGCAGGGTTTCCGCCAAGGCAACGACGTGGGCACCCAGTACCGCTCTGCGTTCTACACCGACACAGAAGACGAGGCCGAGCTCATCCGCGGGTGGGTCGCAGAATACGGACAATCGCTAATCGACGCTGGCTTCGGCCCCATCACCACCGAAGTGCAATCAGGTGTGGAGTATTTCCTGGCTGAGGACGAGCATCAGCAGTACTTGCACAAGGTGCCGCAGGGCTATTGCCCCCACCACTCCACTGGGGTGGCCTGCGGAATTTAAAGGTGGGGCTACGAGGTCGCCGACCGGCTGAACGTGTTCTGCGCCGATTCCTTCGCCGCTGATGCGGCGTTGGCGCGAATGCGTGTGGAGTCCGCATGGATCCATTCGGAGATCTTCTCTATCTCGTCTTTGTCCGCGCCGCCATCTAGGACAGCATTCCAATAGGCGACCGTTTCATTGTGGTACTGGTGGCCGTGCCCGCCCGGCTGCTGCTGCGAAGTCAACTGGTCCACACCGACCTGCCAGCCGGTGATGAACGGCACCCAACGCATATTTTGCAGAACGTCGACGTGCTGCGCTTCCGGCGCTTTCACGCCACGTGAGCCCGGCTCACGCAGCCAGTCCGGCTTGCGGATGAACAGCCACCAGTCCCACCACACCACTGGGTCGGAGGCATGCTGCGCGAACACGGCGCGGGGGAATTCCCATTCCTGCTCGTACTCGCTGCCGTCGAAGGTGTGCTCTAAGTGGTCCGGGTGCGCGGTGAAGCGCACGTGCCGGCCGCCGTCGACGACGGGGAGGCGCTCCGGGCTGCCGTGGTCGCGGTTCTTGGTCAGCTGGATGTGCCGCGCGGTAAAGCCCGGCGTTCCGGTGAAGACACCGCCGTCGATGCTGCCTAGCAGGGAATCGACGCTGTCGAAGGAATCGGCGACACCGTACGCGCCGAGGGATTCGCCGCCGACATAGAGGCGTGGGCGCTTGTCCTCGGGCAGCTCGGCGAGGCGTTCCCTGATCGCATTGATGAGTACGCGCGAGCTGCGCACCGGCACGCTTCGGTCCGAGGCGTACGAGTAAGCCGAGGGCATGAACGAGTACTGCTGCGCCACGATCGCGCAGTCGCCCCGGTTCAGGAATTCGAAGCCGGAGGTGTGGAAGTCATTGATCCACCCCGTACCCGCCGAGGACAGCACCGCGATGGCTTTGCGCGACCACGCGTCCGTGCGGTCCATCTCCTGCAGCGCCATCTTTGCCTGCTCCTCTGGGCTGCGGTCCTTCAACCCGATGAAGACGCGGATTGGTTCCTTCGCCTCAACTCCGAGCACCTCTTCAAGGTCAGCCTTGCGCGGCCCGCCTGCGACAACGGCGCGGCCCTGGCGGCCCAGGTACTTCCAGCGCTCCAGCGAGTCCGGCGAACCGGAGCGTTCTGGTTCGCGCGGCTTCGTCGCGCCGGGCAGGAATTCGCGGTTCAATTCATCCGCATTGCGGTAAGCGGTGTTCAGGGTTTGGCGGATGACCACCTTGTCCGTCAGCACTGCACCGAGGGCGCTGAGCCCCAGAATCGCGATCGGCCACGACACCACCGACGGCATCCAGCGGCGCAACTCATTGTTGAAACGGTCGGCTGTGACCTGGATTCCCTCACCTGCCAGCAGGAGTGCGCCGTAGCCGATGGAACCCAACCCGATTCCGGCGAGGGTCTGCAGTGGTCCCAGGCGGGTGGGGTCTTCGACGAGGCGCTCGTGCTCGGATCGTCGTAAAGCTGCTGAAAGATACGAGGCGACCGTCATTGTGCCCATGGCGATCTGCACGGGAACTGCTGTCTTGCGGCGCAGCGCGCGCGGATACGTCCAGTTGCGCGCGGACGCGATCGCGGCAATCAGATTCGACACACCGACACCCACCGTGTGCCCAGCCGCCTGGCTGATCGCGACATTCGCCGTGGTCACCCACCACGGGTGCGGGAGCAGCGACGGCGAGATTGCGCTCCACGCCGCGACCTCCGCACCCAGAATTCCCGCCGCGAAATCATCCGGCAGGCGACGCAACCCTGACATGCGCACCACGGGCGTGAGATCCGCCAACAATTCCACCGCGTACAGCGGCGCGCGGACCGCGTGTGTGCGTCGCGGCCACAACTGCTTCACGGTGCCCTTCGCGCTTTCCGCCCAGTCTCCGGCGCGAGTGCGTAGCGTGCGGAAGGAACCTTCGAGCGGAGTGATCAGCATGCGGCCTATTGTGGCAAAGATCGCAACCGTGCGCTGCTGGGAACCGCTTAAACCAACGAGAGGTGAACGGCGCGTTATCTTCGCGTGATACTTCAGTGTCTACCGCGGTTAGCGCTTTGAGGGGCGCGAAACCGCGCCTAATGTCGGAAAGCAAGTTTGCACGCGTTTTTTGGGGAGACTCCGCAGGCATGACCATCGCCACCTCCGCCCAGGTTTCGGCACCAAGCACCACCCCGCTCATCGTCGCTCACCGCGGCGCGTCGGGCCTTCACCCGGAATCCACGCTCCGTGCGTTCGACGAGGCGTTGAAGATGGACGGCGTCCACGGCATTGAATGCGATGTCCGGCTCACGCGCGACGGCCGTCTCGTCGTCCACCATGATGCGCTGATCAACCGCACCTCGAACGGCGCCGGGCGCATCGCCAAGATGGATCTCGCCGAGCTGCGCCAATTCAATTACGGCACCGAGGACGACCCGCAGGAGCTTTTGCTTCTCGACGATCTGTTGGACCTCCTTCAGGATTATCCCGACAAGCACATCTACATCGAGACGAAGCACCCCACCCGCTTCGGGCCTGAAGTAGACGAGCAGACCGTGCGCACCCTTTGGTACCGCGGAATGAAAGAAGACCCGCGCGTCCACCTCATTTCCTTCTCCCACTCCGCGATGCGCTATTTCACCCACGTCGTCCCGGAGCTGGAGACGTTCTACCTGTTCCGCCTCCGCGAGAAGAAGTGGAACCCCACCAACACGATGCTCTCGCGCCCCTACGGAGTCGGCCCAGCCCTGGCTCACCTGCGCGGCAAGCCGAAGCTGCTCGGCTACCGCGGTCTGAAGACGTACACCTGGACCGTCAACGAGCCCGAGCACATGCGCTGGTGCAGGGACAACGGCGTCAATGTCTTTGCCACCGACCACCCGCACATCGCAGTGGAGACTTTCCGCACCCCAGACACGGCCATGTGACCTGACCACGGTAGATTGGTCGACATGGCCAAGAAGAACCGCAAGAAGAAGGAAGAACTGCCCGAGGGCATGAGCCGCCGCCAGGCGAAGCTCGCTGCCCGCGCCGCAGAACGCGAAGCACTCCAGAAAGACCCCCGCCCGTACAAGGGTTTCAAAGCCGAGACTGACCTTGTCGCCCTGCAGGAATTCGTTCCGTCCGCAGTGGCAAAGGTGGATGTCAAGGGCACTGAAGTCAACATCGTCACCGTCCTGCCCGGTGCCGGTGCAGCCCTGCGCCGCCCGGAGGAGGACGGCGGCGAGCGTTTCGTCGCGCTCCAGGTGCAGTCCCACTCCCAGAACCCGAACCGCGACCTCGCCTACGCCCTGAACTGGGTGCTCGAGGCTGAACCGGGCGCCGCCCTGGGTTCCACTGCCGCCGACGGTAACCAGCCGGAGCTGAACACCCTGCTGGACGAGTCCACTGAGCTGGACATCACCGCCCACGACGACTTCAACTGGTGGTTCACCGAGTCCGCCGCCGGCAACCCGCAGGTCGCTCAGGCGCTGGCACGTGCCAATGACGCTTTGCTGCCGTCTGAAGAGATCGACGCTGATCTGCCGGGCTCCATCTGGTGGGTAAACCCGAGCGGCGGCAAGGCCCACATCCGCTGGGTCCGCCCGGAGGAAGATGAGCGCAAGATGCTCGACGCCCTGGCACGCATCGCCGCCCGCGGCGAGCTCAACCTGTCTCTTATACACATCTGACGCTGCCGACGACTCCTTACGTGTAGAT
>ERZ1031273.333-NODE-333-length-19489-cov-8.278018_pt1 | contig 19489 bp, 23 predicted proteins | sample MGYA00516575_ERZ1031273 | MGnify/ENA primary metagenome ERZ1031273 (study PRJEB33718, sample SAMN03159816) | human skin metagenome | collected 2014-02-25 | study: EMG produced TPA metagenomics assembly of the PRJNA266117 data set (Human skin bacterial metagenome... | reverse complement strand
CCTGCTGCGCGTCCCGCGCCTCGTCCGGGTGGGCAACCCATGCCTCCCCGCCCGAATTTCGGCCCGCCGGGACCGCAAGGTCAGCGTCCTGGTTTCGCGCCACCCCAGCAGCGTCCGCAACGACCACAAGGACCCCAGCAGCGTCCGCAACGACCACAAGGACCGCAGCCGCAGCAGCGCCCGCAGCAGATGGCTGCCATGCCTCAGCGACCTGCGCCGAGTGCCCCGAAAAAGCCGAAGAGCAACACTCCACTCCTGGCCGGTGTCGGCGTCGGAGCAGTAGTGCTGCTCATCGTCATTATGATTATCGCGACGAGATAAAGGGCCGGGGCTTAAATGCCCTGCGCCACGAGGGCATCCTTTAACTTGCGGCGGGCGCGGTTGAGGCGACTCTTCACCGTCGCAACAGGAATTCCCTGCTGCGCGGCGAGTTCGTCGTAGGTCAAGCCGCCGTATTCCCGCAGGACGAGGACCTCCTTGAAATCGGGATCGAGTGTCTCGAGTGCTTCACGCACAACCATGGTGGTGGTGATGCGCTGCTGGATCGGGGCAGAGGCATCGGGGGTATCAGCACCGGCATCGTCGTCGGGAATGTCGCGGTGCTTGCGCAAAAGCTCGAGCGCCGCATTCGACGTGATGCGGTACATCCAGGTGGAAAACCGCGCCTGCGGCTGGAACCGGTCGATGTTCTTCCACGCAGAGATCATGGCGTTCTGCATGGCGTCCTCGGCATCGTGGCTGTTGCCCGTCACGGACATGGCGACGGCCCACATACGGCGCTTCGCGTCGTAAATGAGATCGGCGAAAGCCTTCTCGTCGCCCGCTTGGGCGCGAGCCACTAGTTCCTGTTCGCGTTCGCGGTCCACGTCATCCCTCCTTAGAAATCTGCCAACGGATCGTCGGGGAAAGTATCAGACGAATCATCTGGCAAAGGCTCGTCTGGCATCGACTCAGGCGTCGACTCGGAGAGCGATTCATCGATCGGATCGTCGGTGAGGGGATCCGAATCGAGGAATTCAGAGTCAGTTTCTTCGTCGGGGAGTGGGTCGGACGGGTCCACAGCACCGTCGTCAAGCGAAGTGCCCTCGTCGAACTCGTCGAGCGAGACCTCCTCGGAACCTGGAATGAGCGAATCGCCGGGATCCGGCGTGGATGGGTCGACGGCGACATCGAGCATGCGCGCAAGAGCCTCGTCGCTGGGGGCGGAATCGGCGAAAAGCTCGCCGAACGGCGGAAGAACCGTTGGTTCATTGAACTCGTTCATGATGGGACCTCCTTTCGCCGAGTGAAACCATGTGTCTTCCGTCAGTGTAATGAGGCCGGCGCGAAAAATGTTCCCGAATTGATCCAGTCAAAGCAGTTTGGTCTTTCGCGAGGGTGCGGTGTAGTCTTTGACAGTCGCTGTTTTGGGGCGCGCCTTCGCGGATAAACGCATGCGAGCGAGGTAGCGACGTACATCCCACGTAAACCCCGAAACGCTTAAATCTATCCGATGGTTTTCGGTGCCGTAGCATGCCGGCGCCGTTGCGAGTTGAAGAAAGGGGTAACCCGCTATGTACGCGATCGTCAAGACCGGCGGCAAGCAGTACAAGGTTGCCGAAGGCGACCTCGTTCGGGTCGAGAAGATCGAGGGTGAAGCTGGCGATTCTGTGGCGCTCACCCCGGTTCTCCTCGTCGACGGCGCAAACGTCACCTCCAAGTCCGAGGACCTCGCCAAGGTCAACGTCTCCGCTGAGATCGTTGAGCACGGCAAGGGCAAGAAGATCAACATCCTCAAGTACAAGAACAAGACCGGTTACAAGGTGCGTCAGGGCCACCGTCAGCCCAACACGACGCTGAAGATCACCGGCATCAAGTAATCCGAGACGCCACTTAGGAGGCAACCACAATGGCACACAAGAAAGGTGCATCGAGCTCCTCGAACGGCCGCGACTCCGAGTCCAAGCGCCTCGGCGTGAAGCGCTTCGGCGGCCAGCAGGTCAAGGCAGGCGAGATCCTCGTCCGTCAGCGTGGCACGAAGTTCCACCCGGGCGACAATGTCGGCCGCGGCGGCGATGACACGCTGTTCGCTCTGGCTGCAGGTTCCGTGCAGTTTGGCATCAAGAAGAAGCGCCGCATCGTCAACATCATTCCGGCTGACGCAGAGGGCGTTTCCTCTGAGGTCCTGGAGGCCGCGAACGACGCTGGCCTGGTCGACGACGCTGTCGTCGAGGAGAAGTCCGCTACCGCGTAACTTCCCGCACTATCTTTGATCGCGCCGTGGATCCTTCCGGGGGTCACACGGCGCTTTCGCTTATCGACGGCCGTACACTCGCTTCCACGTGGAAAACCCCATCTGAAAGGCAGGCATCCCCCGATGGCTCAGTTTGTCGACCGCGCAGTTTTGCACCTCCAGGCCGGCGACGGCGGCCATGGATGCGTGTCGGTGCACCGCGAGAAATTCAAGCCGCTAGGCGGCCCCGACGGCGGTAATGGTGGCCACGGCGGCGACATCATCTTGGAGGTGTCCACGCAGGTCCACACCCTGCTGGATTTCCAGTACCGCCCGCACGTGAAGGCGAAGCGCGGAGGCAACGGCGAAGGTGACCATCGCAACGGCGCGCGCGGGGAAAACCTGGTGCTGGAGGTGCCCGTCGGCACGGTCGTGCGTGATGCCGACGGCAATATGCTCGCCGATCTCGTCGTTCCGGGCACCCAGTTTTTGGCGGCGGAGGGCGGTTATGGCGGCCTCGGCAATGCGGCGTTGGCCACTGCGAAGCGTAAGGCCCCCGGTTTCGCGTTGAAGGGCGAGCCGGGCCAGGCGCACGATTTGATTCTCGAGCTGAAGTCCATGGCCGATGTCGGCCTGGTGGGATTCCCATCGGCGGGCAAATCCTCACTGATTTCTGTGTTGTCGGCCGCGAAGCCGAAGATCGCGGACTACCCGTTCACGACATTGCAACCGAATTTGGGCGTGGTGGATGTCGGCCACGACACCTTCACCATCGCCGACGTTCCCGGTCTGATCCCGGGCGCAAGTCAGGGCAAGGGGCTGGGCTTGGACTTCCTGCGCCACATCGAGCGCACTGCTGTGCTCGCTCACGTGGTGGACACCGCCACGCTTGAGCCGGGCCGCGATCCGCAGTCCGATATTGAGGCGCTGGAAGCTGAGCTCGACTCCTATGCCGACTTGATTGAGGCTGAAGACGGCGATTCGGGTCTCGGTGACCTGCGTCAGCGCCCGCGCATCATCGTCTTGAATAAGGTCGACGTCCCGGAAGCGAAAGAGTTTGCGGAATTCCTGCGCGAGGACCTCGCCGAAGCATTCGGCTGGCCGATCTACATGATCTCCACCGCCACCCGCGAAGGTCTCGATGAGCTGAAGTGGGCGCTGTGGGAGATCGTTCAGACCGCCCGCAAGGCACAGCCGAAAGTCGCTCGTAAAGCCGCCGACAAGAAAGCCGCGCAGATTATCCGCCCGCGTGCGGTCGACCAGAGCGACGATATCCAGGTCATCCCGGACCCGCTGTACCCGGGCGGCTGGCTCGTCACCGGCGAGAAGGCGGAGCGCTGGATCCGCCAGACCGACTTCGAGAACGACGAGGCGGTCGGCTATCTGTCGGATCGTTTGAATAAGGCTGGCGTCGAAGAAGAATTGCGGAAACTCGGCGCGAACGAGGGAGACACCGTTACCATCGGGGAGATCTCCTTTGATTGGGAGCCGTCGATCGGCGGCGATCCCACGAAGGCGGGCCGCGGCCAAGACGCGCGCCTCGGCGGCACGGACCGCATGTCCGCAGCCGAGCGCAAGCGCGCATCGCAGGCCCGTCGAGGACTTATCGACGAATACGATTACGGCGACGACCTGCTCGATCGGCAGGAAGCCGACCGAGAGAGGTGGCAAGGTTAATGACGATGCCGGGTGTAGTACCGGAGACTCTGCGCGAACAGATTGCGGGGGCGAAAAAGATCGTCGTGAAGCTGGGCACGAGTTCGCTCGTGGACTCCAACTCCGTGGTCTCCCAAGAAAAGATCGACCGCATCGTGGATGCGATCGAAGCGCGCACAGATCGCGGCGGCGATGTCATCGTCGTCTCCTCCGGTGCTGTTGCCGCCGGCATGCCACCTCTGGGACTATCCACCCGTCCGAAAGATCTCGCCTTGAAGCAGGCGGCTGCCTCCGTCGGTCAGATTCACTTGGCGCAGACGTGGGGGCGTTCCTTCGAGCGCTATAACCGCACCATCGGCCAGGTTTTGCTCACGCAGTCCGATGCCGGTGTGCGCGAGCGTGCGAGGAATGCGCAGCGCACCATCGACAAGCTGCGTCAGTTGGGTGCGGTTCCGATCGTCAATGAGAACGACACCGTTGCCACCTCAGAGATGCGTTTCGGTGACAACGACCGCCTCTCGGCCATCGTCGCGACGATCACCGCCGCCGACGCCTTGATCCTGCTGTCTGATGTCGACGGCCTCTACGACCGCAATCCGAAGGAACCGGGAGCCACGTTCGTCCCGGAGGTCCGCTCGGGCAAAGACCTCGAAGGAATCGTCGCCGGCGATGGCGGTGTTTTCGGTACCGGCGGCATGGCCTCGAAGGTCTCCGCTGCGCGCCTGGCCACCCGCGGCGGCGTGCCGGTCCTTCTGACGTCTGCGGAGAATATTGAGGACGCGCTCGGCGACGCCTCTGTCGGCACCGTCTTTCACACTCGCCCGGAATCGCAGCTTTCCGCCTGGAAATTCTGGGTGCTCTACGCCGCCGACGCCGAAGGGGTGCTGCGTCTCGACGCCGGTGCCGTCGAAGCCGTCACCCGCGGCGGCACCTCTCTGCTCGCAGTCGGCATCACCGGTGTCGACGGCGATTTTCATTCCGGCGACATCGTCGAGATTCTGGGGCCCAACGGCCAAGCCATCGGCCGCGGTGTCGTCGGCTACGACGCCACTGAACTCACCGGCATGCTGGGCAAGCACACCGACGAGCTTCCGCCGCACCAGCGCCGCTCCGTCATTCACGCGGACTACCTTTCTAATTACGCTTCGCGTCTGTAGCCCAACCACTACAGTGGGCGACCATGACTGATGCGAGAGTATTGGAACGCGAAGAAGTCCTGACCAAAGCCCGCGCCGCGAAGAAGGTGGCTCCGGTTTTGGCTACGCTCGCAACGCCGGACAAGGACGCGGTGCTGCACGCCGCGGCGGACGAGCTCGTCGATCGAACGGACGAGATCCTCGCCGCGAATAGCAAGGACATCGAGGACGGAAAAGAAAACGGTCTGAGCGAATCGCTCATCGACCGGCTCGCGCTCGACGCCGCGCGCATCGAGGGGATCGCGGGCGGTCTGCGCCAGGTGGCGTCGCTGCAGGATCCGGTGGGGGAGGTGCTGCGCGGCGGACTGATGCCGAATGGCATTCAGATGAAGCAGGTGCGTGTTCCGCTGGGCGTGATGGGCATGGTCTACGAGGCGCGCCCGAATGTCACGGTCGATGCGTTCGGCTTGGCGATCAAGTCGGGCAACGTCGCACTGCTGCGCGGGTCGAAATCGGCAAAGCACTCGAATGCGGCGCTCGTCGAGATTTTGCAGGACGTCGCAGACAAACATGGCTTGCCGCGTGAGATCGTGCAGCTCCTACCGTGCGAGACGCACGATTCAGTACAGGACCTCATCACGGCGCGCAGGCTTGTCGACGTGGTCATCCCGCGCGGTTCCGCCCGCCTCATCGATGCGGTGGTCACGGGTGCGACGGTGCCGGCGATCGAGACCGGTACCGGCAACTGCCACTTCTACATCGACAAAGATGCGGACCTCGACGAAGCAATCGCGATGCTCATCAACGGTAAGACGCGCCGCTGCTCTGTGTGCAACGCGACAGAAACAGCGCTTATCGACGCAGCGCTTGCCCCCGAAGACCAACTCCGCGTCATTACTGAACTGCAGGGGGCGGGGGTGACGGTGCATGGGGACGTCGATAAGCTCTCTGCTCTCGGTGCGGAGAATGTCGTCGCCGCTACGGACACTGACTGGTCCGACGAGTACCTCTCGATGGACATCGCTGCTCAGATCGTCGACGGAGTGGACGGCGCCATCGCGCATATCGCGCAGTATTCGTCGGGGCACACCGAGGCGATCGCGTCGCACAACGCGTACACCTGCCAGAAATTCGCCGCCGAAGTCGATGCCGCCGCGGTGATGATCAACGCTTCCACTGCCTTCACCGACGGCGAGCAGTACGGAATGGGAGCCGAGATCGGCATTTCCACCCAGAAACTCCACGCCCGTGGGCCCATGGCTTTGCCCGAGCTGACCAGCACAAAGTGGATCTTGGAAGGAACAGGGCAGACGCGAGATTAGTTTAGGTTTAGAATACTCTCCGTGTCACATATCTTCCTGCGCCGTCGCGCGCTCGCACTAGTCCTCGCCTTCGTCATCGCTGTCACTGCCACCATCGTCCCCGCCGCCCCGAAGCGTGCTGAAGCGCGCACCTGCCCGGCTGTCGCGGTCATCGCCGCGCGCGGTTCCGGCCAGCCCAATAGCGGCCGCACCAGCTACGCCCAGAGCCCCTGGGTGTCCAACGGATGGGAGGGCGAGCACATCCGCGCCTTCCTGCGTACCTCCGAAAGCCGCTACCGTGCCACTCACGGCGGCAAATCGCTCATGAATAATGTCGAGGTGCTCGGCCTCGGCCCCGAGTACTACCCGGCATTCGCGCCCGAGTACACCGGTACCGTTCCTGCACTGCCGCGCACGCTCGCGCAGGCACTCAACCTCGTGGGCATCTACGCAATGCCCATGCTGAATATGGGTGTGCAGGCCGCCCGCGACTTCATCAACTCTGTCGGCACGGGCCGCGCAGGCGTGATCCGGCAGATCGACAACTACCAGCGCACCACCGGCTGCCGCCCGCAGTATGTCGTCGTCGGTTTCTCTCAAGGCGCGATGATCCTGCAGGATGCCGAGCGTGAGATCGCACGCCGCGGTCAGCTCGCAGGCGCTGTCTACCTGGGCAACCCAATGACCGCAGCGGGTGACCCTGCCACCGTCGGTGTCGCTGGCGGTGGCGCTGGCGGTCTCGTCGGCTGGTCTCCGTTGAACTCCAAGACCACCGCCGCGACACGCAACCGCGCCAACTACTGCTTGCCGCTGGATGGCGTGTGCGATGCGTCGATCGCCACGCTCCGTGCGTCCGAGCGAAACGGCGGCAGCCACGGCCGCTATTTCGTGTTCAAGTCGCGGTGGGATAATGTCGTCGCCGATCGTTTTGGTAATTGGGTAGATGGGGTACGATATTAATAAGGGTTAATTAAAGATGCCTGAATGGAACTGTAAAGTAAATCGGGCAAGACCAGTTCACAGGCCATTTTTGAAGGAAAGAAGTTCGGCATGCGTTTCGCGCCAATGGTTGCGGCAGCAACAGTCGCACTGGCAAGTACAGTGTTCGCTGTGCCCGTGGCGCACGCCCAAATTGAGGTAGTGGATACCCCCGTCGAGGCCCCCGCTAAAGACGCTCCGCCCGCTGTGATGATCAACGGCGAGCTGCACGTGCTTGTGGATGGTCAGTACCGCAAGGTCGACCCCGACTCCTCGCGCGAACCCGACCGTGGTCTGGCGCATCCGAAGGACAATGAGCAGCCGGAGGATAAGCAGCAGCCGGAGGATAAGCAGCAGCCAAACGTGGCAAAGTGGCTCGTTCCGCTGTTGGTGACAGGCGGTGTCATCGCCGGTCTGGCTGGCCTGATCCGGAAGCTCTACCCGTCTGGTCGTCTGATCCTTTACTACCTGCCGGGCAAATCCATCTCGCTATGACAGGACCGAGCGCAGCGGAGGCATTTCCCACCGAGGGAAAGCCGGAAGAAGCTGGCGCGGCGCCGCGCCGCATCGGCATCATGGGCGGAACTTTCGACCCGATCCACAACGGCCACCTCGTCGCGGCGAGTGAAGTCGCAGACATTTTCGATCTGGAAGAGGTCGTGTTCGTTCCCACGGGCGAGCCGTGGCAAAAAGCCGATCGAAAAGTCTCGGACGCGGAAGACCGCTACTTGATGACGGTGATTGCCACCGCTTCTAACCCCCGCTTCCACGTCTCCCGGGTGGATATCGACCGCGGTGGACCCACCTACACGGTGGACACTTTGAAAGACATGGCGGCGCTCTACCCGAACGACGAACTGTTCTTCATTACCGGCGCCGACGCTTTGGCATCGATCATGTCGTGGCGCGACTGGGAGAAGATGTTCGACCTCGCTGAATTCATCGGTGTGACCCGTCCGGGCTACGAACTCACGGAAGACATGCTCCCGGAGGTTCACCGCGGACAAACCCACCTGATCAAGATTCCGGCGATGGCGATCTCCTCGACAGACTGCCGCGAGCGTGCCTCGCAGGGGAGGCCGGTGTGGTACTTGGTGCCGGACGGGGTGGTGCAGTACATCGCCAAGAACGAGATGTACGCCAACTGGCCAGACTGACACCGACGTGGGACAATGCGTAGGTTGAAAGAGAACTGACTCAAGAAGGATTGCTCGTTTGACTGCTTCTGACACCGCCCGCGAATTGGCCGTCGCCGCCGCGAAAGCCGCCGACGAGAAACTTGGACGCGATATCGCTGTCATCGATGTCACGGATGTCATGGCGATCACGGATATCTTCGTGGTCATTTCTGCTGATAGTGAGCGCCAAGTCGCAGCCATCGTCGACGAAGTCGAGGATGCGCTGACAAAGGCTGGGGCGGAGCCGAAGCGCCGCGAGGGCAACCGTGAGTTCCGTTGGGTCCTGCTGGATTACGGCATGCTCGTCGTGCACGTGCAGCGCGATGCGGAACGTGAGTTCTACGGCTTGGACCGCCTGTACGCCGATTGCCCGCTCATCGAGGTCGAGGGGATCGAGCCGCCGGCGCGGCCGGGCCAGTTCGCGGACGGTGCGGGCGTGCGCGAGCTCGAGGACATCGAGGATCTGCCTCTCGCCGGCGAGGGCCCGAGCAACGACGACGATATGTAGGCGCTCATGAGCCGACGTTTGATCATGATGCGGCACGGCCAGACCACGTATAACGCTGGTCGCCGCATGCAGGGACAGCTGGACACGCAGCTTTCCGACGCCGGGTTGGCGCAAGCCCACGCCGCTGCCGAATGGGTCAAGGGCATGGGCATCGTGAAGATCGTTTCGTCTGACCTGTCCCGCGCGAGCGCCACCGCCGAAATCATCGGTGAAAAACTCGGCCTGGAGGTCGAGCTGGATCCACGCTTGCGTGAAACACACCTTGGCGACTGGCAGGGAATGACGCACGAGGAAGTCGACGGCGCATACGTGGGCGCCCGCGCAGCGTGGAGGCACGACCCGGCGTGGACGCCTCCGGGAGGCGAATCGAGGCTGGACGTGGCGGAAAGGGCGAGGCCGGTCGTCGATAAGCTCCTGCAATGGGAAGGTTGGGACGATGCCGCCGTGCTGCTCGTCGCGCACGGCGGAACGATCTCGGCGTTGACGTCGAAACTGCTCGATCTCGAGCACGCCCAGTATCCGCTGCTCAAAAGCCTGGATAACACGAATACGTCGCAACTTTATGCACGCCCGCGGATGGGCGGCGACGGCTCCTGGGACGACGTGCAGTGGTACCTCGAGGCGTGGAATCAGGGGGCCTGCTGATGGCGGTGCGCGTTGTCGTCGACTCTTCGGCGGGGATCCCGGCAGAGCTCGCGGACGAGCTCGACATCACTGTCCTCGACCTGCATGTGATGGAAAACGAAGAGGCCTCCACTTCCGGGCTCACCGCCCTCGAACTCGCCGCGGCGTATGCCCGACAGTTGGAGCGCGGCGGCGACGACGGAATCGTGGCATTGCACTTGTCGAAGCGCCTGTCGTCGACGTGGTCTGCGGGGGTCAGCGCGTCCGCGGTCTTCGACGATGCCGTGCGTGTCGTGGACACCGATTCTGCGGGCATGGCCGTTGGCGCGGCAGCGATCGTCGCGGCCTCCTTCGCGCGCGCCGGTGCCGACCTCGACGGGTGCGCGGCCGCCGCGGAAGGTGCCCTCGCCTTGTCCGAAACCTGGCTTTACCTGCGCCAACTCGACGATATGCGCAAATCTGGGCGTCTGTCCGCGACCACCGCGATGCTGTCTGCCGCGCTTTTGGCCACGAAGCCGATCCTGCGCGTCAATGACGGCAAACTCGAACTCGCGATAAAGACCCGCACCCAATCGAAGGCTTTCGCGAAGCTCGTCGCCCACGTCGTCAACCGCGCCGACGGCTCGCCCGTCTTCGCGGCAGTGCAATACAGCGCCGACGACGACAGTGCGGTCACGCTCGCGGAAATGCTGGAAGAAGCGCTTGTCGACGGCTCGTCCGTCCACCTTTTCCCCCTCACCGACGCCGTGGCCGCCCACACCGGTGAAGGAGCGATCGGGCTGTCCGTCTTCTATCCCTAAGACGAATTCCACAGTTCGGTGACGCGTCAACGCGGTTATCCACAGGAAAAATCCCGGACGCTTTCTGAGGTCGCCGCCGCGCTTTAGCGTGAGCGGCATGAACGTATCTGAACGCCTCGCTGAACTTACACGCCCGACCGGCGAGGAAGACCTCCTCGCGGTGTCGTACCCAAAGCCGCGGGTCGCCGTCCCGCCGAAACAAGCGGCCGCGGCAGTCGGCGCTGTCCTGCTGCTCGTCGCCGGGTGGTTCGTCCTCCGCGATGACGAGCCTGATATCGAGGCGCCCCCTGATCTACCTCCCGCGGATGTGGTCGTCTCCGTCGTCGGCGCAGTCGCGGAGCCCGGTCTTGTCACCCTTGATGAAGGCTCGCGCGTAGCCGACGCACTTGAGCAGGCTCAACCGCTGCCTGAGGCAGAATTGCTCAGCCTCAATCTTGCCCAGCTCCTCGCCGACGGCCAGCAGATCGTCGTTCCTGTGCACGGTGATGCTCCTGCCGCTGAAGAAGCCGGTTCAGGCCTCTCCCTGAACACCGCCTCGGCGCAAGACCTCACCGAATTGCCGGGAGTGGGGGAGGCGACAGCCGCTGCGATCGTCGCACACCGCGAATCCATCGGATCGTTTACGAGCGTCGAACAGCTTCTCGATGTCAAGGGCATCGGTCCCGCTAAGTTCGAGGCCATCAAAGACCTGGTCAGCCTCTGATGAGTGAACTTCGGCTTGTGCCTCCCGCACTCGCGGTGTGGGCAGCAGCATTGGCCGTCATCGTCGCCGGGCCGGTGTGGGCATTAGCAATAGTGGCGGTGATTTCGGTTTGCTGCATCCTGCTTCGCGAGCCCGGGCAGGCGATTCTGTGCGGCGGTCTCGGTGCCTGCTCCGCCGCCATCGCGTGGGCGCGGTGCGTGTCGGCCCGCACGAGGGAATTCGGGGAGACCATCATCGGTACCGTCAGCGGGGCGCCGAAACAGTTCGATTCGGGCAATTGGCTCGTGAACGTCAACGTGCCCGGTTATCCGGTGCCGGTTCCCGTCTTTGTGGACGACCTTGAGGACAAACTTCCCGCCGGAACGGCCGTCGAGGTGTCGGGCAGCGTCGGTGAATCCACGCGTCCCGGTATCGGCGCGGTGACCGTGAGCGGTGACGTGGACGTTCTCGGCCCGCCGACCGGATTCGCCGCTTTCGCCGCCCGTGTGCGCGGGACATTCGCGTCCGCGGTTGAAGAGATAGTGGGGGAGCACGTTCGTGGTCTCATTCCCGGGATGGTGCTCGGCGACGTCTCGATGCAATGTCCCGAGGAGAAGCAGGCCTATATCGACACCGGTCTGAGCCACCTGAGTGCAGTCAGTGGCGCGAATTGCATGTACGTCGCCACTGCGGCGTTGCTCGTGGCAGGGCTGTGCCGGCTCGGGCTGCGCGGGCAGACAATCGCGGCGGGAATCGCACTGCTCGTCTACGCCGGACTCGTCGGGCCCGAACCGAGCGTGTTGCGCGCGACGGTTACGGGGTTGGTCGGCTTTATCGCCATCATTTCCTCCACACGCGCAGAGCCGATCCACGTGCTCAGCTTGTCCATCATCGGTCTCGTGCTCGTGGACTCCGATTTGGCGGTCAACTACGCTTTCGCGCTTTCCACCGCAGCGACTGCGGGTATCGTGGTGATTTCACCGCTGATCTATCGTGCGCTCGCACCTTTGGGGTGGCCGGACATCCTCGGGAAAGCGCTCTCGGTCGCCATTGCCGCGGACCTGGCTACCGCGCCCATCATCGCGGGAATGGCGGGGCGAGTCTCCCTCGTGGCTGTCATCGCCAATGTGCTCGTCAGTCCGGTCGTCGGAGCAGTGACTGTACTCGGCATGGCCGCAGCGATTCTCGCGCAATTCCACCACATTCTCGCCGCGCCGCTGCTCTGGGTCATCCAACCGCTGGCCGGGTGGATCCGCACGGTGGCCGACACCGGGGCGCGCCTGCCCGCCACCACGATCGAAGCGGAACCAATGCAGACGATCGTCGTCTACGGGTGGATTCTCGCCGGGTTCATCGCGTCTCGCCCCCGGCTCACGGTCGCGGTCGTCGCAGTCGTTGTTCTTCTCGGCGTGGGGATGGGGGAGCAGGTGGACGTCGATAAGCGAAAGCCCTTTGTCGTAGAACGCGATACGGATATTGAGGCGGTACCGCCTGGGACCACAGTCATCATCGTGCGGGAAGGACATAGGGACCGGCCCACGCTCACCCCCGACGGCATTCCCGTGATCTATCCGTACAATGACCAGCATGATCAACCCGGTCCACCTCGTCGTCGGTGAAGACGAATTCCTCGCCGAGCGCGCCACGAAGAGCATCATCGACGAAGTCGGCCCCGCCGCGGAAGTATCCACCCTCCGCGCAGGCGACGTGACGGCATCGGAGCTCGCTCAGGCGACCAGCCCGTCGCTGTTCGCCGAAGAACGCGTTGTTGTGGTCACCAATACCGAACTGGCCGGCAAGGAACCGACCGAACTGCTGCTGCAGGCCGCCGTCGACCCCGCGCCGGGCATGACGCTGGTGATCGTGCACAGCGGGAAAGGGCGCAATAAGTCCTATGTCGCCAAATTCCGCAAAGCCGCCGACGTGCACGAGGTGAATCCTCCGAACCAGCGCGAACGGCAGAGCTGGGTCACCGCCGAATTCCGGCGGCATGGCGTACGTCCCACTCCCGACGTGATCGGGGCGCTGCTCGAATCGGTCGGGTCGGACCTGCGCGAGCTGGCCTCCGCGATCGAGCAGCTCGTCGCCGACACTGAAGGCGAAATCACCGTCGCGAGTGTCCGCGCCTACTACACCGGGGTCGCGGAAGTCTCTGGCTTCGATATCGCTGACCAGGCAGTCGCAGGCCGCACCGATCGAGCCCTTGCCAGCACGCGCAGAGCATTGCAGCTCGGCATCAGCCCGGTCGCGATCGCGGCGGCGCTCGCGAACAAGGTCGGCGACATCGCGAAGCTGTACCAGACCCGCGGCAACCCCGAACAGATCGCGCGGACGGTAGGGATGCATCCGTTTGTCGCGAAGAAAACAATGCAGGTCGCGCGCAACTGGTCCGGCCATGCCGTCAGCGAGGCCGTGATCATCGTCGCGGACCTCGATGCCACGGTGAAAGGGCAGGGCGGGGACCCCGAATTCGCCGTCGAGGACGCTGTTCGGCGCATCGCCCAGTTGGCGTGATAGTGTGCCTCACCGTGACTGAGATTCCCGCAGACGTGCAAGAATTCGCCACGCGTCTCTTCGATATGGCGCGCGGCGGCGACACCACCTTGCTGGACTACGTCGACCAAGGCGTCGCCGTGGACATGACCAACCAGGACGGCAACTCTTTCCTCATGCTCGCGTCGTATGCGGGCCACGTCGAGCTCGTGAAAGGCCTCATCGAGCGCGGCGCCGACGTGAACAAGCTCAACGACCGCGGCCAGGCACCGCTCGCCGGCGTCGTGTTCAAAAAAGAAGACGCGCTTGTCGACGTCCTCTTGGACGCCGGTGCCGACCCCACCGCCGGAACCCCCGACGCCATCTCGACCGCGAAGATGTTTGAACGCGACGACCTCGTGGAGAAGATGAGCAAGTGAATCCCGCGGACCTCGCGGCGATCGTCTTAGTGAATCTGGCAGGTGCGGCCACGCCAGGTCCGGATATCGTCCTGCTCACGCGCTTTGCCACGCGGTCGCGCCGCCATGCGCTCGCGGCGACGCTCGGCATCTACCTCGGCGCGTTTTTCTGGATCACCATGACTGTCCTGGGCGCGGCTGCACTGTTGACTGCCTTCCCGTGGCTGCTCGAACTCATCCAGGTCGCCGGCGGCGCCTGGATCATTTTCATGGGTTACACCACGGCCCGACAGGGATTCAAGGACCGGGACAATCCGCCGGCCGATCTCGAAGATGCAGCTTCGCGCCTCGGCACCATGCGCGAGAGCTTCTTCAAAGGCTTGACGACGAATCTCTCCAACCCCAAGATCGTCCTTTTCCTCGTCGCGCTCGTCGCACCACTTTTGCCGCCGAGTCCGGGCATGGGCACAGCCGCCATCGTGATCGTCTCGCTCTGGTTCCCCGCGCTGTTGCTGTTCATCGGGTTTAGCCTCCTGGTGTCCACCGAACGCGTGCGCCGGAGGCTATTTCGAGCCGGACCCTACATCGATATGGGAGCCGGCGGGTTCTTCATTCTTGCCGGAACAGTCCTGTTCGTCCGCGGCATTGTCGGACTGGGGTCCTAATCTAGGAAGAAACGCACCACGCGGCCGGTGGCGTCCGGGAACCACGTGTGCCCGCCGCCCTTGATCGTGTGCAATTCTGTGCGGACGGCGTCGCCGTTGCGCTTCGAGAAGGACGCGTACACGTCCGGGACGGCGCGGTACGGGGTGCCGTTGCGGGAGCCGCCGTTGTAGTGCACGATGTCGTCGTTGTCCGCGTGCATGAGCAGGGTCTTCACCTTGCCCGGCGCACAATTTGTCACCGTCTGTTCGTAATACGCCCCAGCAACACCGGCGACACCGGCCACGAGATCGGGAGCGTGGCAGGCAAGTGCGAGTGCCATGCCGCCGCCATTGGATAGCCCCGCTGCGTACACGCGCTTCTTGTCGATCTTGTGCATCGACCCGAGGTTCCCGATCACCGCACGGATAAAGCGGATATCGGAGTTCATCGACGTTTTCGCGTACGGTGCTCCACCCCAGGAATTATTCATTCCCTGCGGGTACACGACAATGGCACGACCAGCCGCAGCACGCTCCAGCTGCTGGTACGAACGCGCACGGCCAGCGGTGTGATGCACCCCGCCGAAACCAATGATGACGGGATACGCCCGGAACGGGTTGTACCCGCGCGGCAAGACCACCGTGTACGGGCGGACCATGCCGTCGATGCTGACGAAACGGAAACCGATGCCGGACTCGACCAGCGACGTCGCCATGCCAGAGGCCTGGCTCGAACCGCTCGAGTAGGAAGAGATCGAAGAAGTCTGTGCTTGCGCCGGTGCGGCGAAGAAAAGTGCGGCAGCAAATGCAGCGCACACACCGCGGCGGAGATTTTTCATGAGGGGGATATTACGGCGGAGAACTTAACATGTCACTTCGGTTCCCGGAACGAAAAAATCCGCCCACCGAAACGGTGAGCGGAGGGCTGGATTCTAGCCGAGCTTGTTCAGGGCGCGAGCCATGTTGGACTTCTTGTTGGCCGCGCTGTTGCGGTGGAAGACACCCTTGGTGACTGCCTTGTCCAGCTTGCGGGATGCGACGCGCAGCTGCTCCTCAGCTGCGGTCTTGTCGCCGCTCTCGACGATCTCGTTGAACTTGCGGATCTCGGTGCGAACTGCGGAGCGGATGCCCTTGTTGCGGACGCGACGCTTCTCGTTGGTCAGGACGCGCTTCTTCTGCTGCTTGATATTAGCCATGATGTACCTCTTGAAAGTCTTCAGATGTGAAATGAACGTGCATTCGGAACGTGCAGCGCCACAGCTTGTGAGCGACCGCGAACCCAAGGTCCTGTCCGCGGTGTGCGGCGCGCCGAATAACGTTTAAACCCTAGCAATCAATGGGGGCTGGCCCAAAATCGCCTTAGACCCAGTCGAAGTGCTTCCGCAGGTGGTCGGCGATGTGCTCGAAGAGGCGGGCAGGAAAAAGCGCGCCGCGGCGTCGCAGATCTGTCTCTGCGACGAAGAGAGTCTTGTCCATGCGGACCCAGCAGGGTTCGCCGGTGGGTTTCCACGCGCCGGAGCCGATCGCTACCCAATTCTTTTCGTCTGCGTGATTTTCATTAGCTGAGATCAGCAGCCCCAACACCTCATGCCGGTCGCGGCCCACGATAAGCATTGCCCGCTCCTTCAAAGGGGTGCTGGGCACGTTGAACCACACCACTTCGCCGGGTTCGGCTTGGCCGTCCATGTCGGGGGCGTAGAAAATATTGCGCGAAATTTCTTTGGTGGGAATCACGCGGGCACGAGCGGCGCGACGGCGCTCACTGGTGGGGGAATTGCCCATGCGCTCGTTGAGGATCTGCAGCCCTTGATCCAGCGCGGTCGGCTTGTGCCGCAGGAATCTCATGGTCCTGAGCTTACGCGACGTCGATAAGCGAATTAAAGCTCGAGGCGCTGAATGCTTGCCCGCAAATCTGTGAGCGCTTTGGGCTGATCCGTGTTGCGCGCAAAACGTGTTTGGGCGAGCGCGTGCTGGGTCAGCGACCGCCAGTGGTCGGCGCTCAACGGCAAACTATTCGCCTGGCAGTAGTTATAGAGGCCGATGCACTGATCGAGCACATCATTCTCCTCGGCAGTCATGGCGAGCCGGTCGACGATGAAGACCGGCAGGGCCGTCGCAGGATCCCCGCCGAATTTCTGGACCAACCGCTGCTGGGGCGGAAGCTGCCGTTTCTGCGCAGAACTATAGATCGCTTGCTGGCCGAGTGCGACGAGCGCGAAAATGACCGATGCCGCACCGAAACCGATGCCCGTGGCGATGACCCCCGGGCCGGACATGGCTATGCCGATCGGCGTCACAACCAGTGCGAGAACGAAGCAGATCCCGGCCAGCAGGAACCGGCTGGTGGCCATGACCGATCTTTTCCGTGTCGGGGCCGCTGGCGCTGAAGGTTCGATGAAGTGCATGAACTCGTCGTAGGTGCGGAAGGTGTGCGCATTCGTGCCGTTCAGCAGCTGAGGCAGACTCTGGGGGAGCACGAAGCGGCTGTAATCCTTCGGGAATAATTCCGCCGGTGCATTCCATTCGCGGCGCATCGGCTGCGCGCCGAGCCAAGGGTTGTTGTCAGTCACACGGGTCTCCTTTCTGCTCGCATACTTTAGCGCGTAATGGCGATTGCCCTTCGGTCTTCAGCGCACGGTATGGTGACCTTAGTTTTGAGGAGGGATGGCGATGGCACATAAGAATTTCGCGTTGACGACGTTCACGGATCCGGCGCAGATCCGCAATTTCTGCATCATCGCGCACATCGATCACGGCAAGTCCACCCTCGCGGACCGAATCCTGCAGCTGTCCAACGTTGTGGAGGCGCGCGAGATGCGCGACCAGTACCTGGACAACATGGATATCGAGCGCGAGCGCGGCATCACGATCAAGGCGCAGAATGTGCGCCTGCCGTGGACCACGAAGGACGGGCAGCAGACGATCCTGCAGATGATCGACACACCCGGCCACGTGGACTTCTCGTACGAGGTGTCGCGTTCGCTCGACGCGTGCGAGGGCGCGATTTTGCTTGTCGACGCTGCGCAGGGCATCGAAGCCCAGACCCTCGCCAACCTCTACATGGCGATGGAAAATGACCTCGAGATCATCCCGGTGCTGAACAAGATCGACCTGCCCGCCGCCGATCCAGAGAAATACGCCGCAGAGATCGCCCACATCATCGGCTGCGAGCCGGAGGACGTCCTGCGCGTCTCCGGAAAAACAGGCGAGGGAGTTCCGGAACTGCTCGACAAGGTCGTCGAGCTTGTCCCGCCGCCGACACCTCTCGCCGCAGAAGGCGTCGATGCTCCCGCGCGCGCTCTGGTCTTCGACTCCGTCTACGACACGTTCCGCGGTGTGGTCACCTACATCCGCATGATCGACGGAAAACTGGAATCGGGCCAGAAGGTGACCATGATGAACACCGGCGTCACCCACGACATCCTCGAAATCGGCATTGTCTCCCCGACGATGCAGAAGGCAAAAGGTCTCGGCCCCGGCGAGGTCGGTTACCTTATCACTGGCGTGAAGGACGTCCGCGAGACCCGTGTCGGCGATACCGTCACCTGGGCAAATAAGGGTGCCGATGAGCCGCTCGAAGGCTTCGAGGACGTCAAGCCGATGGTCTACTCGGGCCTGTTTCCTGTCTCCCAGGAGGACTTCCCGACGTTGCGCGAGAGCTTGGAAAAGCTTCAGCTTAACGACGCCTCGCTCACCTGGGAGCCCGAGACCTCCGTCGCCCTCGGCTTCGGTTTCCGCTGCGGCTTCTTGGGCCTGCTCCACATGGAGATCACTCGCGACCGCCTGGAACGCGAATTCGACCTCGATCTGATTTCCACCGCGCCGTCCGTCACCTATCGTGTCGTCGCTGAAGACGGAACCGAATCCTTGGTGCACAACCCCTCCGACTGGCCCGGCGGAAAGCTCCAGGAGGTCTTCGAACCGATCGTCAACATGACGCTCATCGTTCCGCAGGAATTCGTCGGCACCACGATGGAGCTGTGCCAGTCCAAGCGCGGCCAGATGAAGAATATGGAGTACCTCTCTGAGGAGCGCGTTGAGCTGCGCTACATCATGCCGCTCGGCGAGATCATTTTCGATTTCTTCGACATGCTCAAATCTCGCACCAAGGGGTACGCCTCCCTCAACTACGAAGAGGCCGGTGAGCAGCCAGCCGACCTGGTCAAGGTCGACATTCTCCTGCAGGGAGAGCCCGTCGACGCATTCTCGGCCATCGTCCACCGCGATTCCGCCCAGTGGTACGGCAACAAGATGACCAAGAAGCTCAAAGAGCTCATTCCGCGTCAGCAGTTCGAGGTGCCCGTCCAGGCGGCGATCGGCTCCAAGATCATCGCCCGCGAGAATATCCGCGCCCTGCGCAAGGACGTCCTGTCCAAGTGCTACGGCGGCGATATCTCCCGTAAGCGCAAGCTGTTGGAGAAGCAGAAGGCCGGTAAGAAGCGCATGAAGTCCATCGGGTCCGTCACCGTGCCGCAGGAGGCATTCGTCGCGGCGCTGTCCACCGACGAGGAATAATGATCCGGGTCTTCGCGGCGCTGTTCCCATCCGACGAGGCGAAAGAACACCTTGTCACGGCGCTGCGCCCGATCCGCGATTTCTCCCGCCAGGAGATCCGCTGGACGGACCCAGATAATTGGCATCTCACCCTCGCCTTCTACGGCGACCAGCCGAACGATGCTGCTGCGATCCGCGCTCACCTCGCACAGATAGTTGCGTTCCAGTCGCCGCTGAACCTGCACCTCGCCGGCGCCGGCGCATTCGAGAACCGCACCCTATGGACCGGCGTCGGCGGCGACACCGACAACCTCAAGACCCTGATGGCGGAAAGCGCCGACCCGGTCCAGGACGTCCGCCCCCGCCAGCGCGCCCACCTCACCAT
>ERZ1031273.332-NODE-332-length-19578-cov-8.168314_pt1 | contig 19578 bp, 17 predicted proteins | sample MGYA00516575_ERZ1031273 | MGnify/ENA primary metagenome ERZ1031273 (study PRJEB33718, sample SAMN03159816) | human skin metagenome | collected 2014-02-25 | study: EMG produced TPA metagenomics assembly of the PRJNA266117 data set (Human skin bacterial metagenome... | reverse complement strand
TTAATTGTGTTGGCGTTAGCCAATATGGGTGAGCGTTTCGGCTATTATACTATGATAGCCATACTAACGCTCTATTTGCAGGCGAAGTTCGGCTTTTCGTCTGCCGTAACCAGTGTTATCTACGGGAGCTTCCTTGCGCTCATCTATTTCTTGCCTGTTTTTGGCGGCATCATCGCCGATAAATGGCTTGGATACGGCAAGACCATCCTGATTGGGATAAGCATAATGTTCGCAGGATACCTCATTTTGGGGCTGCCTTTAGGCACAGCTGCTGCAGGTTTAACGGTAATGTTTATCGCACTTATCCTCATTTCCTGCGGAACAGGGCTATTTAAGGGTAATTTGCAGGCTCTTGTGGGTAAGTTGTACGATAATCCCGCTTATTCCAAGAACAGAGATATGGCATTTTCCATATTCTATATGTTCATCAATATCGGTGCTTTCTTCGCGCCCAGCGTAGGTAATGCAATTACGAACTCAATCCTCGGTCGCGAACAGTTCTATTACGATGCGTCCATACCGAACAACTATGTCAAATTGAACGACAAAACGGTAGACCAAACTGCATTTATCAGCGAATACGCTGCACAGCATCAAGGATTTGACGCTCTTTCCGCAGAAGAACAAGCACAAAAGATCAAAGCGGCCAAAAAGAAAGACGGCGTTATGTTCCCCGAGGACGAGGCCGAAGTTCTACTGAATTTGAAGATTGCCGGCTTACACCAGTATACGGAAAGCAATGTTATTACCGATCCGGCACTGATGGTTACTAAAGAAGATTACAATCTTCTGCAAAGCAAGAATCCTGAAGATGCGCCTGCGCAGCAAGCTATCCGCGAGAGAGTAGCACAAGCTGAAGTGCCGGTAAGTATTGTGGGTGCAGATGCTACCGGTGATTTTCCGAAGGCATTCGGCCAAAAGTACGTTACCGCTACGCTGTCACACTCGTATAGCTTGGCATTCTTTGTTGCTTGTATCAGTTTGATTTTTTCCATCCTGATATTCATTATCTTCCGCAGCACGTGGAAAGCGGTAGACGTAACAGCCAAACAAGCTAAAGCGGCAGCTGAGGCGCAAGGGAAAACGAATGTTCCGACCATGTCAAAGCAGGAAGTTCGCGAACGCCTTATCGCCTTAGGTCTGGTGTTCGTGGTGGTAATTTTCTTCTGGATGTCGTTCCATCAGAATGGATTGACTATGACATTCTTTGCACGAGACTATACGGTCAGCAAGGTTACGAGTAGCCAATATATGGTATTCTCTCTCTTTATCCTTATACCGTTTATAGTGTTCATGTATGGGATCTATCTATCTACCTTTGGACTGTTGGGGGGAAAGAAGAATGCAAAGACTGGTATTTGGCTGATTGTAGCAGGTATCGTACTATTAATTGCCGGATATTTTGTAGATATCAGAACGATTGCCGAACCGCTCGTTAACATTACACCGCAGATCTTCCAGCAATTCAACCCATTCTTTATCATCTTGCTTACTCCGGTTACGGTTGGTATATTCACAGCTTTGGCACGCAAAGGCAAAGAACCTTCGGCACCGCGCAAAATCGGTATCGGTATGTTACTGGCAGCCGTCGGCTTTTTGGTGCTGTTGTTCACTTCCGTTGGGCTGCCCGCACCGAGTACGTTACAAGGAACCAGTAGCACACTCGTATCACCGAATGCGCTTATCGGTACCTATTTCGTACTGACGCTTGCCGAACTGTTCTTAAGTCCGATGGGATTGTCATTTGTTTCCAAAGTAGCACCTCCCCAGTATGCCGGCTTGATGCAGGGTGGATGGCTTGCCGCTACCGCTGTGGGTAACCTGCTCGTAGGCGTTATGGGCTCGCTTTGGGACAAGATGTCTTTGGTGGCCTTCTGGGGTATCCTGATTGCTTGCTGCCTGCTTTCCGCTGCATTCATCTTCTCCGTGATGAAACGCTTGGAACGTGTAACCAAGTAACAACGGTCATTTACTTAAAACGAAAGGCTGTGGGGATGCATTCTCCGCAGCCTTTTTTGCATACTCCCCTACCCCTTATTGATCATGGGTGTATAACACCTATTCAAAAGGTATATAACTATGAGAGAGAAGGTATATACCTTTCCATTCGAACGTATATACATATCACTTGAAAGGTACATACCTTTTGAGAATAGCATACGCACCTCATCCGGAAAGAGATTTATCTCCACAAAACAGAGAAACAAAAAGAACGGAGAGAGCTTTTAGGAGCTCTCTCCGCTATCGTATTGCCGTTGCCGGAAACGCTGCGTTATTTGTCGCTTGAAACGCATTAAACAATAGTCTCCGTAAAACTAAACTAGAAAACCCATATTAATAAATCTATGAAGCGAACCTTTGTAATTGGACTCCGGAAAGAAAGCTGTTAGCTATATAACATTACTAATGTTTGCAACACGAAAAGGTAGTATCTTTGCCGCGTGCAGATCAAGAGTCGTGGCATTGTGCTTAGCGAAACTCCGTACAACGATCGTTTTTCCATCGTACGGGTACTAACGCCATCCGAAGGAATAGTTGCTTACAAGGTGCCCTTTCCGGCGGGGCGCAGGAGTTTGGCACATACACTGAGGCGGGTACTTTATCCGATGAGTGAGGTACAGTTCGTAGCGGAACACCGTAATGGTAGATCGGTACAGCGTATGATAGAGGCATCACCCGCCCCTTTGCGCTATCAAATCCTTATGCAGCCCGAAAAGCGCAACATTGCCCTATTCCTTGCCGATCTACTCCGGCTAATGCTTCCAAAACAGACAGACGAACCAATGTTCGATTTTGTATCCAATGCATTGGAGCATCTGGAGGCGATAGAAACAAGTATAGGCATTGCCAACTATCCCATAGCATTTCTGCGTGCGTTGCTCGACTTCATCGGGATTGCCCCGAAGTATACTCCGCTTGACGTAACAGAGGGGGTTTGGTTTAGCATCGAAGAAGCCGACTTTATTCCGTTTAGTCGCTCTGCATCCGATATCAATCCCCAAGAGGCGCCATTCATTCCAACGCTACTGCGCATCAATTACCGCAATATGCATCTATATCGCTTTACAGGAGCGCAAAGGCGGCACATTCTCGCTGCAATGCTCGACTTTATCCGCTTTCACTGGATCGCCTTCCCCGCCCTTAAGAGTACCGATGTACTCACTGAACTTTATGAGCGGTAGCGCTCCTACACGCAATAATCTGTTCTTTCCCTACTCAGGCGTCTCCTATAATCATGTAGTTCACCCCACGAGGCAGCCCACATGAGAGCTAAGGAGATCGTCCAGCGACGTACCACACCAGAACGTTTCAAAGAGCTTTGCATCAAAGCTCAAATCACACATACGTACTACCTGTTTCATAGTCTTATTACCAAGAACTATGGCAAAGATAGCACGCACCCTATGCGAGAACGCAGCACAGCATATATCAATAGTGAGAAATTATGCTTGGGAGTACTTTGAGCCGAGTATAACCCCCTCTCATCTACTGCCATTACGAAATTCCCCTGCGCTCTATAGCAGAGAGAGGAACCGAAGTAGAACAAAAGTGAGACCGGTGCCAATAGGTGGCTACCGTCTTAAGATCACCAACCGATTCAATGACTATTGACCTTCCCGACTACTACAAAGAATAGCTCTATATCTCAAAAAGCTAAGGAGCATTGGCGAGCGATCGCTTTCTCCTGCAGCCGCCTGTGATAGCCATGCGTATCAGATAGATGCAGTATCCGCATAGTATTATTATACTCTTTCCAGTCAAAAAGCTATTGTAAAGCCAAAGCAGTAGAAAAACGATAAATCACCTTTAAATCACACCTAAACATCAAATAGAGCTTTATTTCGGCTGTGGTTTGCTAGTTAGGGTTACATCTTTTTTGGGCCATCTCTAGGATATCAATCATTTCTTTTTGATGCCCTTCACAGGTAACTTTGTTCCAAACCTCTTTTTCTTTGGTAATATTGGCCATTTTGCGTAGCTTGAGACTTCCGTTTTCAATTGTTTTACTATTATCTTTCATCTTCGCTTCAGGAGATTGGTTTGAGAATCTTGAATTCACTCTCCTAGTGATAAGACAAAGGTTTCCAAAAGAGTCAATTAGCTTTTCTTCGGCAGGATATTTGACAGACCACGCCTCAAAAGTTCCCTGAGAAGGATGCTGTGGATACCAATGCTCTACCGAGTTACGAAACTCGAATTGGAAATCACTATACTTGCCTTTATCCTTTTTCCATAGCAGATAGTCTAAGAAGTTGAACACTATGCGAGGTGTTTGAACCCCCAGCTTGTAATTTCTTTTATTTAAGAACGAACTTGTTGCTTCTGCTGCAATCTTTTCGCCTTCGTCAGTGAGACCCTCTGGGTTGTTATGGTTATCACGTAGCCAATTGAGTAGCTCCGTAATCCAGTGCATCACCTTGGGAGATGTATAGGACACACGAAGGGCCGCTTGAATCATTAGGCACTCGTTATTTCTCGCCTCCTCCTCTCCTTCATCTTTCAATGCCGTATTACTGTAGTATGCTTTCTTTTTAGAGTATTGCCCAGATACTTTCAACTCTTTTAGGCTCCACTCGCCATCGAGGTTTTCTTCTCTGAATTCGCGCTTGATGATAAACTTGTCAAAGAGACAGCGCAGTTGCAGTAGATGCTGTATGAAACCTTTTGCGAAGTCTGCCTTATTCGGCTTTTTGCCCTGGCCTTTATCCACCACTTCTTCCTCTATGCTCTTCACCACGAGGTTAAAGTCACTTATCAGTTTCTTATCGTCAAGGGACTTATCCAAGCCTACTTCTTCAGGTTGTTTTTCTTTCGGCAAATACAGTCTGATAGCATGAAGTAAGAAGTGTGGGAAGCTTATAATGCTTTCAAAACGAGCATCTGCATCTTCGTTGGAAGAGTCTACATTTCCGAGCTGGGACCCTGGGTTGAACTCAGAACTGATTATCTCTTTAATAGTAAGCTTAAGCTCTGTAAGCTCTCTTTCTGAGCTGTCACTTTCCGACTGGTAAGAGCTTACTAGAGAGGAGAAGAAATCTTTTTGGGGGAATCCATTCCAACTATCGCCAAATATCTGCTCTCGATCACTCTTGTTAAAGTGCATCTGCACATACCCCGTCATGTCGCTACAGGCATCCCATATTTTTGCAAAGAGCTCTTGTTCTTCTCTATTCCCCTCGAGAAAGCTCATCAGTCGAGCCTTGAGGATATCAGACTGCTCTAATTGTTCTCCACGGGTATTCATAATCTCAAAGTACTTATTCAAGTCCGTGTGTTCAGGCACCTCTATCCTGTAGAGGATTACGCTCTTCAAGCGTTCGTAAAAGTCACTCACATCAAGTTTTTCACTTTCGAACTTTTGACGGATTACCTCTACCCCATTTAAGATTGATTGTTCCAATCGCTTATCCTCCAAGACTGAGCTGTTTTTCAAGACCTCCTCAATGTTTTGAAGCGTATAGTTTGACCTCTTACGACAATCGAAGCGCAGGTTCTTCTTGGGGGCTTTTATGTCAGGGAATTCTTTAAAGCTCAAGTAGCTAAGTAACAGGTATAGTGTCGTGAGACGCTGCTGTCCATCGATAACTTCGTAGGTCTCTGGATTGTCTTTAGTTTTATACACAATGAGCGTTCCGATGTAGTAGTTGCTACTGTCAGATGCGGCATCATAGATATCCTCTATAAGCTGTACAATCTCATCATACTCCCAGGCATAAGCACGCTGGTATCGTGGTATGACGTATTGAGCATTTTGGTCGAAGATTGTTTCTTCATTCAGTTCTACAATCCTTTGTTCCTTAATCATCTTGGCTTGATCCATATCCATTGAGTTCCTTTAGGTCTTTAAGTAGTTTAGTCCATTGGCCATTTCCCGGCTCATTCAGGTTGAGCTTAATACTAGAGATGTCAGTGTGTCTGCGAGCACCAGATATTATTGAGATCATTGGGATAGAGTTGCTGTAGTTTTCCTCACCAATAGCATATCGATTGATAGAGGCAAAGCCTAGTCTCTGCATATCCACTCGTAACATCATCGCCCATGTAAAGAGTTTTTTGACCGCTATGGTATCAAAGTTGTGGAATCGATCATAGTAACACAGCAAAGCACAGAAAAACAGTCTATGAGCATAGCTAAGCCCTATGGGGGTTTTGCTCAGATGCTGATCCAGCTCCTCTGCAGAGTCTGTAGTGTTTTCTTCTACAAGGATGCTTTTGATTTGATCAAATCCTGTATTGGTCACTATCTCCTCTTTGATATCATGCAGCATATGTAAGTAGTGGCTCACCATCTCAAAAAAATCTGCACCGGAGATAAACGGGGCCGTGAGCAAGAAGTAGGGACTCGCTAGGCTAGCTCGACGTGCATATGTATAGCCCGACGCCTCATTAATACCTTTATAGACTTCGATCTCCGCAACTGTAAAGCTACTCGTTTTTCGGAGCTTCGACCAGTTCCAAATGGGGTACAGGTATAGGTCAAATAGCTCTCGAATAGCTCTTGGGGCTTGAGCTTCCCAGTTCTCAACAGCTCGCTGCATTTCATACTTGTCATGCATCTCCCTCAGATGATAAGCTTTGAGTAGGTCATGAGGGTATAAAGCACGCCCACGACTATTTTGAGAATCAAAGAGCTGAAAGGCTTCATCCTGTTTTTGGACAGAAATCACGACAACCTCAAGAATCTCTTCAAAGGCCCTCTTGAAGTACTCCCTTTCCTCTCTATTGAGAGAGGAGAGTTGATCTTGGATGATCATGTAGTTGTCATGTAAGTTCTTTTGCGTAAACTTGTTTGAGGGCTTGAATGTTTCAAGTAGAGGATATTTTTCTACTGGATCTAGACAATACTTCAGTAAGAGGAGCGAGAGTATACGCTGCTGCCCATCGACCACTTCGAGCTCATTCTCATTCTTGTGAAGTATCACTGTACCGATACGGTATCTAAACCCAGGATAGCTCTTTTGATCCTTGATACTCTGCTGAATATCTTGGATGAGAGTTGTTATGTTTTTGCCAGTCCACTTATACGGACGCTGATAGCTTGGGATAACGAGTCGATCATTTCCTAGTAGAGCGTTTACAGACACTATACTAGGCGTATTATCGTCTATTGAAGCAGAGGTTGACCCTGTATTATTCACTTTTTGCTGATGATCCATATCTTATTCTTCACCATATCTACATCTGCATATCGTCTCACTGCGAAGTTATTAATTGCTAATGTTCTAAGTAAAAAGGAGTCATGCCTCCAAACTGTCTTTTTGTTCTCGTAGGTAGAGACGGGCGCACATCTCGGCGTCATCGCCGGCGCGGTGGTGCGTACCTTCGGGTATGGATAGTTGCCGACAGAGGTAAGCGAGGCTGTTGCAGCCGTAGTTGTAAATCTGACGGGCTCGGCGTAGCGAGCAGTCCCACTGTAGCTCCGGAAGGGTGATCCCGTAAAACTGTGCCGTTTGCTCCAAGCAACTTCTATCAAAAGGCGCATTGTGTGCCACCAGCAGATCAAACGTATCTAAGTATTGCGCTTCAATTTCTTGCCACACCTCGGGGAAGCTTGGTGCCTCCTCCGTATCTTCGGGCGTTATTCCGTGGCACTGCACATTCCAGTAGCTATAGTAATTTCCTTCCGGTTGCACCAGCCAGGAGCGCGTTTCATCAATCTCGCCATTGCGTACTACACAGATTCCCACCTCGCAAATGGAAGCACGCCTACCGGTAGCCGTTTCAAATCAATAGCAATAAAATTCATCGTGTTTATTCAGTTGTAGCCTGATTCTGAACAGGATTTTCTTTGTAGTACGCCATAAGGTTCGTAGCAAAGTTACACATCTCATCGCGAACAGACTGAGGTTCTTCCACCTCTATTTGGTCTGCCATCGAGAGCAATAATTGGTATAGGTCGTATGTTGGACAGACCTGTAGCTCAAAGCGAGCTACACCATCCTCATCCGACGGGAGCTCCTTTTGCGATTTATGTAGCGGAAGCGTGCGCAGATAGTCCGCTCCGGTATCGTATGCCTTGATTACCACGCGTTGGATCGGCTCTTGAGAGTGAATAATGCCGCAACAACCTCGGTAGTACTCCTCTATATCAAAGGCTTCGTTCATTTGGAAGCTCTTTTCTGTCACTTCGCACGCTAAAATGCGATCCAGAGCATAAACCAAATATACATCCGTGGGGCGATTGCCTCCGTCCCGGCTATTTTGTTCCCTATTGTATTGTGAATAGTAGGGACTGCGCGCCAATACGTACCATCTTCGGTTAGCCACCCTTAAGTAGTAGGGTTCTATTTCAAAGCTGCACGCTTCCGGCTTGCCGAAGCCTTGATGGGTTATCAGCAGCACCCGATTAGAACGCATCGCTTCCGTAATGAGGTGCAGCCACCGATGCCCCGAGGGAACATTTTCGAACAGAATGCGCCCTTTGAGCTTTTGGTCAGCTTGGATTTGGTTCAGTGTTGTATAGGAATCAATGAGCCAAACACGCAGATTATCGTTCTCTAAATCTTCCGGCACATCAATATAGTATTTGTATCCATCTTTTTTGTCGCACACTATATCTACCTGAAAGATATCCAAAACGGCCTTCCGATGGTTGTGAAACGTGCGCAGTGGTAGCGGCTCGCGGTAGCTCAGCCCGCTATTTTCCCATAGGCGGCTAACTTCCTCATAGGTCAAACGTCCGTACCGGCGGAACTGATCGATCAGCCACACATATCGTCCGAAAATATTTGCCATAACATCTTCATTCTTTTTATCTGTGGCAAAGATACAATATCAGCTATGCCAAACCATAGCACAGCTGATATAGATAAGTTAGATTTCTCCTCTGACAATCTGGCGCTGTAGCTCTTTTGCGCGCTGCTCCATAATTGTTCTCCATAAATGAGAGCGGTATAGTGCCTCTGCGGGGATTCTGTCCACGTACCGCTCCAAAAACTCAGTGCCGTACAAATGCGATGCCCCTGTTTCGTTCAAGTATGGTTGATCTATCAGTTCAGACCAGTTCCACTTGTCGATAAAGCGATCAATCGTATCATAGTCCAATGGCAAGGACTCATTACCGGACAATTTAGACCAGTCCCAATAGTCGGCAAACTGCTCCAAGCAATCCGGGGTTAGAATTGTTTCACTATCTGTCCAGGAGAGTTTCTTCCAGTCTATTTGATGCTTAAACAGTTCCAGCATTGCCGGTGTCCATAAGATCCTATAGTTGTCGGACACACTCTCCCAGTCCAACTTATCTCTATACTTTTTGAGGGTCTCCGTCGTCCAGGGGAACTCTCCGGAAAGTTCTTTCCAGGCAGCATCATCCAGCTGTTTCTTTAATAAATCGTTTACTTCCATTGCTATAAATATTAATTCTTGTCTGCGCTGCAAAGATACATCATAGGGTGTGCCATATCGAGGTACAGGCTATAGGGTTACCCGGATTTGATCATTTACGCAATAAGAACAAGCTTAAGAAGACTAACGTCTTTGTTTTTCAATGCCACTCGTACCGGCGGAACTGCTCGATCAGCCGCACATATCGTCCGACAATATTTTCCCTAACATCATCGTTCTCTTATCTGCGGAAAAGATACAGCTCACATTATGCCATCCGGAAGCATAAGTATTACTTTGACCTATTAAAGTGCGCTTATTGAGCAACGCTATTTCCGTTTCCACTCTTCTTTTCCGGTTCCGAAGGGAGTCTCCGAGATAGTTCGTCCACTTTCTTCTGTAACTTTTTTATTTCGTTCAAAAGATCCGAGTGTGTTGCATCATGTTCGTATACTTCTACGGTTGTTGCAGTAATTACACCGGCCACAAGACTTAGCAAAATATACGAAACGATCAATATATAACTCACAAAATAGAGCCAAGCATACGGATGCACACTCATAATCGGGCGAGCCACATCCGAAGCCCACGCCTCCAACGACATTACTTGAAATAGGGTAAAAAGTGAGCGACTCAATGTGCCAAAGTATTCCGGAGCCGTTGCGCCATAACTATCCGAACCTATGATGGCATAGATGAGTAGCGTCATCCCAAAGAAAACACTCGACCAAGCAACGCGCGGTAGCGATTTGAACATTGCTTCGGAAAAGCGACGCATATGCTTGTTGATGGAAAAGACGCGAAACGTGCGTACTAAGCGCAACAATCGCAAAGCTCTGACGGAGATTAAGCTGGGCATCAAGCTCACGACACAAATTGATGTAACCACGAGATCAAATACATCTCCGGAGCTTTTCCAAAAAGCCTTACGTTTGTAATAAATGCGCACTCCAAGCTCTATAAAAAGGAGCCACAAACTAATATCCAGAAAAATGTTGATCCCTTTGATTAGCTCCGGAGGGCATTTATCATTTAGCAATATAACAAGGCAAGCTACATTGGATACAATAATTGTATCTGCTACCCAGTCCAGCACACGCAATAGCCTAATCTGTTCTTTCGTTTTGCTTGCTTTTCCTTCTTTGGTACTATTTTTCAATGCATCCTAGACTATGGTATTCCGGACGAGAGTGTTAAGGGCATAGGCCAGAACAAACCAATTGTCCTGACCTATTACCTCCATACTGCGTTAACGGCTTCGCTTTATCCAAGATCTTCCTTCGTTCGTTGAGTAGAAAAGCCCCTTTTCGCAAGTTGCTAAGATCTCTTTTCCGTTGTCGGTTAGATCCTGAAAGTTACCCATAGAGGGAGAGGAAGTACCACGAGTATTCCAGGTTCTTCCGTCATTGGTGGAATACTCTATTTTTCTCGCATCTTTCGGGCTAATACGGATTAGCTCCTTACCTCGATTGATCATCTGTGACATAGTGTTCTGTTTGTTTATTGGCTCTCTTCATTAGTAGGGAGAGCACGTTCCTACGTATGTTTTACTTGGTTGCTCGCCACATAAATAAAAGAAGCGTGGGACTGCCGTGCCACGTTCTAAGTCGGAGGTCGTAGGATACCTTGCTTCAGAGAGTATGGAGATAGCAGCCCACGCTATTCGCGTGGAAACCACCATGCTTTCCCTCTGAATAAGTCTTGAATTTCCTACGTTCCCGACTTCGAGATAAGCACAATCGCTTCGTTTTTTATGGGACGGAAGTGACGCTCTCACTTCCGCGCGACTAAGGTACAAACATTTATTGAAAAAAACGAGTTTTCTTCTCAAATTTTTCGGCAAGAAAGGGAAAGAGCAACGTGACGCAATCCCTTGTTTTCCTGTCACAAACGTTCGTACACTATCGCACAAAGCAAATGTCTCCATACTTGTTTTCTGTTGCATCTTTATTTTTTCACGACGCAAATATAGTACCGAGGGTATGCCAAACCGCATCATAAGCTCTTTTTGATATGAAATGTACGCATCATTCCCATAGCCCCACCATCCCAGCAGGAAAGTGCAAGCTTACGGAAAGCAAACGGAACGTATATGGAGGCTATTGGATTTCCCCGGGGAAAGGCATAACCCTTTCATGTAGAGCATCTTCGTCTGTATAGAGAAAATTCGCTTGTTTCAAATAAAGTATTTCCTCTGTAACGTAAGATTCAGTAATAGATCTGGCTTATGCCCCGCCGCTCGTCGCTCCGAGGCGCGCTGATTGTGGTGCACCTTTTTTCTGATATCAGAATGACGAATTAATTATCCTAGTGATTTCCGTCCTAGGGCATTACGAAGATAAGTAGCCGTCACTGGTAAAGGTACGGATAAATGGGAACAATGAGGGGGGAGCTGTATGCTTTTCCTCTTTTTTCTTTACTACTTCAGCTTTACCATACAGAACGCTCTGTTTGTGCAAACGTATATTTCTTTCTGTATGAATATCATTCTTTGTCTTTGAAATGTCATTGTCTATTCTTAGGAGTGTTATTCATTATTATTAGAAATGATTATATTTGCACAGTAATGAACAGAAGCGAATAATGAACAGTCACAATGGATCTAAAAAGCACCACATCGATTAGGATAGATTCGAGTATGCTGAATCAAATCAAGAAGGAAGCAAAAGCGGAGAATAGGAGCTTAAGCAACTACATTGAAACGCTTTTCTACCGGATGGGATACAGACCCTATAATGAGGAGACAGCTAAAGCTTGTTCTGAAGCCAAAAGAGGAGCATTTCAGGGAGAAATAGATACAAGTAGCATTGAAACCATAGATGCCTCTCTTTTTGATGATGAAGAAGCGTAAAGTTGTCTACACCACACGATTTAAGAAAGACATCAAACGATTTAGAAACGACTTAAAAAGGCGAGCCAAAATCGTTAGTGTTATTGATAGGCTCGCCAAAGGCGCTGATATACCTGCCGAAATGCATCCCCACAAGTTAATAGGCAACTACGAGGGTTGTATGGAACTGCACATTGAGGGCGACTTGCTTTTGATATGGATCGAGCAAACAAACGCATATGAGGAGCTAATCGTACTATCTCGCTTAGGTTCTCATTCTGACCTCTTCTAGTATAACCGAATGGGAAAAAGTATGGAAATCTATGGAGAGGGGGGCTGTATGCTTTCCCTCTTTTTTCTTTTCAACTTCAGTTTTACTATACAGAACGCTCTGTTTCTGCCTCAGAACTTTCGGGTTGCTATACAGAAATCTTTGTGTACAACTATTATACCCTGAGCGGCGCACTACTTGAGCTATCGTTTGGGATTAGTAATTGCTTAGCCGGTAAGGAAGGATGAAAGAAGATTCGATCTAAATCCTTATTCGTTTATGCGGAAGTTCCGCTTTCAGTAACTCTTTACCTTAAAGGGAAATGAACTGAATCCGAACCATTGAAAACGAGGGAAGATAGGGAGCAATTAAAATGACATATTTTCGGTGCTTTGTTGTCTCGCAAGGATTCGAACCTTGACAAACAGGACCAGAATCTGTTGTGCTACCATTACACCACGAGACAAAATAATTCATGGGGTGGAGCCGGAGGGAATTGAACCCTCGTCCAAACATGGAATGAACAAGCTTTCTACATGCTTATCTTCACTTTGCTTTGTCGGCCGTGCCCATAGTTAAAGCCTCTATGTGGGCAACAGCTTATCTCCGGTAATACTATCCGGCGCTACGGGAGCCTCTTGCGCGGAAGATTCCGATATTGGTGCGTCACCGAGTTCGAATCACTTCGGAATAAGAGTTTCGGGTGACGTCTCGTCCACTTCTATCGTAAGCGGATGAAGCCTTAACTTACTGTGCTTCGGTTAGGCAGCGAGAGCGTAATTTTCTTCGCCAACTAAATACTTTATGATACACCGGGATTAACGTGCCGGCAGTACCTGCGCACGACATGCTTACCTGCCCCTTCGTCACGCTGTCAAAGCCAAGTCGACCCCTACTGCGTGTTTTTGTGTCAACTTCGGGTAGTTTTCTACCTTCTAATGTTGCCACAACGGAACAGTTTGCCCGGGAATAACCGCTTGCTATACCCTTTGAGCAGTGCAAAGGTAGATATTTTTTTTCATCCAAGCACCATAACTTCCGCTTTTAATCACGGTAGTTTACTGAAAGAGTCCAAACAAGTAAGTGAGGAGGAGCTGACGCAAACAACGGATCGCCCAGAACAGAAGAGGGAAATAAGCAAAGTGAGGAGCATTTCCCCCCTTCATTTGGGCAGCTGGCTACCATTTCGTCCCGAAGTTGCGTTTTAGATTCGTAAATACACTATCCATATTGAACGAAAGGTATATACCTCCCGTGCGAAACCTATATACCTTTTTAGATTGACGTTGTGGCTTGTGCGTGCAGGGATTTACCTATCATTATGATATGATAGTGGAGAGTTGAGAATATGTCTGCATTTTCTTTTGCTCATGTCGCATATCACCGCTCCATTCTCATTATTGCTCCGAACGGATCTATTCGTCCAGAGTTCTCCTTTTCATCATCCGGACAACAATAGGAAACGTACTTCGTACCCACTCAGGGGCACTCTATTGGCATGAGAATGGGGTTATTCTTTTAGAAAGCAGAAAAGATATGTTGATTTTGCAATCATTAGATGGCAAAATAGGACATTATAGAGTTCAAAGAAAGACCATTGGTCACTATTTGTAGGTATTTAAAAAAGATTGTGTACCTTTGGTTCGGTAATGTTACGGCAAAGTAACACCCTATGAAAAGAGAAAGAGACTAACAGAACTTAGGAGAGAAAATATGGCAAAAGTAAGAGGAGCAATCGTAGTCAACGAGCAGCGTTGCAAAGGATGCAACTTGTGCGTTGTGGCATGCCCGACCAATACGATCTCGCTACATCCAACGGAAATGAACGACAAAGGGTATCACTATTGTTACATGAGCAATCCGGAAGCCTGCATCGGTTGTGCAAGCTGCGGAATGGTATGCCCTGATGGTTGCATTACCGTATATAAGGTAAAGCTTTAAATCTAAGAAAAGAACAGAGAGAAAAAGGACATAACGCAATATGGCGAAAGAAGTAAAACTAATGAAAGGTAACGAAGCACTCGCACATGCGGCTATTCGTGCCGGCATGGACGGATACTTTGGTTACCCCATCACACCTCAATCTGAGGTATTAGAAACGCTTACTGCCGAAAATCCGGAAGAAATTACCGGAATGGTAGTGCTTCAGGCAGAAAGCGAAGTAGCTTCCATCAATATGGTATATGGAGGTGCAGGCAGCGGGAAAAAGGTTATGACCAGCTCCAGTAGCCCAGGCATCAGCTTGATGTCCGAGGGGATCAGCTATTTGGCCGGTGCCGAACTGCCTTGCCTCGTAGTAAACGTTATGCGTGGGGGCCCCGGTCTCGGAACCATTCAGCCCAGTCAGGCGGATTATTTCCAAATGACGAAGGGTGGCGGACATGGTGACTATCGGCTGATTGTACTGGCACCCAACTCCGTACAGGAAATGGTCGATTTTGTAGACCTTGGCATAGAACTTGCATTTAAGTATCGGAATCCGGCCGTAATCCTCGCTGATGGTATTATTGGTCAGATGATGGAAAAAGTTACTCTGCCCGATTTCAAACCGCGTCGTACGGACGAAGAAATTAAGAAAGAATGCCCCTGGGCAACCACTGGTGCTAAAGACGGGAAACGACACATCATCACTTCGCTGGAACTTGATTCTGCCGTGATGGAAAAGAATAACGAACGTTTCCAGGAAAAGTATCGCAAGATTGAGGAAAACGAAGTGCGCGTTGAAGAATATATGACGGAAGATGCCGACTATATTCTCGTTGCATTCGGCTCCTCAGCGCGTATTTGCCAAAAGGTAGTACAGATCGGTCGTGCAGAAGGAATAAAGATAGGATTGGTTCGTCCGATTACTCTTTGGCCCTTCCCCTACGATACGATTAGTAAACTTTCAAAGAGCTGCAAGGGAATGCTCTCCGTAGAACTTAATGCCGGTCAGATGGTTGAAGATGTAAGGCTCGGAGCTGAAGGACGCGTTCCAGTTGAACATTACGGACGTATGGGCGGTATGCTCTTCTCACCGGAAGAAGTTCTGGATGCACTGAAGGAAAAGATTATCAACAGATAAGTAAGAATCGGTCGTAACCCGTGCTAAGCATTGCAAGTGACAATGAGCTACGTTAGGAACAGAGCAACAAACAAGCGTGACAAATGGGTAGGAGTATTGGATGTACTCTTTTATCTCTTTGCAATTGCTATGGTAGTTATCTTCTTCCTGACACGTCGCTCTGCTCCTTGGGCCTTCCTATATGCCGGAGGAGCCGCATTAGTAGCACGCGTGGCTGGGTATATTGTCAGACAAAACAAACGATAAGGACTATGGATACAACGATAGACATCAAAGAAATCATCAAGCCTGAGAACTTGGTGTATCAGAAGCCGCGGCTTCTTAACAATAATACAATGCACTACTGTCCGGGCTGTAGCCACGGCGTAGTACATAAGTTGGTGGCAGATGTAATTGACGAAATGGGTATGGCAGAGGATTCCATCGGTATCGCACCCGTTGGATGCTCCGTATTCGCCTACAACTACATCGATATTGACTGGCAGGAAGCGGCTCACGGGCGTGCTCCCGCTTTGGCTACCGCTATTAAGCGTTTGAACCCGGGTAAACTCGTCTTTACCTATCAAGGAGACGGAGACCTTTCCGCTATTGGTACTGCTGAAACATTGCACGCATGCAACCGCGGTGAAAATATCGTTATCATCTTCATAAACAATGCTATTTATGGGATGACCGGTGGACAGATGAGCCCTTGCACGCTCCTCGGAATGAAAACAACGACGTCTCCTTATGGTCGTCAGGCGGATAAGCAGGGATATCCCTTTGTTATCTCCAATCTGCTTGCTCAATTGGATGGTACTTGCTATGTAACGCGTCAATCGGTACATAACGTTGGTGCCGTTCGTAAGGCGAAAACCGCACTACGCAAAGCTTTCGAAAACTCGATGGCCAAAAAGGGAACTTCAGTTGTTGAGTTCGTTTCAACCTGTAATACGGGATGGAAAATGAGCCCTGCAAAAGCCAACGAATGGATGGCAGAACATATGACTGCCAAGTATCAGTTGGGTGATCTTAAGGATGAATAAGCCGACAAGGCGTTTTTAGAAGGAATTGGTAATGACCTACGAAATTATTATCGCCGGCTTTGGGGGACAGGGAGTCCTCTCTATGGGCAAGATAATCGCCTACTCCGGTATGATGGAAGACAAGGAAGTGAGCTGGATGCCTTCCTACGGCCCCGAACAGCGCGGAGGTACCTCCAACGTTACCGTAATCGTAAGTGACGAAAAGGTAAGCTCGCCTGTACTGAACAGCTACGACATTGTAATTGCACTCAACCAACCGTCTTTGGATAAGTTCGCTCCTAGAGTAAAGAAAAATGGTATCCTTATTTACGAACCCAATGGTATTCATACTATGACGGAACGTAAGGATATCAATATCTACGAAGTGGATGCAACCGAATTAGCACTCGAATTGGGAAATGAAAAATCATTCAATATGATTATCCTCGGTGGATTGCTAAAGTTGGTACCCTTTGTGAAGTACGAAAGCGTAATTGCAGGGTTGAAGAAATCGCTTCCTGAACGCCACCACAAGCTTATTCCTATGAATGAGCAGGCGATTAAGCGCGGTATGGATAGCATCAAGCAGATACGTGTAGCTGAATAAAGCATTTAACGCGGGCAGAGCCTTGCGCACAAACGCAAAGTCTTGCTTTAGTTGAATCCTTGAGTTATTGTAGCCCGAGCTCCTAATTTGGAACTCGGGCTCTACATTTGTTCCTCTTTTTTACCAGCGAAAACCTTTATTTAATCTGAGAAAGATATTCATACTCGCGTTTGTATCTTTCCAAGCGTTGATAGTCCTTTTCAGTAGGTGCGGGTAGGCGATGAATATCCATATTATGTGTTAGGTCGTACATTTTAACCCTACGTGCCAAAGGATTTCCTCCTAAATTGCGAATATACGTTTCACGGTCAGCGCATCAATACATATTCGTAGCGACCTTTCTTCTATAAGAATCCTTTGAATCTACGTTCTATTCCCTTGCATTTCGGAAAAAACTTCCGGTGTGTTTATTTATTACTCAAATGAATTCCGAAGTCGTCTTTGAACTGATTTAGAATGGGACGCATAGTACCTTCGTCCCAATTTGTCTCTATGCCTCGTTTGTAGATAGAGACAATGCGCTCTGCTACCGCCCAGTCTCCACCTCTCTCCAATGCTTTCTGATGAATGCAGTGGGGAATATAGGTATAATATAGCCAATAGCTACTATTGCTGTCTTCCCCGGTGTAAGTAACTTCCTCTATTTGCGATACATCATTCAACAGAGTGCTATCCACATTCTCCGAAACATAACGTTCCTTCTCCTCCCAATAGCTTTCTCCTGTATATTCCTTGTGAATGACGCAGGCAACATACTCCACGAGAGCTTCGTTTAATGTGTATTTATCTACGGAGGACATCCAGGAGGCTTGATTAGGCTCCACAAAAGGGAGGAATAGATGGGTCATCTCATGCGTTAATACACGAGAATAATAATCATCAGGATCAACCAGTAGGACATTGTTTTCGGTATATGGGAAAGCTTTTCCATATACAAACCCCATGCCTTCCCAAGACTGGTTCATATTGGAGACAATTAAATCCACTTTTGTGGGGGAGGACTCCAATGGCTTCGTAAGCTTATCCAATGGAGGAACAATTTGCTGGAGTCGACATATAGCACTGTCTATGGGTGATGTGTCCTTAAGAGGGAGGAGCTCCAGTTTTACTTCACTTTCACGCGTAGGTTTGTGCGACAGATCGAGATGTTGTAAGAGGACGTCAATGTCAATCCCCTCAATGGTCTTTTCTTTATGAAGGAAAGCAGGACGGTATAAGAAAAAGATAGATGGAGCTGTAGATACGGTACAATCAATTCTTTTCAAGGCGGGATCTATTGTATCGGGAATCAGTGGTCTATCGGATCGAGTATAAAACAACGCATCGGAAACGTCCACTGTGATACGCAATGAATCCTGTGGCACACCTTTTCTGGAAAAGAAATAATTCAATTCTTCCGGCATTAGAAAGTACGTCGGACTATAGTAGTCGTCCATTCTTATTTGAAAAGGAGACAAATAGGTATATCTAAGAACTGCCCGATCTGAAAATTTCTTATTCTCTTTCCATCGAATTGCCGGAGCTACAAGGAATTTTTCGAGATTAAACTCATGTACGTATTCTGCTTGTATATAGGGCAAAAGGAATACTCCTGCTGCAGTTCGCGTCCAACCATAAGTGAGCAGCCTAAGAGGAGCCTGATCAATAAAGAAGGTGTCTGCGGGCGTAATAAGAGAGCTTGGGATAGTTTCAATAAATTGACAATGAAGATATTTGTTTGCACTCCATGTGTCGACTGGGATTTCATCCATCTTTGCGACATAGTCAGAGTAGAAGGGTCTTATCGTTAGGGTTAGACCGTTGAAGTCCGTCGAGATGTTTTGTTGTGCCGTCATACATAGAGAGGACACAAGAGCAAGTACTACGGTTGTGTATACGATTCTCATTGGATTAAATATTCCATTGGATGATAGATGACACTGTATCATAACTGTTTCTAATATTACTGTGGGCAAAGATACATATAGTTGATGAATAGTATTAGATCTTCTACTTTTCTCCTTTTGGAAGTTAAAGAAGATGAGACTTAAGTCTACTTTTTTTCAACGAACAACACCATTGCGACCTTGTCTGACTATTCATAGGGCATCTCCTCCGCAAGCTTTGCTTCGCCACATTGAATGCAACTTTCCCAACTCTTTCTATGTACTTCCTTAATCTTTTCTACGTACTTTGACAATCGTTAGTATATACCTTCTCGATAAATCGTTTAAATGATTTGTACAAATCATTTAAAGTACTCGTATAAATCCTTTAAGTGATTTGTATATATCCTTTTAAGTATTCATAGAGGGTCTATAGACCAAAGGTTGAGTTTCTACGTACAAAAGATTGAGAACCTACGTTCAACAGAGCGACGATGTACGCACATGGGAGTAGCGATGTACGCGTAAGAGCTGTCTCTTATACACATCTGACGCTGCCGACGACTCCTTACGTGTGGATTTCGGTGGTCGCCGTATCATTAAAAAAAAAAAA
>ERZ1031273.330-NODE-330-length-19655-cov-9.486429_pt1 | contig 19655 bp, 13 predicted proteins | sample MGYA00516575_ERZ1031273 | MGnify/ENA primary metagenome ERZ1031273 (study PRJEB33718, sample SAMN03159816) | human skin metagenome | collected 2014-02-25 | study: EMG produced TPA metagenomics assembly of the PRJNA266117 data set (Human skin bacterial metagenome... | reverse complement strand
ATGATGTCATCCAGATCGCTCTGTTTCTGGATGGAGCTGTTTTCTGGAAGCACTGGCGGCAACCACTTAGCGGTTGGCTCGATGAGAAGAACCGAAGCATCATCCGAAAGAATCATCGAAGCGCGCTGAGCAGAAATCTTGAGTGCAAGCATCGCGGCTCGCTGGCCTTCCGGAGAGATGAACTCTCCATTGGAGATGGACAACGCTTCCGGGCTAGTCCAGTTGAAGAAGCCGAGGCCGCTGTTTCTGAGCTGACGCGCAAGGTTTAATTCGGTGCCCATAGCTTCCACGAACAACGGCTCGTAGTCTGTGGCGACCAAAGCGTCTGCACGCTTCACAAGCTTCGACCACGTTGGGAAGGTGTCTTCGATGTCTCCCGAGGCCGGCCCCAGAACCTCCCAATCGCCGTTTTCAGTGCGCATAACGATCTGGGACTTCACAGCGTATGCAATGCGCTGCTCGCTTGCGTCGACTGCCGCGAAGAGCGGCGCAAGCCGGCGAAGAGGAGTCCGGCCGAACAGCGGTCCGGTGAACTCTGGAGCCGGTTCGATCTCTGCTCGAGTAGAACCAGTCTTAGCCGGAGACAGTGCCGACTCTTTGCCCTTAGCTTCGGCGGCGTCCCATGCGGCGAAGAGACTTGTTTCCTGATTCTCCCAGGTGTGTTCTTCGCGGATTTTCTCGACGTTCTGCTTGAGCTGCGGCAGCCTCTTCATCGCGCGCTCGATTGCCGCAGCCATATCGGCTGGGTCATTCGCCGCGTGTGTTTCACCGATGTCGTGCTGGCGGATGAACTGCCCTTGAGCCTTCAGATCGCTGGCGACGAGCGGGAGGCCGGCAACGATGTACTCACGAATCTTCGTGGCCAGAGCCTGTTCGTGGGCAGGGGTGCTAAACAGCGGGCTAAGTCCGATATCAGCAGAAGAAATATAGCTGGTGACATTGCTAGACGGGACGTAGTCCACGATGTGGAGGCGGTTCCGAATCTTGAACTGATTGCCCATCTCGAGAATCTTCTTGCGGGGAGCCGCGTCGCGCGAGCCCACGAATGCGAGGTGAAGGCCGGGGACCTTAGCAGCCGCAGAAACAGCGTCGAAGATGCCGCGTCGTTCCGCGAGCTTGCCTACATAGACGGCAATTGGCTCACCTTCAGGAATCTCAAGTTCCTCTCGCAGCGACACGCGCGCGGGGTCGGGGTTCGGAGTAAAGGCGCCGACAGGGGCGTTTTCAACAACGAACGGACGCTCCTCAAGGTGGTGGCGTTTGGCAAGGGAAGCCGCGAGGAGATCGGACACAGTGATGGCGGCATCTGCGCGCTTGATCATGTCGGCTTCCAAGTTGAGCCAACCGAAGCGGTGCTGCGCCGGACCGCTAAAGCGCTGTCCCGGTAGGTACTCGTGGGCATCGTAAACCCACGGTACGTAGACTCCTCGCGCCAGCATATCTTCGTGATAGGTAGCGGCAGCCGACATGGGGTGCCGGTCGTGGACGTGGATGATATCTGGCTCAATGGTACGGAGAGCTTCCAAGAACGCTCCTTCGAAGCCCGAGATCTGCGGCCAGAGTTCACGCCACTCACCGGGAAGTCCGCTGCGCAGCCAAGGCTTTGCGTTGCGTGCGTTGACAGTGGCACGTAGTCCGCGCCGGTAGGCCGCGTTTGCCGGGCGAATGACTTTATTGACCACACCCAACCAGTTTTTGGCCGGGCGGTTCGGTGCCGCGAACTTATTCGGGGCAAGGAGGTGCGGAAGAGAGCGGACAGAGTCGGCATCTGCGAAGTAGCGGGCAACCGTCACGCCCCACTCGCGGCTCTTGTCTTCGAATTCTTTTTGTTTACGGTCGACGAAGTCCTCTGCGGGCTCCGAGTCGTCGTTCAGCGCGCGGCGCCACTGGTTGTACTCTGTCCAGTCCGGAAGTGGGCGCAGGATCGGGATAGATCGGTAGGAACCGTAAAACGGAACGGTCTTGTTCTTGATGCCTACGAGATAGACATCGTATCCGGCTTTAGCGGCGGAGACTGCCGCCTTCTCCACTCGGGAGTCTCCTTCTACCGAGTTTCCTACGAGCATCGCCATTTTGCGTTGCGCTGACATTTTGACCCCACGTCCACGTTTTGCCAGTAAACCTATAGCCCGGATGCTCCTGTGAAAGAGTGGGCAACTCTCTGGAAAATTACCACATGTCGCAGAGTCTGTTGGGGCTAGAGGTGTGTTATGTGTCTCTGTTTGCACAGTGTCTCCGCACCGCTCCAATGCATGAAACTGGCTGTGGAACAATAGCGCACATGAAAGTGAGTGAGAGTGATCTTGCGATCGTTGAGAAACAACTAGGGCGCGCGCCGCGAGGCGTCCTTGAGGTTGCGTATCGCACGCCTGACGGGCAACCAGCCGTAGTCAAGACCGCACCCAAGCTTGACGACGGCACGCCGTTCCCAACTCTCTACTACCTCACCGATCCCAGGCTGACGGCAGAAGCATCCAGGCTGGAAGTCGCCCAGGTGATGAAGTGGATGGAGGCCCGGCTCAACGAAGAATCTCCGGAGGGCGAAGTCCTCCGTGCGGACTATCAAGCTGCCCACGAGCACTACCTGCGGGAGCGGAACTCAATTCACGATCTCGGCACCGACTTTTCGGGAGGCGGAATGCCAAGCCGCGTCAAATGCCTCCATGTGCTGATCGCTTATGCTCTGGCAGAAGGGCCAAAGCGGGTTCAGCTTGGCACGGAGGCAGTGGCTCTTGCCGCCGCGCACGCCGGTTTGGGAGGAACTGCTATTCCGTCTGATTGGCCGACCCTTGCTGAGCTCGGCATTTCACTCGAAAGCGCTGGAGAGGGGCTGGCATGACACGTGTAGCTGCGGTTGATTGCGGCACTAATTCCATCCGCCTCCTCATCCACGATGATGAAGCAGGTGAAATTTCCCGCCGCAACACGATCGTCCGGCTTGGCCAAGGGGTCGATGAGACCGGGCAGTTCGCGGAAAGTGCCATTGCGCGAACACGCGCTGCGCTCGAGTCCTACGTCGAGGAGATGCAGCGAGAGAACGTGAGCCGAGTACGTATGGTCGCAACCTCGGCAACCCGGGACGCATCAAACCGCGATGCGTTCTTTGAGATGTCTCGCGATCTGCTCGGCCAAATTGAGCCAGGCGTCGGCGCAAAGGTGATCAGCGGGGAGGAGGAAGCAGCGCTGTCGTTCCGTGGTGCCACCGCCGACATAGATGAAGGGCGTGGACCATTCTGTGTGATCGACCTTGGTGGCGGTTCCACTGAGTTCGTCATGGAGGTCGAGAGCACAATTCGCGCGCTTTCCACCCAAATGGGATGCGTGCGCATGACCGAACGATTCATGCATTCGGATCCTGCGACGCAATCCGAAACGCAAGCAGCGCGACGCTATATCCGCCAGCGCGTGCACGAAGCTTTGGCTGTCGTACCTCTCGCGAGCGCCCGTGAAGTGATCGGTTGCGCCGGGACATTCACTACGTTGTCAGCGCTGGCGCAGGGATTAGACGTCTATGATGCCGAGCGTATTCACATGTCGGAGCTTTCCTTCGATGACATGCGTGTCATGACTGCGTACGTGCGTAGCCAAACTGCGGAACAACGTCGTGCGAATTCGGTGGTTCACGCAGGGCGCGCGGATGTCATTGGGTCTGGCGCGGTCATCGTTGAAGAGCTCATGGACGTTATTGAGCGTGAGGCGGGCGTAAGTAGCTTCGTGATCAGCGAAAAGGACATCCTTGACGGAATAGTTGCCGAATTGGATCAGGACTAGCCGTGGCAGCGGTTGACGGTTCATTGCCGTTTCAAAGCTGTGTAGATTATTAGGGGTCAAGCCCCGCCTATGATGGGCGTTTAGCCGCGCCCAGTGAAGTAAGGAAGACGTGTCCCGACGACCTAGAATCATGACGATCTATGGCACGCGACCTGAAGCGATCAAGGTCGCGCCGGTGGTGAGCCGTCTTCAAACCGATGAGAGATTCGAGTCTGTCGTCGTTTCCACAGGTCAGCACCACGAAATGCTGCGTCAGGTGAACCAGCGTTTCGGCATCGATCCTGATCATGACTTAGCGCTGATGAAGCCGAACCAGACTCTCAACGAGATAGTTTCGCGGGCGGTTTTCGGGCTCGACGCGATCATCGACACCGAGCAGCCCGACGTCATTATTTCTCAGGGGGACACGTCGACGGCAATGGCTGCAGCCCTTGCTGGTTTCCATCGCGGTGTGGATATTGTGCACCTCGAAGCTGGGTTGCGCACTGGAAACATCAGCTCGCCGTTTCCGGAGGAAGCAAACCGCAAAATCATCAGTCAGGTGGCGTGCCTTCATCTTGCTCCCACTCCGGACGCGAAAGAGAATTTGCGGCGGGAAAATATCCACAGCAAGGACATCGTCGTCACCGGAAACACAGTCATTGATTCCTTGCTCGAAGCCTCGCAATGGAATGTTCCCTTTGACGATGAACGGCTTGTTGCTCTGAGCAATACGTCTGACCGCATGGTTCTGGTGACAACACACCGCCGGGAAAACTTGGAAGTGATGGCGGAAATCGCTGGGGCGATCCGAGACCTCGCGGCATCACACCAGGACACTTATTTTGTGTTGCCGCTGCACTTGAACCCGAAGGTTCGTCTAGGTATTTTGCCGGTGCTGGAGGATTTACCGAATGCGATCATCGCTGATCCATTACCGTACGACCAGTTCATCGCCTTGATGAATCGCGCGCATATTGTGCTCACAGACTCAGGCGGAGTCCAGGAGGAAGCTCCTTCACTCGGAAAGCCAGTGCTGGTGATGCGCGAGAATACCGAGCGGCCGGAGGCAGTGCTGGCGGGAGCAGTGAAGCTCGTCGGCTCTGACCGCGACTTGATCGTTGCAGAAGTGACTAATCTGCTGGAAAACACGGTGTCCTACGAGGCGATGGCCAACGCAGTCAATCCTTACGGTGACGGCCAAGCCGCGCATCGAGCAGTTGAAGCGATCGCTGAGCTGAAAGGCGTCGGCACCCGAGTAGAAGAGTTCCAGCCGAAGTATCCGTAGCGGATACGATCAGAATCACCGCATTAAGCGGAGCAGGCTTAGTGGTACGAGAATCCAGGGAGGAGACTGGCGTGAAGATTCTGATCATCTCGCAATACTGGGCTCCTGAAAACGGCGTTCCTCAACGACGATGGTCGTGGTTGACGCGGATTCTCCTCGAGGCTGGTCACGATGTCCGAGTGCTTGCTCCGCCTCCTCACTATTTGAGGAAACAGACTTTTCGGGAGTGGGTGCGCAGTCGCGTCGACCGCGTCAAAAATGCAGTTGACACCGGCCCCGCCGGCGAGACGATTTACCGCTCGGGGTATTTCCCTGGTGGCATGTCGATCACGCAAAAAGTGATCAACCAGGCGTCCGTGGCACTCGGGGCAATGCGGATGGTGGTCCGCAGAAACGGGCGAATCCAGGTATTCGCGCCGGATGTGATCATTGGCACGGTGCCCGCCCTACCGACGGCTGTGGTCACGTATGTCACGTCAAAGCGTCTTCGCGCTCCGTACATCATCGATCTGCGTGATGCTTGGCCGGAATTGCTCGAATATTCCGATCAGTGGAATGCCGCTACAGGAGGGGTATCTTTCCGCCAGAAGGTCTTTTCCAAAGGGCCTCTTCAGCTCGTCTCTTCGCTGACTCACCATGTGCTCCACTTCGTGTACAAACGGGCGGCTGCGATCATCGTGACCGCAGAGGATCTTGCTGAACAGCTCCGAACCGATGACGTAGACGCCCCACCGGTCGAAACAGTTCGAAACGTTTTTCCCGCGGAGACGGACATCCGTCGGAGGCATGAGACTGAAAAAGATTCTTTGCGTGTGCTCTACGCCGGGACTCTCGGTCGTGCGCAGAATCTTAAGAATGCCCTGCATGCCGCACAGCTTGTGCGTGATCAAGGCGTGGATATCAAGCTCCGCTTTGTTGGAGCTGGAGCAGCCCGAGACGAATTGGAGAAAGCAGCGCAACAGATGGGGCTCGACGCCGAATTTGTGCATCGCAGGAGCAGCAACGATCTAGCCGAGCACTATCTGTGGGCGGATACCGCACTTGTGCATCTGACTGATTGGGAGCCGCTACGCCGCGCCGTCCCCTCAAAGACGTACGAACTGATCGGTCAGAAAATTCATATCTCCGGAGTGGTCGCCGGTGAAACCGCACGACTCATTTCACGCCTCGAAGTCGGGGACGTAGTGCCTCCGGAACAACCGGAAAAACTGGCGGACCTTTGGTGCGAATTAGCCCGTCATCCGGAGCGGCTGAGCCTCGGAGATAAAGGAGCCGCATGGCTAGAAAAAGAGCGGAAAGAGAACGCTCCCGCAGTCTTTTTGCATAGCGTTGAGCGTGCTGCGGAGTGTTCGAAGTGAAATCCGCTTCGCTTTTCCTGTCCTCAATGGCCTATCAGCTGGCACGTGATCCGTTAGACCTCGCCAATAAAGTGTCGGTGCGGCTGCGTGGACAGGCCATGAATTCTCACGCGACATTCGCCCCGCTCGGAGGCTCGCGTAAACGGGATTTCGATGTGCCTATTCTCACCTCCTCCGCGGCTCTCGGGGAGGAGCGTGTACTGCAAGTGTTGACGAACTCGTTACCGTTTTCACACGGTGGTTACGCCCACCGGAGCCATGAACTACTGAGGGCATTGAATTCCGGAGGGTTTGAAGCTTCCGCTATCACTCGTCTTGGTTATCCCGCCGTCATCGGTCGTTGGCCGTCGCGCGAAACTGATGTGATCGACAACGTGGAATACTCCCGAGCATTGCCGACGTGGCACCCGCTGAGTTTCTCACGGAGCATCCGGGCCCAAGCGAACCTCATCGTCGAGGAGGCTGTTCAACGTCGGGCGGGGGTTCTGCACACGACCACGCCATGGCCCAATGCCGCCGCGACGTCGATAGCAGCTCAGATCCTGGGCATACCGTGGGTGTACGAGGTTAGAGGGGAACCCGAATCAACGTGGGCAGCGGCTCAACCTCATCCGGAGGAGGCGCTGGCCAGCGAGTTCTACCAGTCCTCGAAAAGCAAAGAGACAGAAGCGATGCTTGCTGCTGCCACTGTTGTCGTTTTGAGCGAGGTGTCTCTCAGCGAGGTGCGGTCTCGTGGCGTGAGTAGAGCACACATCATTCCTAACTCCGTCAGGGAAGCGGAGCTCTCCCGCGCTATCCCGCCAGAGGATGCCCGAGCGAAACTGGGACTTGGCTCTGGACCCTTCATCGGGGCGGTCAGCTCGATTGTCGATTACGAAGGATTCGACAATGCTATTTGCGCGCTCCCTTACCTGCCAGAGAACGTCAAAGCTCTCTTCGTCGGCGACGGAAGTGTGCTTCCCGCACTGAAAGAATTGGCCGCGGAACTGGGCGTAAGGGACCGAGTAGTTTTCGCTGGGCGGCAGGCACCAGAAGAGATCACGGACTGGTACTGCGCGCTCGATGTCTTCGTCGCCCCCAGGAAGGACACCCGGGTGACGCGCGTGGTCACGCCGATGAAAATGCAACGGGCGCAGTCCTTCGGAATTCCCGTCGTGTGCAGCGACCTTCCCGCGCTCAGGGAAGTGACTGGGGGAGAGGCTTTCTATATCCCACCGGACGATCCGCGTGCCTTAGCAGACACTGTGCTTCGTGCCCTCGACCGCGGGCGGGAAACACGTGCGCCGTCGCAGATTTCGACGTGGGAAATGGGTGCTTCGCGTCTCATCGAGATGTACCGGGACCTTTCTTAAAGTCCCCGAATACTCCGCTTAGACCTCCACGTGCGCGATGTTGAGACCGTGTGTTTCCACAACCGAGTTAGCGAGAATCTCTGCCTCCGAGATATTCCAGGTGTGTTCTGAATTCCCGCGCACGCACAGGTAGTTGAAGCTGTCCGACGAGTAGACGCGTCGTCCTTTGCTTTCCAATTCGACCAACAAGTCGCTGTCCTCGCCTTTGGTTCTGTTGGCGAAGGGCGTTTCGTCAAAGACTTCTTTCCACCCCACCAAGGTCGAACCAGAAACGAACCGGTGCCACGTGTGCTCCCGCCGCGGCCATCGACGAACCACAGAGTCGATGCTTGGCAGGTAGAAGTACAACGAGGCTTTTCCAACCAGATCGGCGTTACTGATGCACAAAGTGTTCACCTGGTCACGCAGGTAATTGGGCAGGTAGTAATCGTCGTCGTCAAATTTGGCGATGATATCTCCGCTGGCGTGGGCGATCATGAGGTTGAGGCAATAGCCGAGGGAGGTTGAACCATCGGCGGAAAGGACAGTCACATCGTCGATACCTGCTCGGCGTGCACGGCTAGTAAAGTCCGCGGAGATGTCGATTCCGTGGCCCACGACGAGTAGCTCGATTTCGGGATAAGTCTGATGCGCGACCTGCTCGAGGAGATGGTCGAGCTCGCTGTCGCGGTTCGTGGAACAGATGACGGAGACCTTGGGCGTTGTGCGTTCGTCGTGCTCAAAACCGAGAGCGTGCAGGACGGATTCTGCACGATGGCGGTAGGAATGCTCTTCCCAGATACGGCGTTGGGCGCGGTGAACGGTTCTGCGCCGGAGCTGGTCCGAGTTCGTCAGCGCGCGAATGACAAGTTCAGCCTCCTCCTCTGTGCTGGCAGACGGAACCTCCTCCGGTGTGAAGAAATTCCGAAGCGCTGCTGATTCGGTGGAAATGACAGGGGTTCCGGATGCAACGATTTCAAAAATGCGCCGCGCGCACATGCTTGGGCTTTCCGTCACCGAGTTCACGTTCAAGAAGGTCTTGAACGAGCGGTATGCTCCGAGCATTTGGGCATAGGGCAATGAGCCGGCGACATGCTTCGACCAGCGGCGGGGGAATTGGTATTTCTTCTCGCCACCTGCATGCCGAGAGAAGATGGTGAACTTGAGACCGTAGCTTTCCGCCGCATTGTGTGCAGCGCCGAGCAGAAGATCCATCTGCTTTCTCCGCTCGGGATATTTCTCCCGGAAGTACGTGCCGGCGAATGCGACATCACCGACCGGTTCCTCAACTCCATTTCGAGCAGGATTGTGCACAGCGGGTTGCGCCGCGAAGGGAAGTACCATCACGTTCTCGTGGCCCAAAGCTGCGGCGTACTGCGGAAGCAAATTGGAGTCGGTGGTGGCGACAACGTCGAACAGTCTCGCAGTGTTCAAGAAGTCGTCGTAGTGCGGGGGATCTTCTTTATTCCAGAAGAAAGTGGGCACTCCGATCTTCTTGCAGGCATCCACGACTCGTGTCAGCTCAGCAGACGGCGAGTTCGGGCCAGTGAGTTGATACTGCCATTGCCCGTCATTTCCATTCCAGGCTGATTCAACGAAGAAAAAGTCCAGATCAGACAGCTCTTCTTCGGTTGCGCCAGGTGTGACTGGCACTAGATTGAATTCTGGCCCCCATGCGGAAAGGGAGAACTCATCCATGATGTAACCGACGCGAAACGGAAAATGGGGTTGCTTCACAGGTGCATGGAGCGGGCTGTTCGTGGTGACCGCTGGAAAACCCCCCGCTTCCGCACGAGCCTTGGACCGGCTCCTTTGCCGCGAGACGATCTTGCGCGCCTGGACAATGACGGGTTTCGGAGCGTGCTGGAAGAATGCTCGCCGAGACTTCGCTTTGATGCGTCTCAAAAGCTGAGCGCTGTCGACCGAGCCAAGCCGCATGGTTGTTCCACTCCTTCGCGTGCTTTCGCTAGACCGCCCGTGATGCGTGAAGGGGCGGCTGGAAATACATAGGTGTAGATTACCGCGCGACTAACCAGGTGACTTTGCGCAGCCGCAAGTGGCTCTCTCGCCTGCATCGGCCGCGGGAGGGCTGATCTATAGTTTTCAGGTGATGGACAAAGTGAGGAGAAATATGCGGAAGCTGGCGCGAAAGCTTTCTACCGGGCGGTGGTTAATCGGCCTGACTGCGGTTTCCGCCTTGTTCCTGGTTGTGGGCACGCTGCTACCAGGGGTGCTGGGCAAGCTTTTTCTCGTCCTCGGCGCAGGGATCGGGGCATTGGTCGTCGTTGGCACTATCACATCCTTCAAACATGAAGCGACCCTTGCCCGATCGGCCAGAGCAGAACAAAACGCGAGCCAGAAGCTGCTAGCTGACCAGCTCGCGGCTTTGAACGGTGCTTTCGAATACGGAGGAATTCCGTCACACGTGGAAGCAGGCGAGACAGAGCACCTAGGCGTTGATCCATTTCGTTCGCGTGGGAATGGGACTGTTTATTCTCCTGGAGTCATCACAACAACACCGGTGAAAGATAAGCCCCATGCTCATACCGCAGGGCGTCTTGCGGCGACCCAGGAGATGGGAGCCGATAGCAGCTTGCAGCTGGGGCGTATCTATCACGCTTCCGACAGTCAAAGACAACGCCGGGTCATTTGGCTTGGGCCTGTGCCAGGCGATGTGTCGGAGCAGGAAGGCTGGATCATTGAAACGATCGCCCCGGGCGTTGCTATGGGGAGGCCGAACCCGGGGGCGTCGTACGTGGTCCTGAACCTCGCCGATACCGCGTGCTCCGCGTGGGAGCACCTGACCTCTTCACTGAATGTCCTGTCCTTCCATTCTGTCTACGAGTTTGTGATGCAAGCCAAGCGCAATGGCGCAGCAATCGTGCTTATCAGGGAAGATGTGCCGAGCAATCTGTCGGCGGGTCTGGAACAGATTGCGGATATCGCACTCGATGGGTCGCTAGATGTTAAGTCAGACGACCTATACGACTCGCTGCCGGTCTTTGATTTCATTCGCGGTGTCATGGGAAGAAGTGGGAAGCACAGTGAGGTGGTCGAACCGTGAGTTCCAGTACCGAAGCTGTCATCCTTTATGGCGATGTCAATCTGAATATCATCGACGGTTCGTCAGTTTGGCTCGTGTCCGCGGCAGAAGTCCTCTCTAAGGTCTTCGACCGAGTAGACATCATTCTTAAAGCTCCGATCGAAAACGAGAGATTGATCTCTTCGGTGAGCGGCATTCCGAATGTGTGGCTTCACGAACCTCCGGGTCGTGTTCTAACCGCAGCTGAAGCGGCACAGAGCGCAGAACATCGTGTGCAGCGGGGCCCAGTGGATGCCATTGTTGTGCGCGGTTTAGACGCCTGCGGGGAATTCGCCAAGCGTCCCACGCTTGCGAAAACGCTCTACAGCTACGTCACTGACCTCCCGTACCCACTTGAGAATGCTGCACCACAGCGGCTGGAACTACTGAACGACATCGCCACTGCGAGCCGGGGCATGTTTTCCCAAACTGAAGCCTCTCGTTCGTACCTTGAAGCCGTTTGTCCGGCGGCAGCGGGGAAGACCAGCCTCATGCGGCCTATGATTCCCGCGATTCAACTCCGCACACGGGATCACAGCGGACTGGGAACAGCAGCAAATCCACTGCGTCTCGTGTATTCAGGAAAATTCGCAAAGCCGTGGAAGACACTCGAAATGCTCGAGCTCCCGCGAGAGCTGGAAAAAAGGGGCGTGCACTCTGAGCTGGTGGTTGTGGGAGACAAATACAATCGCGATAGCGCGGACCCGAGCTGGGTTTCCAGAATGCGCGATGCGCTGACGACGGCGGCTAATGATCCTCATTCGGGTGTCCGTTGGCTCGGTGCCTTAGAACGCGAGAAGTCGTTGGAGGAAATCGCTCGTTCCGATATTGGAATCGGGTGGCGCTCTCGGGAACTGGATTCGAGCTTGGAAATCTCGACGAAGGCGCTCGAGTACTCGTTGAGTGGAACGGTTCCGGTGATAAACCGCACCGTGGACCACGAGGCTTTGTTCGGTGCAGATTATCCGTTCTTCGTCACGTCAGATACCACAGCAGCCAACCTAGCTGAGCTTTTGGTCGCGAAAATCGGTTCCCTCGATGAAGCTGTGAGGAGAGCCGCAGACGCTACTTCGGCCTACACAATGGACGAAGCAGCTGTGTACCTGCGGGAGGTGTTCCGCCGCAAAGCTACGGTGAGTGCTATAGGAAGCAAGGATCCTGGCGCCCGCCCACTCAAATTGGTCGTGGCGTCCCACGACATGAAGTTCATGGGCGAACTCATGCAGTTCTTCCAACAGGATGGTCGTTTTGAAGTCAGGGTCGACGAGTGGAAGACCTTGCACACCCACGACGAGAAGAAGTCCACGAAGCTTGCGCAGTGGGCCGACATTGTCTTCTGCGAGTGGGCCGGGCCAGCTTTGCGTTGGTATTCCGTGAACGCGCCTGCCAGGACGAGATTGTATTCCCGCCTGCACCGTTTCGAGATGAACGGCGCGTGGATGGACGATGTGGCCTGGGACAATGTCAACGGCCTCGTGTTCGTCTCATCCTTCATCAGAGACCAGGTTGTGCAGCGCTTCGGCATTGAAGAAAGCAAGACGCACATCATTGCGAATGCGATTGATACAGCGGATTTCGACCGTCCGAAACTACCGAACGCACAATTCCACGTGGGCATGGTCGGGTACGTGCCTTTCCTTAAGCGGCCGGATCGAGCCGTCGACCTTTTGAGCATGCTCCTCGAAGCGGACAGCCGCTACACGTTGCATCTCAAAGGCAGGCTGCCGTGGGATTATTCGTATGAGTGGAACAAAGCGCTTCAGAGACAAGCGTATTTGGAGTTATTCGACAGAATCTCTCGTGATCCGCTGCTCAGGAAGAGCGTGGTTGTGGAACCGTTCAGCGCGGACATCGCTTCGTGGCAGCGCGGAATGGGGTTCACGTTGTCACCGAGTTCGCTCGAGAGTTTCCATTTAGCGCCAGCAGAAGGAATGGCGTCGGGCTCGATCCCGGTCGTTTGGGAGCGCGAAGGGGCCCGACAAATCTTCGGGGACTATGTGGTCGCATCCTTGGGTGAGGCCGTCGAAAGAATTACGGCGTTGCGTGAGTCGGCGGCCTTCGAGAAAGCCTCCGCACAAGCTAAATCTCAAGCTCAAAAGTGGGATTCGCAGGTCCTCACCGCACAATGGGCCGAGTTATTCTTGGGACCCTCTGAGTCAGATGGTGGCAATCCAGCGCAGGGGGAGAGTTAGATGTCGTTAATCCTCATCGTTGCGCCGAAGAGATACTTACCTGGCAACGAGGAAACTCGGGACGAGATCCTAGAGCATTTGGGCCGCAGCACGGGACTGTTTCTCGGCTCACGGTATGCGGACACCCCCGAGGTTCACACTGACCTCAACGACACGGGTACATGGCTCGCCCAGTGGACTGCGGCCAACGGGAATGATGACGATATCTTCGCTCTTGAAGGCGGGAAGTGGGCGGCGTCTACAGCCAATAAGACTGCGCACGATCTCATGAAGAAGATTCGCTCCCGAGCTGGATCAATCTATTTCTCGGAGCCAGTGTGGGGTTCGTTTGCAGCAGTGCACGGTGACAGGGGTTCGTCGCGGATCATCGCGTGGAACACCGTACCGTCCATCGATCCCATCTACTTCGGAGAAGACGAGGACTATTTTTACATCAGCAACCGGCCAGTGATGTGCAAGCTGGCCATGGCCAGGAAAGACCTTGGGCCGGAGGACCTGGACCACACCTACATGGTCGAGTATTTGGAATTCGGATATTCCTTCTCGGGGGTTTCGCCTTTCAAAGGAGTCCGGACTTTGCCATCGAGAAGCGCGTTGTCCATCTACGGTTCCAGCTATTCGTTCATTCCGGCTCCGCAGCAAGCATCCCACGACGTCGAGGAACGCGATGACGCGCGTTTTCAAGCTGCACCCGAGCTAGCGCATGCGCTTATCAACGCAGCAGAGCGTTGCATGGAGCGCTCCGCGTATCCTGAGCTCCAAATTCGACTCAGTGGTGGATTCGATTCTCGTCTTTTGCTCGGCTTGTTCCGCAGAAGCGGGAAAGAGAATATTATTTGCGTCACGCACGGTGTTGAATCTGACCGCGAGGTAGCGATTGCATCTGAGATCACTGCTCTCGCCGGCGTCGAGCACATCGTCAAAGCACCTGAGCCGCTCGTGGAGGGGGACTATTTCGCGTCTCTCACGAAGTCGATCCTCGACAGCGGAGGCCTGATCCCGTCGGAATCACTGGTAGCGCCGTTTTCCCCGACGGCACCTTTTCACGGTGGTGGGGCGATTTCTCTCGGTCAGTGGCCGTTATTTAAAGGCTATCTGGACAAGATCCCGACGGCAGAAGAGGCAATCGTTGCCTTCCGCATTGCCACGCGTGCCGCTGGGCTTGTGAATGAAGAGAATTCAGAGCACTGTGCTCGCGTCGTGGAGGACTGGATGAGTTCGATGGCGGCAGTGTCGAATGTGGAGGTCCTCTACAACTTCGCCCGTGATCAGCGTTCCAGCCGCTATCTGGAAGCTCAAACGAGCCAGACGGACCGTGAATGCCAGGTCCTATACCCCCTTGTGGACTCGGAAGTGACAGCAATCAGTGATGCAGTTCCGCTTACGAACAGGGCTCTTAATTATGCTTCCTTCCTGGCATTGCAGGAGATTTGGCCGGAGGCGCTGGCCGTTCCATTGAATACGACGCAAACATTGCGCTTTGAAGCGAACGGGCACGTCGAAGGCATATCGGGAGATTTCTTCGCTGAGCGCAGGCGTGAACCGCGTCCGTTTGAGGGCAGCGTGCTTGCTCCTTCTTATGCCGGGACTCAATTTGAGCAAACTGCAGCTGCGATTGAGTTTCATGCGGCTGAATTCGTACACGAGAGCGCTTCGTGGACTGCGATGAAAAGCATGCTTGACGACGAGTTCGTGGAGACCATTGAGCGAGTCCTCTCCGCCGGTCCAGCTGACTCGGGCAGTCTCTTCGAGACCTACGAAGACAAGAAGAACGCGAGGGTCGCGTTGTCCCGCTTAGCGTTGGCATCCATGTGGATGACGGGGATGTGGCTGTAGCCGCGGTCGCGCAAGCCGAGCTGTTCCTCTACGCGAAAAGCAGCTGGATCACTGCGCCCAGGACCCGCGGGTATCAATCACCCGGTCCGGCGGGAAAGCGGAAGTATCAAGGTCGTTGAACTCGTCGTGGTTCACCAGCAGGACGATCGTCTCTGCGGAGTCTAGAGCTTCCTGGGCTGTTCCTAAGCGGACATTATCGAGGTCCGCGAGTGCGTCCGGCAGAGCCGTGATGTGCGGTTCCACGACGATGAACTGGTGATCGGGGTGGCGGCTTGCGGTTTTCACAGCGATGTCGAGTGCCGGGGACTGGCGGAGGTCATCGATATTCGGCTTGAACGTCAAACCAAGAAGAGCGACTGCTGGTGTTCCTTCCACTTCTGCGGTTTGCTCAACGGAGTTGGCCTGAGACTCTATTGCTTGAGAAATCTTCTGGTACACCCATTCTGGCTTGGAATCGTTGACCTCCCTCGCAGTGCGAACCAGCTTCGCAGTATCGGGGGCTGTGGAGACGATGAACCACGGGTCCACGGCGATACAGTGGCCTCCGACACCAGGGCCTGGCTGGAGGATATTCACACGCGGGTGGTGGTTGGCCAACTCAATGAGCTCCCACACGCTGATCCCGAGTTCGTCGCAGATCATGGAGAGTTCATTCGCAAAAGCGATGTTGACATCGCGGAACGAGTTTTCAGTGAGCTTAGCTAGCTCAGCGGTCGTGGAGTCGGTTTCGAGGAGGGCCCCTGTGCAGAATGTCCCGTAGATTACTTTGGCGCGTTTAGTGGCAGCCTGAGACATCCCGCCGATGATGCGGTCGTTGGAACGTAGCTCGCGCAGTGCTTGACCGGGTAGGATTCTTTCTGGGCAGTGTGCGAAATAGAGCTCTGCGCCATCGGTTTCGCCACCATCTTGGTGTAGGCGCAGATCGCTTCGCAGATCCAGAATCCGTTGGGCAAGACGCTCGGTCGTGCGGGGTGGAGAAGTCGACTCCAAAATGATGAGCTCTCCGCCTTTGAGCTTCGGAGCGATCGACTCCGCGGCGGTGTAAATAAAGCTCATATCGATATCATGGCGGTCCGTGAAAGGGGTCGGCACCGCGATGACGTAGACATCTGCTTCCGGCATGTCAACAGTGGCACGGAATCGGCCGCTACTGATCGCTTCAGCCAGTTCTTCCTCCAGGCCCGGCTCAGAAATAGTGAGTTCGCCGCGGTTGATCGCGTCGACCTTTTCCGAAAGGACATCAACGCCAACGACGTTCAGTCCGGCGTTGCACATGACAATTGCGGTCGGCAGGCCGATGTAGCCCAGACCTACGAATGCTACGTTTTTCATAGTTGTGAGTGATTCTACTCAGCATGGCTAGCGTGGCCCACTTGCACGTGCATCTACTTAAGGATCCGCTTTCTGCTGGGAAGCTTTCCTTGCGAGAAACAGCCGAGCTGGTTCGTCATGGGCCGGAGCATTGATGAACCCGAGCTCCGCCAAGCGGTCGCGATCTTTTTCCACGACGGCTTTCAACGCTGCCTCGGCGAGATCGCTCGGGGGAGGGACATGCCCAAAGCCCCAGTCGTCCATCAACAGATTCATATTGGGGGAGTGCGCAGGAATTCCCCGCATCCACCAGGCGACGTGGCGGTCCCTGTGGTGGGCATCGTGGAGGTTCTGGATGAAATAAACAGTGTTGGGGAAGCCGTCCCGGTACACCTCGGTGAGGTTGTACGTGATTGGGGTTTGCTCAATCTCGCTTTTGCCCCATGCACCTTGCGCGTATTCCAAAACGGCTTGCGGCGTGTATTCCGCGATGTTGGTTTGCGGGTTCATCGCCAGCACGGAGGACCCCGGGAATCCATGAGAATAGAACAGACTGGCGAAGCCTCCACCGGAGGAGCCGAAGAACACGACGTGCTGATTTCCTGCGTAGCGTGAAAGGAAATGCCTGATCACATTTGGCAGGTCCCGTTGCAACGGCTGGCCTTCGGCGCCGGCGTACCAGCCGAGGCTCAGCCCCCTTTCCAGAATGGGATCGGAGACACAGATGATGTTTGCATCCAAGTCGGTGGTCATTCTCAACGCGGAGAACAAGGGGTAAGAGTTAGTTCCGCTCGGTGACAGCGCCGCGTGGAAGCATACGACCGTGGTGGAGGCTTCACGGTCGAGGAACAAGATATCAAGGTCCCCTGCACCATATTTGATGGTGGTGAGCTCCTCTTTGGGAGTATCGCGGTAGAACGCTTCAAGGTTGGGGTACGAATGCAGCGCATCGAACCTAGTGATGTCGCGTTTGAGCATTCTTACACTTTACCCGGCTATCTTGCTGTACCAGATATTCGCTGTGGCAACGGCCAAGCCATATTGAATACGCGCTTAATCGTGGTCTGGCTCGTAAATGGTGTCAGCGATCTCGGTGCGGTTCTTTCCGCGACCCCGGCGCAAGTCCTTAACTTCGCGCATCCGCGGATCCGGGTCGAGCTGATTCGCAATGGTCTTGCGCGTCGAGCGGATCACCTGCTGGGTAAGAGGGGAGTTGACCACCTTCTGTGTTGTGTCCACGATCTGGTGATAACGCTTTCGCCCAGCCTTTGAGCCCATGACATATCCGGCAGCCGCTCCAATTGCCAGCTGGGTCAAACGTCCCATTGTGTTCAGCCTCCTTGTCGAGCTCCGTGCCAGTACCTTTTCACCTTAGCGAACCCTCTTTGATGAAGTGATTTGGGGAGATTGTTAGCGGCCTGCGCTCCACAGTTATACTTTGGCGATGCGTCCGCCACGTCTCACACGCGAACGATGTGCACCACACGTGGGTTAAGGGCGCAGCGAGGGGCTATAGCTCAGTCGGTTAGAGCCGCGGACTCATAATCCGCTGGTCGCGGGTTCGAGCCCCGCTGGCCCCACCATTTATCTTCATGGTTGCTTTGCCTTCGGTCCGTCCCACCGTAACGCCAGAGGCCTGCGAGCGGGTGTAGTCGCAGACCTTTGATTCTGTCCCTCGAACTAGCGGGCCCTAAGTAAGAATTACTGCAGTTGGGGGAATCGCTTTTGCCTGAGCTTTTTAGTATCGGTGTACCAGCTTGAGCGTGGGCTCTGGATAGCTTCACCGCGTGGATACTCAAGCTGAAATGATATCTTTTAAGGAACACACATTAAGAGTTCTCAGCTCGTCAACAGCAAGAACTCTTACTTCGAAAGACAATGGCAGGAGCGGTTTTGAAAGTTGCGGTCTGCGTTCACAACGCGATCTCTCATGATGCACGAGTTTTGAAAGAAGCACGAACATTATCCGGAGCTGGCCACGAAGTTCGTATTTTTGGCTTAGCATCCGAAAAATCGAGCTGGGTGACAGATTTCGGTGTTCAAGCCACAGTGGTTCCTCGAGATACGGATGATCTTAAAGCTCGTTTGGGGGCTATAGAGAAACCAACCCAGGCTGACCGTGTGAGAGTCTCTTTTGAAAACCAGGGCGACACAGTGATCAAAACGATGCTCTCAGAATTCGAACCAGATGTCGTGCATCTTCATGATCACCTAGTCCTAACGGCGGCTCGAAAGATCAAGGAAGTAACGAACTGCCCCATTGTTTGGGATGCCCATGAAATCTACGAAGATCTTGCGGGTGTCGAGGATGCTCGAGCAGAGGTGAACCCTGAAATTATTCGTGAGTACTCCCCGTTCGTCGATCATTTCGTAACCATCAACGAGAGTATTGGCGAATTCTACGCTCGAAAGTATGAGGCGCTCCAAAAACCCGTGATTCTGCCTAACTCGAGAAGGCTGGAACATTCGCAGCCTTACGACGGACGGTTGCACCAAGCAGCTGGCCTGCCGACGAGCCAGAAGATTCTTTTGTTCCAGGGCGGGTTCTCGAATCACCGTGGCATACCGCAGCTTCTAGAGTCGGCAGCTTCGCTCCCAGATGGATGGTCCATCGTCATGATGGGTTGGGGCCCTTTGGGAGAACTCGTTGACCAGTACAAGGATCTTGTCGATGCCGGAGGGAGCCGCCGTGTAGTTCAGATTGAAAAGGTTCCCAATAGTGAACTTCTGGACTGGACCGCAGGTGCAACGGTCGGCGTTATTCCCTATGAGCCCAAAGGGTTGAATCATGAGTTTTGCACTCCTAATAAACTCTGGGAATATCCACTCGCGGGCGTGCCGATCTTAGCGACCAATTTCCCCGAAATGGCGAAAGTGATCCAGGGGCATAACATCGGCTGGCTGCTCCCTAAGGACTTCAACGGAGAGATAATCGCCGAGGTTGTTTCATCGATAGACGAAGCAGATTTGCAAAAACGCACAGAGAACTGCAGGAGTTTTGTTGAAAGAGATAACTGGTTGATCCACGAGAAACAGCTGGTTGCTCTCTACGACCAGATTGAGGCAGGCTTGACACCTTGACGATCGCGATGGGAAAAGACGGCAATCCGCGTACCCGTGCGGGAGCAGATCCTGATTACAAACACCTCTTTGAGCAGAAATCAAGAGCTTTAGCCGAGGTTAATCAGCGCAACGGTGTCTTGAAGTCTCAGCTTGAGGGTGCTCGTGCTGATGGTGTGCGGGGGCGTAAGGCTGTTGCGCGGGCTGAGAAGCTTGAGGCTCAGGTGGTTAAGGCTGAGGCGTCGAATGAGAAGTTGGCGGCTCAGGTTGAAGAGCTCAAGGGCAAGCTTGAGGTTGTTCGGGCTGGTGCTGAGGAAAGACGTGGCCGGCAGCGTGAGGCGCTTGAGCGGTTTGTGGGTAAGTCGGATGTGTTGGCGGCTCAGGTTGAGGAGTTGAAGTCTCAGCTTGAGGGTGCTCGTGCTGATGGTGTGCGGGGGCGTAAGGCTG
>ERZ1031273.328-NODE-328-length-19904-cov-9.892589_pt1 | contig 19904 bp, 14 predicted proteins | sample MGYA00516575_ERZ1031273 | MGnify/ENA primary metagenome ERZ1031273 (study PRJEB33718, sample SAMN03159816) | human skin metagenome | collected 2014-02-25 | study: EMG produced TPA metagenomics assembly of the PRJNA266117 data set (Human skin bacterial metagenome... | reverse complement strand
ACAGGCCGCCGTAGCCGGACTCGTCGTAGAACAGCGGCTCGCCGTCCTTCCACAGGGACTGGTGGGCGTGCATGCCGGAGCCGTTGTCGCCGGCAATCGGCTTCGGCATGAACGTCGCTGTCTTGCCCCATTCCTTTGCGGTGTTTTTGATGATGTACTTGAAAGTCTGCAGGTCATCAGCCGCATGCAGCAGGGTATTGAACTTGTAATTGATCTCCTGCTGACCGCCAGTGCCCACCTCGTGGTGGAACCGCTCGATTTCGAAACCGGCCTGCGCCAGGCGCAGCGTCATGTCGTCGCGGACATCGAGCGTCTGATCGTACGGCGGGACGGGGAAGTATCCGCCCTTCAAACGCGTCTTGTAGCCGAGGTTCGGGGAACCGTCGTGCTCGACCTCACGATCGCGGTTCCACCAACCTTCGATGGAATCCACCTCGTAGAAAGCCTTGTGCGCGTCAGTGGAGTAGCGCACGGAATCGAAGAGGTAGAACTCCGCCTCTGCGCCGAAGAAACACGTGTCAGCAATGCCGGTGGACGCGAGGTACTCCTCAGCTTTGAGCGCGACGTTGCGTGGATCGCGAGAAAACGCTTCGTGCGTAAACGGGTCGTTGACGAAGAACTTCACGTTCAGGGTCTTGGCCTTACGGAATGGGTCGAGCGCGGCGGTGGCGAGATCCGGCATGAGGATCATGTCGGACTCGTCAATGGTGGTGAAACCGCGAATCGACGAACCGTCGAAAGCCAAGCCTTCCTCGACAGCGTCCTCGTCGAACATGGACGCGGGAATGCTGAAGTGGTGCTCAATGCCAGGCACATCGGTGAAGCGAACGTCGACGAACTCGACTTCTTCATCCTTGATGAATTTCATCGTGTCCTGGATATTTTCAAAGCCCACAGTTAAAAACTCCTTGAGTGCAAATTGGGTGCCTCCAACGATGTTACATGGAAGGGCAATGTCTCCGCCGGTGTACCGAAGAGATGAATTCGGATTAGAAAAACGGTGTTCTATCCTTGGTGACCATGGGTAATGCGCAGCGTGGCAGCAACGCCGGAAAACAATCGCCCCGTCCCGCGGGCGGCGACGACGACTTTATGGTCGGACGCTGGCCAGGGGAGCACCTCGGCATGCCGAAGAACGGCAGCGGAGCCATGGCATCAGTCATGCGCCGCGCCGGAGGCGTGCTCATTGACTGGGGAATCTGCTGGATCATTGCGGGTTTCATCGTCATGAATACCCACGTATTCGGCGGGACCGCCACGTTGACGTACATCCTTTGGCTGCTGCTGGGAATCATCAGTGGCTGGCTCTTTGCACGCACGCCGGGAATGGCAGTGCTGGGGATGGGCGTCGCTCGCGTCGATAAGCCTGGCGCGACCGTCGGCTTCTGGCGAGCGGCGGTGCGCACCATCTTGACTGGATTCATCTTCCCCGCGGCGATCGTTGACCCTGACGGCCGCGGGATGCACGATCGTGCGACCGGGACAGCAGTAATCCGCTCGTAGCCAGGTGGCTGACGAGCGGATTTAGCTGGAAACTCTGTTTATTTTCCCTTGCGCTGCTGCATGCGGCGCATCTTGCGGTTCATGCCCGCCATATTCTGCGCCTGGTGCGGCATCGGACCCTTCGGCAGGCCGGCGCGCTGGCCGCCGCGGATATTGTCCATCGCCTCGAGCTTCGCGTTGACGGAATAAACCTCGTCCTTGCTGTAGTTCTTCGGAAGCTTCAACAGCGTGCGCTGGAGCTTCTTCGGCGGGACCTGGTCCTCGCCCGAACCAACGAGAATCTCGTGGATGGGGACTCCCGCGACGAGGCGGTCGATGCGCTTGCGCTCTTTCTCCATCATCGGCTTGAGACGCTTCGGGTCGCCCTCGCCGACGAGCACGACACCTGGGTTGCCCACCACGCGGTGGACGGTGTCCATCTGCGGATTAGCGGCAATACCCGTCTTGGTCAGCCACACGATGCCCATCGTGTTGCGCATATTCTCGAGCGTCCACGCAGCCGCGCCTGGGGTGTCGCCGACTTCCTCGTACATGGAGCCCTCGAGGCGGCGGGTGAAGATGAACATCGCCAGAACGAAGCCGAACAGAATGCCAGGGACGAGCATGAACCACTCGCCACCGAACAGCAGACCGATCAGGAAGAAGAGCAGCGCTACGCCGACGATGGATGCCAGCATCAGCGGGATCAGCTTCTTATCGCGCTTGCGCTGGAGGTTGAACGCCTGCCAGATCTGGGAACGGGTCTGCTTGCGTTTCATGCGCTTCGCCGAGCGCTGTTCCTTCTTCGCGGAAGCGTCGGCTGCAGTTGCCTTCTTGTCCTTTGCCATGGTCACTAGAGTAACGAAGAGCCCGCACACCGCACGAACTACCACGGCTGATTGGTGCCACACACGCGAAAACCCGCCGCTTCCTGTGGCGGGGAAGCGGCGGGAAAGCGCGGCCGACGAGTCAGCGCTTGTGGCCTACAGCGGAGTGATCTCCGCGTTGAGGTGCAGCTTGTCTGGCTTGGAGGAGCCACGCAGCTGGATATCGTACGAACCGTCCTCGTCCTTGATGGTCCACAGAGCGACCTGCGCTGGGATCACCACAGGCTTGACGAACTCGACGGAGTAGCGCAGTGCGTCCGGCAGACGGCCCTCAAGCGGGGCGAGTACAGCCGCGGCGGAGTACATGCCGTGAGCGATGCGCGCCGGGAACCCGAACAGTTTCGCACCCAGGTTGGAGGTGTGAATCGGGTTGTGGTCGTTGGAGGCCTCGACATACGCATTGACGTCGGAACCAGTCCAGCGCCAGCGGGCGTTCGGCTTGAACTCCGGCAGCTCCGGCTTCGGCAGGACCTTGCCGGAATCCTCGGCGCGGGTGGTCACGCTGACATTCGCAGACTTGGCGAATTTCGCGCCCATGCCCAAGAACGTCGAAGTCTGGCGCCACACCGGCTCTCCGTGCTCCTCACCTTCGACGAAGATCTCGGTGACGATGTCGACCAGCAGACCACGGCGGTGCGGACGCAGGTTCTCCCCGTGGGAGCGGATGGTGTAGGTGTCGTCGACCTTGAGCGTGCGGGTCTGTTCGATCACGTTGGTGACGTGCACCGCGCCCATCGCCGCGTACGGGAAGTCCGGGCGGGAGAGCAACTCCATGACGAGCGGGAAAGAGAGGACGAAGAAGTAGGTCGGCGGCAGATCGTTGCCCAGGCGCAGACCGGTCGCGCTGGTGTAGTCAGCCAGGTTGGCCTTATCCACCTTCACGCCGCTGACCTGGATTGCCGATGTCGGATCCTGCTTCGCCTCGCGGGTACCGCCGATACCTGGAATGGCGCTGACGAAGATCTTGCGGTTGATCGCCTTCATGTCCGGGATGGACTTCAGGTTCTCGTACTGGCGGGTGCCGTTGCCGTTGGTGGATCCGGCGGCTGCCTTCGGCGCAGTTGCGTCGGCCTTCGACTCTGTCGCCTCTTCAGCCTTCTTTTCGGCGGCATCGGTCAGCTCGTCGACCTTGGACGAGACCTTCTCCTTCACGTCTTCGAAGGTGTCGGCTGCCTTTTCAGCGACCTCTTCAGCCTTGTCCTGAGCCTGTGCAGCGGCTTCCTTAGCTTCGGTCTTGGCTTCAGCGGCGGCTGCTTCGGCCTTCTTCTTGGGGTCGTTGTCGTCGTTGCCCCGATTTACAGCAGTAGTCATTGTGTTTACGCTCCCAGGAGGTTCTGGCCGCAGACACGGACGGTGTTGCCGTTGACGGCGACGGAAGACGGTGCAGAGAAGTATGCGACGGTCTCAGCGACGTCGACCGGCTGGCCGCCCTGGTTCAGGGAGTTCAGGCGGCGGCCGACCTCGCGCGGGCCGAGCGGCATAGCGGCGGTCATGTCGGTCTCGATGAAGCCCGGTGCGACGGCGTTGATGGAACCGCCGGCCTCGGCGATGCGCTCAGCCAGAGCGTCGACGAAGCCGACCACGCCTGCCTTGGTGGTGGCGTAGTTGGTCTGGCCGCGGTTACCGGCGATGCCAGCCATGGAGGAAACACCGATGATGGCCGGATTCTCGGCGAATGCGTCGGCGTCGAGCAGCGCCTCGGTGATGCGCACCGGTGCGACGAGGTTGATGTTCTGGACCATGTTCCAGCGGCCCTCGTCCATATTGACGAGCAGCTTGTCGCGGGTGACACCTGCGTTGTGGACGATGGTGTCGATCTTGCGGCCGTAGCGCTCCTGGGCGTGCTTGGCGATCTCCTCGGCGGCCTTCGGGTTGGTCACGTCGAGCGGCAGGGCAGTGCCCTTGACCTTGTTCGCGGTCCCGGCGAGGCCCTCACCAGCCTGCGGGATGTCCACGCAGATCACCTTGGCACCGTCGCGAGCCAGGGTCTCAGCGATGGTGGCACCGATGCCGCGAGCAGCACCGGTGACGACAGCGAGACGGCCCTCGAGCGGCTTCTCCCAGTTCTCCGGAAGCTGAACATCGACCGGGGTAATGCGGATGACCTGTGCGTCGACGAAAGCAGACTTGCCGGACAGGAGGAAGCGGAGAGTGGACTCGACCTTGTTGATCTGTGCGCCGTCGATCGCCGGGTCCACGTAGACCAGCTGAACCGTGGCGGACTTGCGCATCTCCTTGGCCAGGGAGCGGGTGAAGCCCTCGAGTGCGCGGGCAGCGATGCGGGCATCAGCGTTCTCGAGCAGCTCCGGGGTGGTGCCGATGACGACGATGCGTGCGTTGTCCAGGACTTTCTTCAGCTGCGGGTTGAAGAATTCGTACAGCTGGACCAGGTCTTCCGGCTTCTCCAGCTGGGTCGCGTCAAAGACGATGCCGGCGCGCTTGGTGTCTGCCTCAGCCTTGATCAGCTTGTACGGGCCGTCGAGGAGAGACGTGATCTGCTCGGCCAGTCGGCCGTTGCCACCGACGACGACCGGGCCGTGAAGAAGATCCTCACCCTGCTTGTAGCGGCGTAGGGGGTAGCCCTGGGGGACACCCGCCTTAGCGGCGAGAGGGGAGTTGATGAACTGTTCGAGGAGGCCTTTCTTTGCCACAACTTTCTCCTTCTGATTTGGGGGTGCGACCGTATCAATTCGGTAGCTCTGTGTCGGATACTATTATAAGATCGCAATGGTGACGAACCTTACAAAGTTCGAACTTTGTAAAATGTCAGACAAATATCGCACGGTAAACGACTGAACAGCAGTTACTTACCTCGAGCTCCATGGGAAGTGCAGGAAATAAGCATGAATCAACCCCGCAAAGTAGCCATTCTCGGCGGAAACCGTATCCCGTTCGCGCGTTCCAACAAGGAGTACGCGAAGGCCTCTAACCAGGACATGCTGACCTCGGCCCTCAACGGTCTTGTCGCACGTTATGGCCTGCAGGACCAGGAGATGGGTCTCGTCGTCGGCGGTGCTGTGCTCAAGCACGCACGCGATTTCAACCTGGTTCGCGAGTCCGTGCTCGGTTCGGAGCTGGCGTCCACGACCCCGGCCTTTGATCTGCAGCATGCTTGCGGCACGTCGCTGACTTCTGCGATCCAGGTCGCTGACGCTATTGCGCTCGGCCGAATCGAGAACGGCATTGCCTGTGGTGCCGACACCACCTCGGATGCTCCGCTGGCTGTCAATGACACGCTGCGTAAGACGCTGATCCGTCTCTCTAACGCGAAGTCTGTGAAGGATCAGCTGAAGCTCGCTGGTTCCATTCGTCCGAACCAGCTCGCTCCGGAGCAGCCGCAGAACGGTGAGCCGCGCACGGGCCTGTCCATGGGCGACCATGCAGCGATCACCGCACGCGAGATGGAGATCTCCCGTGAGGAGCAGGATGAACTGGCGGCGACCTCCCACCAGAACCTGGCCAAGGCATACGAAGAGAACTTCTTCGATGATCTGATGACCCCGTTCTTGGGTGTCAACCGCGACACCAACCTCCGCCCGGATTCCACCGTGGAGAAGCTGTCCAAGCTCAAGCCGGTCTTCGGTAAGAAGGACGCCGAGCAGCACGGCGGCACCGCCACCATGACCGCGGGCAACTCCACCCCGCTTACCGACGGCGCCGCGGCAGTCCTGCTCAGCTCTGAAGAGTGGGCAAAGGAACAGAACCTTCCGGTCCGCGCGTACCTGGTCGACTCTGAGCTGGCTGCTGTGGACTTCGTGTCCGGCAAGGACGGCCTGCTGATGGCACCGACCTACGCAGTGCCGCGCCTGCTCGAGCGCAACGGACTGACCCTGCAGGACTTCGACTTCTACGAGATCCACGAGGCATTCGCTTCCCAGGTGCTCGCCACCCTCAAGGCATGGGAGGACGAGACCTACTGCCGCGAGCGCCTCGGCCTGGATGCCCCGCTGGGTTCCATCGACCGCTCCAAGCTCAACGTCAAGGGCTCTTCGCTGGCAGCCGGCCACCCGTTCGCGGCGACCGGCGCACGCATCCTCGCTTCCGCAGCGAAGACCCTCGAGGAAAACGGCGGCGGCCGCACCCTTATCTCCATCTGTGCCGCAGGCGGCCAGGGCGTCGTCGCGATCATCGAGCGCTAAACATCACATACCCCCACCCACATAAAGGAAGCATTTTCAGGAAAGAAGGTCATCATGACTTCCGTTGAGGACAAAGTCCGCAAGGTCAATCTGGAACGCCGTCCCCAGAAGGCGTCTCCCGAAACCCGTTCCCCGCAGGCACTGCCGGAGACCCCGGACGCAGCAGTCGCGGGCAAGCTGAAGAAGCTGCTCGACGGCCAGTGGGAAGAGCAGAAGGACAATATCCGCGAGCAGCTCAACCGTGAGGAAGCGCTGCCGATGATCGAGGGCTCCGTTGAGGAGATCCGCGCTGCGCTGCTGGAAAAGGTCAAGATGGTGGCTACCTCCGGCATGATGCAGACCGCTTTCTCCAAGGCCAACGGTGGTTCCGGCGAGGCCCACATCGGCATTCTCGGCCTGGACCTGCTCGGCCAGTTCAACGGCTCGCTCGCCATTAAGTCCGGCGTGCAGTTCGGTCTGTGGGGCGGCGCTGTGGACGTGCTCGGCACTGAGCGTCACCGCGAATACGCGCAGGGCGCTATGGACCTGTCCAAACTGGGCTCCTACGGCATGACCGAGCGCGGCCACGGCTCCAACGTGCAGGAGCTGGAGACCACGGCGACCTACGACCCGGAGACGAAGGAGTTCGTGATCAACTCTCCGTCCCCGTCGGCCACGAAGGTCTACATTGGCAACACCGCCCGCGACGGCCGTTGGTCCGCAGTTTTCGCTCAGCTCTACACCCCGGGTGTGGAGGAATCCCACGGCGTGCACTGCTTCGTCGTGCGCATCCGCGAAGAGGACGGCTCCCCAGTCGAGGGCGTGTCCATCGGCGACCACGGCCACAAGGGTGGCCTGCTCGGCGTCGATAACGGTACCCTGACATTCGACAACGTCCGCATCCCGCGTGAGGCTCTGCTCAACCAGTTCGGCGACGTCGACGAGGAAGGCAACTACACCTCTCCGATCGATTCGAAGAACCGCCGCTTCTTCACAATGCTGGGCACCCTGATCCGCGGCCGCATCGCTGTCGGTGCAGCCGGCGCAGGTGCGACCAAGTCCTCCCTGGCGATCGCCCTGAAGTACGCGCACCAGCGTCGCCAGTTCGACTACGGCGACACCGGCACCGAATCCAAGCTGATTGACTACCGTCAGCACCGTCGCCGCCTGATCATTCCGCTGGCCCGCTCCTACGCCATCCAGCTGCTCCAGAACCAGCTGACGGCACGTTACGCAGACCAGACCGAGCGCCAGGCATCCGGCGAGTGGTCCGTGACCAACCCGACCGAGGCGCAGGCACTCGCGTCCCGCGAGATGGAGACCCTGGCAGCGGCCTTCAAGGCTGTGGCCACCGAGCACGCCACGGACACCATCCAGGAGTGCCGCGAGGCTTGTGGCGGTGCCGGCTACATGTCGGAGAACCTGCTGACCACCTACCGCGCAGACACCGACGTGTACAACACGTTCGAGGGCGACAACACCGTCCTGCTGCAGCTGGCCGGCAAGAACCTGCTGACGGCCTACACCAGCGAGATGGCTAACCCGTCTGCGATGGACATCGTGAAGTTCGCGGCCACCAACGTGACCGACATCTTCCGTAGCCGCGCCGGCCTGGGCGCCACCGTCCAGTCTGTGGTGGACACCTTCACCAACGAAGAGTCCTCCCTGTTCGACGCGGACTACCAGCTCAAGGTCATCCAGATGCGCGAGCAGCTGGTCATGCGTTCGCTGATCCGTCGTATCCAGGGCGCACGCAAGCTGGATAAGGCTGAGGCCGCCAAGGTCATCGACAAGGCGCAGGACCACATGCTGAACGCGGCATGGGCCTACATCGAGAGCCTCATGGTTCAGGCCATGATCGAGGCAGAGCGCTCCCTGCCGGTCGGTTCCACCGAGCGCGCTGTCTTCGAGCAGGTCCGCCACCTGTTCGTCCTCGACGCCATCGTCCGCGAGGCCGGCTGGTACCAGGAGCACAACGTCATCTCCTCCGGCCGCGTGAAGGCTGCCCGCGCTTCCATCAACGACCTGGTCGACTCTCTCGGCCCGTGGTCGGAGGTGCTCGTCGATGCCTTCGCTGTTCCGTCGGTCGTGCTCGACCGCCCGCTGTTCAAGGACGGCGGCACGGACGATTCCCGCGACAACCCGGACGCAATGAAGGTCGGCTCCAACATTCCGACCGGCAAGAAGTAGGTCAGTGACGGTCCCTGCTTAAGACTGGGCCTCGCTCACATGACTAAGGCCCATCAGGGGTGAACTGCTCCCCATTAGTTGGACTGAGAAATCAGTTACCGACTAGTGGGGAGTAGTTTTCATTGAGAGCACGAAGTTCGCTGGGTGAGCATCAGCGCGAGCAGTTGGTTGAACTATTTGAGCAAGGCATGGGCTATGGTGCCGCTGCCAATGCTCTTGGTGTCTCCAAAGACGCCGTCCGTAGGCTGCGTCGTCGGTTTCAGCTGCATGGCAGGCTATGTCTTGTGGAGAAACCGACAAAGCAGCAGTATTCGTTCGAAATCAAGAAGGAAGTTGTCCAACGCCACCTTGCCGGCGAGACGGTGATGGATCTTGCACGCGAATTTGGCTTGTCATCAGAGCAGCTGGTCAGCGGGTGGTCGTGGAAATGGCGTCAAGGTGGCGATGAGGCACTAAAACCGAAGCCGAAGGGCAGGCCCAAAGGCTCGGTCGCACCGAAGCCGCTGTCGGAGGAAGAGAAGCTGCGCCGTCAGATCGCACGGTTGGAAGCGGAAAACGCTTATCTAAAAAAATTGCGGGACTTGAGGAACCAGGGACACACCTGAAAGTCCAGGCGATCGTCATCCTCAAGTCACAGCATCGTCTGCAATACCTTTTGGATGCGGCGGGCATGCCGAGATCGACGTTCTTCTACCACCAGAAACGACTCAGCGAGCCAGATAAACATGCTGTGCTCAAAGACGCGATCCGGGAAAGCTTCAAACGTAACAAGCATCGCTATGGCTACCGGCGGGTGCTGCTGGACCTGCGTAACCAGGGCTGGGTGGTCAACCACAAGCTCGTCTATAAACTCATGTGCGAGATGGGTCTTCGAGCCAAGGTCCGCCAGCGCAGGCCGTATGTTTCCTACGCTGGGACGATCAGCCACATTGCCGACAACAAGCTCGACCGCAAGTTCACCCCAGATAAGCCAAACACCGTCTTTGTCAGCGACGTCACCGAGTTCAGGGTCGCAGGCCACAAGGTCTACCTGTCACCGGTGATGGACCTGTTCGACCGTTCAATCGTTGCCCACACCGTTGCCACATCGCCGTCGACAGCGTTTACCACCGATTCTTTAACTAAGACGATTAAAAACTGTGCGCCTGAACCCGGGTGGATGATGCACACCGATCAAGGTTTCCAGTACCAGCATGCCTCCTGGCGCAACCTGATTCACGACAACGGTGGTGTTCAGTCGATGTCGCGTAAAGCCAACTGTTACGACAACGCTGTCATGGAGAATTTCTTCGGGCACTTGAAGACAGAGATGTACCACGGCGAAGTCTTCGACACCGTCGCAGAGTTCAACCAAGCGATCGACGAGTACATCGGGTGGTACAACACCGAACGCATCCAACAACGACTCAAGGGCCTGACCCCGATGCAATATCGGAATCAGACCCTTGAAGCCCTCACCGCCTAGAATTAAACCAGTCCAACTTTCGGGGGCTAGTTCAGGGAGATCCCTGGTGGGCTTTAGTCGTCGCTAGAACGAGTCACTGTTCGCATACGCCAAACCCAGCTATCTGGATCCAGCTAATCGGCCATATAACGGCGAATAGCTGATCCAAGTAGCTGGGTTTAGAGCTGTGGCGGGGCGGCGGAGCGCCTGAGCGCCCGCGTCTAGTCGGCGCCGATACCCGGCATGCCAAGCCCGACAGCGGGGCGGCCTGCGGAGACGACCGGGGTTTCCTCGGAGGCGCCGTACTTGTTCAGCAGGGTCTCGGCTTCCTGGTCGGTGGCACCCTGGGAGGTCTCGGCGAGGTGCTTCAGGTTTTCCGGCAGCTCGCGGCCGTGGAACTTCATGGCCTCGACGTAGAGCTTGCCTGCGCGGTAGGAGGAGCGCACCAGCGGGCCGGACATGACAGCGGCGAAGCCCATGTCGTAGGCGGCATCGCGGTACTCAATGAACTCCTCCGGCTTCACCCAGCGCTCGATCGGGTGGTACATCGGGCCGGGGCGCAGGTACTGGGTGATGGTGATGATGTCGGTGCCCGCATCGTGCATGTCCTGGAGCGCCTCGAGGACCTCTTCACGGGTCTCACCCATGCCGAGGATGAGGTTGGACTTGGTGATCAGCCCGTAATCGCGTGCCTGGCGGATGACGTCCAGGGAGCGGTCGTAGCGGAAAGCCGGACGAATGCGCTTGAAGATGCGCGGAACGGTCTCCAAGTTGTGGGCGAAGACTTCCGGCTCGGCTTCGAAGACCTGCTGGAGCAAGTCCGGCTTGCCAGAGAAGTCCGGGGTGAGGTTTTCCACGCCGGTGTGCGGGTTGAGCTCGTGGATCTTGCGCACAACCTCGGCGTAGAGCCAGGCGCCCTCATCCTCGAGGTCGTCACGCGTGACACCGGTGATGGTGGAGTAGTTCAGCTCCATTTCGCGGACGCTCTCTGCGACACGCTGCGGCTCTTCTCGATCGAGCGGCTCCGGCTTGGCGGAGTTGATCTGGCAGAAATCACAGCGGCGGGAGCAGTTCGCACCACCAATGAGGAAGGTAGCCTCACGGGATTCCCAACACTCGTGGATATTGGGGCAGCCGGCCTCCTGGCACACGGTGTGAAGGGAAGCACCCTTCACCTTCTTCCGCATGTCCTCGTATTCGGGGCCCGTTTTCACGGCGTTGCGGATCCAACGCGGCTTGGATTCGATCGGGGTCTGCGCGTTGCGCTTTTCAACGCGGCGCAGCTTGCGTCCTTCTTCTGCGACAGTCACGGGTTCCACGTTAACCCCGCTCGCGCAAAGGTGCGAATACGGCTGGCTGAAGCAACCCCCGTTTAGAGTCAGTCGCGCGAAATGGTGTGGTCAGCGACGGCGAGTTCGCCTGAGAGCGCGCGGTCCAGATTTCGGATGAGCGGGGGTGCCAGCTCTGCGGTAGTGAAGTCCCGACCCAGCTCCAGACTCATTGTTGTCACATCGGCGTCGCTGATCCCGCAGGCGACGATGTGGCCGAAGTATTCGAGGGTGTTGTTGCAGTTGACGGCGAGGCCGTGCATGGTCACGCCGCGGGTGATGCGGATACCTAGCTGGGCGACCTTGCGGTCGCGGCGCACGCCTATCGACGGATCGTCTGCCGGCACCCAGACACCGGAGCGGCCGTCGATGCGGCCGGCGTCCTCCACACCGAACTCGCGGATCGTGGCGATCATGGCTTCCTCGATGCGGCGGACGAAGTCCACCACGTCGACGGGGTCGGCGAGCTTGATAATCGGGTAGATGACCAGCTGGCCCTCGCCGTGCCAGGTGATGCGGCCGCCGCGGTCGACGGTGACAACGGGCTGGCCGTTATCGGGAAGGTCCTCCGGTTGGGTGCGCTTGCCGGCGGTGTATGTATTCGGATGCTGCAGTACGAGCAACGTATCGCCGATCTCGTCGTCGGCACGCTGGGCGGCGAGCTTCGCCTGCAGCTCCCAGGTTTCCGAATAGTCCACGAGCCCCAGTTCCCGCACGTCTAGTGGGGAATCTGAGGCTCGGATGGAGCGGTCGGCGGGGAAGAACGGTTCACGCGGGGCACTCATGCCCTTCATGGTAGACCTCCCGCCGCGCCGGCTTAAGAGGAGACCGTTTACAGGCCGCTTGCGGAACCGTACTCGTCGGCAGTCATGAGCGGACCTGCGGATTCGACGGCGACCTCAAAGAGCCAGCCCTCACCGAACGGGTCGTTGTTGATCGCCTCGTAGTTGTCTTCGATGTCTTCGTTGACCGCGGTGACCTTGCCGGTGACCGGGGAGTACAGATCGGAGACGGACTTGGTGGACTCGACCTCACCACAGGTCTCGCCTGCAGTCACGGTGTCGCCGACAGCCGGCAGCTCGGCGAAGACGATCTCGCCGAGACGCTCGGTGGCCACAGAGGTGATGCCGATGCGGACGGTCTGTCCCTCTACGGCGTCAGCGGCGGCGTTGACCCACTCGTGGTCCTCGGAGTAGGAGAAATCCTGGGGCAGATCAGACATTCTTATTTGTCCTTTCGGGAGTAGAAGGGGGTCTCAGAGATGGTGTAAGCGTAGCGCTTACCCCTGATGTCGACCTCCACTTTAGTGCCCGGCTCAGCGTGCGCGGGATCAATGTGTGCAAGAGCCACCGGGTGGCCCAAAGTGGGGGAGGGCTGGCCGGAGGTGACCACGCCGATGCGGGTGTTAGAGCCGTCCTCGTCTGCGAGGAAGACCTCTGCACCTTCGCGGGCGGCGCGGCGCTCCTCGGAGGTCAGGCCGGCGATGACGACGGATGGCTCGCGTCCGGTCAGGGCGTCCTTGCCAACGAAATTCGCTTCCTTCTTGGCAAAGGCACGGCCCATGCCTGCCTCCACCGGGGTGATGTCGGCGGTGAGCTCGTGGCCGTACAGCGGCATGGAAGCCTCCAGGCGCAGGGAGTCGCGGGAGGCGAGGCCGCAAGGAATGCCGGAGTCGATCACGGCATCCCAGATCTTCTCGGCGTCCTCGTTCTGGCAGAAGAGCTCGAAGCCGTCCTCGCCGGTGTAACCGGTGCGGGCGACGAAGACCTCCACGTCGGAGCCGTCAGACTTCAGAGTGGTCCACGCGCCGGAGTAGTAGGCGAGGGGCGCCGGGTCGTCGGCAAGCAGGGGCGTGAGTGCCTCGAGCGATCCCGGGCCCTGGACGGCGACAAGCGCCACCGCCTCGGAGTCGTTGCGGATCTCAACGTCGAAGCCCTCGGTGCGCGCCTCGAAGGCGGCCCACACGGTGGCGGTATTGGCTGCGTTGGGCACGACCATGAAGTGGTCGTCGGAGAACTTGTAGGTGATCAGATCATCCAGGATCCCGCCGTTCTCGTCGACGATCATGGAGTACTTGGCCTTGCCCACCTTGAGGTTGGACAGGTTGGAGATGAGGACGTAGTCGAGGTACGCGCCGGCGTCCGGGCCGGTGACGTCGATCTCGCCCATGTGGGACAGGTCGAAGATACCCACGGCGTTGCGCACGGCGCGGTGCTCTTCGAGCTCGCTGCCGTATTTCAGCGGCATGGTCCAGCCACCAAAGTCGGTGAACGATGCGCCGAGCGCTTCGTGTTTGCTGTGCAGCGGAGTCTGCGGCATGTGTGTGCTCCTTTACTTGCTGTTTTCTTCGGTGACGACAGGCTCGATGATCTCGCCGTCCTCAGGGGAAGCGGAGAGGTCGAATGCTTCCGGTGGCGGGCAGGCGCAGACGAGGTTGCGGTCGCCGTAGGCCTCGTCGATGCGCCGCACCGGCGGGAAGTACTTCCCGGTGAGCAGGGACTCGACCGGGTAGGCGGCCTGCTCGCGGGTGAAGGCGTAGTCCCAGTTGGAGGTGACCAGGCTGCGTGCGGTGTACGGCGCGTGGTGAATGACGGAATCCTCGTAGGCCACCTTGCCGTCGATGATGTCCTGGATCTCTGCGCGGATGGAGCGCATCGCGGTGACGAAGCGCTGCAGCTCGGCGATGTCCTCGGACTCGGTCGGCTCGATCATGAGCGTGCCCGCCACCGGGAAGGCGAGGGTCGGGGCGTGGAAGCCGTAGTCGACGAGGCGCTTGGCCACATCGGCGGCGGTGACCCCAGAGGCATCGGTGATCTCGCGCAGGTCGATGATGCACTCGTGGCCCACAAGACCGGCGTTGCCGGTGTAGAGCACCGGGAAGGAGTCGTTGAGCTCGTGCGCCAGGTAGTTGGCGTTGAGGATCGCGTTGCGGGTAGCCGAAGCCAGGCCATCAGCACCGGACATGGCGATGTATGCCCAGGAGATGGGCAGCACGCCTGCGGAGCCGTAGGTGGTCGCGGAGATCGGGACACCGGCACCCTCAGCAGCTTCCTTCGCCGCGTCCGCACCGCTGATCTGCGGGTCGGCGGGCAGGAACGGGGTGAGGTGTGCGCCGACGCCGATCGGGCCGACGCCCGGGCCACCGCCGCCGTGCGGGATGGTGAAGGTCTTGTGCAGGTTCAGGTGGCTGACATCGCCGCCGAAATCGCCCGGGCGGGCAAGTCCGGTCAGGGCGTTCATGTTCGCGCCGTCGATGTAGACCTGGCCGCCGACAGCGTGAACCTTGTCTGCGACCTCGGTGACGGTCTCCTCGTACACGCCGTGCGTGGACGGGTAGGTGATCATGATGGCGGCGATGTGCTCGCCGTACTGCTCCAGCTTGGCATCCAGGTCGGCGATGTCGATCGAGCCGTCCTCGGCGGTCTTCACAACGACCACGCGCAGGTTCGCCAGCGTCGCCGACGCAGCGTTCGTGCCGTGCGCAGAGGCCGGGATCAGGCAGATATCGCGTTCGGTATCGCCGTTAGCCACGTGGTAGCGGCGGATGGCCAGCAGGCCAGCCAGCTCGCCGGTGGCGCCGGAATTCGGCTGGACGGATACTGCGTCGTAACCGGTGATCTCCACCAGCCAGCCGGTCAGCTCGTCGATCAGCTCGCGCCAGCCCTCGGTGTACTTGTCGGGGGTGAACGGGTGGACATTTGCGAAGCCGGGCCACGTGATGGCCTCCAGGCCCGCAGTCGGGTTGAGCTTCATCGTGCACGAACCCAGCGGGATCATCGTGCGGTCGAGAGCCAAGTCCTTGTCGCCGAGCGAACGGATGTAGCGCATCATCATCGTCTCGGAGTGGTGGGTGTTGAACACCTCGTGGGTGAGCACCTCGGTGGTGCGCGCGAGAGCATCCGGCAGGTGATTCTCTGCCGAAGCGGCGGGGTCATCGATGATGCCGAAGCCGTTGAGCAGCGCCGCCAGATCGGCGTTTTCAGTGTCCTCGCCGAAGCTGACAGCCACGGTGTCCTCGTCGACGGCACGCACGAGGTAGCCGGCATCGGCCAGCGTGTCGACAATGCCCTGCGCGCGGCCCGGGACGGTGACAGCCACGGTGTCGAAGAACGCGTCGTGCTTGACGGTCAAGCCAGCATTGCTTATCGACGCCGCGAAGCGCCCCGCCCATTCATGCACGTCCCGCGCGATCTCGCGCAGGCCTTCCGGCCCGTGATACACGGCGTACATGGACGCGGTGACAGCGAGAAGTGCCTGGGCGGTGCAGATATTGGAGGTGGCCTTCTCACGGCGGATGTGCTGCTCGCGAGTCTGAAGGGCGAGACGGTAGGCCGGATAGCCTTCAGCGTCGACGGAGACACCGACGAGACGGCCCGGCATCTGGCGCTTGAGCTTCTCCGTCACGGCCATGTACGCGGCGTGCGGACCGCCGTAGAACAGCGGAACGCCGAAGCGCTGCGTGGTGCCCACGGCGATATCGGCGCCGAGCTCGCCCGGGGATTCCAGGAGCAGCAGCGACAGCGGGTCAGCGGCAACGGTGGCAAGACCGCCGCGGGAGTGGATTGCCTCGATCACCGGGCGCGGGTCGACGATATCGCCCTCGGTGCCCGGGTAGGCCAGAACGACGCCGACGAAGTCCTCACCGACCAGGTTGGAGTCGAGCGCGGTGACCTCCACTTCGAGGTCCAAAGCACGTGCACGCTCAGCGGCGACGGCGATGACCTGGGGGTGTAGACGTGCGTCGAGAAGCACGCGGCGGCCCTTCTTCACCTTGCGGGACATGAGTCCGATGGCCTCGGCGACGGCAGACGCTTCGTCGAGAAGCGATGCATTCGCGATCGGCAGGCCCGTGAGGTCTTGCACCATCGTCTGGAAATTGAGCAGCGCCTCCAAGCGGCCCTGGGAAATTTCCGGCTGGTACGGGGTGTAGGCGGTGTACCAGCCAGCATCCTCCACGACACCGCGGCGGATCACCGGGGGAGTGATGGTGGAGGAGAATCCCTGGCCGTAGAAGGCCTTTAGTACAGTATTCTTTCCGGCCAGCTCCCGCAGGCGGTTCTGGGCTTCCTGCTCCGTCAGCGCCTCCGGCAGGTCAAGCGGTGCCTTCGCCAGGATGCCCGGTGGGGTAGCGGCGGCAACCAGCTCATCGACCGAACTGTAGCCCACAGCGTCGAGCATGATGCTGCGCTCGCTGTCCGTCGGGCCGATGTGGCGGGAAATGTAATCCACGACAACTAGCTCCTTCAGTATTTAGTGCGTCACGTTTTACGTTTGCTTACGAGTGTAGAAAACCGTGTTTTAGAACTCGTCGACGGCTGCCTCGCCGAACAACCATGTGATGGCGATCGCGCCGGGATCCGGCACATCGGCGGCGGATTCTCCCAGGTAAGAAGCACGGCCTTTCTTGGCCTGCATACCGCGCGTGGACTTGGCTCCCTCCACAGCGGGGGTGTGGAGCTGCTTGAGAACCTCGGCGATGGTGTTCGCTCCGGCCTCCTTGACGAGATTCGCAGCTTCCTTCGCGGCGGGGGCGAGGGAGTCGATCAAGGTGTTATCGCCTTCCTTTGCGCCACCGAGTGCGGTGATCGCGTCGACGCCGTTGTTCAGGCCGGTGCTCAGGGCGCGGGCGAAGTCAGCGGCATCGGCGTTGCGCGAATCCACGCCCGCGTCGGCGAAGGCATCGCCCATCTCGCGGAAGAGCGTGCCCAGCACTGCGCCTGAGGTGCCTCCAGCGCGGACAAGCATGCGGTGGGCGAAGAACTCGAGCACATCGGCGTCTGAGCCCTTCAACGGGGTCTCGATATCGCCGAAGGCCGCTTCGAGGTTCTGGCCGAAATCGCCGTCGCCAGCCACACGGTCGAGCTCAGTGAGGTCGTCGTAGGATTTACCGAGTCGGTCGGCGAAGGCGCTCAGCCACTCGTTCTCGGCACCGTCATTCGGAGCCTCGCTGTCGTCGACCATGAGGGCCGGGGAGTACTGCGGATCGGCGACGACCGCGGGCCACGCCGGGGCCGCGGTGTCAGCGTCGATGAGCTCCAGCAGCTCGTCGTCGACGACGGTGACGGTCAGGGACACGCCCGCCATGTTCATGGAGGTGACCAGGGTTCCCACAATGCCCCGGCGGACCGTCGCTCCGCGTTCCCCAAGCTGGCCCAAGGCCTGACCGAAGACCAAATCCAGCTCCAGCTCGCTCACGCCTCCGAGGCCGTTGACCAGCAGGACGACATCGGCGCCGTCGAGCGCCACATCGGCGTTGCCGAGGGATTCGGTGATGCCGTCCAGCAGCTCTTCGACGAGCGCTTCCGCGGTCGGTGCCTCTCCCAGCGTGGTGTCGCGGCGCTCCACGCCCGGCTCGCCGTGGATGCCGACACCGATCTCAATCTCGCCTTCATCCAGATCGAAAGTCTCGCGGTCGGTCGTGGGAAGGTGCCCCGGCATGAGCGCGACAGCCATGCTGCGGGACTGGTCGGCGGCCTTCTGCGCGGTCGCGGCGACCGTTGCCAGATCGTCGCCGCGCGCGGCGGACGCGCCCGCGATCTTCTCCACGATGATGGTCGCACCAGTGCCGCGGCGGCCAGGGGAGTCGTCGTCCTCGTCGATCTCGGTGGCTGCGTCGTCCGCGACGGTCACGGTGGCCACCTCGGCGTCGGAGCTATTAGCCGCGACGGTGAAGTTCATGACGTCGCCGGTGTAGTTCTTCACCACATGCACGACGCCCTCGCCGCGGTCCGCCCATTCAGTCGCCGCAGTGATCTGCACGGCGTTGGGGGAGGTGAACAGCAGTCCCGGGCAGGCTGCGTCGAGCATGCCGGAACCGATGAAACCGGCGTGCATCGGCTCGTGGCCGGAACCGCCGCCGGAGATCACTGCGACGTGGCGGTCGGCGTTGCCGTCGTTCTCCTCTGCCAGCCCGATGAAGCCTTCCTCGTGCCACTGCGCATTCGGGTGGGCGGCGACGAGCCCGCCGAGCGCTTCCTCCATGAAGTGGGCGGGGTGGTTGCGGAAAGACTTGTAGCTGTTCTTCTCGGCGTTGTTCTCAGTCGAATCCTGTGACATGAAAACCAGTGTATCGACTGCGCTCAAGGAGCGTTTTGGCAGATAAAACGGCCCGGCAACTGACCGTCGTGGTCAGTGCCGGGCCGTTCGAAGAACCCAGGTTCAGTGTGGACTTAGAGGTCCATGTCGTCCTCGAAGTCGCCTGCCTCGACGCGGTCCTTGATCGTGGTGATGAAGCGACCTGCGTCAGCACCGTCGACGATCTGGTGATCGTAGGTGAACGGCAGGTAGCACATCTGGCGGATCGCGATGGAGTCGATGCCGTCCTCGGTGACGATGACCGGACGCTTCACGATCGCGCCGGTGCCCAGGATGCCGGACTGCGGCGGGGTGAGGATCGGGGTGTCCATGAGTGCGCCAGCGGAACCGATGTTGGTGACCGTGAAGGTCGCGCCGGACAGGTCGTCTGGGCGCAGCTTCTTGTCGCGTGCGCGGGCAGCCAGGTCACCGATGCCCTGAGCGATCTCAGCCAGGGACATGTTCTGGGTCTGCTTCAGAACCGGCACCAGGAGGCCCATCGGGGTGTCAACGGCAATGCCGATGTTGACGTCCTCGTGGTAGGTGATCTCCTTGGTCTCCTTGTCGTAGGAGGCGTTGACGTTCGGGTGGGAGACCAGAGCCTCAGCCGCAGCCTTGACGAAGAAGGCGAGGAACGTGATGTTCGCGCCGTGCTTCTCGACGAATGCCGGCTTGACCTTCTTGCGCAGGTCGGCGATGCGGGTGACATCGACTTCCTGGACGTGGGTGAGCTGTGCGGAGATCTGCAGGGACTCGACCATCTTCGCAGCGGTGATCTCGCGGATGCGGTTGACCTTCTGCGTGGTGCCGATGAGCTCCTGCTTGGCCGGGTCGACGGCCTTGGTGGACCAGCGTGCACGCGGGCCGGAAGCCTTCGGTGCGGACTCTGCAGCAGCCTTGGAGTCCGTCGCCTCGGATGCGCCCTTAGCGGAACCGCCCTCGGCAGCGGCGAGGACATCCTGCTTGCGGATGCGGCCGCCGACGCCGGTGCCCTCGACGGAGTTCAGGTCGACGCCGTGCTTCTCAGCGAGCTTGCGGACCAGCGGGGTGACGTACGGAACCTTGCCGCCGTTGTTGACCTTCGCGGAGGTGGTGGCAGAAGCGGACTTCTCAGCCTTCTTCTCCTGCTTCGGCTCAGCCTTCTTCTCTTCCTTCGGCTCTTCCTTCTTCGGAGCCGGCTTCTCCTCTTCCTCGTCCTCAGCGTCGTCAGAGGAATCGTCAGCAGCAGCCTCGGCATCGCCGATGCGTGCGATCGCGGCGCCGACCTCGATGGTGTCGTCCTCGTCGGCGAGGATCTCCAGCAGGGTGCCTGCGACCGGGGACGGAATCTCGGTGTCGACCTTGTCGGTGGAGACCTCGAGCAGCGGCTCGTCGACCTCGA
>ERZ1031273.326-NODE-326-length-20057-cov-13.668183_pt1 | contig 20057 bp, 11 predicted proteins | sample MGYA00516575_ERZ1031273 | MGnify/ENA primary metagenome ERZ1031273 (study PRJEB33718, sample SAMN03159816) | human skin metagenome | collected 2014-02-25 | study: EMG produced TPA metagenomics assembly of the PRJNA266117 data set (Human skin bacterial metagenome... | reverse complement strand
GGCCCATTCGTGCGCACCGCAACCTACCCCGTGTACCAGAACGTGCCTAAGGGTGTAGACCCTGCAGACGAAACCGTAGCTGAAATCTCAAGCGTCAGTGGCGACGGAAAAACCATGATCTACACCGATGCTGCGGGGAAGCGCATCGGATTCCTCGACATTTCCGACCCGGCTAACCCTAAGGGTAAGGGGAGCCTCGACCTCGCAACCTTGGGCAACGCGGACGACCAGCCCACCTCGGTCGCGGTAGCCGGCGACTACGTCTTGGTCGTCATCGACGAAACCGGCGGAAACTTCACCGAACCTAAGGGTCGTGTGGACGTCGTCAAACTGTCCGACCACTCCCGTGTCGCATCGATCGACCTCAAGGGGCAGCCTGACTCCATCGCCATCAGTGAAGACGGTAAGCACGCCGCTATCGCAATGGAGAACCAGCGTGACGAAGAAAATGAAGAAGTCGACGGAGGTCTTCCACAGCTCCCCGGCGGATTCGTTCAGACCCTGAAGCTGGACGGCGACCCAAGCTCGTGGGCAGCAACACCTGTCATGTTCAACGACGAGGACGGTAAGCCACTCCCAATCGTCGAAAAGGCCGGCCTCGACACCCCAGAAGACCTGGAGCCCGAATACGTCTCGTTCAACTCGGGCACCAAGGTGGCAGTGACCCTCCAGGAAAACAACGGGATCGCGATCCTGGATGCTGCAACCGGTGAAATCGAGTCAGTATTCAGCGCAGGCGACGCCACCGTCAGGAGTGTCGACGCAACCAAAGACGGACTGATCAAGGCAAAAGACTCCATCTCAGGGCCACGCGAACCTGACGCAATCGGATGGATCGACGACTCGCACATCGCCACGGCAAACGAAGGTGACTGGAAGGGTGGAACCCGCGGGTGGACCGTGTTCGACACCGAGGGCAACACCGTGTGGGACGCTGGAAACTCGCTGTCTGAAATTGCGATCCAGCATGGTCTGCACAATGAAAAGCGCGCAGAAAAGAAGGGGCCAGAGCCTGAAGGCATCGCACTGGCGACCATGAACGGTAAGCGCTACGCGTTCGTCGGTTCGGAACGCTCCAACTTCGTGGCTGTGTACGACGTTGACACTCCAGCTAAGCCAAAGTTCGTACAGCTACTCTTCACCACCAACGGCCCAGAAGGCATCCTGCCTATCCCAGAACGCAACATGCTCGCCGTGTCCTCCGAGGTGGACGAAGCTGACAACGCCGTGCGCTCCTCTGTAGGCATCTACCAGCTGGACGGCGACCAGCCGGAAGTTCCGCAGCCATCAATCGTGTCGGACAAGGCGGAAGGCCAGTACATCGGCTGGACCGCGCTGGGCGCTCTGACCGCAGACCAGAAGGACGCAACGAAACTCTTTGCCGCCTCGGACTCCCCGCTGTCACACGGGCAGGTCTACACCGTTGACGCATCCCAGACCCCAGCGCGCATCACCGAAGCCCGTACGGTGATGGACCAGGGCAAGCCAGCTGAAGGCTTGGACATCGAAGGCCTGGCAACCCGCAAGGACGGCGGATTCTGGCTGGCCTCCGAAGGCAAGACCGGTGCTGAAAACGCGCTGATCCGCACCGACGACAAGCTCAACATCGAAGAGCGTGTGTCGCTGCCGGAAGAGATCTCGAAGCACATCGGCAAGTGGGGTCTGGAAGGCGTGGACAGCCACGTCAACGCGGCTGGCGAAGAAGAAGTGTTCTTCGCTGTGCAGCGTCCGCTGTGGGAAGACCCAGAAGCTGATGACCGCAAGGCGCTCGAAGGTGAAAACACCACGCGGATTGGTAAGTACAACGTCAAGACCAAGGAGTTCGACTGGTTCAGCTACGAACTCGAAGGCACCGACACCAAGGGCGACTGGATGGGACTGTCCGAGATCACCGTGATCGACGACAAGACCGTGGCCGTCATCGAACGCGACAAGCTCAACGGTCCAAACGCCAAGGTCAAGCGCGTTGTCAAGGTGACGTTGCCAGACATCCCTGACGCAGACGCCGGCGGAGTCCCACCAGCACAGCCGGTCACCAAGGCTGACGCTGTTGACGTGTTGCCATACCTCAAGGCCACAAACGGTTGGACACAGGAAAAGCTCGAAGGGTTCACAATCGCGGCTGACGGCCAGGCCTACGCTGTGACTGACAACGACGGACTGGACGACGCGACCGGTGAAACCGTGTTCCTGCGTCTGGGCAAGATTTTTGACGCCGAGGAGCCTCCCGCAGAAGAGCCTTCCGACGCACCTTCGGAAGCTCCAAGTGAGGAACCCGGCGACGACGCAACCGACAAGCCATCCGAAACCCCGGGTGAGGAACCGGGTGAGGACGCAACCGACAAGCCATCCGAAGACGCAACCGACAAGCCAGCGCCATCGGACAACTCTTCGGAGGCCCCTGCCCAGCCGGGTGAAGGCTCTGACGACGACTCCACCTCGGGCCAGGGAGACAGCAACGACGGCAAGCCACTTCCACGCACGGGTGTGAGCGTGGCCGTGAGCCTGGGACTCGCCGCCCTCCTTGTGGGAGTCGGTGGGGCCGCAGTGCTCCTGGCGCGTCGCAAGAAGTAAGTAGCGCGCAGGCGTAACGCTTAAAGGCTCGCCCCGCACTGGGTTAGTAGTGCGGGGCGAGCCTTTTTGCGTTGGTTGAACGGTGGTTGGGCGGTGGGTGCGCCCGAGGTGTAGCCGCCTTATGACGCGCGTGCCCGTTTGGGAACAAGCGGTGGCATCGATCGTGGACAGGGCCGCCGTAACCTGAACACATGAGAGCTAAACTGTGGGCACAAACCCGAATCGTCACGATCGTCATGAGTGTGTTTCTCGTGGCCACGGCAGGGACGGCATGTGACGTGCTGGTGCCCGGGCGTGATCCTGGACCCGGCCCTGCGCCGCTGCCATTCTCCACGAGCGCGCCTCAGCACATGACCCGTGAAGAGTTCCTAGACTTTGCGAAGTCGCAGAAGGGCATCAAAGATGCCGAGGTCAAGGGTGACCACATTCGCATTGAGGTCGATGAGAAGGCTTCGCCGGGGGAGCTTTCGTCAACCATGGACAAGCTTGAGGAAAAGTATCGCAATGCGAGTATCGGCAGTGATGTGAACCTTGTGATTGTGAGTGGCGTGTTTGAAGCTAAGGTGACGTACGTTGACCCAACGAGCTCCCCGTCTATTCCGCGCCGTGCTTTTCCCTCATTCGACCTGGTACATAAGCTTGCGGGACACAAACACATCACGAGTGGCACGATCCAAGGAAAAAGCGTGTCTGCAACTGTGGATAAGGACCCGTTTGACTGGATGCGCACTGAAGTAAAAGATGTCGACGGTGTTTTCACCGCGACGAACGGGGAGAAGGAAGAGGCAAAACTCACCACTGTCACCATGAACCCGCATGATGCGGCTCAGCAACGCCTCGCAGACGCGATCCACGCAGAGGTAAAGAAAAACGGCGGGGAGCTGCGGAAGCTCGAAATGGGATTCGAACCCCAGACCAGCTCCGATCATGTATCCGTGAACGCGAGCTTCCCAGACGCGAAAGCTGTGGACAAAGTGAGCGGGACATTCGCAAAGGACCACAAGGACGTGTCAACTAGATTTACCACCTCGGGCCTCCAGGTCATCCAGAGCGCTGAAGGTTCTTTGCCTCGCCACCGTAAACAGATCGGCTCCGAACAGGCGCTGGGCGTGTATCGCCAGTTGACGGCAAAAAACATCAATGTGGAGGTAGTTGACCTGTCAGAGGCGCGGTTTGAAGTTGTTCTGGAGACGTCGCAACAGATAAGAACAACACTTTCGGAAGTGAACAGACTTCCAGCAGGCGTGGGCTCCGTGTCCGTGCGGCACAAGGATCAGAGTGCGGACAGGGACACGTATCTGAACCGCGATGAATGGGGTCAGTACGAATCCGTTGTAGCGAACATGTGGGATGCCGGGTTTTATGATTTCACGTTGTCTGCGCGTGGCGAGCTGAATGCGAAGTTCAGCGTGGACTTCGAACCTCCAGTGGACGGGCCAGTTTTGAGGCCGAGCCACGCGCGCGCCGGTATCCAAGCCCTACGCGCAAGCGGGTACGACGGGGTTGCCTACATCAGCGTGAACGAGGGTAACCACCTGAACTTTGTATCTACCGTGTGTGGCAAGGCGAAGAAAGCGCGGAACGCGCTCAGTGGCGCGCCACCCAAACCTGACGGTGCTGAACGCGCGTTCCTTGACGAATGGAATCGCACGGCTACGTGTTAGTTGCCCGAGGTGGTTCCAAGTGGGACTGGGCTTAAGTTGCGCGGCCTTTTTCCTTCGTATGTCGTTGTATTCTTTTCCTGTGGTGGCTGTTGGCATTGAAGGACTGTCATTTTCGCGGTCGCGTTCACGTGAGGTCTTTGAAAACTTCTCCGCGCATTTCGAACCAGGAAAAACACTGTTGTTGGGTCCGAACGGTGCCGGGAAGACCACGCTCATTGAAATTCTCGCGACCGTGTTGCGTGCCCAGCGAGGTGATATTTCGCTTGTTTCGTCCAAAGGGTCGATAAGCATAAAGAACGATGTGCGTCGCTATCGGCAGGCTGTTGCATGGATGCCTCAGCACTTTTCGCCAGTCCGAGGGCTCACCGTTGAAGAACACGTTCAGTATGTCGCTTGGTTGCACGGTGCGAAGAGTCAAGAAACGAAGCCCCGCGCAACGCATGCATGTGATCTCGTTGGTTTAGATGGGATGAAAACTGCACCTGTGACCGCTCTGTCAGGTGGTCAGAAACAACGGTTGGGTCTCGCTGGTGTTCTGGCCACTGGTGCAGACGTTCTTTTACTCGATGAACCAACTGTCGCGTTGGATCCGGCCAGTCGCGAACGATTCATGGAAATACTTCGCGAGCTACCTGAAGATAAAACAGTCATTCTTTCAACGCACCAAACTGACGACGTTGCGCAAACTTTTGATCATGTAGCGGTGTTGCAGTCAGGTAACTTGCAGTTTCAGGGAAGCATGCACGAATTTCTTCAGCGTGGTCGCGTTGCCTCCGAACCTGAGTTGACGGTGACGAATGCTCACGCCGAAGACATTGGCCGGTCGTATGCGGCCATCATCCAGAGGGAACTCTAGTGCTCAGGCTGAAGCGAAGGCCAGCATGGTGGATTGCTGGGGCCGCCGCAGTTTTGGCAACCCTGTATCTGTTGGCGTATGCGGACAGGGGTTTTCTCGTTGCTAACCGCATCGCGTCCGTGACTACCGGGTCGTTTCTTCTGCTGTTTTCCTGCGCTTCCGCTTCCCTGTCAAGTGCGATCGAGGCGGGACGCGAACGCGAAAGCCGAGGTGTTCTCGAAAATTCGCGCCGACCGTTCATCACGCAAATCTTGGAAAGAACCTGGCCAGGAATTCTTTCCGGTGTTCTAGTTCAACTCGCTGGCGTCGCAATTCTTCTAGTGCTTGCGGGCAGTTCTGACCGGCGAATCCCGTGGCTTCTCATTGTGGGTCAGGTTCTTGCTGTGGTTATGCACGGAATGTTGGGGTATGCGCTTGGAGTTTGGCTCCGACCAGTCTTAGCAATTCCACTTAGCGTTGTGGTTCCATACGTGTGGATTGGGGCAACGTGGTCAATTGACTTTTTTGGAATCCGGTATTTGGCGGGACTGGCGTTTGAAGGATGTTGTACTCCCGCCTCGGTATTAGATACCAAAGCCGTGGCGGGCTTCATAGTGTTTTCAGCAGTCGCGACCGTAGCGTGCTTTCTCGCTATCAATAGTCACCGGTATTCAAGACAACGCGACCTTCCGCGCACATGGGTTCGAGCCTCTGGTTCGGCGCTTGTGCTGATAGTTGGACTGGTTCTGGGCTTAGGCTTGACCGCGGGTGTTGGCCCTAACCCAGATAGCCCGCGACCCACAACTGAACTGGTGTGTGACCATTCCGAGCCACAGGTGTGTTTCTTTCCGGGGCAGTTTTCACGAAACGACAACCGCGCGGTGTACGCGCATGTTTTCAGTCAGGCGAATGAGACGGGGCTACCGAAAGTGGTGCGCATCGAATCCACCGCGGACCCCTCAATTTTGATGGCTGGTCCGAACGGCGACTGGACGGTGAACGTTGTCGCTCAACCAACGTTTGACGTTTATGACTCTGCGCTGGCAGCGGCAAGTTCTTATGCTGCGCATGTTGTTAATACCGACTGTTCTGACGACACCGTGCACGCTCAGATGAGTGCGGTGACCGCCTGGTTGTGGATCAAAGGTTTGCAGGCTTCAGGAGTTCGCGCAGATGTTGAGGATGCAAAGGCAATTCTTGATCCATCCGCTGAAACAACCTTGCCGCGACTCTTACAAGCTAACAAGTCAGAGGCAGGTGCGTGGGTTGCCCGGACTTTTGATTCGGCCACGCGCTGTGAACGTCCAAAGCCATTCGCATCATGACGTACCTTCTGAAGGCTCGCCACTGGCCAGTTGTGCTTGTCATCAGCGTAATTACGGGTGTGATCGCGGGAGGTTTCGCCGAGGTCGATATTCCACTGCCGTTATTAAGCGTCGCTGGCTTGCCGCAACCGGTGCTTCCTGCGCTTGGATTCGTCATCGTCGTGTCCGCTTGTGTCCACCGGGCTGAGGAGTCCTGGAGTTGTGCATCGGTTCGTAACACGTTCGCGCACTCTCACGTGGTCGTGGTAGGTGCGCTTGTGTTCGCGGTTCTTGTGGGCGTGGTGTCTTCAAGCTTCTCTGCCCAAAACTCAGTATTGATCCTGCGCGATTTTGTTGGTCTTACCGCGCTGGTGCTGGTAGGTCGTCTAATGATCAAAGGCCGTTACGCAGGTTTGGTCCCTGCTACATATGTGATCGTCGCAGGCGCATTTGCACGTGATCGGTTGGGTGAAATACGAGCCTGGTGCTGGATTGTTGACCGTGATATTTCCAACCCGTGGGCGTGGCTCACGTGTTGCATTGGGGTGGTTGCTGCTATCGCTTATCAAACACGGCGCATGCCCATCTTTAACTGACGAGCGAAACTCGCGACGACCTCGGCGGGGGAGCGGGGAGCGTGGGCGCAACGTAGCAGCAAAGCCGCCTGGGAACACAGAAGCGGGCACTGTTCTGGCTCAAGAACAGTGCCCGCTTCCTCGATCAGCGCTAACGCGGGGGCTTTACAGTCCCAGGCGCGTCCGCAACTGGTCGACTTCGCCCTGCAGTTCTGCAGGAACGTCATTGCCTAGCTGGGCGTACCACTCTTCAATCGATTCGAGTTCGTCAGCCCACTCTTCTGGTTTGATTGCAACGGCCTTGGCGATCTGCTCAGGGGTGACATCGAGGCCTTCGAGGTCAAGAGCGTCAGCGGAAGGTGTGTTTCCGACTGGGGTTTCCTCAGCGTCAGCCTTGCCGTCGATGCGCTCAAATACCCACTTGAGCACGCGCGAGTTCTCCGAGAACCCTGGCCACAGGAACGAGCCGTCTTCGTCGCGACGGAACCAGTTGACGTAGAAGATCTTAGGAAGCTTCGCGCCTTCCGTCTGACCAATGTTGAGCCAGTGCTGCAGGTAGTCGCTGACGTTGTACCCGATGAACGGACGCATGGCCATTGGGTCGCGACGAACCACACCGACCTTACCGGTAGCGGCAGCCGTGGTTTCAGACGACAGAACCGAACCCATGAACACGCCGTGCTGCCAGTCGCGAGTCTCCGTGACCAGAGGCATCGTGGTCTTGCGACGTCCACCAAACAGGATCGCCGAAATTGGCACACCGTTGGGGTTCTCGTACTCTTCAGCCAGCGTTGGCACGTTGGTGATAGGCGTGCAGAAACGCGAGTTCGGGTGTGCGGCCGGAGTTTCGGACTCAGGGGTCCACTCGTTTCCGCGCCAGTCAGTGAGGTGAGCAGGCTTTTCGTCGGTCATGCCTTCCCACCACACGTCACCGTCGTCGGTGAGCGCAACGTTCGTGAAGACGTTTCCGCCTGCTTCGATTGCGCGCATAGCGGTTGGGTTAGTGGAGTAGCCAGTTCCTGGCGCAACACCAAACAGGCCGTACTCAGGGTTGACGGCGTACAGCTGGCCGTCTTCACCAAAGCGCATCCACGCGATGTCGTCACCCAGGGTTTCAGCCTTCCAGCCAGGGACCGTGGGTTCAATCATGGCCAAGTTGGTCTTACCGCACGCGCTTGGGAACGCAGCGGCGATGTACTTGGATTCGCCTTCAGGGTTGGTGAGCTTGATGATGAGCATGTGTTCTGCCATCCAGCCCTCTTCGCGGGCAATCGCTGAAGCGATGCGCAACGCGTAGCACTTCTTACCAAGCAGAGCGTTACCGCCGTAACCGGAACCGTACGACCAGATCGCGCGGTCCTGCGGGAAGTGGGTGATGTACTTGGTGGGGTTGCATGGCCACTTGACGTCTTCCTGGCCTTCTTCGAGAGGCGCACCTACCGAGTGGACACATTCCACGAACTTGCCATCGTGGTTCTCGATCGCACGCAGGACTTCGTTGCCGCAACGTGCCATGACCAGCATGGACAGGACCACGTATGGCGAGTCTGTGACCTCGATGCCGAACATGGGCTGGTTAGCTTCCGTGTGTCCCATGACGAATGGAATCACGTACATGGTGCGACCCTTCATGGACCCGGTGAACAGGTCGTTGAGGATCTCTTTCATCTTGGCTGGGTCCATCCAGTGGTTGAGTGGGCCAGCGTCTTCTTCCTTTTCGGAGCAGATGAAGGTGCGGTCTTCGACACGGGCGACGTCGTCTGGGTCGGAAGCCGCGTAGTAGGAGTCTTTCTGCTTGTCGAGCTTAACCAGAGTCCCAGCTGCGACCAGTTTGTCCGCGATTTCGGTGCGCTGTTCTTTGCTCCCGGTGATCCATTCGATCTGGTCTGGGGTGCTGAGCGACGCTACACGCTTAACGAACTGAAGGATCGTTTCGTTCTGGGTGGGTGCGTTCTTGAGAAGGTCTTCGACTGAGCCAGGGTCGAGGACGGTCATAAGTGACTCCAAACTGTTGAGTTGTGAAATGTTGCCTATTCACCGTACGAAGTTGAGAGAATGGGGATGGCTGGTTTTGAGGGCTGTGTGTCTGAGCGCTAGATCACAATGTGGTGGGTAGTGACGTGTGTGAGTCATTTTTGTGACGTGTTTTTTCATGGGCTGGCAAATTTGTGTCACGGGTGCTGTGGGTCGTGGCTTTCTCGCCGAGGTGGGTGGTCCGTTCTGGGTATGTTGCAGGTTTGGCGGGCTGCAAGTGAGGGGCTCGTGGGTTGGTGTGTGGAACGTCACTTGGTGCGCGTTGTGAAGTTCGGAGAAGTTGTGTAAAGTAATCCGAGTTGGTTTACCAACGGGCGCCACTAGCTCAACGGATAGAGCATCTGACTACGGATCAGAAGGTTGGGGGTTCGAATCCCTCGTGGCGCGCAATGTGAAGTCTCGGGACATCGTTCACTCGATGTCCCGAGATTTTTTGTGTTTTGGGGTGTTGGTGTGTCGGGTCATCGTTCCCTTTTTGTGGGTGGGTGTGTCGGGTCATCGTTCCCCTTTTTTTGTGTGGGGTTCTTGTTTTTGGTTGGTAGTTTTTGGTCGGGTCGATTGTGTATTCGGCGATGATTTCTCCGGTTGTTTTGTTGATTGCGATGGCGTTGGGTCCGTTGACGAGGAGGATGATTCGTTGTCGGTTGTGTGCGCGTCCGATGCCGAGGTGTTTGAGTTTTCCGGCGTAGCGGAGGGTGATTTTTCCGTAGCTGTCGACGCGGTCGAAGCGTACTCGCCAGTGGGCGTTGTGTAGGTGCATGGTTGGTTGGTCTTTGGGTGTGGCGGTGTAGGTCTGGTGGGGTGTTTGTCTGTTGATGGCGCGGTGTTTTCGTTTGGTGTTGTATATCGTGCGGAAGTCGTGCAGTTGTTGTTGTAGGTCCTCGATGGTGAGTGCGGGTGGTTGGGCTTGTAGCCATTTTTTGAGGGTGCTGTGGAGGCGTTCGATTTTTCCTTGGGTGGTTGGTTTTCCGGGGTGGCCGTTTTTCTGTTCGATGTTGAGGTCTGCTAGGAGCTGTTCGAACGGGTTTGGTTGTTGGTTGTTGGTGCGTCCGCCGGCAAGGCGGGTGGTGTAGACCAGTCCGTTGTCGGTCAGGGTTGCGGCGGGTAGTCCGTGTTGGTCTGTGGCTTCTAGGAAGGTGTCTACGACGATGTGGCCGGTGATTCGTGGGTGGGCACTGATGTGTGTGAGGTAGCGGGAGTGGTCATCGAGCCAGGAAATGATTTCGGTGTCGGTGCTGTCGGCTAGGGGCCAGTGTGTGAAGTCGGATTGCCACAGGCTGTTGGGGGCAGGTGCTTGGAAGCGGTGCCAGGATGAGCGGGGTCGTTTTTGTGGTTGCGGGGTGATTTCGTTGGAGGTTTTAAGGATTCGCCAGATTGTGCTGGTTGATGGGCGGGTGTTTTCGGGTAGTCGGTCGTAGATGGATTCGGCTCCGGCGTCGAGGCCGTCGCGGAGGAGTTGGTGGCGTAGTTCCACGATTGTTTCTCGGATGTGTTCTGGGGTTTTGTTGGGGTTGGTCAGGGGGCGTGTGGAGCGTGGTTGGAGTGCTTCGAGTCCGCCGGTGCGGAAGCGTTGGAGTAGGGTTTTGGCCCATCGGGTGCTGATGCCGAAGTGTGTTGCTGCGTCTTTGACGCTCATGCCGCTGTTGACGATGGCTAGAACGACTGCGCGGTTGCGTGAGTATGTCATACCCCAGCTTGCCTGTTCGGGCGTCTTTGAGGTGAACGATGTCGTGACACATCAGTGAACGATGACGCGACACATGATCGGAACGATGTCGTGACACACCTGCGGGCCGGTTTAAGGGTTTAAAGGTGAACGATGTCCTGAAACCAGACACCTCGTGGCGCGCAAAATATCCGGCCCCACCAGCGCAAACGTTGGTGGGGCCATTGCTTTACACCTGTGGATAACCATGAATCGTTGATCAAATCGTTGATCAAACCCAAAAATAACTTCGGTGATCTGTGGTCATACCCCGCGCACTTCACTGTGATCTTGCTCACACAATATGTGGATCATTCGTGAGTTGGTGCAGTGGTGTCGGGGTGAAACCTCTCTGACCACCACAGCCCGCTTACGCTGGCACCGCGAACACCTGGATCGGTTGGCGATCCGCCACACCCACACCCTCGACGACCTGCGGGGCGCTGTGGCCATCGGGGTGGAAGTGGGCGTGTTAGGGTAACCTAAGTTGAGGACGACGGCTATTTGTTTAGGAGCTGCACAGTGCCGCGCGTGACTGACGAAAGTACCACAGTGGCGAACGAGCCGCCGAGTCGGCAGACGGGGGACAACGCGAACGCGGGGAACCCGTCTTGGCGTATCCTCCGACCAGTGGCCGCACCCATCGCTGTCGCCCTTTTGCTGCAGGTGCTCAGCAGTCTGGCCAGTGCCATTCCGTTGCTGGCGCTGGTCCGGATCGTCGATGGACTTACCTGCGGTACGGACGCGGTATGGCCGGCGGTGTGGTGGTTCATCGGCGGACTCGGCGGCGCACTCAGCTTGGGATCTCTGGCGTTGCTCATCACCCATCTGGTCGACCTGCGGGTACAGGCCGGTTTGCGCATGCAACTGGCCGACAAGCTGAGCCGACTTCCGCTGGGATGGTTCGATCAGAGCTCCTCCGGACGTGTCCGACGCATCGTCCAAGACGATGTTGCGACCCTCCACCACCTCGTCGCCCACGCGTTGGTCGAGATCACCGCAGCGGCTCTGACTCCGGCGGTCGGAGTGATCGTCGCCTTGACCATCGACTGGCGGCTCGGACTGTGCTGCTTGATCGGCCCGGTGGCCTACATGGTCCTGTTCTCGGTGCTCGCGCCCGGAGACATGCGCACGGTCATGTCCCGGATCGCTGAGTCGCTCTCCGAGGTCTCGGCCGCGGTGATCGAGTTTGTCGACGGCATCGCGGTGCTACGCGTGTTCGGGGCGGGGGAGACCGGCTCGGCGCGCTTCACTAGGGCGTCCGACGACTTCACCTCGGAGTTCCGCACGCTCGTCACGCCCCAGATGCGTGCCCATGCCATCGCGCTCACGGCCCTGGGGCTGCCGGTCGTCGCGCTGACCGTCGTCGCTCCCGGTGCTGCCATGGTCGTCGCCGGGTGGAGCGAGGTCGCCGACGTCGTCGTGGTCACCATGATCGCGCTCTCATTGCCCGCCACGCTGCTCACGGTCGGAGCCGGGCAACAACACGTCAACGACGGGCAAGAAGCCGCCGGGCGACTCATCGCCCTCCTCGACGAGCCCGAACTCCCCGTGGCCGAGCAGCCCAGCGAACCCGCCGGAGCCGATGTCACGATCGAGGACGTCACCTTCGGCTACGAGCCAGACCAGCCGGTGCTACACGGCGTGTCGCTCACAGCGCGAGAAGGCTCGGTCACCGCGCTGGTTGGGGCCTCTGGTTCGGGCAAGTCGACCCTCGCGTCCCTGATCGCCCGCTTCCGTGACGTAGACGCCGGTGCGATTCGGATCGGCGACGTCGACGTGCGCGACATCGACCCGCACGTGCTCCATCAACATGTCGGCGTCCTGTTGCAAAGCCCGAGCCTGCCAGCCATGAGTATTCGCGACAACATCGCGCTCGGGCGTCCGGGCGCGACCGACGAGGATATCCAGCACGCGGCCTCTCAAGCGGCGATCGACGCGCGAATCCGCGAACTGCCCCGTGGCTACGACAGCGTCGTCGGAGAAGACGCGCGGCTCTCCGGCGGCGAGATCCAGCGCGTGGCCATCGCGCGCGCTATTCTCGCCGACCCCCAAGTGCTCGTACTAGACGAGGCCACCTCCGCGGTCGACCCCGAGAACGAGGCCGCGATCGGACAGGCCCTCGCCGAACTGACGCGTGGACGCACGGTCATCATGATCGCCCACCGCCTGGGAACGATCGCCCACGCCGACCAAATCGTCGTCCTCGATCACGGGCGGATCGTCGAACAGGGCCACCACAAATCCCTGCTCGCCGCCGATGGTCGCTACGCCGAACTGTGGCACGACCAGGCTGTCGTTTCGGGAGGTGCACGATGATTGCGCAGATCGAACGGATCGCTGGTCAGGAAGGTCGCTCCACACTTCGGCGTTTCGCAGCTATGGCTGTGGCGGCAGGAGTCGCCCAGGGTCTGGCGCTGGCCTGTCTGATCCCGGTGCTGGTCCACCTGGTCCGGGGGACCGTCGGTGTGGCGCTCTGGTGGTTGATCGCGCTAGTGGTCGGTGCCGGCGTCCATGCCCTGCTCACCGTGCGGGTCACGCGCGGGAGCGTCGATCTGACCATGGCGCTGATGTCATCGATGCATCACCAACTGGCCCGGCAGCTCATGCGTCTGCCGATGGGGTGGTTCGGTGGCGGGTCCGCGGCGTCCGCCTCACGACTCGCGGTCCGCGGAACAATGTTCGTCGCCACCGCGATCACTGACGTGCTCGCCCCGTTGCTCGGCTACGTGGTGACCCCGTTGACCCTCGTGATTGTGACCTTCTTCTTTGACTGGCGGCTGGGGCTCGCTCTCGCCGTCGGGGTTCCGCTGGTGTACGCCTCGACCGTGCTGGCTCGCTCATGGAGTGCTCGGGCTGACGCCCGACTCGCCATTGCCGAACACCGCACCGACGCCGCGTTGCTCGACCTGGCCAAGCACCAGACGGCGTTGCGCGGAGCGAGAGTCGCGGGTTCTGGCTATGCTCCCCTCGCATCATCACTCGACCGGCAACGTCGCCTCGGTGTAGCGGCCCAGCTGGCCTCCGCCGCGTCGATGATCGTCCAGAGCGTCGTGGTACAGGTGGTTTTCGGTGCCGTGGTCACCGTGGCGGTGTGGCGCGGGCTCGGTGGCGCGGATCCGGTTATGATGGTCGGTCTCATCCTGATCGTCACCCAGGTGATTGGGCCGCTCCGCACACTCTCCGAACTCGGTACGGCGCTACGGCGCATGGATCGCGAACTCGACCAGGTAGTCGATCTGCTCGACGAGCCGGGGCTGCCTGAACCCGCCCAGCCGGTCGTAGCGCCGACACGTCCGCCAGAGATCGCGGTCGATGCGGTGCGCTTCGGCTACGGGGATGTTGCGGTGCTCGACGGTCTCGACCTGACTGTCGCGCCGGGATCGGTCACGGCCATCGTCGGGCCATCCGGGTCGGGCAAGACCACACTCACTCGCCTGATCGCCCGTTTCCATGACGTGGACGCGGGGGCCGTGCGGCTCGACAGTGTGGATGTTCGCGACATGGCCAGCGCCGATGTCCTCGGGGCGATGTCGTTGGTGTTCCAGGATGTCTACCTCCTCGACGACACCCTGCGTGCGAACGTGCTGCTTGGCTGTCCCGAAGCCACGGACGCCGAGGTGGACGCCGCTGCGAAGCTGGCGCGGGTCGACGAGATCGTCGATCGCTTGCCTCAGGGTTGGGCGACCCGTGTCGGTGAGGGCGGCAGACTGCTCTCGGGCGGCGAGCGGCAGCGCGTGTCGGTGGCCCGCGCCGTGTTGAAACGGGCGCCGGTGTTGCTGTTGGATGAGGCGACCTCATCGCTCGACGCGTCCGCCGCCGTGGCTGTGCAGGAGGCACTGCGCGAACTAGCTGGGTCGGCGACCGTGCTGGTGATCGCGCATCAAGAGCACACAGTGGCCGCTGCCGATCAGGTCGTCATGCTCGATGGCGGACGTGTCGTGGCGGCGGGGGCGCATGAGGATCTGCTGAATTCGTCGCAGGCGTATGCCCGTCTGTGGGCTCGATAACGGACTCAGTGGCCGCAGTCGCGTCCACTCACCACTCAAAGAAGCATCAGAACCAAGACTCAGCCCTCCACACGGCAAAACCGCGGTGTTAGCCTGACCGTACATGCGAGTCAACCTTCAAGGAGATGTGATGGCTAACGGTTACCGCGTAGAAAACCCCGAAACTAGTGACGTCGTTGAAACCTTCGACAACGCAACCGACGCACAGGTTGAAGAAGCTCTCGCCCTCGCGCACGACGCGTATAACGAATGGTCGGCACGCCCCATGTCAGAGCGTGCTGACATCGTGGCTAAAGTAGCCGCCCTGTTCGACGAGCGAAAAGACGAACTTGCTGACATCATCGGCCAAGAAATGGGTAAGCGCCACTCCGAAGGCGCTGAAGAAGCCGAATTCTGCTCCGCCATTTTTGGCTACTTCGCTACCAACGGTGAAAAGCTCACCGGCGACCTTGACCTCGAAGTCGACGGCGCACACGCTGTTCTGGAGCGCCGCCCAATCGGAACGATCCTGGGCATCATGCCATGGAACTTCCCCTACTACCAGGTTGCCCGTTTCGCCGGACCTAACCTGGTGCTGGGTAACACCATCCTGCTCAAGCACGCTGAAATCTGCCCCAAGTCAGCCGCCGCAATCCAGCAGATCATGGACGACGCTGGCGTACCAAAGGGCGTGTACCAAACCCTGTACGCAACCCACGACCAGATTTCCACCGTGATCGCTGACAACCGTGTTGCAGGCGTTTCCCTCACCGGTTCGGAACGCGCCGGAGCCATCATCGCTGAGCAGGCCGGTAAGGCACTCAAGAAGGCCGTGCTTGAACTCGGTGGCTCCGACCCATACATCATCCTCGACACCGACAACGTCAAGGAAGCAGCAGCCAACGCGTGGGCCACCCGCATGTACAACACCGGCCAGGCCTGCGACTCGAACAAGCGCATGATCGTCATGGACGACATCTACGACGAATTCGTCGCCGAACTCGAAGCGCTCGCCTCCAAGATGACCCCAGGCAGCTACACCTCGGACGACGAAACCGTGTTCCAGCCACTGTCCTCACGCTCAGCTGCTGAGCGCCTGGCCGGACAGCTGGAAGACGTCAAGAAGGCCGGCGGAAGCATTCGCGTGGGCGGTGAGCTCTCCGACAAGGGCGCGTACATCAGCCCCGCTGTCGTCACCGACATTCCACGCGGCTCCGACGTGTACTACGAAGAGTTCTTTGGCCCCGTTGCCGTCGTGTACAAGGTTGCCAGCGACGAAGAAGCCCTAGAACTCGCCAACGACTCGCAGTTCGGTCTGGGCGGCTCCGTGTTCTCGCAGGACAAGGAACGCGCAGAGAAGGTCGGTTTCCAGCTCGAAGTTGGTATGGCCAAGATCAACACCCACGCCGCTGAAGGCGAAAGCATTCCGTTCGGTGGTGTGAAGCGTTCCGGTTACGGACGCGAACTGGGACCTGTTGGCATGGATGAATTCGTCAACAAGCGCCTGTACTGGGTTGGCGAAGAAGGCGCCTAACAGCGCACCGGCTTCCAGCCACCCCAACCAACACCGCGCATAGAAGAACGGGCCCGAGGTCGTTGCTCCGACCTCGGGCCCGTCTGAGTTTGCGTGGGACTGGGTTAGAAAACTCCGTGGCTGTGAACAGCTTGGTCGTCTGTAGGGACCTCGCTGATTGCGTCCCACAGTTCGACGATCGCGCCGTCTTCAACGCGCCAAAGTTCGCAGTACGCGTGACGGGTGCCGGCGATGCTGCCTTCAGAGTGGGTGAGCACGAAGTCGCCCTGCGCTACCGTGCGGTGGATCTTGTCATACTCCAAACCTTCGCCCGCGTCGCGGAGCTTCTCCAGGAAGTCGATAACGGCCGGAACGCCGTCGGCGATGTCGGGGCTGTGCTGGTCGAAGCGCCCGTCCTTGCTGTACGTCTCAAAGCCGGAGTAGTCGCCACCCACCAAGGTCTTTTCGAAGAACTCGACCACCAGGGCACGGTTCGCTTCCGTGTCAGCTGACGTATCAGGGTCGGTTGGGCCGTCCAACTGTGTGCGCCCTGATGCGTTGGGGGCAGCTTCAGGAACCAAGCTGTCCCAGTGTTCAGCAATCTTGCCGTCTTTCACCCGGTAAATGTCGAAGCCCACTAGAACGTCTTCGTCAAGTCCCGTGAATTTGCCGTGCAAAGCAACCAAGTCACCGTCTGAAATCACACGTGCGTTTTCGTATTTCAGACCCTCACCGGCGTCCTCCACGAGCTTCTTAAGCCCCGCACGGTCACCGGCCACGAGTGGTGAGTGCTCCACGAAATCTTCCGTGAAGTCCGTGTCTAGAACTGACGTGTCGTGCTGGTGAAACAGTCGGGTGTGAGTGTCGAGTACGAACTGTCCATGGTCTGCCATAACTAACGTCCTTCCACGTAGCGGTGCAGAGTGAACTGCTTGCTCTTGCAGTGTAAACACATGAACATGTGCGGCGGAACCCTCAGATCAGAGCCGATGTTTAGCCCGTGGCGTTAAAGGAGTAGAGTTTGTTGAGGAAGCAAGCCCTATACACAGGGTCACCCGGCTTGAGAAGGGTAAACATGTCCTACACGAAAGAAAACGTCGACGTTGTGCTGATCGGCGGTGGCATCATGAGCGCCACCTTGGGCACAATGCTTGCCGAACTCCAGCCCGAATGGTCTATTCGTGTTTACGAACGCCTCGACTACGTCGCGCGCGAAAGCTCAGACCCATGGAACAACGCGGGTACCGGCCACGCTGCTCTGTGCGAGCTGAACTACACGCCTCAGCAGTCAAACGGTGACATCGACATCACCAAGGCTGTCAACATCAACGAACAGTTCCACGTGTCACGCCAGTTCTGGTCGTACCTGGTAGACGAAGGCGTTCTGACTACCCCGTCGTCGTTCATCAACCAAGTTCCACACGTGTCCTACGGTCGTGGCGAAAAGGGACGTGACTACATCCGTGCCCGTCGCGAAACACTTGTGCAGAACCCACTGTTCCGGGACATGGAGTTCACCGACGACCCTGCTGAGCAGGCCGAGTGGCTACCCCTCATGTTTGAAAACCGTGGCCCAGGTCAGGTCAACGGTCTTTCACGTATCAAAGAAGGTACCGACGTTGACTTCGGGTCGCTGACCCGTCAGCTTCTGACCCACATGGGCACGCGCGGAGCACAGATCCGCACGGGTCACTCCGTATCAGACCTCGAACGCACCGCCGATGGCTGGAAGGTCAGCGTTCACGACCACACCGGCGCGGAATCGTTCGACGTCAACGCCAAGTTCGTGTTCATCGGTGCTGGTGGTGGAGCACTTCCATTGCTCCAGAAGTCCGGAATTGCTGAAGCCCGTGGTTACGGTGGATTCCCCGTGTCTGGTTTGTTCCTGCGCACCTCTAACCCAGACCTGGTTGAACGTCACCACGCTAAGGTTTACGGCCAGGCATCGGTCGGTGCTCCACCCATGTCGGTTCCTCACCTGGACGCTCGCGTGGTTGGCGACAAGAAGTACCTCATGTTCGGCCCCTACGCCGGCTTTAGCCCCAAGTTCCTCAAGGGCGGATCGATTCTGGACCTGCCATTCAGCGTGCGCGGCAACAACCTGCCCGTCATGCTCAACGTGGCCAAGGACAACTTCGACCTCGTCAAGTACTTGGTGACCCAGCTGGCTGAAACCAAGAAGGGACGCTTCGCAGCTCTCGCTGACTTCACCCCAGACATCAACCGTGACGACTGGGAAATGCTGGTGGCAGGTCAGCGCGTTCAGGTGATGAAGCGTGACCCCAAGAAGGGTGGCGTCCTGGGCTTCGGTACCGAAACCGTCGCAGCTGCCGACGGTTCGCTCGCAGCACTGTTGGGTGCGTCCCCAGGTGCTTCCACCGCAACACCCATCATGGTGGAACTGCTCAAGCGTTGCTTCCCACAGCAGTACACCGGTTGGGAAGCTAAGCTCAAGCAGATGATCCCATCGCTGGGCCGCAAGCTCCACCAGGACGAAACCCTGCTCAACGAGGTGTCCGAATACACCGCCCGCACCCTGCAGATCCAGTCACCTGACAATGACTAATTTGTAGGCCCTACTTACAGATCACGCCGAGGTCGTAGCGACTACCGCTACGACCTCGGCGTTCTTGTGGCAAAAGAAGTAGCTGACCTGTTACCTCCCAGGTCAAGGTGCATTGGGTGAAAGCACTTATGCTTGTTTTAGCAACCAACGTGAAGGAAATGAATGTCGCACCAGTACGATCCTTACGGTCAGGGAAACCAGGGCAACGGTAACCAGCCGTTCGGCAACCAGCCCGGTGGTCAGCAGCACGGGTCCCAACCCGGCGCTCAGCAGTTTGGTAATCAGCAGTACGGCTCGCAGCCTGGTGGCCAGCAGTTCGGTAACCATCAATACGGTGGCCAGCAGTACGGTTCCCAGCCGGGAGCCCAGCAGTTTGGAAACCAGCAGTTCGGTAGCCAGCCAGCTGACAACCAACGCTTCAGCCCCGGCGGCCAGCAACAGCAGCCGGCCAACTTCAACCAGTACGGCGGTCACCAGTACGGATTCCAGGATCACACCTCGGACCAGGTACACCAACGCACATACGACGAAGGACGCTTCGCACCTTCACACACGCAGGCCCTCCGTATCCAAAACCGCGTTGAGACCCACCAGGGGGCACCCGCGCAAGCCCCGTGGACCACGCAGGCGATCAGTGTCACGCCAAGCGTTGTAGAGAAACCCAGCGACACCGGCGACATTGTCCGCTTGGTCATCGCGCTCGCCTTGGGTGGCCTGCTTCTGCTGGGCTTTGCAATCATTTTCTTGCTCATGACTATGTCGTCGGGTCTCGTGACGTTCGTGGCGATGTTCCTGTCGTTCTTCCCACTGATCCTCATCATCGGAATGGTGTTGTGGTTTGACCGCTGGAAGCCACAGCCTAAAGTCGCAATGGGCCTGTGCGTGCTATGGGGTGGCGTGGCCGCGATCATCCTGACGCTGGTTTTCCAGTTCCCGCTACAAGTTGTGATGGCGGGCGCAGGTGTTACCGACGACAGCGGTGCGATTGGCGCGGTTGTTATGGCACCGATCTTTGAAGAAACCACCAAGGGCATGATCTTGGTGGCGATTGCGCTGGCGGCCCGTCGCTACTTTGAAGGTCCTCTGGACGGTTGGGTGTACGGTTCGCTAGCTGGAGCTGGCTTCGCCTTTACCGAAAACATTTTGTACTTGTCGGGCGCGTATGTGTCTGGTGCGCAGATGGGCGCAGGTGGTGGTACGGCCGCACTGATCATGACGTTCGTTGTGCGTTGCTTGCTGTCACCGCTCCTGCACTCCACGTTCACCATGTGCGCAGGTGTAACTATTGGTCTGGCGGC
>ERZ1031273.323-NODE-323-length-20254-cov-8.381356_pt1 | contig 20254 bp, 21 predicted proteins | sample MGYA00516575_ERZ1031273 | MGnify/ENA primary metagenome ERZ1031273 (study PRJEB33718, sample SAMN03159816) | human skin metagenome | collected 2014-02-25 | study: EMG produced TPA metagenomics assembly of the PRJNA266117 data set (Human skin bacterial metagenome... | reverse complement strand
GTCTCGTGGGCTCGGAGACCTGTATAAGAGACAGGAGCTTCTGCCCGCTCGGGTCCCCCGCGGCGGAAGCGCCCTCGGTGCGGTAGGCGCGCGCCGCCTCATAGTCGCTGTCGGGGGTGGCAGAGGCATGGTAGAAGTCGCGCAGCAGAAGGTCCGATTCCTGGCCGTCCTTCGGCCCCGCGGCCTGCGTTTCCGTCTCCTCGGGCGCGAAGGAGCGGATCACATGCGGCGCCGAGTTCGTGGGCAGCGAGGCGCAGCCGGCGGCCAGGGTCGTTAGCGCCACCGTGAGGCAGGCGAGTGTTTTACGCATCGGTGTCCTCCTGGAGCCTTCGCTTATCGACGTCCAAAGGTGCCCCTCCATCAGCTCCCCCGTCGCCGCCGCCGGCTGCCGCGTCACCGGCGCCTTCGGTGTCCTCCGGGGCGTCGAGCGCTTCGGGGGCGATAGCGCGCGGCGCCTCGAGCGGGAGCGGCGATTCTGTGAAACCGGCCTCGACGTCGCGCGGCAGCACGAGGCGGAACTGCGAGCCCACCCCGTACTCGCCGATCGCATCGAGCACGCCGCCGTGCAGCTGCGCATCCTCGCGGGCGATGGCCAGGCCCAGCCCGGTGCCGCCGGAGTGTCGCTTGCGGGACTTGTCGGCGCGCCAGAAGCGGTTGAACACCAGGTCCTCTTCGCCTGTCTTCAGGCCCACGCCACCGTCGGTGACGGTGATCGCCACCGCCTCGTCGTTGGAACGCATGCGCACGGTGACCGGGTTGCCTTCCGAGTGGTCGATGGCGTTGGCGATGAGGTTGCGCACCACGCGCTCGATGCGGCGGGCGTCGCCTTCCAGCGTCTGCGGCTCGTCCGGGATGTCGAAGATGACGTCCACGTCCAGCTCCTCGGCCAGGTGCTGGGTTTGCTGCCAAGCGGACTCCACCGGCTGGCGGGCGTCCACGTTCGCCGCGGAGAGCTCAGCCACGCCCGCGTCGTGGCGGGAGATCTCCAGCAGGTCGTTGAGCAGCGCTTCGAAGCGGTCTAACTCGCTGGTCATCAGCTCCGAGGCGCGCTTCGTCGCCGGTTCCAGCGAATCCTCGTTCGCCGCGATCAGATCCGCCGCCATGCGCACCGTGGTCAGCGGAGTGCGCAGCTCGTGGGAGACGTCGGAGGTGAACTGGCGCTGCAGCGAGCCGTACTCCTCCAGGTTGGCAATCTGCTTGCTCAAGGTGTCCGCCATGTCGTTGAAGGACATGGCCAGCACGGCCATCTCGTCCTCGCCGTCGACAGGCATTCGCTCCCGCAAGTGGCCGGACGCGAAACGCTGCGCGGTGCGGGAGGCGGAGCGCACCGGCGCCACAATCTGCTGCGACGCCAGCCAGGAAATGCCCATCAGCAGCACCACGACGATCACCGCGGCGGACGCCAAGATGCCGCGCATCAGCGCGACGGTGGAGACTTCGCTTTCCATGTTCATCACCAGGTACAAGCGAAGGTTGGGGATGTCGGCGTTGGTCGGGGTGCCCACAATCAGCGCGTCGTAGGCCGAGCCGTCCGGGCGCTCCACGGTGGCGAACTGGTAGGCCACGTTGCCGTCTTCAACATAGTCGCCCAGGCGCTTCGGAATTTGGTAGGCCTCCGGCGACGACGTCACAGCACCGTTCGGCGCCTCCACCACCAGCACAGGCTCGTAGAAGCTGGCGGAGTCGCCGCTTTCCTGCGCGCGCTGCGTCAGCCCGGCGCGCGCCGAATTCAGGCGCGCCTGCAACGAGGCGGAGGAGCCAGAGTTGGCCAGCTGGTACTCCACGGTCGAACGCGCGCGTTCGATTTCCACAGTGGCGGTTTCGATCTTGGCTGCGGTGATGCGGTCGGTGACAACGGACGCCAGCGCGAAGCCAAGCACAGACATCACGACCGTGGACACGAGCAGCACCGTGCCCACGAAGCGGACCTGCAGCTTCGTGGACCAGGCGTGCCGCACCCGGTCGCCGACACGACGTATGGCGTCCAGGTGCTACACCTCCGACTTACCGGTCTTGTAGCCCACGCCGCGGACGGTGAGGATGATCTCCGGGTTTTCCGGGTCGTGCTCAATCTTGGAGCGCAGGCGCTGCACGTGCACGTTGACCAGGCGTGTGTCGGAGGCGTTGCGGTAGCCCCACACGGACTCCAGCAGCTCCTCGCGCGAGTGCACCTGGTTCGGCTTGCGTGCCATCTCCACCAGCAGGTCGAACTCCAGCGGGGTCAGCTGGATCTCCTCGTCGCCGCGGGTGACGGTGTGCTGCGGCACGTCCACGGTCAGGTCGCCGACCTCGAAGACGTCCGCCGGAGTCTCGTCCGTGCGGCGCAGGCGCGCGCGGATACGGGCGACAAGCTCCTTCGGCTTAAAGGGTTTGGTGATGTAGTCGTCCGCGCCGGACTCCAGGCCCAGCACGACGTCCACCGTGTCCGTCTTGGCGGTGAGCATGACCACCGGCACCGCGGACTCCTTGCGGATCTCGCGGCAGATGTCGATGCCGTTCATCCCCGGCAGCATCAGATCCAGAAGGATCAAATCCGGGTCGAACGAGCGGAAGGCGGGCACCGCCTCGGCACCGTCCGTCACGGAGCTGGTCTGGAACCCCTCGGCATCCAGCACGATTGTCAGCATCTCGTTGATCGCCGGGTCGTCGTCCACCACGAGGATCTTCGGTGCCATGCGTCCTCCTCTATCCTTTTCGCGCTGAGCTGGCCTTACTGCGCCAGCTCGCCCACTACCTGCATGATAACCGCCGGTTCCGACGTGCGAAGCCACCGGCTCGCCCAGTTGCGCTCCGCGAGCTCGGCGTACGCCTGAAACGTCGCCACCTGCAGCGCCACGTCGCGCTCGTAGCGGTCCCGGGTGCGCGTCGCGTCCTGTTCCTCGCGCGCCTCCGCGCGCTCGCGCGCAACGTCCGGGGTGGTGTCCACCAGCACCTGCAAGTCGGGCTTGGGCAGCCCCAACTTTCCAAACTCCAGGTCGTGGACCCACTTCACGGCGGCCGGGTCGCCCGTGCGCGCGCTCGTGTACGCCGCGTTGGAGGCGACATAACGATCCAGGACGATGACGCTGTGCGGGTCGCCAGCGAAGCCGTCGAGAAGCTGCTTCGCCCCATGCCTGTCCAGGGCGAACAGGGTGGCCATACCGAACGCCGAATCCGTCAGGTCGCCCATGCGCCCATGCAAGGCGTCGTGCGCCAGCTGCGCATGCACGGACGTTTCATAGCGCGGAAACGCTAGCGTCTCAGCGCCGAAGCGCTCCTTCACCGCAGTGACTAGCGTGTTCTTGCCCGCGCCGTCGATGCCTTCAACTGCAACAATCATTCAGCTACGCCAGCGCCTCGAGGAACTGCTCCAAGTCCTCCTCAGTGTCCGCCTCCTCGAGCACGGAAGCGGCAGACTCCACCAACTGCTCGTCCATCTCGTCTGGGCGCAGGCGGATAAACGGGTACGTCTCCGCAATCTCGCCGGCGGAAAACGGTGCGCCCGCCCAGATCGCCGCGATGGTGGCTGCGGCCTGGCCGTTGAGCAGCTCTTCCTCAGAGGGATCCTGCTTCGCGGCGAGGAGCACCGCGTCACGGACCGCCTCAAAAACATCCTCGAAATCAAGATCGACTAGCTCGTCCAGGAAGTCCGTGTTGGCATCGACCGTGAAAATCTGCTCGTCCCAAGTACTCACTGCGGCGCTCCTTCCGTAGATGGTGCGCGAGCGGGCGCCCGCACAACGTGTCGCACCCATTTGTATACGGCAAAACGACGCTCCGGGGCACACAAACGCAAAACAACTCGCCGCGCAGGGGTTCCCCATTTCACGATGACGTGCTATAAACAGTGCTACGAAGCCAAACGTTACCAAGTTGTAACCAATGCGCGGGCCGGAAACGCCCGCGGGAGGAGTCACCGTGGAAGGGACAGCACGCCGGGTAGCCGTGTTCATCGGCGCAGGTGCACTGCTTGCTGCCGTCGTCGGTTTCACGGTGTGGGCGACCTCCGCACCCGGCCAGAACAACCGCGCCGGGTTTACCGCGGAAGCCGCGGGCACCACTGGCAACAGCGCCGCTTCCACCACCTCGAGCCCGACAACGGAGACGGTGACGGAGAACCTCACGCACACCCGCACCGTGCGCAGCTCCACCAACTCCCCCGACAACGGCCCCGCCGCGCACCACGGCGCGGATGCGGGCGCGGCAGGCTCCGGCGCAGGGCGCGCAGGCGCTTCCATGCCCACCGGCTACAACGCGGCGCACGACCCCTACCTGCCGCCGCACGCGGTAGTCGCTCCGGCGCAGGAGTCCACGCAGCCGTCGCGCGTGTACCGCCCGTCCAACATCGTGCCGTCTCCGGCCCGGCCCATGGCCGCCCCGCAGGGTGCCAACCCGGCGGCGGAGCCCACTCCGGCCTCCGCGGACAACCGCACCACCTCCCAGCAGACGCCGGGCAGCACCCCGCCGCGCGAGCCGGGCAACGGCGGCGCCGCGCAGACGAGCACCGCCGCCACCCCGGCACCGGGTGGATCCGAGGTGCAGCCGTCGAAGCGCCCGGATCAGCCGCAGACCACGCAGCAGCCGGAGCAGTCTGAGCCAACCGCGCAGCCGGGCCACGGCTCTGGTCCGTCGCACGTGCCGGACGGAATCCAAGAGGGCACCCCGTCCGAGCCTGGATCCCCCGCCGCGCAGGAAGACCAGCGCCCGGAGATGCGGATGCAGGGCGCAGGAGCCGCAGCGCAATCGGTTCCCGGCACCGAAAGCGCGGCAGACGCCGCACCGCAGGGCAGCGCTCAGCCGAGCGAGGCGCCGCAGACCCCGGATGCCGCCACGGGAGGCAATGAGGCGCCGACTCCCGTCGCGGGCAAGGAAGATGTCGCAGGCTACCCGCGCGAGAAAGAAGGCGTGACGGCCCGCGACGTGATTGACAAGATCACCGGCCGCTAGACCGTCGCCACAAACACCTGGGATTTGCCGGCTGCGGTGATTTCCGTCGCCGCCTCGCTCGCCGGGACCCAGGCGCCGTTGCCCTGCGTTAAGACGAACCCGTCGGCGCCACGCACCTCGCCCGCGGTGCACAGCACGATCGCGGGGCCGTCTTCGTCGACGGCCAACGTGTCGCCGTCGTCAAGCGCATGCATGCGCACCGCGAAACTGTCCACAGGAAGCTGGAACTCCACGCCGCCGTGCGACGGGGCCGCCTCCGCCCTCGGGTTTTCCAGGGTGCTGAAGTCCAGCACCTTCACCAGCTCCGGCACGTCCACGTGCTTGGTGGTCAACCCGCCGCGCAGCACGTTGTCGGAGTTCGCCATCACCTCCACGCCCAGACCGGACAGGTAGGCGTGCAGCTGGCCGGCGCGCAGAAACGCCGCCTCGCCGGGTGCAAGGGTGAGCACGTTGAGCAGCAGCGCCGCCAGCACGCCCACATCGCCCGGGTAGGTCTGGTTGAGCTCGAGGTAGACCTCGGCGGCCTCCACCATCCACGCAGGGGCGGTGCGCTTATCGACGAGCTCCGCCGCCGCACGGGCAACCGATTCGATCAACTCCACCCTCGGCTGGTGCGGCAGGGAAATGAGCGTGGTGAACAACGCGCGCAGATCGCCCTCGCCGTCCGTGGGCAGCAAGGTGGCGTAGCGGTCCAGCTCCGCGCTGCCGAGCTCGGCGAAAAACGCGGCGGTGTCCGGCACCGGGCGGAACCCGGCCAGCGCGCGGAACTCGGTCAGCGCGACGATGAGCTCGGGCTTGTGGTTCGGGTCCTTGTAGTTGCGGTTCGGGCTGTTCAGCGCGATACCCTCGGCGTTTTCGCGCTCGAAGCCTTCCTTGGCTTGTTCAAGTGAGGGGTGGGCCTGGATGCTCAGGGGCGCGGCCGCGGCGAGCAGCTTGACCAGAAACGGCAGCTGGTCGCCGTGCGCGTCCTGCACCCGCTTGCCCAGCGCGGCGGCCGGGTCGGCGGCGATGGCGTCGTCCAGGCCCTGCCCGTTCACCGTCGCCGGGGCCGCCGGGTGGGCGCCGAACCAGAGTTCCGCCTGGGGCTGCGGGCTCGGCGAAGGCTCGCCACGCAGCTGGGCGATCAACGTGTGGGAGCCCCAGGGGTAGGGGCGCAGAGCTCCTTCGAGGTGCTCCATGGTTCTCCTTCTACTCCTCCGTGGCGGCGACTGCGCCGGTGGCGTCGGCGGCAAGCGCCGTCGCCGCGTAGGCCCGGGCAACCAGGCGCGCCGCACGGGCCGCCGGATCATCCACGTCCGTCTCCACGGACTCGACCCGGCTGCCCGCCGGGACCACCGGGCTGGCGGTCCCGCACGACCAAACAACGGTTGTTAAACCTACCAGCTTCGCGGGACCGTCGATGTAGGGGTCGTGGAACAAATCGTCCGCGCCAGCCGTCGAATTGCCCTCCTGAGCACGCTCGACGGCGAAGGGAAGTTCCTCCGCACCCACGGCGGAAGCAGGGATGCCGTGCGTGGACCACAGCGCGGCCACCAGCTGCGCCACCGCGCTTCCTGCCCGCCCGACGCCGGTGTGGAGCACACGGGCGCCCTCGGCCTGCGCGCGCAGCTTTCGCGCGGCGTTGACCGCCACGTCGCGCCTTGGGGAAACAGACTCCAGCTCGGCGTCCACCTCCGAGGCCAAGAGCTCGAAGCGCTCCGCCACCACTTCGGCCGGCTGGCGCAGCGCGAGCAGCACCGCGCCGACCACGGCGCAGGTGCGAAGCGGGGAGGCCCCGGCGGTGTCGGGCAGGGCGGGGATGACGGTGGCGGCCTGTGGTGCGTCGTCAAGCAAGGGCCCCTTGTTCGGGCCCGCGAGGATGGTCTCGGCGCCGCGGCTGGCCGCGGTGGTCAAACCGCGCAGGTCCTCCTCGCGGCCGGCGTTGTCGCCCACAACTACCACGACGTCGAGCGCGCCGACGTACGCCGGAAGCTGGTCGGCGACCACCACCGGCACCTCGAGCGGGGCGGCGAACGCCGCCACCGCCCGCGCCGCGGCGGCCGCGACCTGGTCGGTGGCCAGCACAACCACGCTGCGGGGTGCAAGCCCGCGCAGCCCCGCAAGCAGGTGCGCCGCCTGGCCCACGGCGCGGAGCTGGGCGCCCTCGTGGGCGATGTCGAAAAACAGGGCGTCTTCCCTGGAAAATCCGCTCATACCCCGCGAGCGTACGCGGGGAAGCTTATGCGCGGATGATGCCGAGGATTTCCTCGGTCAGCGCGTCCACCTCCTCGCGCGTCGGCGCCTCGGCGTTGAGCCGCAGCAGCGGCTCGGTGTTGGAGGCGCGCACGTTGAACCACGCCTTGGAGTCCTTCAACTGCACCGTCACGCCGTCGAGGGTGTCCATGGATTCCGCGCGGTCCGCAAACGCGTCCACCACACGCTGCGTGGCCGCAGCCTGGTCGGCGACCTCGGAGTTGATCTCGCCGGAGGCGGTGTAGCGTTCGTAGGCGCCCATCAGCTCGCTCAGCGGCGCGTCCTGCTCCGCCAGCGCGGCCAGCACGTGCAGCGCTGCCACCAGGCCGGAGTCGGCGTTGAAGAACTCGGAGAAGTAGTAGTGCGCGGAGTGCTCGCCGCCGAACAGCGCGGAATGCTCCGCCATCTGCGCCTTGATGTAGGAGTGGCCAACGCGGGTGCGCACCGCCTTGCCGCCGTGCTCCTCGATCAGCTCCGGCACCGCGCGGGAGGTGATCAGGTTGTGGATGATCGTCGCGCCCGGGTGCTGCTCGAGCGTGCGGGTGGCAATCAGCGCGGTGATCGCGGACGGCGAGACGGCCTCGCCGCGCTCGTCCACCACGAAGCAGCGGTCCGCGTCGCCGTCGAAGGCCAGGCCGATGTCTGCGCCCTGCTCCACGGTGAACTTCTGCAGGTCCACAAGGTTCTTCGGGTCCAGCGGGTTCGCCTCGTGGTTGGGGAACGTGCCGTCGAGCTCGAAGTACAGCGGGCGGATGTCCATATCGCCCAGCACCGCCGGCACCGTCATGCCGGCCATGCCGTTGGCCGCGTCCACCGCGACAACAAGCTTGCGGCGCGTGGGCACCGGCACAAGTTCGCGCAGGTAGGAGGCGTAATCCTCCAGGGCGTCATGCTTATCGACGACTCCCGCTTCCCCCTCGTACCCCGGCACTCCTTCGAGGATCATGCGGCCAATCTCGCCCAGGCCGGTGTCCGTGGACACCGGGGTCGCACCCGCGCGGCAGAGCTTGATGCCGTTGTACTGCGCCGGGTTGTGCGAGGCGGTGAACATGGCGCCCGCGCAGCGCTGGGTGCCGGCGACGAAGTAGAGCTCGTCGGTGGACGTCAGGCCCAGCAGGGTCACGTTGATCCCCTGGCTGGCGGCGCCTTGGGCGAAGGCGTCTGCAAGCGCCGGCGAGGACGGGCGCATGTCGTGGCCGACAGCGATGCGGGTCTCGCCTTCCCCGCGCAGGATGTGCGCGAACGCCGCGCCAGCGGTGCGGACGAAGTCCTCGTCGATGGTCTCGCCGACGACGCCGCGGACGTCGTACGCCTTGATAACGCTTTTCAGCGTTGCTTCTGTGTGCTCAATAGCCATGCGCGGTATCTTATCGCGCGCCCCCGACACGGGCCTGCGCAGACCGCTGTTGCTACTGCTCTACCTCCGGGTCCGGCACGATGCGCAAGTGCGAGCGACGCGCCGCCTTGGCCGCCGCGATCTGCTCCTCCACCCGCTTCGTGCGGTGCACCGGGTGGTTGGAGGTGTCCGGGTTGTTGAAGTCTTTCTCCGCCGAGTACTCGATCGGGTCCTGGCCGGTTTCCACCAGCCCGGTGGTCACCCTTCCTGCTTCGCGCACCGCCTCCGCGAGCGCGGTGATGTCGGTGTTCTCGTCGTCCAACTCGTCGTCGTCGAGCTCGACGTGCTCGACGCGCACCAGCTCCCACCCCACCGGGGCGGTGATGTGCGCGGAATGACGCTCGCACAGATCCCACGCGTGCGGGTCCGGGGCGGGCGCGAGCGGTCCGATAACTGCCGTCGAATCCGCGTACGCGTAGATCAGCGTGGCCACGGCGGGCCGGCCGCATCCGGGGCGGCAACAACGGCGGTAGATATTCACGGCGCCAAGTCTAAACCCCACATTGAGATTTCGATAGTGCAACGCGGCGCGCCCGCGCCACCTTCGCCCCGCGGCGCAATAGCATTGCCAGCTATGAGCTCCACTGGCCCCTCCCACGTGCAACCGGCCCGCAACCGCCACGGCCACGGTGTGCGCGGGCCCATCCTGCCTATCGGCGTGCCGCGCTACCGCACCCGCGCAGACAGCTTCGACCAGCTGGTCATCGACGCCTACGCACCGCTGCACAACCAGTACTTCAACGAGCTGGCCGGCGTGGACCTTGCCGTGGACACTATTCCCCGGATGCGTCTCAGCCCCGACATGACGGTGTTTCCGGACGAGATCATCGCCGACGGCCCGGTGCCGCTCGGGCGCGTGCTGCAGGCCGGGGTGGACAAGCAGGGCAACCCCACCCGCGCACGCTTCGTGGTGTTCCGCATGCCCATCGAGCACCGGGCAGCGCAAACACAAGAGCGGTCAGAACTCATCACATGGGTTCTGACCGCTCTTGTGGCCAATTACCTCAACTTGGATCCGAGGACTATCTCCCCAGACTTCCCCTGGTAGGGCTTAGCCGATCTGCTTTTTCAGGCGGCGGCGCTCACGGTCGGAGAGCCCGCCCCAAATGCCAAAACGCTCGTCGTGCTCGAGCGCGTATTCCAAGCACTCGTCGCGCACTGCGCACGCTTTGCAGATCCGCTTCGCCTCGCGGGTGGAGCCGCCCTTCTCCGGGAAAAACGCCTCCGGGTCGGTCTGGGCGCACAGCGCCTGATCCTGCCACTCCTGCTCGACGGCGCCGAACAACTCGTCGAGGGTCATCCCTCCTGCGGCCGCGCCGCGGAGGGTGGCGTCTGCCTGGTTTTCCACGCCATTACCTTCCTTAGTTGCTTGTCGGTCGTATAAGAGTGGTGACCGCAGTTCCCGGCTGGCGGGCACTGCGGATAACACTGCTGTGATTACACACCGGGACACTAAATAGCCGCAACCAGAATTCTGCAGTTTCGGTCCCCCGCCCCCCATTTCCCACGTCGCTCGTCACACGAGTCACATTAGTCACACGCGCCAGGAGATGGGGGTGCGCATCGGGGGTACTACATATGGTAGCGGCGCCGATTTGAGCAACTATTTTTCAGTTTTGGCGTGTCGCTTACGCGTCCGGAGAGAAACGCACTCCCGAATCCGGGATTTCCACGCCCGGCCACACGCGCATGCCCGCCTGCAGCTCGCAACGCGCGCCAATAGTTGCCCCTTCGCCGATCACGCAGTCCGTGATCCGCGCGTTCGCGCCGATCCGCGCACCGGCGGCGATAATCGAGTTGCGCACCATTGCGCCAGGCTCGATGGTCACGCCGTCGAAAATCACCGAGTCGTCCACACGCGAGCCGGCCCCGATCTCGCAGCCGCGGCCCACAGCCGTGCCGCCGATGAGGATGACGCCGTGCGCGACGCCAGCGGAGTCGTCCACAAGCGACTCGCCCGTACGCCCCTCGAGCAACGGCGAGTACGCGATGCCGCGCACCACGTCCGAGGACCCCTGGACGAAATCGTCCGGGCGGCCCATGTCGCGCCAGTAGGACGAATCCACGTGGCCGACCACCTTCGCGCCCGCCTCCAGCAGACCCGGGAACGTGTCACGCTCCACCGACACCACGCGCCCGGCCGGGATCTGCTCGATCACAGAGCGCTTGAACACGTAGCAGCCGGCGTTGATCTGGTCGGTCGGCGGATCCTCCGTCTTCTCCAAAAACGCCAGCACGTTGCCGTCCTCGTCGGTGGGCACCGAGCCGAACGCGCGCGGATCCGGCACGCGCACCAGGTGCAGCGTCACGTCGGCGTCCTTGTCCACGTGGGTGGTGGCGATGGCGGACAGGTCCGCGCCGGAGAGCACGTCGCCGTTGAACACCATGGCGTTGTCGTAGCGCAGCTTGTCGTACACGTTGCGGATGCCGCCGCCGGTGCCCAGGGCCTCTTCCTCCACCACGTACTCGATTTCCAAGCCGAACTCGGAGCCGTCGCCGAAGTACTCCTCGAATACCTCAGCCTTGTACGACGTGCCCAGCACCACGTGGTTCATGCCTGCCGCCTTGATGCGGGCGAGCAGGTGCGCCAAAAACGGGTAGCCCGCGGTGGGCAGCATCGGCTTCGGGGTGGACACCGTCAGCGGGCGCAGACGCGTGCCGCGCCCGCCCACCAGGATCACCGCGTCCATCTCAGTGACTGCCCCGTCGGGCGCCTGCGCGGCGCCGATGTGCTCCGAAGTTGCCATTGCTTGTCCTTTTCTTCCTGGTGTTTGTGGTCTAACTAAGTATCGGTGCGCCGCCGCGGTTTGCGCAGGCCAAGTTGGAACGCCCCGCGCACCTTCAGCCCGAGCCACAACGCCCACCGCAGCGGTGCCTGCCACGGGTGCGGGTGCCTGTCGCGCTGGAAGCGGTAGGCCGAACCGTGATGGGCGGGCACCGTGACCTTGCGGAACTTGCTGGCCACGTGACCCTGGTCGTGCAGGATCACCGACGACGGGCAGTACAGGTTGTCCCACCCGGCGCGAGAAAGCCGGTCGCCGAAGTCGATGTCTTCGAGGTACATGAAGTAGCGCTCGTCGAAGCCGCCGATGGCGTCGAACGCGTCCCACCGGACCAGCAGGCACGCGCCCGAGAGCCACCCTGCGGTGCGCTGGACGTGCATGTTCGCGTCCGCCTTGTAGGCGCGGGAAAACGGGTTGCGCGGCCAGACGTCGTAAAGCAATGCATGCCCGATGCCTGTGGCAAGCCCGGGCACCTCGCGGGCGCTCGGGTACGCGGAGCCGTCCGCTTCCTCGATGCGCGGGCCCGCCGCCCCCACCTTTGGAGCGGCGTCGATGCAGCGGATCAGCTCGTCGATGCTGCCCGGGCCGAACTCGACGTCGGGGTTGACGATGAGGAAGTAGTCGTTTCGGATCGCATTCGCTTCTCGACGCTCCGCAAGCGCCGCGGCCGCGACATTAATCGCCGCCCCGTAGCCAATGTTTCCGCCGGTGGGGAGGAATTCCACGTGCTCGTGCTGAGCGGCGGCGCGCTGCGGCGCACCGTCGGTGGAGCCGTTGTCCGCGCAGACCAAATGCACCTCGCCGCGCGTCGCCGCGTCGAGCGACGCAATCAGGTGCGACAAATGCTCGCCCGGCGAGTACGTCACCGTGATCACCGCGAGCGGCGCGTCAGTCGGATGGAGAGAGTCAGCGTTCACAATGGCTGGAATCATACCCACTAGTGGGGCCGGAATTGGTGTACGGCACAGGCACAGCCGAGGGTATTCGGGAGGGAATGTCGTATACTTCCCCGCGTGACTGACCCCAATCGGCGTGCCCGCGACATTCAGGCGGCACCATCGCGAACGCGAGACGTGTCCCAGTCCGGCCACCCTGTGGTCAAAGGAGTGCTGGCTGTAGTCTCCGCCCTGGCGATCACCCTGTCCGGCGTCGGCTACTTCGCCGTCGGCCGCCTGGGCGGGCAGCTGTCCGCCTCAGAGCTGGATGTCAGCTCCCAGAGCAAATCCAAGGGCAAGGGCAACAAGGACGACGCGGTGCTCGACGGCGCGGTGGATATCCTGCTCGTCGGCTCCGACTCGCGCACGGACGCGCAGGGCAACCCCTTAAGCGAGGACGAGCTCGCCCGCCTCAACGCCGGTGTGGCCGACGGCGAGATCAACACCGACACCATCATGGTTGTCCGCATCCCGGAGGATGGCTCGAAGGCGACGGCCGTTTCCATCCCGCGCGACACCTACGTCCACGACTCCACCTACGGCAACCTCAAGATCAACGGCGTTTACGGCGCCTACGCTGCCGACAAGCGCGAAGAGCTGGTCGAGGAAGAGGGCATGTCCGAAGGCCCCGAGCTGGAGCAGCGGGTCGCGCGCGCGGGCCAAGAGGGGCTGATCGACGCGGTGGCCGACCTCACCGGCGTGGAGGTGGACCACTTCGCGCAGGTGGGCCTGCTCGGCTTCGTGTTGCTCACCGACGCCGTCGGCGGCGTGACCGTGTGCCTGAACAACGCGGTGGACGAGCCGCTGTCCGGCGCCCACTTCCCCGCCGGCGTGCAGACGCTCAACGGCACGCAGGCGTTGTCGTTCGTGCGCCAGCGCCACGACCTGCCGCGCGGCGACCTCGACCGCATTGTCCGCCAGCAGACGTTCATGGCGTCGCTGGTGCGCAACATGCTCTCTGCGGGCACCCTGACCAACCCGGCGCGCCTGCGCGAGCTGGCTAACGCCGCCGAGCGCTCCGTCACGCTGGACAAGGACTGGGACGTGGTCCGCTTCGCCCAGCAACTTTCCGGCCTGGCCGGCGACAACGTCACCTTCACCACCATTCCGGTGACCTCCGTCAACGGTGTGGGCGACTACGGCGAATCTATCGTCACCGTCGACGTGGCCCAGGTGCACCGGTTCATGGAAGACGCGGTGGAGCCCGATCAGGAAGAAGAGGACACCACCGAGACCTCCGACTCCGCAGACTCTTCCGACTCCGCGGCGTCGTCGACGCTTAGCTCCCAGGACGTCATCGTGCTCAATGCCGGGGCTGTGCCGGGCCAGGCGGGCCGCGTCGGCGAGGAGCTGGGCAAACAGGGCATCCAAGTTTCCGAGGTGGCCAACGCAATGGACGGCCTGTACTACCAGAGCCAGGTTGTGGCGCCCGACGCGGACGACCCTGCCGCCCAGGAGCTCGCCCGGATCCTCGGCGGTGTGCCGGTAGTGGCCAACGCCACGCTCGAGCCGGGCACGATGGTGGCGGTCGTGGCCGACGATTACGCAGGCCCGGGTCTCATGACCGAGGAGGAAGCGCAGCAGGAGGCGCCTGTGGGCACGCCGGGTGAGGATTTCGGCGCGACCGAGATCGGCCCCGAGATCACCGCCGACGGCGACAGCCCGCGCTGCGTGAACTAGCCCCCACCCCACCAGACCTTGTCCCACATTCCGGGAATGAAATTCCAGGCATTTTCCTGAAACTGGAGAAAACCCTGCTCGCGGTTTGGTAGAACCAGATTGCATGACTCGCACACCACGGCCCGAGCCATCGCCAGAGACCACAACAACCACCGGAACGAGTGGCGCGCCCGAAAAGCAGGGCGCGACCGACCGCGTCCTCAACACCATCGAGAAGGTGGGCAACAAGCTCCCCGAGCCGTTCACCCTCTTTCTGCTCCTGTTTTTGATCACCGCCGTCATCTCCACGGTGATGGCCTGGTCCGGGGCCCAAGTCCAGGTCCCAGGCTCCGACGAGGTCCGCCCGATCCACGGGTTCTTCACCAAGGAAGGCCTGGCCTGGTTCACCGTGAACCTGGGCGAAAACTACGTCGGGTTCCCGCCACTTGTCTACGTGATGCCCATCATCTTGGCAGTCGGCATCGCGGAGCGCTCCGGCATGCTCTCGGCGCTGATCCGCCGCTTGTTCGGCTCCGCCAACAAGACCGTTCTGCCTTACGCGGTGGGCCTGATCGGTGTGTCCGCCTCCCTGATCGCGGACCCGGCCTTCATTGTCATCCCGCCGCTGGCCGCCATGGTGTTCAAGGCCGCAGGCCGCCACCCCGTCGCCGGCCTGCTGGGTGGTTTCGCCTCCGTGGGTGCCGGCTACGCAACGTCGATCCTGCCCGGCTCCCTAGACGCGCTGTTTGCCGGCATCACCAACTCCGTCATGGAGGCGCTGCCCAGCCTGGAGGCAAACGAGGTCACGGTGATGTCCAACTACTGGTTCAACATCGCCTCCGCCTCGATCCTGGGTTTCATCGCCGGCCTGATCATCGACAAGGTGCTGGAGCCTCGCCTGAACAAACTGGGCGTGCCAACCGAGGTCGCGGAAGGCGAGGACGCCCCGGACCTGGACCGCGACGGCAACGAGATCACCGCCGAGCTCACCGCAGCGGAAAAGCGCGGCCTGACCGCCACGCTGTGTGTCACGCTCCTGCTCACCATTGTCGGCACCGTCGCTGTGCTCGTGCCGGGCTCCCCGTGGCGCAACGAGGAAGGCACGTTCCTGCCGGATTCGCCCCTGATGGAGTCTTCCGTGTTCATCGTGGTGCTCTACTTCGTGGTGATGGGCTTGGTGTACGGCAAGGTCTCCGGCACGGTGAAAAACGTCACCGACGTCACCGACATGATGGGCTCGTCCATCAAAGAAATGACCGGCTTCTTGGTGCTGGCGTTCATCCTCGGCCAGTTCATCGCGCTGTTTAACTGGTCCGGCATCGGCACCTGGACCGCCGTAAAGGGCGCGGAAGCCCTCGAGTCCGCGGGCATCGGCGGCTTCGGCGCGATCATCACCTTCGTCATCCTCGCCTCCTGCCTGAACCTGCTCATCACTTCCGGGTCTGCGCTGTGGACGCTCATGGCCGCTGTGTTCGTGCCCATGTTCGCGCTGCTGGGCTTCGACCCGGCGTTCATCCAGGCCGCCTACCGCGTCGGCGATTCCGCAACGCAGATCATCACCCCGCTCAACCCGTACATCATCGTCATCCTCACCCAGCTGCGCCGCTACGAGCCGAAGGCCGGCATCGGCACCCTGATGTCGCGCCTGATCGTGTTCACCGTGGTGTTCTGGATGTTCTGGCTGGTGCTGCTGTTCATCTGGTACCAGTTCGATCTTCCGTTGGGGCCGGGCGCGTCGATCATGTTGGCGTCGTAAAGCAATTGCCCCTTACGATGGGCGGGCATGAGCATGCTCGCACCGCTAATGCAGACCGACCCGTCGACGCCGCGCCTGACCGTCTACGACGACTCGCGCGGTGTGCGCATGGATTTTTCGGCGCAGACGCTGGACAACTGGGCCAGCAAGGTCGCCAACATGCTCGACGAGGAATTCGACGCCGGCGACAACGTCGCCATCGACCTGCCGGTGTCGTGGCAAGCGGCGGTCATCGCCATCGGCGCGTACAACTCCTCGCGCACCCCGCTTATCGACGCCTCCGGTGCCCCCGCCCCCGACCTCATCTTCACCACCCTGGACAGCGCCGCGCGGTGGAGCGAAGTGCCCGATTGCGTGGTGGTTTCCGACGACCCTTTCGGCCGCGGCGTGGTGGAAGCCGGCGGTGAACTGCCCGTGGGCACCGTGGACTTCGGGCCCACCGTGCGCTTCTACGGCGACGACTACTTCGGCCAATCCCCCTCGCTGAGCTCGTTCGCCGTGCCCGGCATCGAGGCGGAGCGCTACCTGGTGCAGGACTGGCACACCACCGAGGAGTTCGCCGCGAACGTGCTCGGCCCCATCGCCGCCGGCGGCTCCGTCGTGGTGGTCACCGGGCTGGTGTCCGCCGAGCGGCTGAAAGAGATCGCCGAAGCGGAGAAAGTCACCCGCTTCATCGACGGGCAGTAACGCGGCGGGGCTGTGGCTGGTTATTCTGGCCCGGTCGGTTATCCTGTGGCGGATACACTCACGCCCATGAAGGGACCGCCCATGCTCACCAGCTCTATCTCCCGCCGCGCCATCGCCCCCGCGCTCGCCGTCGCCCTCGTCGCCGGCGCCGCCCCGGTGGCCACCGCCGCCCCGGCAACCGACACCGCCGCCCCGGCGAAGGAAAAACAGTCCAGCGGCCCGGGCAGTTCCGAGTTCACCCAGGACGAGATCGACAACGCCATGCGTTTCGCCGGCCTGCTCACCGGCATCCTCGCCATCGTGGCCACCATCGGCGCCGCCGGCCTGTACTTCGCCGGCCCGCACCTGGGTCTGAACCTGCCGGGCTTTCAGAAGTAGCGCTTCCGCCCCAGCGCAACCCCCGTCTCAACGCGACCCCCATTCCACAAACCCCGAGTAAGGGATCCAGAGCATGGCCCAAAATCGGCCTTACTCTGGATCCCTTACTCGGGGTTTAGCTCCGTAGGTCCGCCTCAGTCCACTGCCGGATAGCCTCACGGATCGCATCCGACCGGGTGGTCAGACCCTCCGCTTCGGCGCGGGACATGAGGGCGGCGATCGTTTCGTCGTCGAGACGCACCGGTACGACCGTACCTGCACCTCTACCTACTGGTGGACGACCTCGGCGGGGAGCCGGCAGCTTCGAAAGGTCGTACCCCGCTTCAGCCTCATCAGCCCACTGCTGAATTCGCTCTTCGGTGATTGATTTGCCGTGGATCTTTTCCATGCGGATATCGTATACGAAAATCCGTCCCCTACCGCCCGAGCACGCGGCGCACGAAACGGCGCCAAACCACCCGCGCCACGGAGTGCGGCAGCGCCACCACCTCCCGCGCGTAGTTTTTCACCCGCGACGTCTCCGGGGTCGGTGCCGCCACCAACTGCACCGGAATGCCCAGGTGCCACGCCCACACGCGGGTGCGCAACACGTGAAACCCGCTGGTCACCACGGTCAGGCACGCGACCTCCGGGAACAGCGCCCGGGAGCGCTCCAGGTTTTCGTTGGTGGAGCGCGCCTCCGGCTCCAGCACGATCGACGACTCGGGCACCCCGCGGACCAGCAACCAGTCGGCCATCACCTCCGCCTCCCCAAACCCGGTAACCACCAGCGGCGCGGGGGCCGCGCGCCACACCTCGAGCGCCCGGCGCAGCCGGAATTCGAGCATGCGCGAGGGGCGCCCGTCGACGATGCGGGCGCCCAGCACGACGATTGGGTTATTCACCCATCAGGCGCTTGCGTAGCGCCTCGTCCTTGCGCTCGACCTCGGCCGCCATGCGCGCCTGGTAGTCCACCATCTTGCGCTGCACGGACGGGTCGGCGGCACCCAGGATGCGCGCGGCCAGAAGGCCTGCGTTTTTCGCCCCGCCGATGGAGACGGTCGCCACCGGCACGCCGCCCGGCATCTGCACGATGGACAGCAGCGAGTCCAGCCCGTCCAGCGTGTCCAGGGCGCGCGGGATGCCGATGACCGGCAGCGGGGTCGCTGCCGCCACCATGCCCGGAAGGTGCGCCGCCCCGCCGGCGCAGGCGATGATCACCTGCAGGTCGCGCGTGTGCGCTTCCTTGGCGTAGGCCAGCATTTTCTCCGGCGTGCGGTGCGCGGAGACCACGCCCACTTCGAAGGGGATGCCGAATTCGGCGAGCACCTCGGCGGCCGGGGCGACGGTGTCCCAGTCCGAGTCGGAGCCCATGATGATGCCAACGGCTGGCTGTGCCATGTGTCTAGTCCTTCCAGGTTGCGTGGATGATGTAGTGCGCGGCGTCCTCGGCCACGGCGAGCGCTTCCTCGACGGTGTCGGCGCACACGTTGACGTGCCCCATCTTGCGCCCGGGGCGGTGGTCCTTGCCGTAGAGGTGCACCTTGGCCTGCGGGTACTTGCGCATCACCTCAACGACGCGCTCGGCCATCGGCACAGTGGGGTCCTCGTCGCCGCCGAGGGTGTTGACCATGACGGTTGCGGGCGAAAGCTTATCGACGGCACCTAGCGGCCAATCCAGCACAGCCCGCACATGCTGCTCGAACTGGGAGGTCACGCACCCGTCCTGGGTCCAGTGGCCGGTGTTGTGCGGGCGCATGGCCAGCTCGTTGACCGACACTTCCGGGCCGTTGTCGCCCTCGTACTCGAACAGCTCCACGGCCAACACGCCGGTCACGCCCAAGCCTTCGGCGACCTGCACGGCGAGCTCCTCGCAGCGTTTGGCCAGCTCCGGGGACATGCCCGGCGCGGGCGCGATGGCCACGCGGCAGATGCCGCCGTCCTGGCGCGACTCCACCACCGGCCAGGCGCGCACGTCGCCGGAGCGGTTGCGCGCCACCATCGCGGAAAGCTCACGGGTGAACGCGACCTTCTTCTCCGCCATCAGCGGCAGGTCGCGGCCCAGCAGGTCCTCGACCAGCTCGGCGCACTCTTCGCGTGACGACGGGAACCACACCCCGTGGCCGTCGTAGCCGCCGCGGGTGGCTTTCAGACACACCTGGCCGCCAGTCTCATCCCAGAACGCCTCGGCGTCCGCCGCCGACTCGATCGCCGTAAACGCCGGCACCGGCAGGCCGGCCTCGGACAGGCGCTTGCGCTGCTCGAGTTTGTCCTGCGCGTAGATCAAAGCATCGGGGCGGGGTTCGACGGCCACGCCATCGTCGATAAGCAATTGCGCGTACTCGTTGGGCACATGCTCATGGTCGAAGGTGACCGCATCCGCGCCATCCACGACCGCGCGCAGGTCCTCGAGCTTGGTGTAGTCGCCGAGGCGCACATCGCCGAACACCTGCGCGGCCGAGGCGTCCTTGCTTGCCGCCAGCACGCGGGTCTCCACGCCGAGCTCGATCGCTTCCGTCTGCATCATCCGTGCCAACTGGCCGTCGCCGATGACGGCGACGACGGGCATCCCATAGGCGTTACTCACCCTGCACACTGTAGTCGCCCCTCCGACTAGCATCGCAGCCATGTCTGAAACGATCGCCCGCCACACCATCTTCCAAAACTCGCTGATGACCGCGCTTCTCGACGGCATCTACGACGGCGAGCTGACCATCAGCGACATCCTGAGCAAAGGCAACTTCGGCCTGGGCACCTTCGACGCCCTCGACGGCGAAATGCTCATCCTCGACGGGGTGTGCCACCAACTCACCTCCGACGGCAAGGCGCGCGTGGCCGATTTGGACCAGCGCACCCCGTTTACCGTGGTCACCAACTTCGTGCCGCGGATGCGTTTCGACGCCCCCGCCGGCATGGTCCGCTCCGAGCTGGCGAAGTTCATCGACGACGCCGAGCCCAGCCACAACTTCTTCACCGCCGTGAAAATCACCGGCCGATTCAAGGAGGTGGTGGTGCGCACGGTGACCAAGCAGGAAAAGCCCTACCCGCCGATGTCCGAGGCCGTCTCCGACGACGCGGAGCACGTCTTCACCGACGTCGAGGGCGTCATCGGAGGTTTCCGCACCCCCATGTACGCCAAAGGCATCGGCGTGCCGGGCTGCCACGTGCACTTCATCGATATCGAGCACTCGCGCGGCGGCCACGTGCTGGACTACACGGTGGACGAGGCCGTGATCGAGCTGTGCCCCGGCACCGACATGGAACTGCACCTGCCGGTCACCGCCGAGTTCTTGGGCGGCAAGCTCTCCCCCGAGGACTTGGACGAGCAGCTGCACACCACAGAGATCAAGGGGTACAAGTAGCGCTTTGTCTATAGCGCCCTTGCTTTAGCGCGCCGCGCCGAGCGCGCGCTGCAGCACCTTCTCCACCGAGCGCGTCTTGCCCACCCGCTCGAACACGATCGGCTGAGCGTAGCCGTACACCGCCACGTTGATCCCGCCGCGCTCGCGGCGCACGGAGTGGA